>LKMJ01006691.1_pt1 | contig 10865 bp, 13 predicted proteins | sample 643391 | NCBI WGS metagenome assembly LKMJ01 (sample SAMN04112250, study PRJNA286221) | soda lake metagenome | biome: soda lake; feature: Kulunda Steppe; material: water; isolation source: sample PL-Br10 brine of Picturesque Lake | place: Russia: Kulunda steppe | collected 2010-07
AGTGTGTGTGCTTCTGAGTGTGTGCGAGTGCGTGCACACACGTGCTTACCCTCATGAATGTAGCTTGAGGGAAGTCTGCCGCCAGCTGGGACATAACCTTGTCCATGTGCTTGCAGGGCTCGCACCATGAGGCCCAGTAATGCAGCACAACCTACAGAGGAAACAAGAACTCGTTGCAGATCAAACTTAAAAAGACAGGATTTTGGTGGGCAGCTGCTCAGCCTCACCGGCTGTCCAGAAGCTGCAGCTGCTTCTATTGCATCAAGTGAGGTAGCATCCCTGAGGGCCATGATTGGGTTATAAAGAAAAGCAAAATAAAACGCGATGTTACCTACTTAAATTATTTTTGATTGATTTATATTTGTCACGATATTTTTATATTTAACCCCTCCTTCTCCCCTAGTAGTAGTAATATGTTACTCCTAGTATCAGATTATCCTTGCTGCATGTAAAATATGGCCAGCCACCAACAACCTCGTGCTATGCATGCATGCAAGATGATCCTGTTCAAAGGCTGAAGTCATCTTGCCTTGACGCAGGTGAGTGAGCCCCCAGACTAACATTAGTTGCGAGCATATTTGTGCTTGCACGCTTGGAGCCAGAAGTCACTGCGCAGGTATTGTCGTTGCAGTGCATGCTATTACATGATCCCACGAGCACAGTTGTTGAGGATGCTGGAATTTCCATGCTCTTGACGCAGAGAAAGCCATAAAAGATGGCGCAAATCATGCAGATGTTTTCAAAGGCAAGCTCCTTTGAGTCCCTGGACTCTGAGAGAGCGCAGCAGCAGTGGAAACAATATTGTAGTTCGGGTGACAGAAAAACAAAGGAGAAGATCACTGAGGTGCTCCGAGCGCGGATTGCCAAGATGCCTGAGGAAGACGCGGGCCTTGCTGTTTGTATGGGTGTGCATCTGGCTCCCATTTTATACAGCAAGATCCTCCTTAAAGAGCTGAGGGAACAGCATGCCAGCTCGCAGCAAAGAGCGCAGCATGAGCAGCAGCTGATACAGGTTTGTGCTTGCTGCAGTTAGCCCGCAGCTTCCGCAGCAATTCTTGCCCATGCCTTTTCCTACATCCCTGCCCGAACCCCAACTTCAGCACAAATGCCCATAATCACAAGACTCAAGGCGTTGCTGCGCCCCTCGCCCCTTCTCTGCACCACGCCTGTAGGTGTGCTGGCCAGCCCTATTCATGCATGCCATGCAGCATGAAGGCGCTCCGGTGTGCCGCACCTCCCTGCACACCTGCTGGATGCTGGCGGACATCGTCACGCACGTCACCGAGCTACCTATGCCGCTGATACAGCCATTTTTGAACTTAGGTCGCTTCCTGTTGCAGATGGCAGCCATCATGCGCACAGGGCGACGGTTGTTTGTTCAGGTGCGTGACACCATATGGCTGTTTGTTCAGGTGCGTGACACCATATGGCTGCGGCAGAGCATCACACTGCACCTCTCATGCCCCTGGCGTGATGGGCACGGCACTGCCGGCGATGCTGTGTTTATTGGCTGTGTGTGCGGGTATGTACAGGTGTTTATGTGCATGTGCGTGCATACACGCATGCAAGCACAATTTCGCTTGCGCATGTGTGCATGTGCGTGCATACACGCATGCAAGCACAATTTCGCTTGCGCATGTGTGCATGTGTAATGGCACAGGGAAGCCCTGCAAGGGACCGTCAAGGACTTCTCACATGGGGGGTCTGCCTGGGTTTGAGCTGCATGCTCTAGAGCACAGATCTGCAAGGCAGCCTCCCTGCAACTGGACCTCCCCTAGCTGCATGCCCATGCAGGCGCATGTAACCCAGTGCCTATCCATGTACCCATGTGTGCTCCGGCCGCAGACGTCTGAGGAGATCGTGGAGACACGGCCGAGCCGCAAGGACAACACATTTGAGGGGCTCCTGTCTCGGAAGCCAGACGACATGGAAATCATCGTGCAGGTCTGCAAGCATATTCAAAAGGTGTGTGTGCCTGATGGAGTGCCTTAACGCGCTCTGTGTCCATTGTGTGTGTGGCTCGATGCCTCCTATGGTCTCACTATGCTTCCTATGGTCTCACTATGCTTCCTATGGTCTCACTATGCTTCCTATGGTGTGTGGCTCGATGCTTCCTATGGTCTCACTATGCTTCCTATGGTCTCACTTGCTTCCTATGGTCTCACTATGCTTCCTATGGTGTGTGGCTCGATGCTTCCTATGGTCTCGCTTGTTGATTCAAGGTACGAGGGTGAGTGCAAGCTGCCAAGCCCTCCAGCCGCAGCCTTGCTGCTTTTGCAAGGCAGGTAGGACTGGTTTGCCAGACGCGCATGCTCCATCTTGAGTGCATGTATACCAGCTTTCACCGTGTCTGCGCGCAGGTGTGTGTTTATGTGCGTGAAGTGCTTGCTTGTGAATGTTTGTACGTGCGCCTGTGATGTGCGTGCGTCTGTGATAGTGCACAAAGATTACGAAGATTGCAGCAATGACGACGATGGTGGTGTGTTGACGTTGCTGCTGATGATAATGGTGGTGGTGGTGGTGGTGGTGGTGGTAATGGTGGTTGTGGTAGTAAGGCAAAAATGAATGTGGTACATTTTGCCCACTCTGCAGGCCAAAGAGTTGATGGCATCCAAGACCATACAATCAATTGTTGGAGGCGCAGGACAGCAGCAGCAGCAGCAGGAAGAGGGCAGCGATGTGGGCAGAAGCTCCAATAGAGTTGACGGGCGGTACCACCAGGAGCATCTTGGCAGTAGACCAGCTGAAAAGCAGCCAGGTAGCAGGCCAGTCGGTGGGCAGACTACCAGGCAGCCAGGCAGCAGGCAGGCTGCAAGTCCATGTCAGGGCACAACAGGCAGCAGGGCTGTGGAGCCAGAGGAAGAGAGTGATGGGGAGACGGAAAACAAGACTGATGGGGAGGCACAGGAACAGGGTTTGGACGAGGAAGATTTGCACGAGCATCTTGTCGCTGGGTTCGAAGAGGTGATTGTTTGCATTTCTGTGCGTGCGTGTGCGTGCATGTTGCGTGAGTTGTTGCACGCAAAGAAGTGTGTGTTTTGTGCCTCAAAAATCAGCATGTACTCATGTACGCCCCAGCAGTCAGCATATGCTCGTACATTCCTCAAAAGTCAGCATTTGCGTAATTGTGCCTCACACGCGGACCAGCGCAAGCACTGTGCACAGCGTGCATAGCGTGCACAATGTGCATAGTGTGCACAGAGTGCCTAGTGTGCACTGAGTGCATATTGTTCAGGGCCTGTATGGCAGGAGTGGTTGCTTTCTGTTGACAATAAGCGGCAGGAGTGGCCCGTGATGCACATGTCTCATGCACTCCAGTTGCAACTGGGATCTCTTTTCGCATCCCATTAGTTTTGCCATGATGTGCAAATAGCAGAGGTCGCCCAAGTGCACAACTGCCTTGTGTGTGGAAGCAGTGCGCGCACCTTGGAGGGCCGGGGGGGAGCTTAAGTAGTGTGTGGAGCAGCACCTGCGCAGTGCACAAGCGAAAGGCTTCCATCTGCCATACGTCCACCCTTTCACCATACCAGCTCAGGTTTCTGTGCGGGCTCCTAGGTGGGCTCACTGTGCCTTATCAGTCAGGCCTGCAGTGGCGGCTTGATGGTGGGTGGGTGGTGCCTGGGGAGGTGCTGTAGGGTGACGCTGGTGCCGAGCCGCGATTGTGGCAATGACTTCCTGCCCGTGCATGATGGGCCCTCCGGCTGCACGCTGCTGTCAACTCAAACAGGCCGGCTTCTCGCACGAGGGGGCAGTTGACTTCATGGAGCGGCTCCACTTCAGGGCCATGTCAGCCAGCAACAAGAAGTGCAGGCTACTGACAGCAGTGGAGCATGCTTCTGCTGAGAGCTTTTTGAAAGCCATAAGCAGCGCCGCGGTCCGGGCAAAAAAGTGCCTCCCGGAAAGCATTCTCTCAAGGGTGGGTGGGTGTCTGCGTGAGCGGAGGGAAACAAGCGTGTTTGCTTGCTTGCTTGCGAGCGGGAGTGTGGGGCTGGTGTGCTTGCAAGCCCCGGGTGCCTCTTTTCAATTGAGGCCGAGTCCCTTATGCAGCATGTGCTTTGTGCTGATGCTCTGTGGGACAGTGCTGATGCCTTGTTGGGTTGCATAAGCATCGGTGGTGATGTGGCGGTAAACATCCTCTGCCCTTCAGTTGCATTGGCCACTGTTGGTGACCTGACAGCAGGACTGTGTTGAAGCAAGTATCCATTGGAGCGAGCATTTGTTGACGCAAGCACTCTTTGACATTGCGAATTGACCCAGAAGGCAGATCACAAGGCCTGTTGCCCTGGAGCTGGCATGCCAATATGAGCATGGGCAACACACAGGCAGGAGGGATGGATCGAGGAGGGTATGACAAACCCTTCAAAGTTAGGTTGCTTCACCGTATGATGGGTCCTCATCGCGAGGCTTTAAAGTTAGGAAGTTAGGCTGCTTCACCATATGATGGGTCCTCATCACGAGCCTGCGCCACCCTTGCCCTATTTCCAGGTCTCCATGCTTGTGGACTCAGGAAAGCCCATGGGCTCTAGTGACACCGAGCTCCTGAACCTCTTGCACAAAGTTCCGTACCTGTCCTATGGGGTAGGCAGGGCATGCATATCTTCTTCACTGATGCCTTGTTAGAGAACTGATGCCTTGCTGGCGCCTGCCTGCGCCAACTTTGTGCATGTGCAGCATGCAGTTTGTCCTTGAGGGAAGGAATGGCATCTTCAAATTTTTATCTGAATGGATCCCATCCATCTGTCAGACTTGTATATTACTTATCTTTCAGATGCTTGGCCGGAAACATTCTTGCAATCTGCGATTGTTTGTGCCTCCTCGACCGATGTGCATTTTTGTGATATGTTGCGCTTCGCTTTGCTTCGCTGTGCTTTGTGTGTGTGTATGTGTGCATGTTTGTGTGTATGCATGCATGCATGTGTGTGAGCCTGCTGTGTATTTGTATCGTTTGTGCATGCCGTGTATGTGTTACCTGTGTTATGTTGGGTTGGGTTAGGTCACATAGCTGTATCCGCAGAACGAGGGCAGCTTAGCTGAAATCTGAAAGGCCTGCAAACTGAAGCAAGCCTGTGTTAACATGCTCCGTTATAGCATTTGGGTGCTAGTGGGGCATTCATCTAGATGGAAGGCACAGCAACAGTTTATACGCGTAAGAATACACGGAGCGCTTCCATCAACCCAAGTACTCCATGCTGAGCGCGTGGGTGAAGTTTTTGTGCCCTGTGCATGCCATGTATTGTGCACATCAGCTCATACAGGGTACCATACAAAGCACAAGGACCTTATGACCTCCTCAGTGCACCCCTTTGTTCTATGCACGGGAGTCCTACACCAGAGCAATGGAGGTTAAGGCACTCCTTGTAAGCAAGGCCAAAATTGACCCCGTCCTGTGCATTTCATTTGCAACACCTTGCCCAGCATTTGTGCTCCTGGTCTTTGATGCTTCTCTTTGCAACCCTGTGCATAGATCATGAGTCACCCTCGCCATGTGCGATACATCTTCGAAGACCGGAGCCTCCTGCTCCAGGTGGGTAGGTGATGTAATGTGCTTTGGAGCTCAGCAGTAGTAAGTTATGTGCTGCAAGGGTCAGTGGGCAGGGCCCTTGGGGAGACTGTCTTGTCGGCAAACCTGTTGAATATAAGGGTCGGCCACATGTGGGTCGGCCACATAAGTGGGTCGGCTTTAAAAGCTGGTCAGCCACAAAAGTGGGTCAGCCACAAACGTGGGTTGGCCACAAAAGCCGGGTCAGCCACAAGTGCATAGGCATAAAAAGGTACTTGTGGGGAGGCAGGCTGCAAGAGGAGCAAGCAGCACTGATAAGCTTGAAAGACAGGGTGGAGCAAACACCTGAGTTAGGAGTTCTTTAAGGGTACCCGCAGAGACTGTCAAGGGTGCAAGCCTGCAGAAGGGTAGGCTGCACTTATATAAGTGGGAAAGGGTCTGTGAACACGCCCCATTAGAACAAGATGCTGAGCTGGCATGATCGAGGCACAGCCTCAGTTGCGGCAATCCCTTCGTAGGGGCTCATCAGCAATGGGCAGAAAAGCAGCAGCTGCTGCAGGTGCAAGGACTTGGCAGAGGCTTTAATGCACTGCAAAGGCTTAGTGATGTGCAAGGAGCTTTGGGGATTGCTTGAACAGACAAGCTGATGGTGTGGCATGGGATGGGTGCTGCCAGAGTTGCTAGGCTGATGTGGTGGCATTGTGAGGTTGGGGCTTGTGGGGGTGGGCTGGGGGAGTGGCATGGACAGATATGCATTGTGTGCAGGCAAAGGGTTACTAAGGGGGTTGGGGTGCATGCCTGCATGGATTCAGCTCCAGTAGCGTTGGATGTTTGCCATGCATCCGGTAGCGTTGAGTGTTTCCCAAGTGCTCAGTAGCATTGGATGTTGGCCATAGACCTAGGCCAGTGGGGAATCAGGATGAGTGGTGACCCGAAAGAATTGCGGCCATGCTCTTTGCAAGGATCAGGTCTACACTTTCCTTTTGCATGATAGGCTTCAATGGATTTCATGCTTGACAATGATCATGCTGCATTGGGGGTGCCTTGCTGATGACTCTTACGTGCCTGTTGGTCACTGGCGACCGCAATGAGGGACCACATCCCTGCGCTTGGCCAGTTGCCCAGTTGCCTGCAACCATTGCACAAACAGGCATGTGTTTGGAAGGGCCTGGAAGAGCATGGCTGGCTCAGGAGGCGTGCCGTAGTTCATGGCTGGCTCGAGAGGCGTGCTGCATTGCAATGGTGTGATTTGTGCTCTTGTTCTGAAGAGGACCCTGTCTGCCACCCATTGCACACCCCTTTGTGGTAAGCTTTTGCCTTGCATCACATGAGCATCCGGGGAAACCGGTGCGCGGCCATTGCACCACAAGGGCATCCAGGCAGGACCAGTGCGCGGCCATTGCACCACAAGGGCATCTGGGCAGGACCAGCGCGCGCCCATTGCACCCGGATCCTTAATTGCTGTGCATGCAGGTGGTGCTGGCCGGCTTGTTTGCCCAGTGGCAGAGAGACCAGCCTGAGTACCAGGCGCGAGAGCCACCAAAATTAAGAGAGATGCGGGAAACGGCTGATCAAGCTAACCAGCAGCAGCAGCAGCAGCAGCAGCAGCAGACGAGGCAAGCAAATGCATCTCCAGCCATGCACACGCCTGGACCGGGGCAGGCAGCAGGTTGTCAAGGCCAGTCAAAGGAAGCCGCATTGCGCGCGCGGAGGCAGTGGCTGAAGCAGCAGATTGACCAGCACGCCAAACAGAGGGTGAGTCTGCGGCATGGCTTGCAGGAAGGGCTGCTCCTTGCTTTGGCTTCAATGAATGCGGAAAGAGATGGCAGATGGAGCAGGGTGAGAGTGTGCTTCAAGGCCAGGAGTTGATTGCATGCAGCAGAAGTAGGCGCTCATGAGAAGGATTAGGGGTAAATGCGGCGCAGCTCCATACTCTTTGGGAGCTGTTCTGAGAACTGTGCATTGCGCGATTCATGCTGTTTCAGGAGCAGTACAAGCAGCGGATCAAGTCATTGCTAGAAATGGATGCCAAGGTGCAAAAGCATTTGGAGGAGTTGATCTCGGAGGTGAGCCGCAGCAGCGGATCAAGTCATTGCTAGAAATGGATGCCAAGGTGCAAGAGCATTGCTAGAAATGGATGCCAATTATTATAATTGCCAATTATTATAATGGATGCCAATTATTATATTGCTAGAAATTGCTAGAAATTGCTAGAATTGGATGCCAAGGTGCAAGAGCATTTGGAGGAGTTGATCTCGGAGGTGAGCCGCACACTGGCCCTATAGCTGGCCCCTTTTCCAAAATTGATGTAAGAATTGCTTTCACTGCCTATGTAGTTGTTCTTTCTTTTCTTTTTTTTGGAAGTGAGTATGCTGAGGCGTACCTTTGTGTCATGTTCACCACATGGGCCTGTGTCACTCTGCTGTTGCGTCCCTAACTCATGGTCTTCATGTGAGCATAAGTGAGCTATGTGAGAATGCAAGGCTGGTCACGAAAGCGCATGCCTGGTTACCAAAAGGCAAAAGCAACTTCCCATGTGTGTTCCCTGTGGTGTAGCGGCACCCAGGCAGGTTCACACACGCACACAATCGCTCACACTTGCACGCACACAATCACACACAACCACGCACCAGTCGCACACATTCACACTCAATCGCTGTCTAACACACACACAATGCCCATGCACTTAACAGCTGCGCACTCTCGTGGAGAAGAGGGAGCGTGTGTGTGTGTGTAAGAGAGAGCTAGCCAAGGCCCCTGCACTTAGGAGAGTAGCAATTGTGAAGGCTGGCAACAGCAGTGTCCCCTGCACCTATAGGGGGACAAGAAGACCTCGGGGACTTCGCATTCTGACTGCTCTATCTATATATTTCATGCACGCATTTGAGATATGACATCTCATCCAGCTGTATGGGCCCTCTTTCAGTCCGGGGGCAGCATTTGCAGCCTTTACCCTCAATGCTTGCCTTGGAACAGCTGAGTGTCAACATTGAAGCGCAACCTGGATTCTGCCACAACTGCATAACCGGCCTGAGGTTATGCACACAGGCCTTGCAGCCAAGTCAAAGCTGTTGTGTTTAGGGGTCTTCAATTCACATGCCTGCAGGAGCGCCAGCTCGCGCAGGCAGAGGACGCGCAAGCAGCGGGTGCAAGGACTGCGAGCACATCTGCTTCGGCTAATGCTGGCAGAGCTTGCACACCAGCTTTGGGCGCAGGCCAGCCTCCGTCTTTGGCAGCACCAGTCAGCGTGGCAAGAAACACATGTGCAACTGCAGCTGAAGCAAAGAAACCTGGACAGGAAAATATTCCCAAGCAGCCAGGAGTGCCAGCAGCAGCAAAGAACGATCTCACTCCTCAAACAGCTGTGGCAGCAACTCCACCACCAGCACTAGCAGCAGGCGGCAAAGAGCCTGCACCTGACGCGATAATAGCAATGGCAGAAGGAGAGCCCGGAGCTCCCAAGAAGCAGTGCTTCAACTGTGGGACGTCTGGAAAGAGCCTGAAGCTGTGTGGAAGATGTAAGGGTGGATGGTTGCCGCACGCGGCACTGCTGGGCACTGAGATTAAGGAAACAGCTTCCAGCGCCAGATCTGCAGCTGCCTTGTGTGTGTGTGCGCGCGCGCGTGCGCTGTTTGCATGGCCGTGATTTCCGCTGTGCAGGTCACAGCATCTGGCACAGCCTTTTGGCACCACCTTTTGGCACGCTCTAGTTCACCGCGCTAGTCCAATGTTTTGTGCAACCTCAACTCCCACACTGCAGGTCACAGCATCTGGCTTTGCAGCAACGAGTGCCACAAGGCGTCATGGCATCGCCACCGGGCGTTGTGCAGGGCCTCCGCCAAGAGCGGGGCAAAGGCAGAGAAAAAGTCTGAGCCGTAACAACAGCATTGCAGACGCGAGCAATCCTTGTCAGAGCACCTTTCAGTCGCAGCACCCTTTTGTTGCAACACCATCCATTCACAGCGCCTCTCAGTCACAGCAAGGGATGCCATCTGAGATGGCGAGTGGCTATAAGGGCCGGCAAAGGCATTTGCATGGCTGCTGCCGCTGTCAGCAGTGCACTTGCATAGCTGCGGCCGCTGCCAAAGGCAGTCACAGAACATGTGGAGATGAAGCCAGCACGGCCATCCTCAATCAGTGTTTGTGCTGTGTTGCATGCCGCTACCGCTGGGGCCAGCAACGCTGCTTGTAGTGACAAACCCTCTGTCTGGGTTATTGAACCATTGCAGGACTAGCGTGCCCCCTACGCCTGAGTCACATTGCAAGGATGGCCTCTGTTTGAGAGTGTGTCTTCTGCTGGCTGTTTGGAGAATTTTGGGTATGATTTATGCGCAATGCAAGGCACAGAAAGCATACCATGCATCGGTACCTGCCTCTTGCGGAAAAACAGAATTGCCATGCCTTGCCATTCATCCGTGGCAAACGTTCTCTTGTTCGCCCGCGTCGCTAATTCATCATTTACTGATAACTCCAGAGTATCAGAGTGATATGTACGAACTTCAAAATGGTCAAATTTCTTGGAGTTGTCCATGTCCTCCTTTTTTGACTCAACTGCATTCCTGCAGGGTCACGTCTGCAATGTTCTTTCCAGTCATTTGCAGGCTGGATCTGGGGCTCAAGAAACATACATTAGGGATATCAAGGAAAAACAAAGATAAGGCCTTGAATAAGAAATGCAATTGCCAGCTTCAAGTTGCTCATAAATGCATAGGTATTTCTTACTGGGCATGCTTTTACTTACAGTAGTGCTTTTACTAATGGTAAACAGAATTTTGTTGCTGTTCGGAAAATTCTGGTTCAGAAATGCACACCTCATTATACCTGAGAGCACATGAGATGGAGTAATTGTGTGAATGCTTCATGTTGCTTCATGAGTAATCACAGCACTACAGAAAGTAACTGCGACTCGCAACCTGAGCCTCATTGAGTGTGCCGTGAAGTAGACAGCTGGTGTTAAATTACAAGTTCACTGCTGGGCTTGCTGGACACTGCCAGCTAGACAAAAAAAGATATGCACAGTCTCAGAAAGAAAAAGAAAAAATTTGTACGTCTGCTTCAAGAGAAAGAATTTCACATCCTCAGCTCCAATGCTGTCAAATTAAGAAGCACCTGTATCTTCCATGTCAGTCCTATCTGTAAAATCAGCAAATTGTTCTGCAAATCTCCTCCTCAAATAGGAAATTTCTAAGCAAGGGCATAGAAAAGGACATACTTTTTGTCCTGGACATCAAGTCACAATCATTACAAGGTTTACAAGGTTTACAAGGATAAGGCCTTCAGTCAAGAATTGCGACTGCTAGCCTGCTCATAAAAAACGATTAATTCATGAAGAAAAAAAGGAAGTTTATGGTTGTTCTGGTTTAAA
>LKMJ01006692.1_pt1 | contig 10863 bp, 13 predicted proteins | sample 643391 | NCBI WGS metagenome assembly LKMJ01 (sample SAMN04112250, study PRJNA286221) | soda lake metagenome | biome: soda lake; feature: Kulunda Steppe; material: water; isolation source: sample PL-Br10 brine of Picturesque Lake | place: Russia: Kulunda steppe | collected 2010-07
CACACACACACACACACACACACACACACACACACACACACACACACACACACACACACACACACACACAAACACACACACAAACACACACACACTCACATACACACACACACGCACGCACGCACGCACGCGCGCACACACACATAACTCACATAAATGCACACGCACATGTGTACACACGTACACACAACACACACCTATATGCACACATACACACACACACGAGTACATGCATACATGGACACATGCGCACATATACGTTCATGCACGCACGTACACGCGCACACGCACACACACAAGCAGATGCTTACATGCACACATGTACGCACATGCACGTTTGCACGCGTGTGCACAAATACATGTAAGAGCACACACACGCACACACCCACGTACACACCCACACACACATTCACACATACAAGTAGATGCTCATATGCACGCATGCACACGCGCACACACACGCGCGCACACACATTAGAGAACCCATGCACTTGTATGTGGCTATCTTCTTCGCCTACTGATCTCACATGTGATAAAAAACAAACGCGTTGTGCACATGTGCGCAGAAGGTGCCGATTCCACGGGACTATCCTAAGGGGGCCAGAGACTGGCCTCATAATTACTCTGATTATGAACATCTCAAGCTCACCTGGGGAGACCCAACGCGCTATGTTGCTTCAAAGATGATAGGACATGGAACGTATGCAGGTGGGTTGTGAAATGGCAGCTTTACTAGTTGGTGCCAGAGGACTCGTGACAGAGCATATGCTGTGCCCATGTGAACTGCTTTTCCTTCAAGCTCCTGGTGTTCCTGTGGGGTTTGAACGCAGCTTGTAGCATTGTCTTCCTTCAACTGACCCCCTGGCGTTGGAAACTGTCCCTAACCTCCCCGCGCCTGGCGCTTGGCATGCCGCAGAGGCTTTTATGGGACATGTCAAAGGCAACTCAAGCCACCACGTCGTTATCAAGCACCTGAAACACAACACTTGGTTTAAGATCAAGAGGGAGGTGCTGGTAATGCAGGTATGGCACGTGCGCCCCCCCAAATGGCAGCGCAGGCATATCTGGCTTTCAATTCCTGGGCTCTGGCTGGTCTAACAAGCGCTGCCCACAGTATATTTGTGGTGTGGCTTCACCGTCATAGCAAAGCCCACAGGTCATGCTAAACTGGAAAAATCCAACGACAGGCCTGGCACCGGGGCATCCCTGCCTCTGCTGGGGGGGTGGTCCATTTGCTATGTGCTGAGAGCAGGTTGTGGGTGGTTTTGTGCTGGAAGTTCTGGCAGGCACGCGCGCACGTCTTGAGAGGTTCCCAATGGGGATGCCCATCTCCCCCACGCTCAGCGTCCACAGCTTCTGAACCACGATTGAGAACCATGCTCAGAAACAGCCGATCGTGGGCACCATTACGGTGATGTGCTGCCCCCGTGCTTGGGGTCCCACACGTGTTTGAGCACCAGCATGCGCGGATCCGTGCGGGGCTGTGGACCATGAGGGGCAGGGGGGCACGTTGGGGCGACATTCAAAGAGGATCATGGCTGCGGAAGGGCACTGTAAGGGTGGCCGTAGCAGAGGTCCTTGCAGTCACACAGGGCAGGCGCATGTCCGCGGTGCTGCACCTCTCTCTGTTGCTCTTTTTTGCGTGTCTGCTGTTGTGGTGTCTGTCTCCTGTTGTCGTGTCTGTCGGCTGGTGTCGTGGTGTCGTGGCGCCTACTGTTGTTTTCAGGGCACACGCCTCAGCCTTGGGCTCCTGCCCGGCTGCCTGCCCTGTTGCTGGCAGCACAGGCCAGCCCTGCACGCGCTTCGCCCGCGCCTGCAGGCCCTCAAGGACGGCCCATTCACTGTTCAGCTGCTGGACGTGGTGCCCCACCTGAAGTCGCAACGACTGCCGGGCAGCAGCGGCTCCTCCAGCAGGCACCTGCAGGCAGCGCCCGCTTGGGGGGAGCTTGCCGTGGAGGGCGCGGAGCTGAGCGAGGAAGACAGCTGGGGAAGGGGCGTGAGCCAAGGGCGCGCGGTGCTTGAGGCACAGGGGGCCGCGGACCAGGGGCTGTTGGAGCAGGGGGGTGGGCACGCACACTTCCCTGGGGGCAGGAAGCTGACGCTCCTTTGGGGCCACAAGAAGCTGAGGCAGAGGCGGGCGCTGCAGCACTCGTCGTCAGAGCTGGACGAGGGGCTTGTGGAGAAGGTGAAAGCTTTGGCCGCGTCTCACGCCATTGAGGCAACGGACGGCGTGGACCCCAAGCGGCCGGTCAGCCTCATAGTAGAGGCGGTGCCCAACATGGCCTTCGAGGTGTGCGTGCGTCTGGCGACCACCCATGCATGCGTGTCTTGCAGCTTTTGGGCCAGAGGGGCCTTACGCACATGGGTGCTGTGCGCTTGCCCACGCAAATCCTGAGCGCGTACCCTGAGCGGCTCCGCAAGCAGCTTGCGGGCAAGCCGCGGCAGAGGAAGAAGTGGGTGGGCTGGCTTGTGGGGCGCACCTGGCTTTGGCCGACCACGCAGGCCAACCCTCGCCCTTGCACTTGTGCTGATGACCATGCAGCGCTACAGCCCCTAGTGCGCGTCATCATGGGTACCCCCACCTCGTGCATGGCTTGCGCAGGCTCCCACCTGCTTCCCTGTGGAACACGCCCCGTGCCTGCTGCGCTTGTCATCCTTTTCCCTGCAGGACTTGGTCAAGGTGGTCACCCTGGAGGACATCAAGCGCTACACTAGGCAGCTGGTGGAGGCCTTGAACGTGAGTGCGCCCCTCCCCCCTCGTGCAGGGGCTGTGCCCAACCTGGGCGGTCCTAACAGCCTGGGTTGTGGCCATCACCCTCAGGACCAAGCCATCAGCCAAGACTTGAGCTGGGGGCCCGGTAGACGAAGCCAGCTACCTTCACAAACCAGCTAGTAGATTGAAGGATGGAGTCAGCAACCTTCAAGACTGATCCATTTGGGTCAAAAAGGACGGAACCAAGGAATGTGTAAGGCTGAGCCAGGGGTTGAAGGGACGGAGCCAGGCTTGTGAGCAGCCATGTGCGCCCATCTGGCATGGGGGCACCTGCCTCCGCTCGTCATGAATTGCAAGCAGGGAGTTTGTGCGCCTGCACACATGAATGTGCTCCCTTTGGCGCATCGTGTGCGCTGCCCCATGCTGAGGCGAGCTGAGGCAAGCCTGAGCAGGGCACGCAGTGTGCTGCCGCGCTGCTCTGTGCTGTATTGTGCCTCTGCACTCTGCCACTGTGCCGCAATGCGCTGTGCCAGCTCTCAGAATCACCACCTCCGGTTGCAAAAGGGCCCATGATCCGTCACAGTGGCTGATCTCTTTGTGTGCGTGCGCGTGTGAGAGAAATGCAAACACAGGTGTGACTGCTTATCTGGGCGCCTGTAGCTCAGATGCTGCCTAACTTAAGAGCCCTGCTGTGGCCAAGAAGATGCCGGGTGCATTCGCCACGCTTTGGCCGTGAAGCCACCACACCTCTCCAGCAGCGCCTGAGCATCGTGCACGGCCCATCACAACCCCTATTGCTCACCAGTGTGCTTACAATCAACACTTTTCAAGCCCCCCCTCCCCCCCAACCCCTTTTGTTTGCAGTACGCCCACAGCCGGGGGATCATGCACCGTGATGGTGAGTGGCATAAACGCCTAAGCACGCAAAGTGTCTCGGCGCTCGCAGGGAAGGGTGAATCCTGCATGACCACATGGATAGGGGCAGTTGTCTGAGCACGGGATTGTTGGCGTGTTGTGAGCGTTTGCCTCCTGGACCAGCACGTGTGTGCTGGCGACCTGGACAGGGCCTGTCCTGCGCTCTGCTGCTTCATGCATGCCCTGTGTACAGCGCGCTCTGCAGCACCACGGGTCAGCAAGCCTGTCGGCGTTTGGGTCTGCTTTGCCTCTGAGATCCTGACGTCCCAACAGTAAAGCACCAAGTCACTTACGCCGGCACTGCACTGGCAACAAATGTGCACAACAATCAGGAGCAAGCAAATCTCCCCAAGCCTCTGTTTTGTGTGCCTGCAGTTAAGACAGGGAATACATTCATCGACCACAAACAGAAAAGGCTGGTCCTCGGGGACTGGGGGCTTGGAGAGTTCTACTTCCCCAATACCGCTTACAAGGTAGAGCCGCGCTGGCGTCAGACCCCTGCAGCCTGTGTGCTTCAAGCCCTGCTTGCAACTGAAGTGCTCTGTGAACCTCTGAGCAGTATAAAAGCATCTTAGTCAGGAGCCTTGGACCCTGTTTAACACAATGTATCTTGTTTGTTGCTTCTTGCATCCATCATAAGAAGCAAGGCACCCCGAGTTTCAAGTGCTGCCCTCAGCATTATGGGTAGGGATCGGCATATAGCGCTAATTGAGGCAATTCTATAGCGCTTCAAAGCGCTATATAATGATATAGCGCTATATTTTGCTATATTCCCGCTGCTATATCTGCCAGAACTCTACCTAGCAATTCGAATTTCATCAGAATCAGAAGGGAAGTTCAGCACCCTGTATAATGCCCCAATACAAAAAAAAGCAAAAAATTAATCCTGCAGGGGATGGGGGCTTCTAGCAACCAGAGATAGCGCCATATCTGGCACTAGGGTACACTCCTACTCATGTGCCTTAGTACCCCTGGGCACATGCCTTAGTACCCCTGGGCCCCTCATTCCTCAATTCCCTTAACACTAATGACAGCTCTATATGTCCCCTTGAAATGCTGCCTGAAAATGAAATGTTGACAGGTTGGCCTTTAAGATCAGGTGCATCGTGATCTGAAGAACATGCTTTTGTTCCAAGGCCCCCCCTACCTTTCCACTCTCAAGTGCTGATTGCTGCCCAACGCTGATTGCTCTCTTCTACTGTCTGCTCTTCAAAATCTTCTGCTCGTGCTGGTGCTAATGCTACTACTGCTCGCTGCATGGCTGCTTGCATGGACTCAACTCACTCAAGCGCAGGGCACTCCAGCTTGATGCAGGGGACCTCATAATTGATGAAATGAATGGCCATGAGGCAATGGAACTTCTTGTGCCGTGCGGGGCCCATTGAGAAGGCTTGATATGCTGCTTCTTGGCCAATGGCTTCCCAACACAGTCTACCTCAAGGTTCCTCACCTCGTTCTCCTCCTCGTCCCTGGCATGCTCCTTGGGGATTGTGCAACCCCCTTCTGCTACCAGTGCTTGCTGCATGCAGTTGTGATGCTGCATCCTCCTGGGGTTCGTGTGGCTGAGGTTGGCTTGCAACAGTTGCACTCCATCACACAGCCCCGCTCTGGCTAAATCTTCATTGTAAACCTGTCAGACCACTTCATAAGGGGACCTGCTGTTGTCCCCTTGAAGGTCTGCAGGGGTGGCTCTGCCCTGGACACGGGGCTGCATGCCCCCAGATCTGTCCCCAGATTTATTTTTGGCTCGTCCCCATGAAGTATTTCTGCCAATGAATTCGCATAATTATGTGCTTAATTACTTGGGCCAGCGGTGAATCATTGAGCCTTGATTTTGACGTGATATATCTGAAAAATTAATAGCACTATATAGCGCTATTAGCAAACGCCGATCCCTAATTATGGGCAGGTGTCAAGCACAAATGCAATGCATGCAGTCACGCAGGGCATGCGCCTGGATCTGAGCGCCTGAAATATGTGAGCTGGCTTAAACCAACAATTAGATTGTCCTTTTGGGCAAAACGTGCGTCTGCTTGCTTTGCAGTACTCCGTGTCCACTCGAGCATACAAGGCCCCTGAGCTGCTGCTCCACTACACCTCTTACAACTATGGCATCGACATGTGGGGCGTGGGCATGCATCTTGCCAGCTTTGTCTTCAAGAAGAAGCAGATATTTGATTGTGAGTAGAAGCAGCGTGTAAATGTTGTTTCTTTCGCTTGGCCATCTGTGTACTTGACCTTGCAATCCTTGACTTAAATAGATTTCTCGCATCCTACACATCTGGCATGTTTCACTGATTGCTAGGCACGCTGATGATAAGGCGCCAAATATGCTTGCAAGTCTGCAGCATAGGATGAGCAATTGCTCTTGCACTGTGTGCAACAACAGAGTCACCGCTACTCTCAGGGAGCAATTTTCTTATATGAATTGGGCCTACATGCAGGGCATGCGGAGGAGCGTGGCATGCTAGAAAATCAAGTCAAGGTGCTAGGCTCAAAAGCCTTGAAAGATATGTGCATGAAGTACAACATTCCACAGGTGAGGTGCAGGCACTCCCTCCCTACCTAGAAACACATGCTTAAAAAGGAATAGAAACGTGCTCAGACTATTGAAATTTATAGTCAGTAAAACGCCGTAAATAACCTTCCATTTCTTGGCAACTTCTGTGCTCAGTAGCCTCATGTGTCCTTGTTCTGTAACAGAGTAGCTTGCTTTTCAACCTTTTCAGTCCATTTGTCCAAAATGGATGCTATGAGCACTTGCAGCCCAAGCCCCCAATCCCTCACTACCCCAGGCGATCTTGGATGGAGGTTTATAAACCAGACCCGACTCTTGCAACACCAGACTGCTTGGATTTCCTTGACAAGCTATTCAAGTAGGTGACGGCATGATAGCTTCTCAGCTTGTGCATCTCACTTGCACAAGAAGACCACAAGAAGAACCACAAGAAGACCACATTGGTCAATTCTTATGATCTTGCCCCTCGTAGCTGCCTGCAAGCTACCCGCAATCAATGTTACTTCCTGGGCATTGTAGCACTTTGTTGTGCAGCCCTGTGCAACCCCACTGATTTCAACCAGTTATTTCGACTTAAGGTTTAAGGAATCTTGCATGAATCGCTTCTTCAAATTTGCGATTTGCATTTCATTCTCAATTTAGCAATTGTATCCCCGTAAATCCATTGTGCTCATTACCCATTATTGGGCTTATTGGGCTTGGTAGTATTTGGCAGCAGGAATCAAGCAAGCATCAAGCAAATGGAATCTGTATGTTTGTGGTTTGTGTGTCAAACGAGCATGCAGCTGAATTTTTATTTTGTGTCCCCGCATACAAACAGGCATGATCCAGAGGAGCGCATGACTGCCCCAGAAGCTCTGCAGCATCCATTCCTCCGTGGGGTATCTGTCAATTAGTGGTCATTGGGTGGGCTGCAAATCAGTTGCATCTCATGTTATTATGAGACTGGACGAGTGAGTGGGCTTCCGTTTTGTTTTATATTGTGATGGCTAGACTGATCGGTTGGTATCATACCAAAACAGATGATCTGTTTTGCTCAAGCAGTACCCCAAGTGGGCGCTGCCAACAAGCGCTCAATGGCCTCTGTTTCTTGCCGTAGCTAGGAGCTCGCTTAAAGTTGCAAATACAGCCCAGACTCAGTCATGAGAGACCTCAAACAGTGTGATTGTTTGCTGACAGTGGGCTTAAAAGTTGGAGCACCTTCGTTGTTCTCAGCACCTAGAGCTGATTGTTTTTCACCTCAGGCTGCTTTGCTGCGGAATTTCTGTAAGCTTGAAACAGAAAGGAACTGGGAGGAGCCCACCATGTTTGGGTAGTCGCCCCTCTCTTTTGCGCTCTGCCAGCAATTTCCTCTGCTAGACCAATGCACATTCAATTTTGCTTGCCAGTGGCAACCAGGTACTACTCTGTAATTCTTGAGAGGCAGCAGGTTGACTCCAGGAGACTGCTCGAAAGAAAAGAAATCTACCTTCTAGGCAGTGAGAGTGCCAACATGACTTGAATGAGTTCATCAAAAAGTTTTGGAATGGCCACTTGAGGCACCAGGGTAGGGCAAAAGGAAAAGAAAACACCAACAGGTTGATGCCTGCTTGCACACAACTCAGTGATTTCAGGAAGAGGTTTATTTGTGGTACAAGCACCAGAGAAAGGGGGTGAGGAAGCCATGCCAATCAAGGTTACAAGGGTATCAAGATTATAGACAGCAAACTGCATAAACTTCATTTCTTGGCGTTCAACGCAATTAGCTGTGCATACCCGTGACTAAGCTAATGTGTGTGATATACAAGTTTCAGTCATGACTCATAGTGGCCTAGCTCGGAATAATGGTGCTCTGCACTGGATGCCTCCATGAGAGCTATACTGAAAATCCGAAACCAAGCTTTTAAGTCAAAGCTTCAAACTACATCATTCAATGAGGAAATGACATTGCCTTGCTATTGATAAACCAACGAGCATAGAAAATGGAGAATAAGCTCAGGATTCATGAAAGCACGTGCCAAGGGAAAGTAACATGAAAAGCGGAAATAAAGGATCACTCAGCAATGTCGTCAAATTCATGTGCAGCTCACACAAAGCAACATGATACCTAAAAGCTTCATGGAACAGGTTGCAGAAGCCAATTCCTCTTAAGCTGTTCGTAGCGCCTGCACATTTTCATGCATTCTACCATTCATTTCCACAGCTGGTCAGGATGCAGCACGCTAGATTGCATCTTGAAGCTAGGCAGGTAGGCCTGATATGACCTGTCTGTGCCCAAGCCATGCCCTTAGCCCCTTAGCGAAGCACGTGACGCGCTGTGGCCGCTCATGGAGGCGGCCGTTAAAGATGCCACACTTGGCGTTCTGTGCGTAATTTGTCTCCGCACAAGGGAGGCATACACGCCGCCCTGCTCCAGCAAATCCTGGTGGCTTCCAGACTGCATACGCAATGGGTCACAAAGCATGTGCAAGGGTCAAAAAGCATGCACAATGGGTCACAAAGAGCACGCGCAATGGATCACAACGGGCAATGGTCAATAAGCATGTGAAAGGGTCTCGAAGCATGCACAAAGAACACAAAGCAAATGGGAGATACACGCACAAAAGGTTGCCAAGCATGTTCAAGTTGTCAAGATTGTGGAGGGGTTGCCGACTATGACAAACAGAGGAGTTGTTCAGATGAACAAGAATGAGTGGCGTGACCGACAGAAAGGGGGAGGCATGACTGAAAGAAGGGAGGAGGTGTTACTGAAAGAAAGGGGGAGCAAATAATGAGCAAAGGGCGCGCGCGCACACAAGGAGGGCACCAGGGCACCCAGAATTGCTCTGTTGAAATGCTGTTCAACTTGGCCCCCCGTACTATGAGCAGCAGGGCTGCACCTTACCAACACACTCTGCGGGGCGACCTGGTGCGGGCTGCCCACAGGGCGACCAGCGTGAATTCCAGAGCGCTCTGCCTCGTGTGTGTGTGTGTGTGTGTGTGTGTGTGTGTGCGTGTGTGTGCGTGCGTGTGTGTGTGCGCGTGTGCGTGCCTGTGCGTGTGTGCATGTATGCATATGCGCGCCAGACCACGCCAGACCACGCCCTCACCTCCTGGACCCTACCGTCTCCAACAACCACCACTCTGTCCGCGTTTTGCACCGTGCTGAGCCTGTGGGCGATGAGGATGACGGTGCGGGGCACACCGCTCCCCCCCATGACACTGTCCAGGGCCTCCTGGACAACCGCCTGCATGTGTGCATGAACACAGGCATGTGCACAGGCATTCTAAACAACAGCTCAGGTGCGCATAAGCATTTATGCCAGGCCACCAGCGCTGCAGGGGCAGGCGCCTGGACTACAGCACAAGTCGAGGGCAGACAATTAAGCAGGACAGTGAGCGTTGGGGGATTAAGGTGGCAGAGGCGCGCACGCGTGCGCATGTGCTTGCATGTACAGCAACCTCGCACGTGCAAAAAGGCAGATGCAAACTGTCAGACGAGGCTGAGCACTTTTGCCATCAGCGCAGCCATGCCAGCCAGCACAGCGCAACACCACATGGCAGCTTGGGGCCAGCACGCATGCTTCTTGCAGGGGGAAGAACATGCAGCAGCTTGCGAGCTGGCCTGTTGGCCCGACATGCTGGGGCATACAAGATCAAAACCAAAAGTACGTTTTCAGATCAAGATCAAGCAGGCGATTCACAAGGAGGCTGGTGCTCTGGGCTGTGCGCCACCACATCATTGCTCTCTATTGAGCGTGCCTTGTCAGGGACTCGATGGATGGAGCGATGAAGGAGGTGCGGTGCTCACCTCAGAGTCAGCGTCCAAGGCGCTGGTGGCTTCGTCCAAGAGGAGGACCTGCTCATGTGCGAATAGATGTTGCCAACCTTTCCATGATGTGATCAAGGTCACACACCTCTTCGAATTGCAAACACCTCTCAATGCCCAGGGTACCACAATACTGTGGCAAATAGCAAAGGCAGCAGAGGTGCACTAGGGCAGAGGATGGTAGAAGCACCCTTCAAGGCAGCCTGTTGAGTGCACAACAGTAGCAGCGCTGCGCATATCAAGGCATGCACACGACCAAGCAGCACGACCACACCAAGCGGGTACACAAAAGAGATCTGGAGAGGCTCATGCTTTCGTGGAAAGACATGTGAGGCAAAGCAAAGCACAAAGTCATCCAACATGGGGGAGTGCGTAGGCACACTTGCTGAAGGCGCGCAATTACCCAAAGCGCTTGTGTGCCACAATGCTGGTCAGCCTAGTGTCAGGCTGAGGTGGACATCTTTTGGTGTCAGGCTGAGCAGGATGCAGCATGCAAAGGTGCCCTTTGCCATGCCTGCTGCTGTGCTGCCACCCGACCCAGGCCTGACCACAGCCATGCACCAAGGGGCACAGAGAGGTCCCTTTTTCTGTCGGAAGGCATCATCACAAAATCGCTGACAGACTCTTCCTCACCTGAGGTTTCCGCACTAATGCCCTTGCAATGGCAATGCGCTGCTTCTGCAAGGCAAACAGGGTGGCAGGGGGGCAGCATCGGCAACACAAGAGCAGGCCATTCCGTGTGCGCTGGCAGGCCAGCGCGCTGAGGATGACGCGCGTCGCATATGTGCAGCAATGCTGCTGTCCAGCCTAGGCTGCAGCACGCCCAACCGCCTGCAGGAGAGGCTTGGAGTGCAAGAGCATGCACACGCACACGCACGCAAGCAGTGTTTGGGGTGTGGACACCCTGATGCCCGCCCCCCTCCCCCTTTC
>LKMJ01006693.1_pt1 | contig 10862 bp, 14 predicted proteins | sample 643391 | NCBI WGS metagenome assembly LKMJ01 (sample SAMN04112250, study PRJNA286221) | soda lake metagenome | biome: soda lake; feature: Kulunda Steppe; material: water; isolation source: sample PL-Br10 brine of Picturesque Lake | place: Russia: Kulunda steppe | collected 2010-07
CCCCCCCCCCCCCGGGCGGACCTGGATTTGTGAAAAATTCACACAAATCCATTTATGCTAGCATTCAAGGTCACAATGATGTCATTTTGGTGCAAGATGGTCATCCGTGGAGGCTTTTTGAGCTTTGCTTGCATACAAGTTGTACAGCTTCTCCTAGCCACCTGACCTCTTGTTCACCGCAAGATCTCGGGGCTTTGGATATTCTCAAATTTATTCAAAGGCAAAGCACCCACCTGCCATCATGTTATTTGCATCCAGCTTGACCGCTGTGTCTGTAATCTCAAGGACAGAGGCCAGAGACATGTTTGCCAACTCAACAATCATGCCTTCCTGAAGACCTCCTTGGCTGCAACACCAGAGTACGGTGAGGAATTAAAAGGTTGAGCGCCTTTTTTGAAAGGAAACACACACAAAATTGATCCGTAAAGAATTGTGCTGGTGCTGTTCTTCGGGAAGTGAGCTGATCCAAAAGCAATCTACTTGAACTCTATATGCAATCTACTTGAAGGTACAAGGAAGCAGCTGGTATTAGAAACCCACTTCTTGTACTTTCCCTCCAATCGCTGAATTTCTGGATGGTCTTTGGGCACCGTGAACAAAAGCTCTGCTCTCCATTCACCCCCAGATGCCTGTCGGAGGAGCGAACCCCAAAATAATGCAGGTGAGCAACCTGGGCGGTCTAAGGCTGAAAGATTGGGCAGCAGATCATACTGGGCAGGAGTAGCATTGCACCTAGTGCATGGCGCGCGAGTGGTGAAGGAAAACTGTAGGAGCAGATGCAAATTAATGCACTGGAAATTGCTTAAATCCACAGCTTGTGCATCCTGTATACTTCAGCATTTATGCTCAGAATGAGCAGGGTTTGGGAGTTTGATCCCAGCTAGGCAGCCATGCATGTAAGGCATACACACTTGCCTGCTATGTTTGCCACAGAGCAGCGCACTCACTTCAATTTCCGTTGTTTCTCCCTCTCCTAAACCGCGGACTGCTTCATCAAAGCCCTGAAAATCCAAAGTGAATACGCGATGCATTGAGCAGAGCAGGCATGGCTGGACACACCCAGCATGTGCGCCTGTCACTTATTGATGCAAGAGTGTTGGCAGCCTAGCTCGATGCACATGCTGTTTGCAGTCTGGTGTGCTTTCGCGCGACGTGCCGTTTTACTGTGAGTCTGCCGGCGCTACATGTGCTAACTCCCCAGATCCTTCGGAAGGATACCCTGCAAAGTGACATGATCCCTCACGCACCTGGAAAAGCTTGTTCCCAATAATGTCCCCTGCTCCAACTTCGAATGTAAGAGGGCAGTCTTCTTCGCGGGATGATTGCAAAATCTGTGGTCAATTTGGTGACATCACTCCACAATTTCATGGCCAGGTAAGCAAACCAGGTAGCAAGATGTTCTCCGTGAGCCTTGTGCCCATGCAGGTCAGGTCCGGAACCCTCACCTTCCCATTACTGTCTCTGCAGGTGAAGTGCAGAGTCACAGTGTCCCCAATGGTGGCCACCCTCATTGGCTGACCTGCGGCATCCAACAAGGCATACAAAAGTAGGATTGTATGCAGTAGAACGTTGATCATTGTAGCGCATCCGTCCCTTTCAGTTTGAGATCCTACCATCATCAGTTGTGGCCAAGCTGGAACCTCCCACAAAGCTTTTGGTGTGTACAATCCTTTGCAGATGGTGTCTGCTTGGAGGCATAATGAACTGCACACTCTGCTTGCTTGAACTGGCTTGTAGCACGCTCAGTGATGATGAACAGCATGTCATCTTGGAGCGATGCATTCTTGAGAAAGGTGCAGCCATGGTGGTGGTGGTGGTGGTGGGGTGGATCCTCTCAATGCCACGGGAAAGCATGGCGCTTGGCTTGGCAAGCATCTGGAGCAACGACGATCAAAATTAAATCAATGATTAATACTTCCCTGAAAATTTTCAGGAATTTACGGTGCTTTTATAATGGTTTGAATGAACCATTCGAGTTAATTTCGTTTGCATTAATGATTCCTTGCTTGATCACCCTGCATTAACGATGTGGGTGATTAAACCCAGCTGAATTAGCGTGCGCACTGGACGTAAGTGCAGCTCAGCTTTCTGCAGAAAGAAGAACTGCAAACCTTAATTGCTTGCATTGCACTGCATGCACTGTGCTGCGGCGGCAGCATACATCCTTCCATGCAACATCCTTCCATGCCCGTTGACTGCCACCCAAAGCCCTGACTGGCCCATTCTAAAGATGTCTTCTTCATTCCATGCATTCTCTAATGAAGCCTTCCCAGCCTTTCCACGATCACCTCACTGGAACCTCACAACCAGCTAAATCTTTCCATGATTACAATAGGAACGTTTGACTGCCCTCGTGGAATTAATCACGAATGAATTCATCTTAATCATCCCCCGGGTTTATTCGTTTTAATTCCATTCACGGCGGTGTTACAACATCCTTTTTTCAAGTGGTATTCAAGTGGAACAATAGAAGAACTATGTTCTAACATGTAAATTTACCGTTTTTTTTCTGGTTTACAATTAGGACCGGTGTGCAAAAACACATGTGTATTTCCTGGGGCAGGATAACAATAACTTGAAGCTATATTTCTCCCTGCATGCACTGATTGTTTTCTATGAGCAGGCTAGCTGTCGCACTTCTTGACTGAAGGCCTGTAACCTTTGTAAAAACACGTTTGCAAACCAACCCCGGGGGGCGTTAAGAATTAAGGGACCAGTATTTTATTCCCCATTGGAGGGATGAATCGACAAAAATTCTAATGGCTTTTGACAATGATCCTGTGGCCTTAGAAGGCTTGGAATGCAAGCAAACCCTCCTGGGCCTGTTCAAGTCGAACTTCTCCCAGGGAGAAGAAGAAAGGGTTAGTGTCGTAAACGCAGGTTTGCAAACAATGGTTTTTGAACTCCAACCGATGTTAATAAAAAAGCCCTTGATTTTCTAACTGGAATCAATTGTAGACACGTCGCCAGGTAATCGCACCGTTAGACAGTGCCTCCCTGTTTTGTATGTCATCCTCATCGATGCATGAGCGCTCGGATACAGCTATATATTGCACATTCCTGGTGATCACAATTCAATAGTCAGTTCCACTTTCATACCATCGCTATGCTGCTGTGTGCCCTCTGTAATTTAGTGTAAGTTTGCAAAGCAAGGGCTCGTGATGCTCTTACAACTACTCCCAGGACGACATTCAAAACTGCTGCTCCAGTCAGCTTGGCTTGCTGCTGGAAATTTAGTCATGGTTCGTGGTGGGCAGAGAGCTGGGGGGCAACGACTCTCCCTTTTCCTGGCTTGTAAAAGGAGTTCCACTCCGCAGAGGAATATTCTGCGGAAAGCATGTAAAAAAGACAGACGGTCAGGAGGATCAAGACAGACCTGAAATCCTGGCCTGGGTGATCACCTACCAGCGAAAAGCCGATGCAGATGAATACACATGTGTGCTGCTTGCTGTTGACGTATATCAACTTCCACGCTTTGCTTTATGTTTTATGCAAGACAAAAGTGTTGAAAGGTTGCAATATTGGGAGGCTGTAACATCCACTTTAATTTCTGCATTAGTTTGTTGCTGCTTGAGTTAGCGTGCTGTATGGACATGCACAAAATGTGGTTGGAACTGCAATGCTGCCAGCAGATGATTGTTGGTGTGCCACGCACACAGCACCACTTGCAATGCAGGTCTTGCTTGTGCTGATGGTGTGAAAAGGGGATCATTCACTATCAGAATAATAGGACGAATATAGGACGAATGCCCTCCAAGGCTGGAGGTTCAGTATGCTTTGCGCATCCAACTGAGGTTTAATTGATCATTATCACAAGGCAGTTGTGTTTGGCAGATAAATGCAGGAGCCAGTACTAACCAGCTGGGGGCTCAACAAGTTGCGCGCGCACACACACACGCACGCACACACATGCACCACACGCACGCGCGATTTTGCAGAGCGGTGCCCTGTGCCCAATGTGCGGGGTGCTCACAACTCACCTGTGAGATGTCGCCCAGTGGCTTGCCCCTTCTATCATGAGCGTCCCAGCTGCCATCATGCTGTGGCTGCTCCCTTAGCCTTTGACCCTCTGCAATTGCCACTCTGACGCCAATGGACTGGCTCCGGTCTGCAGCCTGGCCCTCAGTGCCTTGAGCCCCAGCCGCTGGCATGCCCTCACCCCCCTGCGCTCCTTCCTGCCGCCCCAGCCGCTGTTCCGGCCCTGGCGTGTTGGCGCTGCTTGCATGCACAGGCGCGCCTGCATCCAGCTCGCCCGCAGCAGGCGTGCGCACCTGCTGCACTGGAGGCTCAGCTCCACCTTGCCTGGGCGTTCCGCTGGCCACGCGGCTCATGCTCAACCGCAGCTGCTTGGCAGGGCTTTTCTGGGGCGAGGGCGTAGCCTGGGGGGTGGAGCGCGGCTGCACCTGCGGGGGTGGCGTGGCTCCAGCCACACGCTCCAGTGCCTGCTGCTGCTGCCCGCCTGGCTGCTCGCTGGCGCCTCCCTCGTCCCCTGCCGCTTGCTCGCGTGACCCGACATCGCCCACCACTTGCTGCTGCGCGCCCAACTTGCCATCCACGCCGCTCCCCACACACGGCAGGGACAAGCCATCTGAGGTGGGGCTGCTGTCCTCCTCCTGTATCTGCCTGCCTCCCTCTGCCCCAGCTCCCTCCGCCCCTGCCCCAGCCACCCCTCCCCTGCTCGCCTCCCTGCCTGCCACGTCCAGCTGCGAGCCAGCTCCCTCCTGCGCATCCATCTCCATCGCCCACACGCCACTCCCCTCACGCTGCTCTTGCCCCTCCGCCATCACTGCGTCGCCTTGCACATCGCGCCCGCCCTCCGCATCCACGGCGCATGCACCTCCAGCCAGCCCGGCCTCTGCCATGTCGTCATCATCTGCAGGTGCAGCCGCCCTCATGCCCTCCGCGCCCTGCGCTGCTGCGGCCCCCTCCATCCCCCCCTCCCTGTGCTGCTGCGGCTGGTGCTGTGGCAGCGGCCTGCCATGCTTCTCGGGCGTCAGCACCACGCGCTGCGTGCCGCCAAAGCCTGGCATGACCTGGGTGGCCTGGTACAGCCACCGGGAGGGGCTGCCGCACCACTGCTGCGCATCCATGCTGCCCGAGCTGCCGCCCAGCAGCCCCAGGCCCACTGGCGACGTGGGCGGTGGCGCTACTCCGCGCAGTCCCTGCCCAGGCGGGGGCGGCATGGCCTCATGGCTGCACGCCGGCGAGCCGCTGTCTGCAGCACCCTGCGCAGGCCACCACAGGTGCAGCTGCACCTGCTGCCCCGTGCACTCAGGCCCCGCTGCATCACCCCCAGCGCCAGCCCCCTTGTGGACCTGCATGCCCACATGCACCCGCTGCTGCTGCTGCTGCTGCTGCTGCTGCTGCTGCTGTTGCTGCTTCGGGCTGCCGCTCCTTGGGCTGCTGGCGGGCAAGGGGCTGTGCCCGTGAGGCCCCGCTGCCGCGCCGTGGCCGCCACGCACTCCCGCAGGCGACAAGAGGGCAGCGTGGCCCTCATCTGCGAGCAGCCCAGGCGTGCCGCTGAGCGGGGAGGGCGACGGGGGCTGCGGCGGGCGCGGAGTTGCATCTGCATGCCCTCCCAGCTGCTGCTGCTGCTGCTGCTGCTGCTGCTGCGAGGGTGTGGCCGTGCTAGGCTTGATGGCGGTGCAAGGGAGCGACGCGGCGGCTGCAGGCTGCTGCTCCAAGGGCGAGGGCGTGGTGGCGTGCACGCCAGGTGGGGCCTCGGCAGGCACGCCCGAGGCGTGCGCTGACTCTGTGCAGCCCACCTCCGTGCTCAGGGATGCGATCTGCGAGTGAAGCAGCGGTGCGGGGCAAGTGGTGAGGCTTCCGACTCTGCAATTGAGCGCGGCCCCTGTTGAGGCACGGGGTAGGGGGCCGCTGCCCAGCCCAGTGAGCTGCAAGGGCGCCTGGGGGCTTGCCAAGAGACGGGCGTCAGGGGGAGCACGCCATATGCCACGGAGTGGCGTGTGCGTGCAGCCGGCGGGATGCGGACAGGGAGCGCACCAAGGGGATCAATGCAGACCCCATCATTGCACGCTGAGGTCGCCCATCTTCTCCCACCTGCTCCTTCCCCCTTGCTTGCCGCCATTTGCGCGCGCCCCCACCCCCCCCTCCTGCTTTTCCACCCCTCCAATGCCCACCCTGGCTGGCCAGCTGAGGCGGAACCCCTGCGCTGCACGCGCGCGCTTGCGTACTCACCACGCCTTCCTTCAGCGCCGTCAGCACCTTCATCATGTGGTCAATCTGGCAGCCTGCTTTGCTCTTGGCGCTGGCGTTCTCCATGGCCCGCAGGGACAGCAGGTCCAGGCGCTCCTGCGCGCGCAGGGCCACCATGCAGACGGGGGGCTCAGGAGCCCCGAGGGGGCAGCCGCAGTGGCAGGCGGACGGGGCGGCCAGCAGGAGTGTGACCATTTTCCTAGGTCTGATGCTGGTACACGGGGGAGCAGGAGGGGCCTTGGGCATCCCAAGGGACCCCATTTAGCCCCCCAAGGACGCGCCCAAGGGGGGAGCAGTAACGAGGGGTCGTCGGAAACGGAATGGATACGGGCAGGAGTGCAGGCAACAGCAGCAGCAGCAGCAGCAGGAGCTGCCCTGGAGCAGCCGTGCAGCTTGCACATGGTGCGTGAGCCTCGCTTGCCGCCCAACCTGCACCACAAACGCAATGCAGCTCCAACAGATGTGCATGAACCCACACAAGCGCAAGCTCACCCACACCCACAAAGAACCCACCCACACACAGTTGGGCAAGCACGCGCACCTGTGATATCCCCTCCTGCGCCTGCAGCTGTAGGCGCAGCTCCCGCTCCGTGCCCGCCATGCCTGCTGCATGCGCCTTCAAGGCCTCAACCTGAGCGTGCAGCGCCGCCAGCTCGGCTGCCACCTTGTTCCGCTCGCGCTCGCGCTCATGCAGGGCACGTGACGAGGCCGCCAGGGCGTCCGCGTGGGCGGCTGCTGTGGCGCGCACCGCGTCCAAGTCAGCCTGCAGCAGGGCGGGGTGCCAGTCGACGGGGCGTGCTCCTGATGGGTCCGGGGAACAAAAGCGAGCGCTGTGCTCCAGATGCACATGCCTCCCTGGAACCGCGCTGGCGCATTTCAAGAGGTGCCAGCCACTGCGGCTGCAGGGGGTGTGCAGGGCGGCCACGCAGCGGCAGCTGACAGCGCATGAGCGGCAGAGCCTCCCGGGGCAAATGAGGCCTGCAGGGCAGCCCGTCGGCTCAGCACGAGCCGCATGCAGCGCGAGCCAGCAGGGCCACGCAGGAAAGAGCGCCCACACAGAAATGAGCGCCCTGTGCACGCATGGCGGCACATGCTGCGGCAGCGCAGCAGCGCCTGCCCTGTCTCGCCCTGCGGCTTGGGCTCTCCCGCACCTGCAGGCCGGCATGCACGCTGGCATCCGCCACGGCGCGCGCCTCCAGCTCGCTGCGCTGCTGCTCCATGACGGCCACCTGGTTGCGCAGGGCGCCGATGTCGGTGCGCAGCTGCCAGGCCTGCGCAGAGCAAGGGGGGCGCACAGCACTGCCATGGGCGCACAGCACTCCCATGGGCGCACAGCACTCCCATGGGCCACAGCCAGAGGCCTCTGCACAGATCGGCTCAGAAAGCAGCAACGCTGGACCGCCGGTTTGGTTAGGCTGGGGCGGTTTGGTGCGCGGACGCTCCAGCCCAGGGGCCCTCTGCAGGGACATGGAAGACATAGCTCACCACAGCACAGCCTAGCCAGGCCAAACGCAAGGTGGCAAGTCGCCCTCTTGTCCCCATTCCAACCTCTCAAGCTTTGGCGATGGGACCAACACCACATGCGCAAGCGCAGATTCAAGACCAGCACTGCTTGCTCCAGACGCCCACACGCCCGGACCCCCCCCCGGCCCGCCTCGCTCACCTCACTCCTCAAGCGCTCAGCCTCTGCACGCTCCTCGCTGGCTTGTGCCTGGAGGCACCCACAAACAGGACGGCGTGTGTATGCGTGTGCCCGCAAGAGTTCTTTCGTCCGCACCGCTCCTCGTGCGAGTCGCACGAGCGCTAAGGGTGTGTGCAGTGGAACCTGGGCAAGCAGTGGGCCCAAGGGAAGTGCATGCCCTGGCACGGCATGAGCATGCAGCCAGCCACCCAAAGCTGCAAGCAAACCCGCCTACGGACACTATGCAGACAGCGCACGCGCAAACGTCCGCCAATGCGCACGAATACACACACATACAGGCACTTGCATGCACGCACATGCACTCATGCACGCACATGTACACACACCCGCACCCGCACACCCGCACCCGCGCTCTCACCCCCCCACACGCACGGTCTGGGCGCCCTTGGCCCTGCCCACGGCATGCTCACCTTTGCTTTGACCAGGGCGGCCTCGGTCTGCTGGTGAGCGAGGGCCTCTGCGCCCAGCCTGCTCTGCAGCGCACTCAGCTGCGCGCTTGCCTCGGCCTGCTGGTCAGCCAGCTGCACAAGACAGGCGCAGGTGACAGACAGGCAGCATATAGGGCATTGCGGTGCAAGTACGATGCAGGTGCAGGCGCGCGGGCGCCCATGTGCATGCCAAGTCACCTCCAGCATGGGGTGTACAGGTGGCGGACAAAGAGAGGTATACGACCTATGCAAAGAGAGGTATACGGCCTATGCAAAGCGAGGTATACGGCCTATACATAGAGAGGTACACTACCTATACAAAGAGAGGTATACGGCCTATGCAAAGAGAGGTATACGACCTATGCAAAGAGAGGTATACGGCCTATGCAAAGAGAGGTATACGGCCTATGCAAAGAGAGGTATACGACCTATGCAAAGAGAGGTATACGGCCTATGCAAAGAGAGGTATACGACCTATGCAAAGAGAGGTATACGGCCTATACATAGAGAGGTACACTACCTATACATAGAGAGGTATACGACCTATGCAAAGAGAGGTATACGACCTATACATAGAGAGGTACACTACCTATACAAAGAGAGGTATACGGCCTATGCAAAGAGAGGTATACGGCCTATGCAAAGAGAGGTACACTACCTATACAAAGAGAGGTATACGGCCTAAGCAAAGAGAGGTATGCGACCTACACATAGAGGTATACCACCTATACAATGAGAGGTTTACCACCTATGCAAAGCGCATGCATGTGCGCATGTTCGCTGCACAGACTTACACCCATGATGATGATGATGGTGATGATGATGGCACAGACGACAAAGCAGCACGTCTGGGCACAGAGGGCCGGTGGAAGGCAGGTACACGCCGGGGATGCTGCGAGCAGCTTGCCAAGATAAAGCATGCAGCGCAGGCACAAATACTTAACATGCACATGCCCTTCACAAACCCCGGGAGCGCAGGCTGGTAGCGCCCCCTCCTGGAGGCACAGCCACTGACCTTGCCCTCCATTTCAGCCTGCAGGTGGTGCGCCTCGTCCAGCTGGGCTGCTAGGTATCCTGCGTGCTGCTTCACCTCCTCCAGCTGCGCAGCCAGCTCCTCCTTTGCGCGCCGCAGCTCCTGCGCGAAAGGGGTGAGCACTCGCCTCCGTGCGCAAGCAACACCCCTAACTGGGCTTTGTTCGTGCACCACACCCAAGCAGCACCCGGGCAGCTCAATTGAATTACCTGCACAGCCGCCAAAGCTGAGGACTTCATTCCCTAATTGGCTGCAGAATGAAGCTGCTGCCAACAAACATCCGCAGATGCTCATCTACACACCCAGGAACCACTGAAGCTGCTGCTTGAGCACCTCCAGGTATCAAGAGGTGTGTATGTGAATGAGCGCATGTGTCTGCAAATGCGTGTGTGTGTATGCATACACATGTCGACACCTAAGTACTACTAGAAGATAGGGCCCGCGCTCACCTGGTTCCTGTCTGCCAGCCGCTTGGCTTCCTTCAAGCTATCACTGTTTGAGCCAGGGTCCCCAGCTGCGGCCCCCAGCCGCGGCGTGGTCATGGCATGGTGCTGCGGGGCCTGCTGGCCATTACCACAGGGTGGGGGGGTGCTGGGCAGTGAGGCAGCACGCTTGTGGTGGCCAGCCGGGGGAGGGTGGGTGGCGGCAGCAGCGGCAGCAGGGCCGCTTGGGGGTTGAGCTGGCGCTTGAGCACCGACCAAGGCAGGGTCAGGTTGCACGCATGGAGCGGCTGTGGGAGAGGCTGACAATGGCGGGGCTGGGTGTTGCTGCAGGTGCGGCCGCTTGGCTGCTGAGCTGTCCAAGGTGGTCGGGTCACATTTCTGCGGTGGTTTCAAACATTTGCATAAGCAGTTTCGGTGGATTGGCACAGCAAATACAAAGTGCATGACGCATGTTCATCTGCAGCATGCAGGCAAGGCAAGGGTTTTGAAGCAAATGCAGGTGAACACCGTGCATACCAAGTCAATGGGCCAGCTATCTCAAGCACACCCTCCTTCCTGTATGGACATCACCTGGCGCTTGTGCGGCTGATGCTCTGCTGCGCCATGCTCGCTTGGAGTGGCACTGTGGTCACCCTCTGAGACCTCGCCTCTTACAAACTCAAACCTGGTATCAAAAGCAATGCAGCAAAAATCTGTGCACCTTATGTGCGAGCACACGTGAGCGCACAAAAGCACATGCATGTATTGTGTGTGCGTAAATGCGTGTGTAACTACGTGTGCGCCTACGTGAGTATGTGCGTGTGTTTGAATGTGTTTGTGAGTGTGTTTGTGTGTGTATGTGTGTGTTGTATGTGTGTGTGCGTGTGCGTGTGCGTGTGTGAATGCGTGTATGAATACATGTGAGTATGTGCGTGTGTGTGTGGATGTGTTTGTGTGTGTGGATGTGTTTGTGTGTGGATGTGTGTGTGTGTGTGTGTGTGTGTGTGTGTGTGTGCGCGTGCGCGCGCGCTTGCATGCGTAGGGGAATGAGAGAGTGACAA
>LKMJ01006694.1_pt1 | contig 10861 bp, 13 predicted proteins | sample 643391 | NCBI WGS metagenome assembly LKMJ01 (sample SAMN04112250, study PRJNA286221) | soda lake metagenome | biome: soda lake; feature: Kulunda Steppe; material: water; isolation source: sample PL-Br10 brine of Picturesque Lake | place: Russia: Kulunda steppe | collected 2010-07
ACCACTGCCCAGGCCCCCCCCGGGTGTGCTTCAATCTCCACCGCGACCTGCGCCATCCACGGCATGGCCATGGTGCAACAAACTCCCCACCACCCACCACAACATGCGCCATACATGACATGGCCATGGTGCAACAAACTCCCCACCACCCACAACAACATGCGCCACCCATGGCATGGTCATGGTGCAACACACTCCCCACCACCCACCACAACATGCGCCATACATGACATGGCCATGATGCTACAAACTCAACACCACCCACAACAACATGCGCCACCCATGGCATGGTCATGGTGCAACAAACTCAACACCACCATCACTGGTCGCAGGACGCAGCCACTGCCCGGCGCCTTGCCTTCAGCAGGGAGGTGTCTGCCCGCTGTGTGACCTTGGACGGAGATGACTTCAACCCGTCTGGCTTGCTGACAGGTGCGTGCTTGAGCATGTCGAGTGCTCCATCCTTGGGGCAGCATGCGACAGCGACCTTTGATGACGCCTGCCAGCACTGTTGCCACGAGCGCAGAGTCCGCCCCTGCTGCATTGTGGATGTCATAGAAAAGCATGCAGTCCCACTGAGTGCTCTTGCCTTTGTGTTCCCTCTCCTGATGGCCAGGCAGGAGCCTGCTGAGCTCCTTTTACATTTATATTGCCTTTTGGGACCGATGCACAGAAAGGCCTCTGCCTTCTGCCACACAAGCAGCTGCTGCCCCGGCATCATGGCATTTCCTCCTCAAAGTTTGCTTCCATGCTTGTGCCTAGCTCCGTCTCTGCATGGGCTTGCGCTGCTACCACAGGTGGATCTCGGCCAGGAGGCCGCTGCGTACTGGCCACGCTGCACGAGCTGGCAGCAGCTGAGGAGCGGCTGGCGGCAGCATGCGCCAAGCTGGCAGGCATTGAGTGCCAGCTGGCAGACACATCCAAGGCGCACGCAGAGTACAACAAGTGGGTGCACTTTGCTGTGCCTTTGGAGCGCACTTGCACGCATGTTGCCCCAAGGCGCAAGGCTGAGCCCTCGCCCCCATCTTTCCGGGCATGCCTGCACCCATGCATTGCTAGCTGTGCATGGCTGTGTCCCGACGCATCTGCGCACACACTGCGCAGGCTGCGTCAGGGTCCTGCACAATTACACTTGCGCGCCTGTGCAGTGCCCGTGATGCAGGGCTCGCTGTCCCTTGCACCGTCCCAGCCTGTGCCTGTGGCTTTGTTGTCGCGCAAGCAAAACACAGCGTTGCTATGCATCGCCGCACGCACTGCACAGGCTGCGCCAAGAGGTGGCCCTGGCCAGCCACTCGCTGGCGCTGCTGCAGGAGCGCATGGCGTGCAGCGAGTCTGCGCAGCTCGCGGCCTCAGTTGCATCCCTTAGTGCAGAGCTGGCCGAGAGCAAGCAGGCGGCTGAGGCTGCGCGCACCAAGAGCAAGGAGGTCGCTGCCCTGAGCAAGGTGGGGGGGTGAACCTGCGCCTGGATGCACATGTTACTTTGCGGGGAAGCAAGCCTCGTTGCAGTAACCCTGGCTGATAGCCGGCCAAGGGCCAGGTTTGAAGATGGAAGAAGATAGAGTGGGACATTGCTTACATCACATGCGCATGGGCACATGGGCGCTTCAGGGCAAGGACACGTCAGCACATGTGCCAGTGACATTTGCTCTGACGTGCGCAAAAGACCCGCTCTTTCTTCTTGCACCGCTTCTGCTGCAACGGCCCGCTCCCTTCAGCTCCCACAAGCGCCCCCAGGGAAGCAAGCACACAAACACACAAGCATGCTTGCGCGCAGGCTCTGGAGCGTGAGATTGCTGACTTCAGCAAGGAGCAAGGCGCGCGACTGCAAGCAGCAAAGGACAAGCTCAAGGGAGCCAAGGTGGGGGCTGCGCTCGCTCCCGCAGCCAACCACTGCCCGCCCCCTGCATGCACGATAGCCAGGGCGATAGCGCAGCCTGTGCAATGGCCTAGGCAACACGACTTGGCAATGGCAGGAAACACTCCAATGCTGTGAGCACTTATGGATGGCTGTACCAAGGGCATGCCACTTTGTGGTCCGGGGCCCAAGTGTGTGGTCTGGGGCTAGTGTGACATGACGGCTGCCCTTTGCCAGTCAGTCCCGCCACTGTGCTCGCTCATGGCAGTACTGTGTGGGGACCAAGTGCCAGGCATGCAGGAGCAAAGTCGGGTACCTTGGTGCGCACAGGGTACGCGCATGTCAGGCTTGGCATCCTGCCCAATCATGCCTACTGGCGCTATGCTTTTGGGGTGCATGCTTTGTTCCTTCTGACCTGATGCTGCACAAATTGGAACGTGCGATACGTCCAAACGCTTCGCTGCAGGCTGCGGTGGACCGCTGCCGGAAAGCCTTGAAGGCAGCGGAGCAGCAGGTGGCCGTGGCCAGTGCAGGTGGGGCAAACGCGAATGATGCTGTGCGGCTCATTGTGGCCCATAATCCTTACAATAAAAATTGTCCACGAGGACCTCGTCAGGCGACAAGCTTGCAGTTGTGTGTCTGTTTTTTGCATCCCGTCTGCCTCAATCATGTTGTCCAATTGAGATAGTGCATGCCATTTTTCAAGAAGGTGAGCAAAGGCTACCCCTTGTACTTGGCATGCTTATTATTACCTTTGACCCACTGCCATTCTGGTTGTGCATTATGTTAACTGATGCACATGAGATGTCTTGTAAAAGGGTACTGCTGGCCATTTGCAAGGGAACACTTCGCTTTCTTAAATTATGCAAAAAGGACTTCTCATGCTGTTTGACTGCAGAGTATGATGCCGTGGGCGAGGAGCGAGTGGCACTTCAGTCCAAGATTGAGGCAGCCACGAGTGCCCTTGCTGGTGGGAACATATGTGCTTGACCTTTTCGTTATACTAATTAGACAGAGCTGGTGAGCACAAAAGGCGGCGTCCAGCATGTGACTTGGCTAACCTGTCACCTACTTCTGCAGGCCTAAGATCAGAGGAGGCTTCACTGCGTGAGAGCACAGCTAGCTTGCGGGTTGCTTACGAAGGAGTTGTAGCCCAGCTTGAGACACGCAAGAGGCGCATGCAAGAGAGTGACGAAGAAATTGCAGGTGTGCCACAGCAGCAAGCATCACAAAGATTGCAATTCAATATTTGTCGAAGGCACTCGGCGAAAGAGTGTGCTCATTTCCTGTTGGCTTGGATGGTATAATGAGGTGTGAGCTGCGTACAGGTTGCTGAGTTATGCCTGAGTACATTAGCACCCAGGAGGGTGTAACAAGGCCATTTTCGGAAGTCAATTGTCCTGGGGCCTTACGGATGCACCTTCATAAGTTTTTTGAAGCCATACAAACGGTTGTCCCCACCACTGGGTCACACCTTCGTATGGCAAAAATGGCAAAATTGGTTTTTTAAGGCATAACTTTGCAGCCTCCGCACTGATTCCCGACCTGAGCACACCATTGGAGAGCTCGGTCTTTTCTGATTCCATTGATTCCCTTGGTGTCAGGATTGGTGAGGTGAATGGGAGGAAAGCTTGGGAAAACAGGACGTAAAGATGGAACAGCACAAACTATTTCCCACACAGCCCCAAACTCTGGCTTTCACGTGCCTGCACATGAGTCATAATGCCCCGCATCTGCTATGTGGATTTGGGCAAATGAAGTTCAGCCGCTGAGCTGTGCGCTCCGTTCGGCAGATATAACAAACATTTTGGCCCACTGCTTCCCATCCACACCCTCGCTCGGCTCCTTCTCAAATCATTTTGTTTATTTATGATCCCCGCGACCCTCAGGCTTCATTTGGCTTGGAAGCATGCATGGGTTGCAGAGATATCGCATTTCCTGTGTTGGTGCCCTCATCCAGGCGCGACACAGACACCCATGGAATACAGCTTCCCAACCCTTTCCCCTTTGCCGACATTGCAGCATCAAACCATCATGAAATTGCATCTCAAGCCCTGGAAAGTGGCAGGATTAAAGTAGTTTTGGAAAGTCCCATTTTCCTGCCAAAATGGGCAAAATACCAAATTCTGGCAAAATACCTGGCAAAATACTACCAGAATGGCCAATGGCGCACATGCTGCACGTCCAAAGATTTCTCACAGCCTGATATATATTGTGACACATATATTATGACCAGAGTTGTGCAAATACGGCGTCATTCACAAATGGCACCGTGATTTACGGCGTCATTTGGACCCCGTCATACTGCTGTACACAGTGTTTTCTTACCATTTACGCCGTAATTTACGTTTTTTTCCGTAATATATGGACCAAAACGTCATGATGGCGTCAACGGTAACATGCACATCACTGATTATGACACATGCTCATGTTATGCATTGTTGGAGCTGGCATTGGGGCAATTGTGTGGGCAGCAAAGCAAGTTGGCCATACTTGGGGGGTTCCAATGGTGGGGATGACGAAACAGCTCCTCAACCAGTTCATGAATTCGACCACATTTTATCTGATTATTGTGCTTATGTCGCCAAGACACCAATAAAAGGACGCAATTCCCTCTGAGTGACCACAATGCCATGATTTCTAGATTAACTGTTCAACTTCAACCACGCAAAATAGGCTGCTTTGCCCAGAGATCCCAGTCTGCAAAGCAATCAGCTTCACAGGACTTAAAATTGGCTTTCCAACTATGTGCTCAGCACCGTCGGAAGTTGCATGTGAGCGCATCCAAAGTCCCAGAGCTTAGTTAACCCCCCCTCCCCCCAACCCCCTCCCATTAGCACTTGTCCATTTAAGTGTTGTGATCACGGTCACACACAATAATTTTTCCAACCCCAAAAATATTTTCACTTTTCAACCCCCAAAGTGCACTTTTCACTTTTTTTCACTTTGGGCGAAAATGGGGGGTGGTCTTAGGAGGCCCTTAGCGAGGGTCCCAATCGTGCAAGACCTCTAGAAACCCTTGTTTGGGGTTTTGTATGTTGGAAAGAACATTCACCTTGGGAGAATGTCTGAGGAGACAAAGTTTCCATACATGGTTTACACACGTGATTTATGCAGCTGCAGCAATAGCTGGTGACAATTCTCCAGGCCGACGATGCACCGAGATGATGTCTCATGTTTGTGTTCGCCAGGCTTACACTTGTGGGGTGCCAAATGGTGGTGAAGAATGTCAGGCAAATAGAAAATGAGATGGAGTCATCGCTGACATTTCCTGGGCTTTAAGACTGTCAATTTGAGGAGCACTTGTGCGCAAAAAAGGCTTTCTTTGCATGCATGAGGTTATATCCTCAAATGAAGGCAAGAACTGATGCACCATGGCCACATGCACAGGGGGAAAAAGAAGTTTTCAAGTGTGCGCCAACCTCGCTCTCTGAACTTTTCATCATCCTGTCCTGACGCTCTCCCCTTATGGCTCAGGGTCGATTGACTGTCATGCAAGACCTTGCAGGCCATAAACCGAGTGCTTAAACGAGGGCGTCTGCAGCATTGCAGGCTCCTTATGAAAAGTGCACTCTGTGTTGTGTTGCTGCTTAATTGCGACATGAGGATCTATCGCAAAGAGCTCTTTGGATCCTGTTGCTGGTCTTGGGAAGCTAGAAAACATAAGAATGTGGTTTCCAAAAGTAATGCTGGAAGAAAATGGTGGTCATGGGGGGAGCAGGTGCAGGTGGAGTGAAAAAATTTAGTGAAAATTTTTGTGTGACAAGTTTTTCACTCCGAAAGTCGCTCAGGAGTGAAAAATCGTGTGTGACCGCAAATTTTTTTCACTTCTGAGTGAAACAATAGTGGAAAAATAGTGGAAAATTTTGTGTGTGCCCGCGGCCTAAGTTTTGCAGACTAGAGGTGCAGCTGAGCTAACATTCAATTTGGTATCTTGCCACAGCTAGGATGTGGTTATTTTCTCTACATTTGTGTTCTGGTAAGCTATGAATAATGGGTGCGTTGCGTATGCAGCTGTAGAAGGTCAGGTGAAGGTACATTTAGATGACAGGCATCATGGCGTACTCTTCGTGCATGTGGCTTATCTCCATGTAGAGGCTTTTGGTCATGCCGGCATTCCTTCCTACACCTCCAATTTTCATTCCTCAATGTCTCATTGCACAATTGCAGGTCACAGACAGGCAGCCGCACGGCTGGCGCGCTCAATCCAGGATGCAGAGGTGGAGATGCACAAGCTTGAGAAGAAGTGGGTGTGACAAAACTAGGCAAAGCTAACGGCCTCGTGCTTCATTCTGAATTGTGTTCCCAGCAGCCTTACCTGCCAACCGTTAAAGCAAACACGTAACTTGTCTATGACTCCTGCAGCTAACCTATGTTAACCTTTCTCTCCTCTTTTGGCCTTACATGTGACAGTCCACGCTCATAAACACGCTGTCACTGCAGCTGTTGCTTCATCTGCCACCCTCAGTGCGTTTCCTTGACCAAGCTGCTGAGGGCCCCTGCCACTGGGGCTCAGACTGGGGGTCCGGGAGGGGGGGGGCCATGTCAATCGACACACAGCAAGGAGGGCTGCAGTATGCTCGGGCATATTGTGCCCTTTTGCACTTGTGGTTCATGGTTGCAGTCTTGTAAAGAAGTTTGACTACTGTTGTCAAATAATTGGAACCCTTATTTACTAGGTTTGTAAACTCATCATGTCGTACTTTCTGGCTCTGAGGAGTTCTACATTCCGTTTTTCAGGTTTGTGAGAATGATATTGCTTGATACAGGTCAAGTCCTGTGCCACCATTTTAAGGCGCAAAATCATTCAAGTGTGCGTTTGCAACTATGGGCACTAAACAATGGACACATCGATTGGACATGTGCAGGATGAATACCATTGCAGAGCATGGAAAAAATTGCTCAGATTTTGCTTCCAAAGTGGAGAAAGACTTCTCTTGGGTGTCTGTTGAGAAAGCAGGGTTTGGCTCGGGTGACTACAACTTTGCAAACTATGACATGCGGAAGAGCAAAAAGGACTATGCAGAGGTATGTTTTGGTACAAAACGCATAGGTATGTTTTGCAGAACGATTGCAAGCTAAAGCTGACTGGCTGCTTCTGTTCCTCGTCGCAGGCGGAGGCGCGATGCCAAGAGTTAAAAGGAAGGGTGAATAGCAAGGTAAGGTAAACTTTTGATCCTGTGGAAGTCCATGTCACAGAATGCAAGGCTCAATTGTTTCATCGCCATCCATCCAACGAAACAATGTCTCACGTGAGCTCACCGGAAAATGATCAAATTGTAGGCAATATTTGCAGAGTATGCATTGGCATGTTCTTCCACAGCGTGTCGCGTATAGCCAATCTTGTATTGCGATGTTCTATTGTTTTGTTGAACACATGTGAAATTGTAGCACTGTATTCAATGGTGACTTCCATAATGGATCGCCTGGCATGTTGCTTGCGCAGCTGTGCTTCACCAGAATTGGTTTGCATGCTTTCCAAGTCGTCATTCTTAAGTTTTGGGGCAAGAAGATGCACGCCTAGCAAATGTGTCCCTTTCGTTGCATAAATTGTCGTTAATTGGCAGGCCCTTGATAAGCTGGAGAAAGCTGAATCAGAGTACTATAGTTTGATGTCCAAACGCCAGATAGTGGACAACGATCGCCAATGTATTCTGCAGGTAATAAACAAGGCAGTGGGCTGAGCAGTGAGGCATGGCTGCAATTCCTCAATCTTTCCATGGAAATAGAGCTTCCAGCCATAGAAAGTGAACAAACGTCTTTCATGCTGTGTGAAATACAAATGCTCGATGTTTTTTCATAAAGGCACATGCATAGAGCCATCATGATTGCTTGTCTGCCATTGGTGTAAGTTGGTACATGTCCTTCCACTTGGCTTTTGTAGGTGATTGAAGACTTGGATGACAAGAAAAAAGTAGCAATGAAAGACACTTGGCACAAGGTGTGATTTGATATACTTAAAGCCAATGTTGCACTGAAGATGCACGGCATCCTGATTGAAAGGCTTTCATCAAATTGCACAATTGAAGGTGTATGCTTAACACAGAAAGAATAATTTCAGGAACTGCCGACTAATAAGATGCATACATAGCCTCTGATCTTATTTGATTTCAGTTCACAATGTGCTACAGAAGTTTGAAGGCACTTGCCATCGTGGCATTCCTCATTGAGGCATGCAGAGACATGCCATGAATGAATCGCAGGTGAATGGTTTTTTTAGTTCGATTTTTTCCACCCTCCTCCCTGGAGCACAAGCAAAGCTGGTGCCGCCTGAAAACCAAACATTTCTCGAGGGTGGGTACATCACATCGTGCCTGGTTTTTGGAGTTGAAGGCGTTTTGGGGAACGATTTTATTCTCGATGTTGGAGGTACAGCTGGTATTATGCATTGTGCATTAGCTGTATTTTGCACAGATCTACGCACATGTATGAGGCGGTACCCACCACTGGACCCCCCCAAACATGGCCAATTAGCACTTCTGCCCACTTGCTGGCCCCATTTCCAGACCCTACCATGCAAAATATGTACATATGTCATAAAAAGTCAGGCTGTGTGAGAAAATGCGAGGTGGGGGCACGGCGTGTGCGCCTTTGGCCATTCTGGCACCATTTTGCACCCTTTTGGCAGGCAAATGGTGCATCCCCAAACTTGCTCCAATCCTGCCGCTTTCCAGAACTTTAGCTGCTCTTGCATGATGATTCCATGCTGCGAAGTTGGATTAGGGGGAGGCGGTCGGGAAGGTGTGTTCCGTGGGGGACCCTGTCGCGACCGGATAAGGGTCCAAACGCAGGAAATGCGATATCTCCGCAACACATGCATGCTTTCAAGCCAGACCAAGTCTGATGGATGCTGAATCAAATCAAATCTAAGGAAATTTAAAATGGAGCCGATCGAGGGTGTAGGTGTGAAGCAGCGGGCCAAAATGTTGCATTACATCTGCTTCTTTTGAGTGCACAGCTCAATGAGAGAGCTTCCCACGCCCAAATCCACACAGGATGTGCGGGCCAATTTTTACACATCTGTAGTCATCTCAAGCTTGGAGTTTGGGGCTGTGTGTGGGAAACAGCGCGCACTCTTCCAACCTTTCATTCCATTTTCCTGGAATTGCCTTCCACTTACTGCACCAATTTCAACCCCAAGACCCCCATCAGAACCAGGAAAATATAAGCTATCTAATGGTGTGCTCAGGTCAGGAAACGGTGCGGTGGATGTAAAATATTCCTTGAGAGGCCTATTTGGCCACGTTTGCCTTAGAAAGGGGTGACCCAGTGGTGGGGACGACCATGGAAGTCTTGTATGAGGTGTAACACTGTGAATGTACATATATATATATTGCTGACCCAACTGATCATTCTTCACAACCAGCTTGTAAATTCATGATATGCTCGCGCGCATTTGTCCAACCATGCACCCTGCTTACCACATGTATGCACGCAAGCACACTTGTGCAAAAATACAAATTGATTGGTACATTCAAGGGTGTGAATTATTTCGACCCTCAAGCAGCAATCATGCGTAATGTATGGTAGGTTGCAACGTTTTGATCTGACAAGACAAGATACCAAATTGTTTCAATTTTGTAGGGCTGGAGGTCAAGGTGGCATTTGGGGGAGTGTGGAAGGAGTCCCTCACAGAGCTGAGTGGCGGTCAGCGTTCCCTGTTGGCCTTGTCCCTACTACTGGCTTTGTGCAGGTGGGTTTTAGACTGAGGCTCAAAGGCTCTCATGCATATCTTTCAGATTTCAGGCTTCAGATTTATCTGTTTGTGGGTGTGCAAGCATGTGCATACTAAAATCAGTTAGTGAATTATCAGATTCGCATATGCACTGCCTGCCTCCCAAGCTGCTTTTTTTCGATACACATGATTTTTGAGGGTGCAGTAGTACAGTTAGATGAGCTTTTGTGCAGGAAAGATATGTAGTGAGCCTGGGAATTGTTAGCTGGAGAGACTAATGGAATTCAGTGTGTGCAACATGCACTTCATTGGAAAATGTCAGCTACATTTCTGGAAAGGGGTTTGTTTTTTTACCTTGATTGTGCACTCTTGCTTCAGGTTCCAACCCGCGCCACTGTACATCCTTGATGAGGTCGATGCAGCTTTGGACTTAAATCACACACAGAATATTGGCAGCATGATCAAAGCACACTTCCCTCAGTCACAATTCATTGTGGTATCACTGAAAGTGAGTGCCTGCCTTCTGCTTGCGCAACACAAGAATTGCAATGTTTTGGCATGGCCTTTGCATATCAGAGAAATCATGCATCTAGTTCTTCCACTTTGAACTGCTCACTGTGTTCTTGCCTCAGACAGCCCAGCCAATGTTATGATAAAATTCAGGGAATAAAGCTCAAGCTTAACTCCCGCTTCAGACCTGTGCAAGCCCCAAAATTCCGCTTTGCTACAATACTACACAGAAGGGGTCAAATAGGAGGCAGATGGAAGCTGCAAACATCGGCCTATGACTGGCATGCTCGTATTGCAAATTCCTGAGGCCCAATTGGCTCAAGGCACCCCTTGCACCACACTCTATAAGATTATGCTCGGCTAAGCTTCTTTGCTTTATTGACACGTGTGTATAAGAGATAATTGCAATCTTATGGCCTTTCTGCCAGTTGTCCCCACCGCTGGATCACTTCTTTCTTTGGCAAAGGTAGTCAATATGCCTCTCCAGGCATAATTTTGCAACCAATGCACTGTTTCCTGTCCTGAGCACGCCATCAGATAGCTTCTATTTTTCTGGTTCTGATGATGCCCTTGGGGTCATAATTGGTGTGGCAAATGGAGAGAACTTTGAAAAACAGAAAAAAAAAGATTGAGGGTTAAGGTTAAGAGTGCACACAGTTTTTCACACATTGCCCCTAACTCCAACCTAGAGATGCCTGCACATGTGTAGAATCCACCTGCATCTCCTGTGTAAATTTGTGGGGTGGGATCTCTGCCGCTGAGCTGTGCGCTCAGGAGAGGCAGAAGTAAGAGAACTTTGGCCCACCGCCGCCCCCCCCCCC
>LKMJ01006695.1_pt1 | contig 10861 bp, 13 predicted proteins | sample 643391 | NCBI WGS metagenome assembly LKMJ01 (sample SAMN04112250, study PRJNA286221) | soda lake metagenome | biome: soda lake; feature: Kulunda Steppe; material: water; isolation source: sample PL-Br10 brine of Picturesque Lake | place: Russia: Kulunda steppe | collected 2010-07
ACACACACACATGCGCGCGCGCACTTGCGTGTACATGTCCACACTCATTCAATCAAGCATGCATGTGTACATACCCACACTCACTCCCGCATCACACGCCCACACACACACATACAAAGCCTATCATGCTCCTAAAGGCCCAAAGCCCTGCCACCGGCCCCAGCGTCCCCCGTCTCACTACCACTCAGCAACACACAGCAAAACTCCTAAGGAATGCTACGTACACAAAGGAGCAGACGCATGTAGAAATGCATGCAGGAGATCGCGCCCTGCGCGCCACTCTGTGGCCCAACCTTGGTGGCCTGGTCCTCTGCTGCCAGCTGTGCAGCCATGAGCTCCTTGCGCACAGCAGCCTGCGCAGCTGCGTCCTCCGCTGCGATGGTCATCTGGTAGCGCCGTGCGTCCTCATGCTGGGGGAGCAGCAGCAGTAGCAGCAGCAGCAGCAGCGCACGTGAGAGCACGCACAGCGATGGAGTGGGCCTAGCTTGCGCGCACACACATACACACAAATGCACGCACGCATGCACACACGCACATACACACACATACACATATGAGGCAATATGATGAGTGATGGCCCATTTTTATCCACCTGCAGAACCCAGTGTCAAACGGTTTGCCGTGTGCTTGTGTGCGCATGTTTTGGATGCGCATGTTATGGGCGTGCTTGCAAGCGCATGTTTTGGGTACTCAGCAGGTCTTCGGAGTGGTGCTACACCAGAAAAAACGCAGTGTTGGGTTACTGCTGCATTGTGGCATGTCATGGCTGTGCCATGTGCCTGATCTGGCCGCAGTGGTAGCAATCTGTCAGCGTGATTGTTTGCCACTGTGCATACCTGCACATGCCTATGCGCCCCTGGCGCACACGAACCACAACCTCACGACCCTGTGCATCATGGCCGTGCCATGCGCCTTATCCGGCCGCAGTGGTAGTACTTTGTCAGTGTGAGTGTTTGCCACCGTGCATACCAGCACATGCGACCGTGCCCCTGGCGCACACGAACCACAAAATCACAACCCTGTGCATCGCAAGCACTTGGTACCATCATACTGCCAAGTCCACACACACACACAAACACACACACACCCTTTCACGTACTCAACGCAAGCACTTGGTACCATCATACTGCCAAGGCAACACACACACACGAACACGCACACACAACCCTTTCACGTACGCAACGCAAGCACATGGACACACACGCTCCCGCGCACCTGCAGCTTGAGCCTCCGGGCCTCTTCCTCTGCCTCCCACTGCCGCATCCTGCTGCGCTGCGTTGCCTCAATCTCCGCTGCTTGCGCGTGAGCCTGCGCAGGTGCACACAGCCAGGCAGTGATGCATGCAATGCATGTGGTGGCCCCTGCCAGAGTCTCAACTAGTCAGTTGCAGTGCCATGACCTTGATTATGCCTGAACAATGTCCATGCTTAAAACATTTATGTGCAGCAACCATGCCTGAACAATGTCCGTGCCCCAGCCTTGCCTGGACAATGTCCGCGCCCCAGCCTTGCCTGGACAATGTCCGCGCCTCAACTTTACCTGGACAATGTCCGTGCCTCAACCATGCCTGGACAATGTCCGTGCCCCAGCCTTGCCTGGACAATGTCCGTGCCCCAGCCTTGCCTGAACAATGTCCGCGCCTCAACTTTGCCTGGACAATGTCTTTGCCACAGTGCCTGAACGATGACCATGCAACGATGCCTATACAATTAACACACTTCAATATGCCCGAACGGCATCGAGACCTTGACACCAGACACTCGGCGGGTCAGTGGCCTCAAGCCAAAGGCCCAGCCTCCCAGCAAAAGCAAAGGCAAGGTTCCCCTGCTCTCGCCCTTTGAATGGGCACCCTAGGGAGCGCATGCAGCATAGCACCACACATTGCAAGCGCACCTCATCGCGCATCTTGGAGAGCATGGCAGCCTGCGCCGTCTCCGCCTCCAAGGCCGTCAGCCTCTGCCGGGCCCTGAACTCCAGGATGTTGACCTGCTCCTCCTCCTCCTTGGATTGCACCTGTTCCCAAAGCACGCGCGTGCGCATGTGCAGGCGTGGGCTGATGCACGCACGCGCGCCTACGTGAGCATGGGCTGATGCGCAGGAGCATGTCTAGGTGAACATCGGCTCTTAGCAGAGGCTTCAGAGGTCCATTCATGCGTGTCAATGGTGGCCCTTTGCTCAATTTCTGGCCAAGCACCAACTTTGCAAGGGGCCCTTTCTTCATCTCTCGTGCCACTCCTCAGCCACAGATTGTGTGGTACTTGAGTGCCGCAGTTTTTCTGCGCATGGGCCCCTTTACCCCTTTCATGGTCCCGACCCATTAAATGGTGTGTGTGTGTCTGTGTGAGTGTGTGCGTGTCTGTGTGAGTGTGTGTGTGCGCGTCTGTGCACATGTGTGGGTGTGTATGTCTGCGCACGTTTGTGTACTTATCCCTGTGCACCAAGCAAGGCAGAGCACACAGGGGTAGGGACGGACACTGGACAAAAGGAAAGGGGATGCAGAGGAGCATCAGGTAGTCAAGGCAGTCAAGGCTCTGCATTGCTGGCTCGTGGGCATATGATAAGTGATGCACAGACGGACGCTGCCTGCAACGGGAGGAGCCCACCTACACCACCATGCCCGGTCAGTGACAAGAAAAAGAAATTACTGACGCAGGCAGCAAAAAAACTCCCTGCATCAATTAAAGAAAAGGAGACACATTGGCCCAAAGAGCCGTGAGTGTCCCCTACCAGACGACAGGACCTCTAACTGCATCCCCTCCCTAAGCTCCACACTTCACCAGTCTGCAGCTGGGCAACGCCTTCCAATCTCAAGCTGCCTGCTATCTCCACACATGCCACCCCGCCGCCTTTACTGGCGTCCCCATTGCGTGCTGCCAAGCACGTGCCCATGCTCATGCCTTCACAAGCGCCTCCATGTGTGGTGCTGCCAGACACATGCCAATGCTCATGCCTTTACTGGCATCTCCATTGTGTGGTGCAGCCAAACACGAGCCAATTCTCATGCCTTTACAGGCACCTCCATTGTGCGGTGCTGCTGAACGCTTGCCAATGCTCATGCCTTTACTGGCACCTCCATTGCGTGCTGCCAAACACGTGCCAATGTCCGCATGCCTTGTATGCCTCGCATGCCTGTGAGTCACATACCCGCTCCACCAGGGTCACCACCATATGCGCCACTGCGCACATGCCCAACCCACCAGGACCACCACCATGCGCCACTGTGCACGCACCCACCCCACGTGCGACGCTCCCACGCGCCAACCCACCTGCGCCGCCATCATGCGCCGCCGCTCGTTGACGTCCTGCCGCAGGTATGCCAGCTCCCTCTGCCACTCCTGCCGAACATTCTCTGCAGCGTCCTGATAGCTCGCCTCGATCATGGCGATCTGCGCACCCCAGTGTGCCGCATGCAAGCCAATGGCAGTGTGCCACGTGCAAGCGCAGTGTACCACATGTAAATGCAGTGTGCCGCGTGCAAGCGCAGTGTACCACACACAAGTGCAGTGTGCCACGTGCAAGCCGATTGCAGTGTGCCGCGTGCAAGCCAATTGCAGTGTACCGCGTGCAAGCGCAGTGTGCCGCGTACAAGCTAAGCGCAGAGTGCCACGTGCAAGCCGATTGCAGTGTGCCGCGTGCAAGCCAAGCGCAGTGTACTGCGTGCAAGCGCAGTGTGCCGCGTGCAAGCCAAGCGCAGTGTGCCACGTGCAAGCCAATTGCACATGAGCTGGAGCAAAGCGCGCTGTGCTGCGTGTTGGGCTGCTTGTGCACATGAGTCATTGGTATCACTGTCACCATGATTGTGCACATGAGTCATTGGGATCACTGTCACAGTTTTTGTAATGGAACGCCTCCTCCTGCATGTCCAACCCACAGTGTGGCAGACATTTTGACGCATGTTGTGCTGTAAGGGAGTCACAGGATGAGCAACAGGCTCATGCACTCAGCCCTAAACCACCTAATTCTAACCTTACCTGCGCCAAACCCTGCACCTGCTAGGGGCACCTAACCCTGAACAACCTTACCCTTCATCAATCCTGTGTCTGACCCCAAACCAGGTGGCCTTCCATGTAAGGTTTCCTCCTCTAGCAGGGTGCAATGCTGTGTGGAATAAGCAAGTGCATTCCAGGGTGCACTGCTGTGTGGGCCGAGTAGGTGCATTCCTGGGTGCTGCTATTGTTTCCTTGTCAGGCATTCAGAGCAGCCTTCAAGAGGTGCGCGTGTGGTGCAGATGCTAAGGAATGTGCACAACTCAGGTTTTGGGGCCTTGTCCTTCCCCAAAGCACCCAGCGTTCCTCGCATCATCGCCTTCGCGCAGCTCCACACTTCCTGTATTGAGTTAGCCACACCACTACCAGACCACCACCTCCTTCATCCCACAAGGGCAGCCTCCTACCCCTTTACTCACCTGCTTAAACTCCGCACCCTCCACCCTGTCTTGCACCCCTCTGCTCACCTGCTTGAGCTTCTCCTCCTTGGCCTTATCTTCCAGGCGCCGTGTCTCCTCGAGCATGGCTTGCTCCAGCTGCATGGAGTAAGATTATCGCAACACAGAGCAGAGCAGGGTGATGCAGAGTGGACGGCTACCTGCTTGCTGCTCTGCATGCAACAAGTGGGGGCAGACAGTAATGCGCCTGCACACAAGTAACCAAAATGACATATAGGGGAGAGCTGAAACCAGCCCTCCTCTTATGCAGCGCTCTCAAACCTTCTTCAAAGATGGACCCTTTCCTGTCCCATCTGACCTGCCAAAGCAAGCACGCAGCTATCCTGAAATGCTTTTGGCTTGGGCCGTCACGACCGAGGCGTATGCTTCAAGGAGATGACCGGGCAAGATGCTTGCTGTGGCCTTGCACCTTGCAGCTCGCTCCAAGATGAGCACCACAGAGAGGGAAACACACGTTCAAATTGGTGCACAGGCTGCCTCAAGTGACATAAGAGCATAAGGCCGCACCTGCCGCAGCTGCTCCCTGCGCTCATGCTGCAGCTCCCCCAGCTGCTTGCGCTCTAGCGCCAGGCTGTTGGCCTGGGGCAGCAGATAAGGCAAAGCAGGGGCGCATGTTTCTGGGCTAAGCTGGCAGACAGGGATCTGAGGAAAGCTGGGGCGGATCTTTCTGAGCAAAGCTGGCAGACAAGGCTTGGTGGAAGTCCAGAGGTTTTGGACAAGGGCAGCAAGTGTGCAGTTGTGTGCAGCGGCTAGGTCAGCTTGCGTGACGGGAAGCCCGGAGGAGGGGCCGCCAATTCTGAGAAGATGTGAAGCAGGTGCATTTTAGCAGGCATACCCCACTCGGCGTGCTAGCAGCCATCGTACCATTCTTGGAAAGGCACATGAAAAGGCACACAGAGGGCACACAGAGGGCACATCTAGACTCAACAGGTGGACTATGTATAACGACCGTGGCATGGCTAGGATGAGCAGGACATTGTGCAGGCTTGATCGAAAGTCCATTCTCTATAGGCCACACAGAGGCCGTGCACAATACACTGCACCACTTCATTTCAGAGGTCCATCCGGGCTGGCAATGACCGGCCACAGACCCATCTTCTGACCAGCCACAGACCCGTCAATTGAACAGCCAGGCTGGCAGTGAGGCCACACACAACAAAGTGGCATGGCTGAGGCAGCAGGAGGACAGCATGCAAGGCCCGAACAGAACACAGCCCTGGATCTCTAAGGCATAGAGTCATATATAGGATCCCTGGGACCCTCTTGCATATCATAGTGTTGTAAGCCCTGGGACTCCCTTGCGCAGCAGAGTTTTGCACGGTGCAGAGCGGAGGTGCACCACAGACATGCTGGACGCACAATGGGCAACCCAGGAGTGAGAGCAAGCACAGCAGACAAAAGGGGATGAATGAGGTGTGCGTCTCAGACTGCATGTTCTTAACTGATCCAGGGACAGCATATTTGCACGCGATGACGCAATGCGGCTCCATGTGCGCCTGCAAACTGCCTGCCAAGTCTGTGGCCGCCTGCAGCGCAACTGTGCTTGCCGGCCTAGAGCAGCGTGGCCTTGGCGGCCGCTTGTAATGTGACTTCACATGGCTGCCACGTGCGGTGCAGCTGTACCTAGTGCGGTGCAGCTGTACCTGCGGTGCAGCTGTACCTGCGGTGCAGCTGTGCGGTGCAGCTGTGCGGTGCAGCTGTACCTGCGGTGCACCTTTAGCGGTGCAGCTGTACCTAGTAGCCTGGTGGTGCGTAATCTTGCACCGCAGCGGCCTCAGCACGGTAGGATTTGTGCGCACCTGCAACGCCGTGGCCTTGGATTTGATAGCCAAGTCGGCCACGATGCGGCGCCTGCGGGCGAGGGCCTCCTCCGCCTCGACCACCTTCTTGCGCTCCTGCGTGCGCACAGCGAGACAGCACAAGCCCTCCCTGTGGGCTGCTTTGCCTGCACGAGCAGCAGTTCCACTCACCCTCATGCCAGCACCACACCAATCTCCCCAACCTGCACCGCTTGCCACCCTCATAGCATGCTTCTCCGACCTCACCCCTTGAACAAGCAGCTGCTCCACCCCCCATCACGTTGCCATCACCCGACCCGCCCCGCTTCTTCTCCACCCGTCCCACCTGTGCGAACAGCTCCACGCCTGCCGCGGGGTACTGCGTGAAGTCCGTGTACGTGCCGGTCTTGGGCAGAGGCGCCCACTCGGCAGTGGCAGGTCGGAGGGGCTCCGGCGTGGACAGGCGCAGCTGGTAAGCAGCACGGATCACCCTGCATGCGCGCGTGTGTGCATGCGCTGCTGTGTTTGAGTGCGCGTGTGCGTGCATGCGCTGCTGTGTGTTAGTGTGAACATGTGTGCCGCAAGCGTACCGCAAACTTTGGATTGAGTTGAGGACCGAAGAGGAGCGCGCGGGCATCATGGATCACAGGACAGGGCAGGGTGCTTCGACAAGGTGCATGCTGTGGGGCAAGCAAGGACGCAGCTGCCTGTAGCACACAGAGCCTCCCGCACTTGTTAACGTCAATTGTGGGCGGCTTGCCGAGGAAGGTCGCGATCTTGTTCTCCGTGTCCAGCGCAGTCAAGGTCGGTCTGCGGCCCAGGGATCAGCCGCAATCTTGGTCAAGGCTTTAAAGGAAAGTGTAGGGTTTAGGGTAGAGGGGTAGAGACGTGATCTTGCTCTCGGTATTCATGCAGTTGAGGTCAACATGCGGCATGGGTTCTGTAAGGGTATGAAAATTGCAGCAGGAGAGTGCAATAGCTAACCGTTCTGGGGTGCTCAGAATGTCTTACAGGCACGTGAGTGCACGCAGCAAAAGTCGCTGAAACGAAATAAACTCTTTCCCCCAATGCTCCGATTTGAGATGGCACTCATCACAAGATGTAGCACTGCCTTATTCAGAATGACGCACAGGTCTAGCACTTTGCTTCTGTTGCCCATGCCATGGGGAGGGCAAAGCATGCGATGGTGAAGGACAAGCGCTTGCTGTGGGCCGCTTCATGCAAGCGACAAGCATGAGGTCAAGTGGACAGGGCTGATAGGCAGAGCAAATGGCAAGGCGAGTGGGACAGATGATGCACCTACTTGATGGCTATGAAGTAGGAGACAAGGAAGTAGTACAAAAAGTCAGGCCCGGCGGTGAAGCAGTGGTCCCATAGCTGCACAGGCATTCGGTTGGCGTGTGAAATCCAGTTGGTCGCAAACAGCGCCGACGTCAAAAGTGCATGGGCACTGAGTGGAGGGCCCTCTTCCGGACGCAAACGCAGCTCGCATCTAGGCATCCCTCCAAGCAAACACCATGAGCACAGACAGCCATGGGCAACTGCTTTTGCATATACGTGTGCAAAGCCGTGTGCATATACTGCACAGCATGTGTGCGTACCTTGAGCCAATCCGTGAGGCTGAGCACACCCGTCATCAAGTCTTGTAAGAGGCTCCACGACACAGTGGGCACCCCACCCCTGCATGCTTGGCGCAAATGCACCGCCTGCGCACATTCCCGGTGATCATCATCATCATCATCATCATCATCATCATCATCATCATCATCATCATAGCGCACCATGCATGCAAACAGGCGGAGACCCTTCTCCTTCATGCCTGGTGGAGATGCACTACGTGCGCACACCAACGACGCATGCACACCATGAACAAACATCATGCTCATCAACAAGTATTGATTGCCCCACCCCTGCACCCCTGCCAGAATGCACATGGGAGTTGAATCAGCTGCGTACACTTTGCTGCTGACAGGAGTTTGTAGGCATGGGCAAGTGACCATTTGTAGGCATGGGCAAGTGACCATTTGTAGGCATGGGCAAGTTTGTAGGCATGGGCAAGTGACCATTTGTAGGCATGGGCAAGTGACCAGTGACCAGTGGCTAAAGTACAGCTGCCAGGAACTGCGTGCTTGTGTGCCTCAGAAAGGCTTATAGGCTTGAAGAGCCGTGTGGGAAGGGTTGTCAAATGCGAGAAATTCAAAGCTCAATATCAGAGACTGATCAGGACTGTGCAAGTGGCACAGCAACAAAGCTCACCAGGTCGTTGTCATGGAATGCTAGCAATGAATCCAGCCTGGACAAGATGCCCAGCGGGGGATCAGGGAAACATTCAAACCAGCCTGCGGGAGGTGATGAGCAGGGAAACGATGGCACACCTGCTAACGTTTGGGGATCAACAATTGAGCATGTGCTCACATGCGTCGCAAGCGCGCGCCCATCATTGACATGGGGGGTGACGGAGAGAAGAAGGAAAACATGCCTATCAGCTCCACAAAGGCATACACACGCGCGCACACAGCCACACATGCGCACAACACACGCATGTGCACACGTTCACACATGTGAGCACAATCTCATGCACGCATGCACGCACGCACGCACTTACCTCGCGTCCAGTTCATGAGCAGTGTGGCAAGCATCTCGAAACAGGACTCATTGCTGCCAGAAGTGGCCCCCGCCGCGTGCAGCTTCACAAAAGGGAACACGAGGCTTGGCATGAACCCCACGGTGGCTGCACAAGCATGTAGCAGGGCAAGGCACAGCACAACCTTGGCTGAGGCCATGCAAGCAGAGTGCGGCAGAGGCGCAATGAGGTTCCATGGGCGATTGCACCAGGGCCAAGGCCAGGCACAGCAAAGTCCTGGCTGGGGCCTTGGGAGCACAGCAGTGGCAAGGCAAACTGAAAGATCAGATTCCATGGGCGATTGCTCCAGGGCCAGGGCCAGGCACGGCACAGTCCTGGCTGGGGCCTTGGGAGCACAGCAGTGGCAAGGCAAACTGAAAGATCAGATTCCATGGGCGATTGCTCCAGGGCCAGGGCCAGGCACGGCACAGTCCTGGCTGGGGCCGTGGGAGCACAGCAGTGGCAAGGCAAACTGAAAGATCAGGTTCTATGGGCGATTGCAACAGGGCCAGAGCCAGGCACGGCACAGTGGCAAAAGGAACAGACATTTTCCATGGAGGCAATGCAGGCTCAGGTTTGGTAAGCCGTGAGCCCAAGTACAGGACACGGACCCTAAAAGACAAAGCAGCATGCACAAGTTACAGGGCACAAATTCAGAGCAGACCAGTGGCACACGCCAAGCACAAAAAGGAAAGAAAAGAACAAGGCTACAAAGGCGGTGATACACATTCCGTACAACAACCAAGGAGAAGGGGCCACCTACACCCAACAAGCCCATCACGGAAACAGGACATGGACCCTAGAAGGCACAGCAGCACGCACCAAACACGGGGCACCAGAGCGCCAGCTGGGACAGGGCTTGCGCAAGGCGGTTAGCCAGGGCGCGGTTTGGGAGGGGGCTGTCCGCCACGAGATGTGCGTACGAGTCGTGCAGGCCCCGATTCACCAGGGCCTGGATGTGCATTTGTATGCACGTAAGTGTATGTGTGTAACATGTGTGTGTGTGTGTGCGTGCGTGCGTGCGTGCGTGTGTGTGTGTGTGCGTGTGTGTGTGTGTGCGTGCGTGCATGTATGCGTGTGCATGTGTGTGCGTTTGTGCGTATGTGTGCATGCGTGCAAGTGTGAGTTTACATGCCTGCAGTCAAGCACATTTTGGGCAGGGCTTGGTTCGTGTGCAGCTGGCAAGGGTAGGCTGGGGGTTGGCAAGCACAAACAGGCTTCAGCAGTGCAGCAGCAGCCCTTGTGTTGCCCTGCCTTCTGTGCTGCAGCAGTACAGCCGCAGCACTTTTGCCGCCCTGCCATTCCTACTGCAACGTCCTGATTGCCGCCCTATCCTAGATGCTGCAGCAGCCTTGCTTGACACACCAAGGAGCACCTTTGCCGCCCCGTCCTAGATGCTGCGGCGGCCTTACTTGACGCACCAAGGAGCTCCTCTGCCACCCTGCTGCTACGTCAAGAAGTGCACGCATGCCTCACAGGGTAGCAAGGGCAGAGGGCCTACAGCAAGGGACTACTCTTGCTTGAAGGCGCCCGTCACAGCTGCAGCGGCCCTCCCTGCACTGTCCTCTGTCCAAACAAAATCTTGCCACCTGGAACGCTTCCGGCAGGGACCTCAACCACTCCTGAAAGCCCGCCGCGCTCTCACTGTTCCTCAGAGCCTGCCACGCTGTCGACATGGGCCACAAAGTCCCCTGGAAGCCTGCAGCCTGGCACGCTACCAACAGGGACCTCCTGCAGAGGGCCGCGTATGTAGGAGCCTGCAGCTGTGGTATGTGGCAGATCCCCAGCACCTGCATGCCTACCTGGAAGGCCATCTGGTTATGCGGCAGCTCCAGCAGGAAGCCCCAGATCATCAGCCGGTACTTGGCGGGGTACTCCCCAAACTGCTGCAGCAGCGTGGCCAGGCGCTTGCGGTTGAGGAGCTCGGGCGGGGGGGAAGCTGCCTGCACTCAGGGGGGGTAAGCAGACGCGACATGTGTGTGGGTCCTGGGGGCAGCAAGGCCCACGGGCAGGGGG
>LKMJ01006696.1_pt1 | contig 10861 bp, 11 predicted proteins | sample 643391 | NCBI WGS metagenome assembly LKMJ01 (sample SAMN04112250, study PRJNA286221) | soda lake metagenome | biome: soda lake; feature: Kulunda Steppe; material: water; isolation source: sample PL-Br10 brine of Picturesque Lake | place: Russia: Kulunda steppe | collected 2010-07
ACGCGGCCGCGATCGGCTGTACGCGGGCCGGCGTCGTCGAGACCAGCTTCCGCGAGGAGACGGAGACCGACCTCTTCGGCGAACAGGCCGTCCTCTGTGGCGGCATTGCGTCGCTCGTCAAGACCGGCTACGAGACGCTCGTCGATGCCGGCTACTCGCCCGAGATGGCCTACTTCGAGTGTCTCAACGAGATGAAGCTGATCGTCGACCTGATGTACGAGGGCGGGATCGGCGCCATGTGGGATTCCGTCTCCGACACCGCGGAGTACGGCGGACTGACGAAGGGTGACGTCGTGATCGACGACCACGCCCGCGAGAACATGGAATCCATCCTGGAGGACGTGCAGGACGGCACCTTCGCCCGCAACTGGATCGTCGAGAATCAGGCGGGACGACCGAACTACGACCAGCTTCGGACCGCCGAGAAGAACCACGAGATCGAGGCGGTCGGTGAGGAGCTCCGCGGGCTGTTCGCGTGGGCCGAGGAGACCGAGGAGACCGACGAGGAGACGGCCGAGGTGAAGGCCTGATGGGCGGCGACGGCGGCGAGGACCGGTCCACGATGGAGGACGTCTCCCCCACGATGGAGGACGTCTCCCATACGAATCCCTACACGGGTGCGACGGTGGGTGAACTGTTCCGTCGAGGACCCGCGGTCGCCGACGGCGGCACGGAGCCGGCACCCGCGGACGCCGCGAGGGTGCACGAGGAACGGGCGTCGATGGGCGACGTCGACCACACGCCACGGAACGGAACGGAAAGCGAGGTAAACGACGTCTGGGTCCGTGGCGACCACGGCTCGGACGTAGAGACCGGTGAGGAGAGATGAGTCAGGGAACGCTGTACGACAAGGTGTGGAACGAGCACAAGGTGACCGAACTGCCGACCGGACAGGATCAGCTGTTCGTCGGGCTCCACCTCGTCCACGAGGTGACGAGTCCACAGGCGTTCGGCATGTTGAAGGAACGGGGACAGGGAGTCGCGTTCCCGAAACGAACGCACGCGACGGTCGACCACATCGTGCCGACCGGCAACCGCGACCGCCCGTATCGGGACGAGGCCGCGGAGAACATGATGGCGGAACTCGAGGAGAACGTTCGAGGGTCCGGCATCGACTTTTCGGACCCCGACTCCGGCGATCAGGGGATCGTCCACGTCATCGGTCCGGAGCAGGGGCTCACCCAGCCCGGCATGACCATCGTCTGTGGCGACTCTCACACCTCGACGCACGGCGCGTTCGGCGCGCTCGCGTTCGGGATCGGCACCTCGCAGATCCGCGACGTGCTCGCGACCGGCTGCGTCGCGATGGAAAAACAGAAGGTCCGGAAGATCGAGGTCACCGGCGAACTCGGCGAGGGCGTCACGGCGAAGGACGTCATCCTGACGATCATCCGGAAGCTCGGCACGGACGGCGGCGTCGGCTACGTCTACGAGTACGCCGGCGAGGCGATAGAGAGCCTCGGCATGGAGGGCCGGATGTCGATCTGTAACATGTCCATCGAGGGCGGTGCCCGCGCCGGCTACGTCAACCCCGACGAGACGACCTACGAGTGGCTTCGGGAAACCGACGCCTTCGCCGACGATCCCGAGAAATTCGAGCGGCTCAAGCCGTACTGGGAGTCGATCGCGAGCGACGACGACGCCGAGTACGACGACGTCGTGGTCATCGACGGCTCCGCGATCGAACCGACCGTCACGTGGGGAACGACCCCGGGACAGGGGATCGGCATCACGGAGCCGATCCCGGCCCCCGAGGACCTCCCTGCCGACAAGCGGGACACCGCGCGGCGCGCACAGAAGCACATGCGCGTCGAGCCCGGCGACACGATGGAGGGATACGAGATCGACGTCGCCTTCCTCGGATCGTGTACCAACGCCCGGCTGAAGGACCTGCGCGAGGCCGCGGCGTTCGTGAAGGGCCGGACCGTCGACGACGACGTCCGCGCGATGGTCGTCCCCGGCAGCCAGCGGGTCCAGAAGGCGGCGGAGGCCGAGGGCCTCGACGAGGTGTTCACGGAGGCCGGCTTCGACTGGCGCGAGCCGGGCTGTTCGATGTGTCTCGGCATGAACGACGACCAACTCCAGGGCGACGAGGCGAGCGCCTCCTCCTCGAACCGCAACTTCGTCGGGCGACAGGGCTCGAAGGACGGACGGACCGTGCTGATGAGTCCGATCATGGTCGCGGCGGCGGCGGTGACCGGGAAGGTCACCGACGTCCGCGAGATGAAGGAGGTGCCCGTCGCATGAGCAGCGACGTCGACCACGACGGCTTCGCGGAGGGCGACGCGCCCGCCGAGAAGGTGACGGACGTCTCCGGAACCGGAATTCCGGTCCGGGGGAACGACATCGACACCGACCAGATCATTCCGGCCCGGTTCATGAAGGTGGTCACCTTCGACGGGCTCGGCCAGTTCTCCTTCTTCGACCAGCGGTTCGACGACGACGACGAGGAGAAGGACCACCCGTTCAACGAGGAGAAGTACCGGGGCGCGAACGTGCTCGTCGTCAACGCCAACTTCGGCTGCGGATCCTCCCGTGAGCACGCGCCACAGGCGCTGATGCGGTGGGGGATCGACGCGGTGGTCGGCGAGTCGTTCGCGGAGATCTTCGCGGGGAACTGCCTCGCGTTGGGGATCCCGACCGTCACGGCGGACGCCGAGGCGATCGAGGCGCTCCAGGACCACGTCGAGACGAACCCCGACGTCGAGATCGACATCGACGTCGAGGCGGAGACGGTGGCCTACGGCGACGAGACGATCGACGCGACCGTCAGCGAGGCCCAGCGGAAGGCGCTCGTCGAGGGCGTCTGGGACACGACGGCGCTGATGGGGGCGAACGGGGATGCCGTGAAGGCGACCGCCCGCTCCCTGCCGTACGTGCCCGACGATCACGTTCCGTCCGACGCCGAGGATTCGGCGAACGTGGCGGGGGACGACTGAATGGCGGCGGAGATCGTCGTCATCGAGGGCGACGGCATCGGCCGGGAGGTCGTTCCCGCCGCCGTCGAGGTGCTCGACGCGCTCGCGGCCGACAGCGCCGAGATGGATGGGTTCGAGTACACGTACGCCGAGGCCGGCGACGCGGTCGCCGCGGAGACGGGCGAGGCGCTCCCCGAGGAGACCTACGAGGCGGCCGCGAACGCGGACGCGACGCTGTTCGGCGCGGCGGGCGAGACCGCCGCGGACGTGATCCTCCCGCTCCGGGACGCGGTCGGCTCGTTCGTCAACGTGCGCCCTGCGAAGGCGTATCCGGGCGTCGACGCGGTCCGGCCGGAGACGGACGTGGTCTTCCTGCGTGAGAACACCGAGGGCGTCTATTCTGGCCACGAGGATCGGCTGAGCGACGACCTCTCGACGCTGACGCGCGTCGTCACCTCCTCGGCCTCCCGCGAACTCGCCGAGTTCGCCTGCGACTTCGTCGAGGACGGTCGTGGCCCCGACGGCAGCGAGGAATTCACCGTCGCCCACAAGGCGAACGTGATGCGCGAGACGGACGGTCGTTTCCGGGAGGAGGTGCTCGCGGTCGCCGACGAACGCGGCATCGAGGCGGACGAGGAGCTGATGGACGCCTTCGCGACGAAGCTGCCGCTCGATCCGACGCAGTACGGCGTCGTCGTCTGTGGGAACCTCGCAGGCGACGTCCTCTCCGACCTCGCCGCGGGACTCGTCGGCGGACTCGGGCTGCTCCCGTCGGCGAACGTCGGTCACGACAACGCGCTGTTCGAGCCGGTCCACGGCACGGCGCCGGACATCGCGGGCGAGGGGATCGCGAATCCGTCGGCGGCGATCCTCTCGGCGGCGATGCTCGTCGAGTACCTCGGATACGTCGCGGACGGAAAACGGGTCCGCGAGGCGGTCGAGGGCGTCCTCAGCGACGGCCCCCGAACGGGCGATCTCGGCGGATCGGCGACGACCGAGGAGGTCACCGACGCCGTGATCGACCGGCTGTAACGCCGTCTCCGATGGCGCGCCCGTCGAGCTGACCACGAGGTAGGCGAGCCGGCGGAAACCACAAGACACGAAACCCTGCGGATCCTCCACGACGGTATGAGCAACTACTTGGTCGCGATGGAGGCAGCCTGGTTGGTTCGTGACGTCGAGGAGACCGACGACGCCATCGGCGTCGCGGTCAGCGAGGCCGGAAAGCGACTGAACGAGACGGACAAGCAGTACGTCGAGGTCGAACCCGGCGTCACCGGCTGTCCCGCCTGCGGCGAGCCGTTCGACGCCGCGTTTCTCGCGGCGAACACGGCGCTGGTCGGTCTCCTTCTCGAGATCGACATCTTCAACGCCGACGGCGAGGAGCACGCCGAACGGATCGCGAAAAGCGAGGTCGGCGGCGCCCTCCGTGACGTTCCCCTCGAAGTCATCGAGATCGTCGAGACCGAGTCGGACGAGGACGACGATCAGTAACGGAACGCGGATCCCGTACTCCACGTCCACGGCCTCCGCGGCGAGGCCGGCCGCCGCCGAAACCTTTTCTAATAACCTTTGGTAATGAATCGTATGGAGCTCCCCACGCCGCAGGACCTACGCGAGCGTCGAACCACCCTCGAGTTGACCCAAAGCGAACTCGCCGACGCGGCGGACGTCTCCCAGCCGCTCATCGCTCGGATCGAGGGCGGCGACGTCGATCCACGACTGTCGACGCTCCGGCGGATCGTCAACGCGCTCGACGAGGCCGAAGGCGAGGTGGTACGCGCGACGGACCTGATGAACCGAACCGTCATCAGCGTCGCGCCCGACGACGCGGTCACGACCGCCGTCGAACTGATGGAGGAGGAGGCGTACTCCCAGCTTCCGGTCTTACAAAACGGGATCCCGGTCGGATCGATCAGCCAGGGGGACGTGATACATGCGGGTGAGAACGTTGGAACCCTCCCCGTGAGCGAGGTGATGAGCGAGTCGTTCCCCACGGTCGCGACCGACGCGACGGTCGATGAGATCCGCAATCTGCTCGACCATTATAAAGCCGTGATGGTTACCGACGGCGGCGAGACCGTCGGGATCATCACCGAGGCCGACATCGCGGCACATCTGTCGTAGCCGGCCGATATCGATCCCCTCACTAAGCCATTTGAGTCGATGTACCGGCCGATAAGCGGAATTCTCGACGTTGCGGAATTACGGCAAGGGTTATCCGCTGTCGGGCCATTAATTATTTTATGGGTGAATCGGGCCGGGGAGCTACCGAAGCGACAGTATTGATCGTCGACGACGACGTGGACACGGTGGACCTCTACACGAAGTTCTTCACCGAGTACAGGGTTCTCACCGCCTACTCGGGCGAGGAGGCGCTGGAGCTCGTCGACGAGACGGTCGACGTCGTGCTGCTCGATCGCCGGATGCCGAAGATGACCGGCGACGTCGTGTTAGAAACGATTCGGGAGCGGGATCTCGACTGTCGCGTCGTCATGGTCACGGCGATCGAACCCGACATCGAAACGCTCGAACTTCCGTTCGACGACTACTTGATCAAGCCCGTCTCGCCGGAGCGGCTGCGCGACGCCGTTTCCCGGATGCTCGCCCGGAACGCATGTGACGACGCGTTACAGGAGCTGTTCGTGATCATCTCCAGGATGGCGACCCTCGAATCCAAGATGAGCCTCGACGAACTCCAGGTCAGCCCGGAGTACAGCGCTCTCGAATCCGCGTTCCACGAGCTGCGGACCAAAGCCGGAACCGACCGCTCGAACGAGAGCATGTACGCGGAGTTCACCGACGAGAAGATCAGGAGCCTGTTGGGCTGACCGTCGATTCCGTCTCCGAGGTCCCTCGTTATGCCGTTCAGAGGGCTTTTTATATCACTCGGAGAGTCCTTTTAAACTACTCCGAGAGCCTCAGCAGGTCACCTCCGAGATTCTCTCCATAACTCCAATCCGCGGATCGCGACGCTCCCGCCGTCCCCGTCGTGCTCGGCGATCCGTCCGACCACTCGTCCGTCGGTAGCGTCCGCGAGCGACTCGGCCGCCTCGGGATCGAGTGCCGCCACGAATCCGGTTCCCATGTTGAACGTCCGGTGCATCTCCTCGTCGGAGACGTTCCCCTCGGACTGCACGAACTCGAAGACCGGGTGCGGGTCGAACGCGTTCTCGACGACGTAGCGGTGCTCGCCGAGCCGCATCAGATTCGTCCAGCCGCCGCCGGTGACGTGCGCCGCGGCCCGCACGCCGTGTGCGCGCATCGGATCGAGCAGGTCGACGTAGATCCGCGTCGGCTCCAACAGGGCCTCGCCGACCGACTCGTAGCCGTCGAACGGGCACGCGTCCGCGTACGCGTGGGTTCGCGTGGCGGCCTCGCGGGCGAGCGTGAGCCCGTTCGAGTGAATTCCCGACGACTCCCAGCCGACGAGCGCGTCGCCGGGCTCGGCGGTGCCGTCGAAGATCGCGTCCTTGGCCGCGAGCCCGGCGCAGGTGCCGGCCAGATCGAGCCCCTTGACGACCTCCGGCATGACCGCCGTCTCGCCGCCGACCAGCTCCATGTCGGCCAGCTCCGCGCCGCGGGCCAACCCCTCGCCGATCTGCTCGGCGAACCGCTCGTTCGGCTCGTCGACCGCGAGATAGTCGACGAACGCCACCGGTCGCACCCCCGCCGCCACGAGGTCGTTGACGTTCATCGCGATGCAGTCGATCCCGACCGTCGAGTAGTCCGACAGTGCCTCCGCCACGAGGAGCTTCGTCCCGACGCCGTCGGTCGCCAACGCGAGGTATCGGTCGCCGATGTCGAGCAGGCCGGCGTAGTCGCCCTCGCTCTCGCCGACCGCGCCGATCAACGCCGCGGTCGCCGCCTCGCTCGCGTCGATGTCGACGCCCGCGTCCGCGTAGGTGAGCTCGTCGTCGCCGTCGCCCTGGGTCATGTCTCAGGAGGGACGCCGACGGAGCAAAAACGCACCGTTCCGGACGAGCACGGAGCACGCGTCAAGGGTGCCGAAAACGCCGACCGCTCAGAACGGCCCGCCGAAGCCGAAGCCGAAGAGGAAGACGAGCGCGAACGCGAGCAGCGCGGACGGCACGAACGTGACCGCCCAGACCACCTTGCTCCACCCGATCACCGTCTTCCCGTCGAGGGGACCGTACGGGATCAGATTGAACGCGGCGAGAAAGAGGTTGATCGCGATCCCGCGTTCGCCGATCAACGCCACCGTCGGACTCCCGATGGCCGCGCCGGCCACGAGGATCGGCACGAAGACGGCGGTCAAAAGGAGGTTCACGACGGGACCGGCGATCGCGATGTGCCCGTGTTCCCGTTCGGTGAGCCGGCCGCGATGGTGGACGGCGCCGGGGGCCGCGAAGATGAATCCTAAGAGCGCGGTCATCACCGCGAGAAACAGCATGCCGTTGTCCGCACGGAACTCCGCGACCTGTCCGTAGTGAACGGCGACGACCTTATGTGCGACCTCGTGGAGGAGAAAGGCGATCCCCGCGGTGACGAGGCTAACGACGAGCGGCAGGACGATGCCGGCAGCCAGCAGTCGGTCGAATCCCGCGGAGCCGCCGACGAAAAAGAGCATGAACGCGACGCCGAGTGCGACCCACGCGACGAGGAGATCCCTGAGTTCGGTGCCGCTGAAGTAGAGGCCGCCGATCCGACGGCCGCGTACGTTCGTGCTCATGGTTCAGATCGTGGTCACCAGCCCGCGGATCAGTTCGGCGCTGTTCCGTGCGCCCTGCAGCATTAGTCGTGAGACCTCGTCGAGACCGCCGATCTCCGCGCCGAACATCGCCGGGATGACGTAGACCGCAAAGAGGAAGCTCGCGACCATGCTCCCGAGGTTCGTCATCGCGACGACGACGATGAGTTTGAACAACGGGACGTCAAGCATCGACGAGACGAGCTCGCCGGGGGATTTCGTCTCGTCGGAGAGGAGCTCGTTGAGCGTCCCGATGTCGCCGACGTTCACCGTGAGGTTCCGAAGTTCGACGTAGCCCGCGAACCAGCCGGGCGCCAACATCGGGTTGATCGACGTCATCCACGCGACGGCGCCGCCGACGCCCGCCGACGACCACCGGGCGCCGGCGATCTTCGCGAACGAGAACGCGAAGACCGCATTGATCAGGAACCAGGCTCCGAAGAGCCGAAGCAGGAAGCCGTCGCGGACGCCGGCCATCGCCAGCAGCACGAAGAAGGTCACGAACGCGATCGCCATCGCGTATCCGATCGCCTTCCCCCACGGAAAGCTTCGACCGCTCTCCCTGCCGACCAAGCCATCGACGGGAGGCAGGGTCTCCGGGTCCGCGAGATATCGCTCGATGCCGGCCCGGTGTCCGGCGCCGACGACGGCGACCACGTCGTGGCCCGCGTTCCTGAGCGCGACCAACCGATGGGCGATGAACGCGTCGCGCTCGTCGATGAGCGCCTCCGCGCCGCCCGGAGAGAACTGGCGAAACTCCTCCATCATCATCGTGACGACGTCCGTGTCGGTGAGTTCGTCCACGTCGAGGTCCTCGATCCCGCCGTACTCCGCGGGCTCACGGCCGCCGAAGAGCCCGATGGCGCCCGCGGCCGCGAGCCCGACGAGAAGGCCGAGGCCGATCCCGATCCCGAGGCTCCCGATCGCGCGGATCGTGAACGTGCCGAGGTAGGCGGCCACGAGGTCGTCACCGACGCCCGTGGCGGCGACGGCCACGGCGCTACCGAGTCCGATCCCGACCGCAGCATAGAGGCGTGCGTCCGGCGAGAGCCCCGCCTTCCCCGCGGTATCGACGAGGAATGCCACGATGATCGCCGTCAGAACGCCGGCGGTCACGCTCGTCAGCAACGCCTCGGTGATCCCCAACACGCCCCCGAAGAGCCCGATCGCGGGGCCGACGAGGATCCCGACGAGCAGGCCGGCCACCACGCCGACCACCCGGGAGTCCGTGATCCCGAACGCCAACCCGCCGACCATGCGGAGCTTCTCGGTGATCGTCATTCGTGCCCAGAAGCGCTGGATCGTCGTCTGGATGTCCCGGTCGACGAGCGCGACGTCGATGCCGAGCCCCTCGGCGACGTCGATGGCCGCCTTCATGTCCGCACCTGGCTCGATGTCGAATCGTTCCCCGAGCTGGGTCTGGACGTACGAGAGCATCCAGTAGGCGAGGAACTGAAAGACCGTGTTCCCCTTCAGGAGGTCGCTCGCGTCGAGGTCGTCGGGAGTCTCCCCTTGCATCTGCCGGTAGCGCCCCTCGTCGAGTTCGACGGCGACGACGTCCGGTCGTTCGCGGGTGATGGTTTCTTCGACCTCCTCGACGGACCGTTCGGAGACGTGAGCCGTCCCGACGACGGTCACCGTGCCGGGTTCACGGTCGGCGGAGGACGGGTCGGCGGAGGACGGGTCGGCGGAGGACGGGTCGGCGGAGGCTCCGGTGGAGGCTCCATCGACGGGAGTTGCGTCGGCTCCAGGGGAGCCATCCGCCGAGCGCTCACCCCCACTCCCGGACGTCTCGGTCATTAGAGGTCCCTACTGTTCCCCCGCGTTTAGGGCTTGTGAGTCCGGACGATGCGAACGCTCCCATTGAGCGGGTCGGTCGCGAGCGAGGGTCCGTTCCCAACAAGTTTGTATCGATGGCCGTTCCACGGTCGGCCATGTCCCGGTTGCTACCCTCCCTGCCGGATTCGACCCCCGACGATCGGGAGCCTCGGGTGATCGGCGTGGAGGACGACGAGGCCGACGACCTCATCGCCGCGCTCGGATCCGAGACCGCCCGGAACCTGCTCTCATCGTTACACGAGGAGCCGGCCACGACGTCGGAGTTGGCGACGGAGCTCGAGACGTCCCTCCAGAACGTGCAGTATCACCTTCGTCGACTCTCGGACGCCGATCTCGTCGAGGTCGTCGATACCGCGTACTCGGAGAAGGGGCGCGAGATGAACGTCTACGCGCCGGCGGACGAACCGCTCGTGTTGTTCGCCGGGGGATCGACGGACTCGGGCGGCCTCAAGACGGCGCTTAAACGCCTGCTCGGCGGTTATGGGACCATCGCACTCGGCGCGCTCATGCTCCAGCAGCTGTTCGCGCTCGGCCTCTCGGGAACCGACGACGCCGCGGTGAGCGACGACCCTGTGGCCCCCGCCGAGGAGGACGCGGCTGTGACGGACGACGAGGAGATGACCGCCGCTGACGACGTCGAGATGGCCGAGGAGGCACCCGAGCCGACCCCGGTTCCTGACGAGGCTCCCGATGAAACGGGCGTTATGGACCTTCTCACCGGAATCACCGAGGGGATCGTCGACGTCGTCACCACGTTAGAGCCGGGCGTGGTGTTGTTTCTCGTCGCCGCGATCGCGTTCACCGTCGTCTGGGCGTATCGGCATCGCGGCCTCCGGGATCGTGCATCATGAGTGCCTCCGGGATCGTTCCTCGTGGCGCGTTCGGTCCGGAGGTGATCCGGCGGGGGCGGATGACCCGGCGGGGACAGCTATTCATGCGGCCGCACCGATGGTCGGTGTATGGAACACGAAGCCGAGGTCGTCGGCGTCGGAGCGGGCTCCGCGCCGGGGGGTGACGTCCCGGCCGTCGTCCTCTCCGTGCGTGGCGAGTACGTGCCGATCTTCGTCAGCGGCGATCAGGCGCGGTCCATCGGCACGGTTCTGGAGGGCGAGCCGTTCGAGCGACCGCTCAGTCACGACCTCCTCGTCGAGATCCTCACCGAGTTCGGCGGCGCGATCGACCGCGTGCGCATCGACGACCTCTCGGACGGGACCTTCTACGCGAAGGTCGACGCGGAGCGGTACGAGGACGGTCGGCCGGAACGGTTCGTCTTCGACGCACGACCCTCCGACGCCCTCGCGCTCGCCGTTCGGGTCGATTGTCCGATCGTCGTCAGCGATGACGTCATCGAGGAGGCGGGCCGACCGCCGGACTCGATCCGCTTTGGCGACGG
>LKMJ01006656.1_pt1 | contig 10860 bp, 9 predicted proteins | sample 643391 | NCBI WGS metagenome assembly LKMJ01 (sample SAMN04112250, study PRJNA286221) | soda lake metagenome | biome: soda lake; feature: Kulunda Steppe; material: water; isolation source: sample PL-Br10 brine of Picturesque Lake | place: Russia: Kulunda steppe | collected 2010-07
CTCGAACGCGGCGGCGGTCCGACGATCCGCCTGCCCGATCGGATCGCGAACCGACTCGAAGCCGGCGACGAGTTGGGGCCGGTCCTCGACGACGTTCTCGGTACCGACAACGTCGCGGAGGCCGAGGGTGCCGTCGGAGTGTTCACCGACGGGCTCACCGATCGAACCCGCGCACTCGGCGAAGCCGTCGCCTGTGCGTTCGGGCCGTTCGTCGACCCGTCGGTCGATTACTGACTGTCCTTGTTCCCGACTGGTCACTTGCCTCCCTCGATCACCGGAGTAGTCTCTCGTTGCCAGCCACATCGGTCAGGTATTGTGAGAGTCATCAATTCGAATGAATTAACTGGCTGTACCAACGGGAGCTTTCCGATCGGTTATTCTCCGATTACTACCTTCGAAAACCGCATGACTGCGGCGGGTTAACCGCACGTACCAAACTCAATAAAGGTAGCACTCCCCTCTGGCCGAGTATGAGCACTGCACTGGCCCCTGACCTCACGAGCAAACAGCGACAGATTCTGCAGTACCTCCGCGAGAACGCGGCGACGAAGACGTACTTCAAGTCCCGACTCATCGGCAAAGAACTCGGGATGACCGCGAAAGAAGTCGGCGCGAACATCACGGCGCTTCAGGACAGCGAGTACGACATCGAGATCGAGAAATGGGGGTACTCCTCGAGTACCACGTGGAAAGTGGACGTCTAAAAGCAGTCGTACTCAGGAGCAGCGCCGATACTCGACCACCCGTGGCGATCGGCGAGAGCTACTAGTTCCGCGAGACGATCGCACCGAGCGCGACGAACAGCGGTCGAAGACAGCCGGCGCAGTTTTCATCGATCTTTTGTGAGATCGCCCGAGAGAGGAAGTATGGTGGCGATTCTATTCGATATGGACGGCGTGATCCTCGACGGCCCGCGAACCGCCTCACACGTCTACGAGGATGCCGTGACGGCCGCACTCGCAACCTTTGGCGTCGATCCGACCCAGGCCCAGCGCCAGCAACTGGGCCAACACGACCCGGCCGCCGTCCGCGCCGCCTGTCACAAACTCGGCATCGATCCCGATCGGTTCTGGGCACGCAAGGACGGCTACGCCTCTGCGGGTACCCACGATCGGATCCGAACTGAGGATCGGCCCGTCTACGACGACGTCGATACGATTGCCACCCTCGCCCGTAGTCACTCAACGGGACTCGTTACCAACAACCGCCACGAGACGGCGCTGTTCGTCGCCGACTACGTCGATCGCGAGTTCGGCGGGCGGTTCGACGTCGTCCGGGGTCGGGATCCGACGTTCGAGGGCTTTCGCCGAATCAAGCCCGACCCCTACTACATCGACGATGCCCTCGACGAGCTCGGCGTCGACGACGGCCTCTACGTCGGCGATCGGCGATCGGACGTGACGGCCGGCCGGGCGGCGGGTCTGGAGACGGCGTTTCTCCGACGCCCGCACAACCGTGACGTCGAGTGTCCAGCCGACGCGACGTACGAACTCCAGTCGCTGTCGGCACTCGAAGAAATCGTCGGCGAACGGGGCTGATCAGCCGCGGTATTCCAGATGCTGATCGGCCTCCCTCGCGAGGGTCATCGCTCGATCGCCAAAAGAGTCGGCATGACGGACGATCAAGAGTAGTACCGTCGCCGGCCGTTCGACCGCGTAGCCGTCCTCCCGGGAGAGCAGTCCCGCCGCCTCGAGTTCGCCGGCGTACTTGCTCACGGTCGGTGCCGAAACGTCGAGTGCCTCGGCAAGGTCACCCGCCGTCGCGTCGGGGTCGAGCAACAGTTCGATCAGCATGCCACGTGGCGTGGGCCGGCGGAGATAGCCCAGGGCATCCTTTTCGAACGCGTCGAAGCGATCGGAGAGGACGAACCGTTTGTAGTCGCCGTCGCTGTACTGTTCGATCGCGCCGAGGTCCTCGAGTTGGCGCAGGTGATGTTGGGTTTCGCCGGTTCCCAGCCGCAGATCGTCACGGATCTTCGAGAAGTGTGCACCGGGTGTCGTCGAGAGATAGCCGGCGATCGCATCACGCGCGTCGCTTTCGCCCGTGTCTGCACTCGCCGACCCGGAGAATCGTGTCAGTGGCGTCGCGGCACCGAGGGCGGCAAACCGCCGCAGGGTGGCCCGTTTCTCGTCGTCGACGCCGTCGGGCGATGCCATAGATGTCTACCCAGATAGACGACCCGAACGCTAAAACCGGTTTCGCTCCGCCTTCCTCACGTAAAACGGACAGTCACGGAATCCGATCTATCAGGGCCGATCACCTGTGTCGCGGGTCCGACGATCTATAGCGCGTCGCTGTCGCCGGCGATCGCCGACGTCTCTTTGCCCTCTTTGATCGCCTGGGCCTGTTCTTCCATTGCCTCGACGTCCATCTCCGTCTCCTCGATTTCGCCGATGATCTCGGCGATGTCGTCGAGGCCGATCAGTTCGCGGGTCTCCTCGTCGAACTCGAGGCTCTCGAGTGGATCGTCTCCCGCACGGACGTCACTGCCCGTGAGGTGTTTGCCGTAGCGGCCGATCGTCGAGGACAGTTCCTGTGGGAGGACGAACGTCGTCGACTCGCTCTGGCCGATCTCGGTCAGGGTATCCATCCCCATATCGATGATCGCGCGCTCGCCCATCGACTCGGCAGCACGGGCCCGGAGGACAGTCGAGATGGCGTCACCCTGTGCTTCGAGGATCTGGCTCTGTTTCTCACCCTGGGCGCGGATGATATCACTCTGTTTGTCACCTTCTGCCTTCTCGACGGCGCTGCGGCGTTCACCCTGTGCCTCGAGGATCATCGCACGGCGGCGACGCTCGGCGGAGGTCTGTTTCTCCATCGCCTGCTGGACGTCCTTCGAGGGGTTGACCTCGCGGACCTCGACGCTCTCGACGCGGATTCCCCACTCGTCGGTCGGCCCGTCGAGTTCGGTCTGGATCCGGGCGTTGATCTCCTGGCGCTTGTTCAGGGTGTCGTCGAGTTCCATGTCGCCGATCACTGCACGGAGGGTCGTCTGAGCGAGGTTGGACGTGGCTCGTTTGTAGTTGTCGACCTCGAGGAACGCCCGTTTTGCGTTCATCACCTTGATGTAGACGACTGCGTCGGCGGTCACCGGCGAGTTGTCCCGCGTGATCGCCTCCTGGCGCGGGACGTCGATCGTCTGCGTTCGCATATCGTAGCTGTAGGTTCGTGAGACGAAGGGGGGCACGACGTTGATCCCGGGTTCGAGCAGTTTTCGGTACTCTCCGAGCACCGTCAGCGCCTTCTTCTCGTAGGCGTCGACGATCACAACCGAACTGCGCAACACTGCAAGGACCACGAAGAGGACCAATAGTGCGATCAATGCACCTGACGCCGTCGCGACGATCGACGGGGTTACAGCGACCATACTTCTACAAGTGAAATACCGCTGTAAAAATATTTCTCTCCGCGGTGTTTTTCGGGAGAGTCCAACAGTGTCGATCGCGCTACGCGATCGAAGCCGAACGGCGGCCGTGTTCAGGCGGCCGGCTCAGTTGGATTTCGCCGAGTCCTCGGCCACGGTGTCGGTTCCACCGTCGGTCTGTCCCTGGAAATCCTGATCCATCTCTTCGATGACGTCGTCGGGATCGGCGATGTTCGCGGGATCTTTGCCCTCTTTGATCGCCTGGGCTTCCTGTTCCATGGCTTCGACGTCCATGTCGGCCTGTTCGTCGATCTCGCCGATGATCTCGGCGATGTCGTCGAGACCGATCAGTTCGCGGGTCTCCTCGTCGAACTCCAAGCTGTCGAGCTGGTGGCCGTTCTGTTTGACGTCACTGCCCGAGAGGTGTTTGCCGTAGCGGCCGATCATCGAGGTGAGTTCCTGTGGCATCACGAACGTCGTCGACTCGCTCTGGCCGATCTCGGTCAGGGCGTCCATCCCTTTGTCGATGACGGCGCGTTCGCCCATCGATTCGGCCGATCGGGCCCGGAGGACCGTCGAAATGGCGTCACCCTGTGCTTCGAGGATCTGGCTCTGTTTCTCACCCTGGGCGCGGATAATGTCACTCTGCTTGTCACCTTCTGCCTTCTCGACGGCGCTGCGGCGTTCACCCTGTGCCTCGAGAATCATGGCACGGCGTTTGCGCTCCGCAGAAGTCTGTTGCTCCATCGCGCGCTGGACGTCCTTGGATGGGTTGACCTCGCGGACCTCGACGCTCTCGACGCGGATCCCCCACTCGTCAGTGGGTTCGTCGAGTTCCTGGCGGATCTTCGCGTTGATTTCCTGGCGTTTGTTGAGCGTGTCGTCGAGTTCCATGTCACCCAGGACGGCACGGAGGGTCGTCTGGGCGAGGTTGGAGGTTGCTTTTTTGTAGTCGTCGACTTCGAGGAACGCTTTCTTCGCGTTCATCACCTTGATGTAGACGACTGCGTCGGCGGTCACCGGCGAGTTGTCCCGCGTGATCGCCTCCTGGCGCGGGACGTCTAAGGTCTGGGTACGCATGTCGAACCGATACGTGTTCGAGACGAACGGGGGTACCCAGTTGATACCGGGCTCTAACAGTTTCCGGTACTCACCGAACACTGTCAGTGCACGCTTCTCGTAGGCGTCGACGATCTCGATCGCACTGAGCAGTGCGGCGATGACGACGACGAGGACGAGGGCACCAATGAACAACAGGGCACCACCGGTTTGTAACGGAAGTAGCTCCATATCCCGGTGTTACGGTGGCGTGCTAAAAAACGTTCCCTTGTTATACTGACAACTGGGCCCCGTTCAGGAACTGCTCGACTCGGTTTCGGTCGCCGGATCGTCGCGATCGTCGCCAGCGAACGCGTCGGACTCCGGGTTTGCGTTCGCGTTTCTCGCGAGTGCGCGATCGATCTCGTCTTCGCCGATCGACCCCATCGACTCGACCGTGAGGACGTTCCCGCCACCGGGGTCGAGGACGATGATCTCCTCGCCTTCCTCGATCGTTCCCTCGGTTGTGCGCGCACTGTAGTGTGGGGCGAAGCCGCCGCTGTCGAGTTTGACCTCGCCGCTGCGGGTCGTGACGGTCTTGGTGACATAGCCCGTCTTGCCGGCCAGTGAGTCCGAATCCGAGGTCTGTGCCGTCCCCTTGCCACCGTAGAAATCGAACTCCCGGTAGACATACGTCGCTGCCACCCCGATCGCGAGGGTGAGCGCTGCCAGCACGAGAACGTTGGCTGCCGGCGGGAATACGAGCCCAATGAGTCCAGCCCCGAGGAGCGCAACCCCGATCACGATGAAGTGAGCGCCGGGCGAGAGCGCTTCCAGTCCCATCAGGACGAGCCCCGATGCCAGCAGTACCAGCGGCATGTTGTCGAAGAGGAGTTCGAGCATGGATGGGGCTAGGGTCCCAGTCCGATTAAAGGTTTATTGGCTACGCCAGCGGTTCGCACCATTTTGACCCACTGTGGCGTGGGACTTATCCCAGTGGAATCGACACCACCCGCACGATGACGAGGACCATCGCGATCGCCCCGAGCAGGACGAACACCGCGTGTTCGAGGTCTGGATCGCCGGGCCTGATCGGTGCCGAACTCGGCTCTGGCCCGTATTCGTCGCCCTCGTCACTCCCATCGCCAGGGTTGTCACTGTCGACACCGGTGCTGTCTCGATCGGTCACTGGACCGGACAGATCGATCGGGATCCGATCGGGGTCGGGGCGATCGTCACCAGTTGCGACGGTGTCGGCTGGCAACTGATCGTCGCGACCTCCTGGGCGACCATCGTCGATGACCGGATCACTGGCGGTACCGCCCGTGTCACCCGCTCCCGACTCGCGATCGTCGGTTCCGTTCCCGGACGAGTCGTCTGCCATATCGATCGGTACGGTGTCCGCCGGCAAAAACCCGCGGTCCGAGCGGTACTGACCGACCTCACTCGGGCCGATCGCGCGTATCGCCGCTGTAGACGACGCCACGTTCGGCGTCGAGTGTAACCCTCTGGCCCTCGTCCTCGCCGGTCAGATCCGCACCGCTGATCATCGGAATCCCCACCTCGCGTGCGACCAGCGAGGGGTAGCCGGTCATCCCTCGCTGGGCGTCGACGATGCCGGCGATCGACGAGAGGTCGCCCTCGAACTCGCCGTCGAATTCGGGAGGGAGCGCGAGGATCGCTCCCGCCGGCACGTCGGAGAGATCGCCGTCGTCGACCGTGACCAACGGCCCCGAAGCTCGCCCTTCGACGACGACGCGACCGGTCGCGAGCGCCGTGGCGGCAACGTGGACCTTGAGCATGTTCGTGGTGTTCGAACCCTCGAGTTCGGTCATCATGCCACAGAGGACGACGACAGTATCACCGCTCTCGGCCACACCGGCGTCGAGTGCCGCCTGGACGGCCTTCTCGACGACGGCGTCGGCTCCCTGATCGGAGACGTTCGCGTGCAGCGGCGTCACACCCCACGAGAGGCCGAGCTGTCGGCGGACGCTGTGACTCGGCGTCGCCGCGACCACCGGGACGCCGGGACGGAACTTCGCGGTCTTGAGCGCGGTGTAGCCGGATTCGGTCGCGGTCACGATCGCATCGGCACCGATGTCGCGGGCCAGAAACCGAGCCGATCGGGCCAGGGCGTCGGTTCGGGCGTCACTCGAGGTGGGGACGCGCTGTTCGAGCAACTCGTCGTACTCAGCCGACCCTTCGACCTGGCGGACGATGCGGTCCATGGCGCTGACGACCTCGGCAGGGTGGTCGCCGATCGCCGTCTCGGCCGACAGCATGACGCCGTCGGTGCCGTCGAGGACGGCGTTTGCGACGTCGGAGGCTTCTGCACGGGTCGGCCGACGAGCGTGGACCATCGAGTCGAGCATCTCTGTGGCCGTGATGACCGGCTTCCCCGCCTGCTGGCACTTGCGGATGATTCGCTTCTGGACCATCGGGACGTCTTCCATCGGACACTCGACGCCGAGATCCCCACGTGCGACCATGGCACCGTAGGAGGCCTCGATGATCTCGTCTAGGTTCTCGACGGCTCCAGCGCGTTCGATCTTCGAAATAACCGGAATCTCGGCACCAGCCTCTTCTAACACCTCGCTTACCTCGTAAACGTCCTCGGCATCCCGGACGAAACTCGCTGCGACGAAATCGACGCCTTTCCGCGCTGCGAGTTCCAGATCCTTCCGATCGGACTCGGTGACGATATCGAGGTCGAGATCGACACCCGGGACGTTGACCCCCTTCCTGCCGGCGAGATCGCCGCCGGTGTCGACGCGTGCCCGGGTCGTCTCGCCGTCCTGTTCGATGACGGTCGTCTCGATCAACCCGTCGTCGAGGAGGACCCGATCGCCAGGCTCGACGGCGTCGATCGGCAAGGAGAGGCCGACCCGCTCTGGCGTTGCGGTGTCACCGGGGGCGAACTCGATCTCAGAGCCGGTTTCGAGGCGAATCGTTTCTCCGTCTGGAAGCGGTGCCGTACGAATCTCGGGCCCCTGGAGGTCGAGCATGACCGCGACGGGATCGTCGTGTTCCGCGTCGACGGCGTGAACGCGATCGATGCGTTCGGCCCGACTCTCGCGGGTACCGTGGCTTGCGTTCAACCGGGCCACGGACATACCCGCATCAGCAAGGTTCCGAATCGCCGACCTGGAATCCGATGCCGGACCCAGGGTACAGACGATCTTTGCGTTTCTCATGCCCGGGTCTATCTCGGGCACTGGCAAAAAGATAGGTGATTTACTCACTCCCGAGTGCATTCTGGATGATTAATGCACGACTCCCGGTGTTACTAGCCCGTTTGTGACTGTCCTATATATAGTCACGATTCAATTGTCCACTGAAACCTGCAGGCCGGGGTGTCGCTTCCGCCGATCGTCCACGTCGGAGCGATTTCGGGGACGGCGAGTCGAACGGTCGGGGACAGCGAGTCGAACGGCGACCCCGTCAGACGATTTTCAGCGATCGAACACAGCCGAATGTATATGTTTTGTCCAGTCCAATACCCGAACAATCGAATGCCCGATCGGTTCTCACGCCGGCAGCTCCTCGCAGGTGCTAGCACGCTCGCCACGGCGGCGATCGCCACCCCGAGAGCTGTCGATCGGCTGTCTGATCGTCCCGCTGTCGGGGTGGCTGGGAGCCACGGGACCGACGGCGACGATATCGATCGCGGACAACGCCGATCTCCAGTCACCCTGGAATCCGCGATCGACAACCGACTGGAATCGGCGATCGACAAGCACGACATCGTCGGCGCGGCTGTCGCAGTCGTCCACGATAACGACGTCACATTCGCGAAGGGGTACGGCGACGCCGTTGCCGATGAACGGCCAGTCGTCGCAGACGAGACACTGTTTCGGGTCGCATCGCTGTCGAAACCGATCGTCTGGACCGCGGTGATGCAGTTGATCGATGCGGAGCGGATCGACCCCCACGAGGACGTCAGGAGCTATCTCGACTCGGTATCGATCCCCGGTGACGACCCACTCACGATCGCCCATCTCGCGACACACACCGCCGGCTTCGAAGACCGGTTCCAGGGAACGTACGTCGATGGCGACGTGCGACCGCTCGCGGAGGTGTTGACCGCGGAGCAACCCGATCGGGTTCGGCCACCTGGCGAACTCGTCTCGTACTCGAACTACGGGGCCGCGCTCGCTGCCCAGGCCGTCGCCGACGTGACCGGGCTCTCGTTCGAGGCGTATGCCGACACCCACGTGTTCGCTCCCCTCGGCATGGATAGCGCGACGTTCGGACAGCCCCTGTCCGGGAGTCGCGCTGCCAACGCAGCAACTGGCTATCACACGCGCGATGACACACCTACCGAGGGGCCGACGTACGCGTTCGAACTCGAGCCAGCAGGATCGATGGCCGCGACCGTCACCGATCTGGCCCGGTTCGTCCAGGCGATCCTGGGGGACGGTTCCGTCGACGGCGATCGGATCCTCTCCTCGTCGGCGGTCGATCGGCTGACCGAACAGTGGTTTACTCATCACGATGCCGTCGATGGCGTCGCCTTCGGCTGGTTCGAAGACAGCTGGGGGAACGTACGGCTGCTCGAACACGACGGCTTCCTGACCGGTCTGTTCGCCAGCCGACTCGTTCTCGTCCCCGAACACGACCTCGGCGTCGTCATCGCCACCAACACGGATACCGGGCGCGAAATAACCGGCGACATCGTCGGAGCCGTCCTGTCGGAGTACGTCTCCGGAAACCAGACCCCAACCCCCGCTCCCGAGAGTCGACCGGAGCGGGCCACCGATCTGGAGGGGCGCTACCGGAGTGTCCGCGTCGTCGAGTCGACACACTCGACGTTCGTCTCGACACAGCAAGCCCGGACGATCGACGTTACGATCGACGACGACGACACACTCGTCACTGAAACCGACGGAGAGACCAGACGCTGGGCCGAACGCGAGCCCCTGGTCTTCGACGAACTGGAAGGAGACGGGACCCTCGCGTTCGGCGAGCGAGACGGCGGAGTCACGTACCTGTTTCTGGGCCCCCACGCCTTCGAGCGCGTCTCCTGGTCGAACAGGCTGGCTGTCCACACCGGTCTCACCGGCGTGACGGTACTCGGCATGCTCTCGGGGGCCGCTGGGTGGCCGCTGGGTCGGGGATGGCGGCGGCTCCGCGTTGGCAACACAGCATCTGCCTCGGCCTCGATCGAGACGACGGATCCTGGGCCCGAACCGGAGCCGACACCTGCAGTCGATTCGGCCCAGCCGACAGTCGATCGAGCCCAGGCCCGCTGGCTCGCCGGGCTGACGATCGCCTGCCTGCTCGCCTTTCCGGTCGGCGTCTCCCAGTTACTGCTGGTCTCACCCTACACGCTGCTGAGCGATCCCCCGCTCGTCTTCCGGCTGCTCTCGGTCCTGCCGATCGTCGGTGCCGTCGGGACGGCCGTCTCTGCGGGCGTCACGATCCAGGCCTGGCGGGCGGGCTGGTGGAGCAGGGCGGCCAGAATCCACTACACGATCGTCGTGAGCGCGGCGATCGGGTTTTGCCTGCTTCTTGGCTACTGGAACGCACTGCCGTTGCCGGTATAAAATCTGCTCCGAGTAGCGTGTTCGGTCGACGCTTACTGCACTTTCTCGCCGATCGCGGCGTCGCCGTGGGTCGTCAGCAGGTCGGCTTCGTCGCCGGCGGCGAGGATCATCCCGTTGGACTCGACGCCAAACAGTTCGGTCGGTTCCATGTTCGCCAGCAGGATACACGTCTCGCCGGGCAGCGCGTCGAGGTCGTGTAACTGCTTGATTCCCGCGACCACCTGCCGGGTCTCGAAGCCGATATCGACTTCGAGGCGCGCGAGGTCGTCCGCTCCATCGATCCCTTCTGCTACCTCGATCCGGCCGACGCGAATGTCGAGGTCCTGGAACTCCTCGAAGCCGATCCGATCGTCGAGAAGCGGTTCGAGATCGCTCGTGTCTGTCTCTGTCATGGCGTCCGATTTGTCGCCGCCGGTGTCGTCAGTTTCGGTTTCCGCGTCCGACTCGTCGTCTTCGGCCGCGTCGGCGACCCGCGCCTCGAGTTTCTCGGTGAGTTCTGCGACCCGATCGTCCTCGATCTTTTCGAAGAGTTCGCCGGGTTCGTCGAACGTCTCCGGTGGGGCCTCGAGCGCAGCCTCGAGTTGCGTGTCGGCGACGTCGCCGTCTTCGCCAAGTTGCTCCCACAGCAACTGCGCTTTGCCCGGCGCGATCGCTTCGAGCAGGACGCCGACGGCTTTGGCGATCTGGACGCAGTCGCGGATGACCTGCGCGGCCTGATCGGGGTCGTCGTCGGTGAGCTTCCAGGGCTCGTTGCGCTGGATGTACTCGTTGCCAAACTGGGCGAGTCGCGTCGCCGTCTGGCCGATGCCACGCAGCGAGTAGTCGTTGACGTGCTCGCGGCTCTCGGCGATCGCGTCCTCAATGCGTTCCCGAACCTCCGCGGAGACGTCGGCCTCGGGCGTCCCCTCG
>LKMJ01006697.1_pt1 | contig 10860 bp, 7 predicted proteins | sample 643391 | NCBI WGS metagenome assembly LKMJ01 (sample SAMN04112250, study PRJNA286221) | soda lake metagenome | biome: soda lake; feature: Kulunda Steppe; material: water; isolation source: sample PL-Br10 brine of Picturesque Lake | place: Russia: Kulunda steppe | collected 2010-07
CCATAGTTATAACGTAAACGTTGTTTTACTTTTAAACGGATTAGATAATCCGATTCCGTTGAATCATACGGTCTTGTTTTAAACAGTTTTACTAAACCATGTTGTCCAGGTGGAATTACTTTACCTCTTAAAGGTCCTCTACCGCGATAAACACGACGAAAAGGTTTTTTTCTAGTTAACCCACGTAATTTACCAATTCGACGAATAATTTTTAATTTTGGTCCAATATATCTTGCCATATATTTCTAATTTTGTTTTCTATTTTTAGTAATGATTTGAATGTATAGCGGGTGATGAGACTCGAACTCACAACCTATGCCTTGGCAAGGCATCGCTCTAACCATTGAGCTACACCCGCATATATATTTTTTTAATACATTGTAAACTATTTAAAAAAAAAAAACAAGTACTTGTTTTTTTTTATTATTTTCGTTTTATAAAAGAGTATTATTGCACCGTGTAGGAATCGAACCTACCTAACAACGATTATGAGTCGTTTGCCTAATCCGCTCGGCCAACAGTGCTTAAAAAACTTCTTTTTTATTTTTAAATAAATTTTGGTTTCTAAAAATAATATATTGAAAAAATTTCAAATTGAAAAATTCTTTGAAAGTAACGTTAAAAATAAAGTAGGTATTCTTATTTACCTAGTCTAGTTTTGACTCTTATAGGCTAGGCTAAAATTTACTTGACCACCTTGATGATTCATAATGACTCCGATTTTTTACTTTCATATTTTTGTTTTTCTCTCCAGGTAGGACTTGAACCTACGACCCATCGGTTAACAGCCGATTGCTCTACCACTGAGCTACTGAAGAATAAAAAGAAATTAAAAAACTATTTTTATTAAATAATAGCATATATCAATTATAGATAATAATTTCTTATTAAAAAATAAGATAACTTTTATAAAAATTTTAAATTGAAGCGAACGAAAATTTTTTTTACGAGAAAAAATTTACCCCGTGTTTGTTGAAAAAGTAACTCTCCGTGTTTCTTTACTTTAAAAGAAACACGGAGGGCCGTAGCAAACACGGAGTAAATTAACAACAAATGATCAAGTCGCTGTTTTAAACGAAAGCAAATATTTAGACTACGAACATCCTACCAAAACGCATACTTATAAATATAAAGGTAATATGTACAAAGTACAAACAAATAATGTTAACTTATTTGTTACACCTGAACACCGTATGTTTGTAGCCACAAGCTAACTAAGACTCCGTTTTTCTTGATAGAAAAACGGAGGGCCCGGTAAACAACCCAAAAAATATGGTTTTAAACAAGCATCAGATATTTTACATAAAAAAGTACGATATCTAAAAACTGCCATTTGGCAAAAAGAAGATTATATTTTTGATTTACCTGCGGTTGATCATTACACAGGTAAATCAAAAAATCCTGTAGTAAAGTCTCGTAATCTTACAAATTTAAATGTTGATGCTTTCTTACGTTTTTTAGGTATGTGGATCGCGGAAGGATGGACAAGACAAACCTCTCCTGAAGACCCAGATTACGAAACAGGTACAACTAACTATGCCGTGTGCTTTTCTCAGAAAAAACCGGAAGGTTGTGAATATTTAGAAAAATGCATTGCAGATTTAGGTTTAGTTGCTAATAAAACAACATCAACAGAAAACGCCTAAACTGGCGTAAGCGGGGCTACTCGTTTTGTTATTCAAAACAAACAATTATGTAATTTTCTAAGTCCTTACAGTGTGGGCCCCCAATCTAAACGTTTACCGGATTTCGTGTGGGAATTAAGCTCACGCCAGTGCGCTGTTTTACTTGAAGGTTTAATTATGGGAGATGGTCTTGTTAATAAAAACGACGGCACTCGTCATTATTTTACTAGTTCTTTACAGTTAGCTAAGGACGTTAGTCGTTTAATTTTCCATGCAGGTTTTACAAGTACCTATAGCTTAGAAAGATCGCCCTCTTGTTTAAATAACACACGTTATATTCGAGGACGTGCTATTAAATCAGATGGGCCGTTGTATCGTGTTAACGTTATTAGCAGTAGAGGTGATATGCCTTACGCCAACTATTATGCTTCTCAAGAGAAATTCAATGATGAACTAGTCCCTTACGAGGTCGACGTACATTGTATAACTGTACCTTCAGAAGTTTTTTATGTACAAAAAGATGGTATACCCGTTTGGACAGGTAATTCTAGTTTACAAGGTCAAGCATCCGACATCTGGATTGATAGTCAAGAAATCATGAAAATTCTTTTAGACGTCGCAGATATCTACTCACTGTCAACGTACCGACCTCGCCGGCGTAATAATTTTTTTTCGTAAAAAAAATTATTACGCCCTCTTACAAAAATATCTATTTAGATTAATCTTCAAACACCCTATTGTTTGAAAGAAAATCTTTTTGTAAAGTTTTTTTTATTTCAGCTCTCCGTGTTTCTTTAAAGAAACACGGAGGGCCGGGTTTAGCGCTTTCGCTACAACAAACTAAACCATACTTACTTTTAAAATAATTATGAGGTGTTGTTTGGTGGTGCTGTTGATGGTGTGAGCAATACACCGTAATTAACGTGTCTGGACTTAGAATAATAGTTACACCGAATTCTGGGACGAAAAAGTGGCCTCGGCTTTCCATGGCTTGTACATAAACTTTATGACGATGTTGAATTAGCTCACTTTTATTTTTGGCGTTACGGGGCGGTTCCATGCGAACCAAGTTTTGCAAAGCATTTAAATGGAACTCACTTAACGAGAACGGATTGTTGTATTTTGCTAACCTGTTGAGTTGAGGATTTTTTAATTTAATATTTTTTTGGTTTTGTAAATGATATAATTTTTTTAGATTGAAATGGAAAGAAGTCAGAGTTAAAGTTTTAAGTGACAATCTATTTTTCTTTCTTCGTTGGCGAAGCTCTTTTTCCTCCTGTTCTAATTCAGGTGTAGATATTAGACGTGTGTAACCTTGCCCGCGACGCGCGGCGGCCACACAACAAGGTAAACCATACTTATTACGCTTGTAATTACCTGCGGTAACCTCATATTGAGGTTCCATGCTGTGTGAATCAACAGTACCATGATGCGCGCAACCAATAATAATACGAGTGTTGCGATTTTTATACAAACCAAACAGGGACTGGAAGCGAATGATGTGGTGTCCACGCGAACGCGCAATACTTTCAAAAGTACGTTGAAGGGCTCGTTTTTCACGTAAAAAACTGCGCTCTGTAGAGGAACAAGCTTTTTGGTGATCCAAAAGTCGCCAAGGATAAGGACCAGTTTTGCCGTGCACAATTTGACAATATTCCTCAAACATTTGAGGAGTTGTGTAAACGGTTGAGCACCAACTATGAAAATGTTTATGGATATCTCGACGAATTAAAACACCATTTAATAAACTGCACTGTAGTTCGGGGAAACTGGCTTTGGAAAAGAGGTGGTGCACTTCTAGTACAGCACCTCTCTCATCGTTTTTATATCTTAGAGGAGTACCAGTAACCCAGCATTTAGCCCCGAAAATACGAATAAGTAAGCCTCGCCAAAGACGACCAGCGTCAAGAGAGCCGCTTTTAATATTTTTGGTGTTCCGCCAAGCATGTTCAGCTTTAGCGTAATTTTTCAAAAAGGCGGGTTGGCTTTCGCTTTCGCAAGCCTGTTTCACCTGTTGGTCATCTAAAGATAAGTTAATTTTATTGTAATTGAAACCGTTCCCTCCGTGTTTTTTATAAAAAACACGGAGTTGTTTTATAAATCACCCCCTTCATTTTTGTATTTTGTTGTATATTCTTTAAAAAATGGAAAAGTTTCGTTAAATCTTTGAGAACTTAAAGCTAGTATTTCCGCTTGTACGTTTTCTTTTTGATTAGTATCAAAGAAAAAAGCAACACGTAGAAGTAGGTTTAAACATTGAGTTTGTAGTCTTTTTTGATTTGTTTCAAGAGTATCATAAGAATAATCAAGAACATAATAATAAGCCTCAGGGAAAATATTATGTTCTTGTAGAAATAGCAAAAACTGAGAAGAATACATTTCCATCGGTGTTGTAACTTCCTCCCAAGTTGCATAGAAAGCCTCACCGGAAGGAGACCAATTTGAACTTTTTTCAACAACAGCACTTAAATAATTAAATATATCACTACTGGGTATAGCAAAAGCGTTTAGTAGTGATGTTTCTTTTACAGGAGAAATGAAGGGGGAAGCTTTTGGTTCTTCGGTGCTTGCCCTTTTAGACGCACTTGAATCGCCTGAATTCAATGGGCCCGAAGGACCAGAACCTCCCGAAGGAGGTGTTTGACCGCCAGAAGATTGTTCATCCCCGCCATCCTCAAATTTAGCACGAGAAATAGAAACAAGGCCTTCAGTTAGTGAAAAACCGAACAGTTCAAAGAATTGAACTATAGCACCATTACTGGTTGGATTGTTCCCAAAATCAATAAGTATATGTAATGCTTTTTTTAATGCTTCAAAGTTAGGGTTTTGTTTTGGGAAAGCAACTTTGCGATCAGCGTCTGAACGGTTTGTTTGAACCATCAAGCGGTTCATTGATGAAACGAAATTTGAATTTTGATTAAGAAGAAAATTTGCCTGATGGTTATAAGAAAGATCTTGAACCACTTTAAAGAAGAATAAAAAATGAGATTTATTTGTTAACATAGGGGGAAGAAATTTATCAGGCTGTGTTAGAGTAAAGCTTAAAAAATTAAATCCATCCACGTATCTTTGTGGAGAGGCAATTGGACCGAAGAAATAATTCATTACAGCGTTAACCCAATCAGAAAAAGATTTGATTTCCAGCCAAGCTTCTGGTAAGGCTTGTTTGTTTTGGTAGGCTATTTCGGCAGCTTCAGACAAAGCTGCTAGTTGTTCTTCTTTTCGACCCTGGGCTTCAGCTGCCTTTTTTACGCTTAAAATTTCATCCCCAACATAATATAGAATAGAACGCCTTTGTGGGTATTCATAGCTTTTCGGAATAAAAGCTAATATGCGTTCTAGAAAATTTAAGGTTTCAAAAACGTAACCACGAGAATCTAAATTCTCTTCTTGTAAATAAAGAAACGCGTTCTCGATTCCTTTGTAAGCTCTTTGAACCCACATTAGTCGCGGATCCCCCACAACAGTTTTCGGGTTACGCGTTTCAGGGTCGAAACGTGCTACATTTTGTGAATCTAAATTACTTACAATATTTTTAAACAGGTTGCCAAGTTGTAGAGAAGTTAAAAAATTGTAGAAGTAACCCATTAAAGCGTAGTTATTAATAACAACTGTCGCTCGTATAGGTCTCTTTTTGAGAGGAGACCTCGTTTTTAACGGGGTCGTTAAGAACGAGGTCTACGAACGAGGTTGACTCCCGGCCTCGACAAATACAAATAAAAGAGTCGAGACTCGCTCGTACTCAAAAGTCGAAGTTTTAAAGAACCGGAAAGGTTCTTTAAAATCTTCGAGTTTTCTCAATTCTAAAAATTCCTTAGGAATTTTTAAATTGACAAAAGAGAGACATAAACTACGAAGTCCACTAGGTAACCTAGACTCGCTACTTCCCTTCGGCGTTGACGATGTCTACGGGCGCCGAGTACAACCTAGACTCGGCTCCCTAGACATCATATAGATATAGTCTAGGTAGCCGAGTACGTCTTAAACTACGGAGATTAGTAAATTAAGAAAAAACTTTAACTTTTTATTAGCTTTGAGTTTGTGTTTCAGAACCTGCTGAAGCACTTTCACGACTTTCTAATAAACGTTGTTGTTTACTGTCATAAACATCCCAAATTTTAGAAGTCATTTCAACAATTTCATGCATTACTTCGTTTGTCGCAATTTCATCGGCTAAACCGTATGAAATTGTTTCTGGTGCATTTAAATAGAAATCACGATCTAAATCACGTAAGATTTTATGACGTGGACGGTATGTTGATAATGAATAAATGTCAGCAACATCTAAACGAATTTTCATAATTTCTTGACTATCGATCCAGATATCTGAAGCCTGTCCTTGCAACGAAGACTCGGGTTGATGGATCATTACATGACACCCTTCTGTAACATAACGTTCCCCAATAGTACCACCCGCTAATACTAATGAGGAAGCCGAAGCTGCAACACCAAGTCCTAATGTTAATGAACCTGCTTTAATAAATTGTAATGCATCATGAACAGTAATACCATTACCTACTGAACCGCCAAAAGAGTTAATAATAACAAAAACTTTTTTAGTTTCTTCTTCCATAAAAGAACGTTCAGTTTGTTTACGGTAATAATCACGAAATTCATTATAAGAATCATTCGAACTAACACTCCATGCTTTTTTGTTTTGAGGGTATCGTAATTGAGATGTAAGAGAATTTAAATTAAAGTCACGGCGTAATTGTCGTTGTCCTAAAGCTTTTTCAGATAATTTTTTGTATTGTTGAGGATTTGAAGAGTTAGATGTAAATTCTTTACCTGCTAAGTCTAATAAGAATTTAGAAATTCCTTTGTTTTTCATTGTTTCTGTACGGTTTCCATAAGCAGCATTAGAACCTTGTTTAAACATTTGTAATAATTGATCTTTTTTTACGTTACGTTGACCAGCTGATCCTTTTAGTAAAGGATGCATATCGTTTATGCTATAAGCACCAGCTCCTTCATTTTCAAAATTTAAACTAGTTCTAAAAGCTGAATAAATATCAAGTCCTTTACCTGAAGTTGTTTGATTTTGTAAGTTTAATGAATTACTTTTTAAACTATTAAAAAATTGTGGTGCGTTAAAATCATAAGGTGAACGAGATGAACTATTCCCAAAATCTTTTGATAACGTTTGTGCTAAATAATATAAATAAGGTTCATCTGAATAATCAAAGAACTGTGAATTCCAGTTTAACCATTCTTTTGTAATTTTTTGTAATGTTAATTGTTCTAATGTATCAATATCATCAATACCTAAATCTTCATCAGCGTTTAATAAATCTTCAGGAGATCTATTTTTTTTCACAGCTGATGGACTATCAGTTCTCTTTTCACTAGATGTTGAACGAGTTTTTGAATCTCCTTCGACTTCGTTTTTTTCAAGTTCTTTTGATCTATCTTCCATATGAATATTAATTAATAGACCACAAATTTGGTTACAAAGTTCGTCATCTAAATATTGCATTAAGAAAACCATTCGTCGACGAAAGATAAAATTATAAATATCAGTCCATTGTGCTGGAAGTTCTTCCCCCCAACTATAAATAATACGTGGAACACCAATTGGCATATATATATTTTTTATTATATAACGTCGTTCTATTTTTTGGATATATATTTTTTATTTGTTATTAATTTATTTTTTTTTCTTTTTTACTAGGTCCGGTAATAATTTTTTTTTTCGTAAAAAAAAAAATTCTAATTTTTTTCAAATAATTTATAGATACATGGGTATGTTGTTCTTTTAACTGTGAACATACCTAATATTATCCACAATGAACGAAAATTACTTTGCTTTGATTTTAATCAAGTAAGATTAATGAAAACTTTGACTCCGTGTTTATTGTAATGTAATAAATCAACGCAGTTTTTCTTTTTTTTCTAATTAATCTTTCTATTTATATTTTTTAATCTTTTTATTAAAGTAATAAACATCGCTCGTTTTATTACTTGCCTTCGGCCGGACTCGAACCGGCACGCTTTGTAGCACTGGTTCCTAAAACCAGCATGTCTACCAATTCCATCACGAAGGCACATTAAAAGTTAATATATCTCTATTTATAGATAGATAGATATTTTTATTGGGATTAAATTTATAATAGCATTTTTCTTTTATGTTCCCTCCGTGTTTTTTATGAAAAACACGGAGAGTTTAATAAAGGAAATAACATTGGTAGGAATCTCCGTGGTTCTTTAAAGAACCACGGAGATTTCAAAAATACCTTAATTATGAACAATTTTCACCGTGTTTTAAAACACGGGGACCGGTGAATCGCTTTAATTGTAAAATGAATTATTAGAAAATAATTAGACTAACATAAAGTCCATTTCACTTTCTTTAGTATCATTACTTTCATTATTTTTTGAAGGTGAAAGATAAAAGTCTGAAAGTAGACTAAACAACTCGCGGTCTCCTAGCTCACGAGGTACCACACCTTCAGGTTCTGATAACAGCTGATCTGCAATAGATAAATAATGATCACAAATATATAAAAGAGAAGGGTCAGTTTCTGCCATTTCAAATAAAGTTTTACCTTTAACACGTGACACACGAATGTCCTCGATTAAAGGTAAAACTTCTAGTACAGGCATAGGACATGCCTCTACATACTTATCAATAAGATCTCGTTTAGAAGTACGGTTTCCAATTAGGCCTGCCAGACGAAGAGGGTGGACACGTGACTTTTCTCTTACAGATGAAGCAATTCTGTTACTAGCGAATAAAGCATCGAACCCATTGTCAGTGACAATGATACAATAATCTGAATAATTTAAAGGTGCAGCAAAACCTCCACAAACAACATCCCCTAAAACATCAAAAAGAATAATATCATATTCAAAGAAAGCATTTAATTCTTTTAATAGTTTTACTGTTTCTCCTACGACATAACCACCACAACCAGCACCTGCTGGGGGACCTCCTGCTTCAACAGTGTCTACATTACCATAACCTTGGTAGATTACATCTTCAGGCCAAACATCTTCATAATGATAGTCTTTACTTTGTAAAGTATCAATAATTGTTGGGATTAAAAATCCTGTTAATGTAAATGTTGAGTCATGTTTAGGATCACAACCAATTTGTAATACTTTTTTTCCACGTTTTGCTAATGCAATGGAAATATTACAACTTGCTGTAGATTTACCAATCCCACCTTTACCGTAAACAGCTAATTTCATAAGTTTTCTATTGATGGGTGCATATCGAATGTTTTAAATTAACAAAATTTTTCTTTATTTCTTTACATAATTTTTTTTTTTCTAAAAAAAAAATATTAATAACTTTATACTATTCGATATGATTAGGTTAGTTTCTATTCCTAAAGTGTATAGACAGTCTATATAAATTTTAAATATATTTTTACTGTTATTCTTAAGGAACACACACTAAATCTATCTACTTATCAAAGTAAAAAAGCACCCGAACCTTTATCTTTGGATGATATCAAAAGATAACTTCGTTTTTTTGAACAACCGTAATATTGATAAATTTTTTTTATCATACTAAATTAGTATATAATAATTTATTATTTTGTTAACAAAATATTAATAAAAACATATTTTTTTATCTCCTTGTTTTAAAAAATGGAGAGTCGATTAAGTTTTTTTTTGCAGGGGCAGGATTTGAACCTGCGACCTTGGGATTATGAGCCCCACGAGCTACCAGACTGCTCTACCCTGCTATATAGTGAAGGGAAAATTATCTTTTAGAAATTAATTTTACAAAAAAGGTATATATATAAATATATATAGTCTATTATATCCTAAAAATTTAAAAAAGTCAATTAAGAGATTTTTTGTATTTAGTTTTTATAACTCCGTGTTTATTTAAATAAACACGGATATAATTTTTTTTTTCGAAAAAAAAAAAATTATTAAGTCCGGGTTATTACTAAAAAAACTTTTTTAGAGTTGGTTTTTTACTTGTACTATGGCCCTTGGTTTATAAAGGGGGATGAATATAGGTTTCTTTGAATACTCCGCGTTTTTTGGAAAAAACGCGAACTCCGTGTTTTAAAACACGGAGGGAACCCGGTCCGGTTTACAACAAAACCGCCTGTTACTCCTAGTAAATAAATCTTGCCGAGTAAATGTTTACTTCTACAAGGAAAATTACTATGGTTCTTTTTACTTTCCCCTAAAAATGAGGAAGAATTTAAAAAACCGTAACAGTTTTTTTTTTAAATTCTTATATTTCTTCTTTGCTAAATAAGTCAGAAGTTTTTTTTTCCGGCTCTAAGAGAGAGCATTTAAATTAAAACACGCTTTTGAACTTTGGACACTTAGACAAGTAGATAGAAAACGTATAAACTCAGCATAATTAATGCCCGCATGTAGGTCGCTTTACGAGCGACCTACACGTTAGCTTTACGTAAAATTCAAAGGTTATTTAATAAAATTAAATAAGCTTGATTCCTTTTAAAAAACCTAAGTAAAGCGTTAAAGTGAAACCAAAAGCTCCAATTAATAATACAATATAACTTGTAACAGTTACCATAAAAATAAATTTTTAAAATTTTTTATAATCACATAAAAACTATCCCTAGAACGGATAAGTATAGAAGGTTCTCTTAAGAGAATTTTAAAACTTCGACTTTTGAATTAAAAATAGTTATTGAATAGTTGATATTTCTGGAAAATTAAAAAATCTTCTTTAATGAATTTTATTTTAATAAAGATTTGCTCCAATTCTTTTAATAGTTATTTTCTCTTTTTAAGGAAAAAAATAGACGGTAGTAAATAATACTATAGGATTCCCAAATAATATTCGATAATTTTTTATAATATTAGAAATATTTTTGTTGTTATAAAAGAAGTTTACTCTTTTTTAAATTTTACATATTAAAGAAGTTTTTAATTTTTTCTGACTAAAGAATACTACTAAATTAAAATAAATGAGTTTCTTTAAGTCTTCTGTGATTGTTTTTAATCGTTGGGAAGATGTTATTTAGGTTACTTGTACGAAATCGTACTCGGTACCCTTAGACCACGTCAAGGGTGTAGAGTCTAGGTTACCGAATAGACTCCGTTTTTCTGTTAAGAAAAACGGATATAATTTTTTTTTCGTAAAAAAAAAATTATTACGCCCGGTTCTCCTCTGCACGAAGTCGTCAACCCCGTCTGACGACGGAGTCTGGACTTCGCGAGGCTTCCACTTGGTCGGGAGCCCAAGCGGAGTCCACACGAAGTCCCCGTCTGACGACGGAGTCTGGACTTCGTGAGG
>LKMJ01006699.1_pt1 | contig 10859 bp, 12 predicted proteins | sample 643391 | NCBI WGS metagenome assembly LKMJ01 (sample SAMN04112250, study PRJNA286221) | soda lake metagenome | biome: soda lake; feature: Kulunda Steppe; material: water; isolation source: sample PL-Br10 brine of Picturesque Lake | place: Russia: Kulunda steppe | collected 2010-07
CACAAGGGCACCCCATGACACAAGGGCACCCCATGACACAAGGGCACCCCATGACACAAGGGCACCCCATGACACAAGGGCACCCCATGACACACGGGGCCAGGCCCATGCAACCAGCAGGGAACGCAGCACAGCATAGCACGGCACGGTACGGGCACGGCCCCTCCCTGCTGTCTGGCCTGACCCACCTGGGAGGCTTGTGCCACGGGGCGGTGGAGCCTGGAGGGAGCTGACCTGTCGCCGCCAGAGGCCCGCCTGCTCCTAGGCACTAGACCATGAGCACGAGGCCTGGAGGGGGCATCAGCCGCACCTGCACTCGCACAACCAAATTAATAGTGCTGGGCAGCAGCTGCAGCACACAACAACTTGCTGCAGAGTTCTTGGTAAGAGGAAGCTGCACACATTGGTTTTGTGAGTCCTGTTGCGTCCTACCCAGCCCTCCTTCTGTAAGTGCTGCACTAATCACTGTCCTCATGCAGGTCCACAGGCATGCTTGCTCGCTGCGCAGACGCACAAACACGCAAACAACCACCCAAGTGCGCACACACACACACGCTCACACACGCCAGCCTCAAGCACACACCCTCGAGAGGAGCGTCAAGCTGTTGAGCTGTGGAGGAGCGGAAGCTCATCTCGCTGACGCTTCGGGACATGCCCCTTGTATTACTGCCGCGCATACCCTTTATCCCTATGCTGCTGAAGGGCTGCTGGGCCACGGCATCCAAGCTGAGCGAAGGAAACACAAACTCTTGGGTTGGCAGGAGAGCTGCTTGCACAGGGGCTTTGGACTCTTGCACAGCCTCCTGTTCTTTACCAAGCGGGAACTCATAGTCTAGCACCAGGTGTGGCTCAGCCAACATTGCTGCCATTGGTGCCACCCTGGGTGGCAATGTGAAGGGGGAAAGGAATGTCTAGCAGGAGCCTTTTCAACTGATGATGCGTTCTGCAACACAATTCAGAGGCTGTCACGCGTACTCACTCGCTTCGTCACGGGGAAGCAACTGAAACGTCAGACATGATGCGTCACATTCAGATTCAGCAAACCTGGACCTCCTGATGTTTAGTCATGATTATGAGTTAGTCAATTAATGATAAACGTTGGCCTTTTTTTGAAGGGGAATCCGATCTAGGGGCAAAACAAGACAAGACTTCGAGAGGTGACATAGCCAGGCTTGCCGCTGGGAAGCATGTCTGCACGTTATCAGGCCTCACTTACCATACCTCCTGAGTTCCCTGCCCTGCTCAAGGGATTTACTCGTGAAGTGCTGCGGACGCAGGTGAGCGAGTGCTTGTATCGAGCTCGCGTGTTACGCCTTGTACGGGCAAGGAAAGAAAGCACATATAACTCGCTCATAGGCTACGTGCGTGCGTGTAAAAGGATGGATCAGGAGAAGAGACTACACTTCTGGTGTTTCTGCTTGCAGCCGGAGGATATCTATGTATTCGGCACCCAGTACTTTTCGGAGCTTCTGGCAGTGACTGGAGTTGAAGGGGAAGTGGATGGCAAGGGAGCTAGCAGCAGGAGCACTCCGCCTGGCACTAAGGTTCCTCAGCAGCAGCAACATGGCCAAGTCCCAACCCAAGGAGGCTTAAACAACCAGCAGCAGCCAAACAATGATGCGCAAACTGGGGGGCAGTCTGCAATTGCCTCACTTGACATCAACGAGCTCAGCCCGCAGGAGGTGGAAGCTATGATAATGCGTAAGTAGCTAGGCATTCCTTTCGTGTCGCGAACACTAAAATGTGCATGTCACTGCATGTGTTCAAAGGGGCACACATGCGCAAACACTCCAGTGTTCACACACGCGTTTGGACACATCCACGCAGACACACACAGGCAACCGCCATTGACTCGCACAAAAGAGCGCAAATGAGGAACTATGGTCAAGCATGCAGGGACACATGCACAACACACATTAAACTTGATGCATGCTAGTGCACTCATGTGAGCGTGCACCAAAAATAGTGCACAAACATGCATGCATGGATACACACAGCAGCAGTTGCAGACATGAAAAACAGGTTTTAGACATTCGCATACATATCTAGACTTGCAAATGCACACGCATGAATGAGTGCACATGCATGAACTCAGCGTGTCTGCCTACATGTATGCACAAGCATGTAGACACGAGCGTGTACTCCCCATGGACTGCCATGAAAACATGATGAGACAAGCAAGATCTGAGGCATTCCCGATTCCATTGTTTCTGTAGAGATGTTCCTGGAAGCTGATCTCGACCATAGTGGTTACCTTGACCGCCATGAGTTTCAAGGTGTCCTTCGATCTGCCAACCTTAATCTGAGTGACCAGTGAGTGCTCCACTGTCCCAATCCTGGCTACAGTTGAGAGTGCTGATGGGCTAAAATACAGATCACATTCAACTCGTTAAGTTGGTTGTACTACTCACCTCGCTGTTGTATATGTGGCATGTGAGTCTCGTACTGTGAGACTAGTTCAGGTTTGGAATGTGGACATGGCTGCCGCTCGTGGCAACCAAAGAATGGAGTATGCCCGCATACTCACAAGCAGCACACAAGAAAAGGGTTTGGAAACTGTGTGGGCTAGGTGTAGCGGGAACTAGCTTGTGCACATGCATGTTTTGCTGCTCACAACCACTTCAGACCCGTGCATGCGGCAGTGCGCTGCTTTGCACAATACAAATGTGCGTGAGGGCCATCGCGCAAAAATGTGCTCTTTGCAGGCAAGTCAGGCAGGTGCTTGCAGAGGCAGATGAAAACGAGGACAACGTTATCCAGTACAAAGAGTTCCTACCAGTCATGGTGGACATATTGCATTCTCTGAAGGCTAAGCAGGAGGCTCATTTACTGCGAGAGCAGGTGAGGGTAGTGAGGAAGTTGGCAAATGAAAGCTCAGAACATCAATTAGCACAGCTGCACATGATGCAAATCAAAATGTTATGTGGTAGGCAGCAGCATTGATAAGGGGACACACAAACGCATTGCTTAGTTTGCCAATTGCATGTTTGAATGCACAAGAGCATGCGGCGTGGACATGTGCAATTGAGAAGACCCACAGGATTTTGAGGCATGGTGTTCACGCTTGAGCACATGCAACCAGTGGGGCACACAAGTCAGTCTTGAGGCTTACCCTGAGCATCGGCCAATGGCTATTGAACTGGATGTGTGTCCACTCATTTTCTGCAAGATGCATGGAGGGTGTATCGTGAAATGAGCAGCCCTTCTGTGACTCACCTTTGTGAACTAAGAGTGTGATGTTCACAGGAACAAGGATTGTGATGAGCACAGGCTTGGATCACTCATGCCGCGAATGCACTGTTTGCCATGCAGATGGGCCGCACATGTTTGCCATGCAGCATGGGCCGCGAATGCACTGTTTGCCATGCAGATGGGCCGCACATGTTTGCCATGCAGCATGGGCCGCGAATGCACTGTTTGCCATGCAGCATGGGCCGCACATGTTTGCCATGCAGATGGGCCGCACTGTTTGCCATGCAGATGGGCCGCACATGTTTGCCATGCAGATGGGCCGCACATGCGCCCTTTGCCAATGTGCCCTGTGCTACAACTGCGACCTTTGCCACGCAGACGGATGCAGCAGCCTTGGGAGAAGCTGAGACCGTTCTTCTGCATGGCTTGCCCATGGAAGAGATGGAGCTGCAGCTCCTAGATACATTGAGAAGGGTAGGCTGCTCATGACTGCTGTCTGCCTCTAAAGACTTGTTGAGACAGTAGGAAAGGGGACAGTCAAAGACAGCAAAGGACAGATTGTTCTTGGCTTCCTTGGCCGATCCCCGCAGAGGAAGCCCTCTCTAACCATTGAAATTCTGAGGGTTCGCGCGCGAAAGGGATGTGGTTGACTGCTGCTGTTGGTGCACGACAGTAATTGGTGCCTCCAACTGTTTAAAGGATGCTCATTGCTGAAGCTGCTTGCTTCTGCCCTTATGTGTGAAGAGACAGGTGTGCATCATTGAATGCCCAGCACCTTGCAGCGTGCTTGCAAAAGGGGCTTGTACCTTGTTAACAGCAGCTTGCTGGCTGCATTTTTATCACAAGCAGAGCCCCCCCAAACCCACCTACCAATCCACACCAGCATGAACACGCACATGCCCCCACACACAGACACTGTTGTGCGCATCGCAGTCACAAACGTGCATCAAGGCATTGTGGAGTTAAATTCACCTGACTTCATGCACGCAGTACAAGACTGTTGCCTGCAAAAACATGGCCCACAAGGAGGTCATCCAAACATCCAAGCTGCTGCCCTGTGCTCATCACTCACAACCTTGCCTGTTGACACGAACCTGCTCAGCCAGAATGAGAGCGCATGTGAAGCAGAGTTTGTCAGCATCATCTTTCAGTTTTGATTGAATCCCTCCTGTCGCCCTGCTGGCAGCATTCGTACTTCATAGATACTCTTTTGCTCATTGTGTCCATTGGCCAAGAAGATTCACAGGAGCATCACACATGCTCCTCCAGGCTGATCACGAGGGCACAGGCCGTATCCATTACTCAGACTTCAAGGAGGTGCTCAAGGCTTCAGGCCTGGGCCTCACGCGCAAAGACATCAACCTCATATTGTCGCAGGTAAGGAGCTGTCCTGCAACGTCTCGTTGCTTGCTTGTGTTCGCAAGCTGTCTGCTCCCTAGTCTGCGCTAGAGGCTGTCGGGTGGCCATCACTGCTTGTGGGCTGTCAGGTGGCCATCACTGCTTGTGCCCATCACTGCTTGTGGGCTGTAGGGTGCCCATCACTGCTTGTGGGCTTCTGTCCTATGACATTGTCAGAGAGTGCCTGCTCAAAGTGTCTTGCTTCAAGGCTTGCAAAGCTCCTGCCTGCAAGCAGGAGCTTGACTGATTCCGGTCTGAGTGGGCCGCGACAAGCCAAAGCACCATCACGGCTTGGTGCCGGACGCTCGTCGCGTTGAAAATTGATAAGCTTCATGCTGAAAAGTGCGCAAGCCTCAATACCTGGCTTGCGCCTGCAAGCGACAGTGCATCTCTATGCTGAGCATTTCAAGCCCTTCATGCTTCCCCTTGATGAGCCCTCACACCTGTGAAACGGCGTGCCATGAAACTGATGCAGCTGCCCGCTACAGAGGACAGGATGGTAGCATACGAAGAGGTCGTGCCCAAGGCTCTAGGATACATGCTGGACCTGGTGAAGGATGAGGTGGTCATGAACGGCATCCTTCAGAGCCAAGACAGTATGCAGGGTCTGCTGCTGTCCCACTTTAAGGTATGAATGCAGGCATGTGTGTGTCAATGCAACACTGCTTGTGCACCTGCTTGTTGTGAGTGGTCTTTGCGTCTGGCAATGAAGTTTAAGCTTTGGATTCGTCTAAGCCTTCCTTAGTTTAAGGGTGCCGCGTGTTCTGGCTGCATAGTCCTGAACACCACACAGCCAGACCTCCCTTGACCATTCATGAAATATGATGCATGGCCCGGGAAGCAACCTAGATGGATGTATGTTGAGCATGGTGAGCATGGGTCGCCCCGCACTTCAGTGCATGCCCCTTAACGGCACCACCTGTGCTTGACCGCTATCCCTTCGCCGGCTCTAAAGTCAAGGAAGCCGTTAAGGGGCATGCAAGTCAGATTTAAAGGAACTTCACCTGAGAATGCGCCATGCATCCTCAACGGCAAACTTGTAGCCAGCCCAGGATGTTTTCATTTTAAGATGCCGCTTTGTGATAACTTCCAACTCTAGGTCCTGACTGTACCAACCTGGTGCACACCGTCTTCATGGCTGCACCCTCAAAAGGATGTGTGTGTGTGTGATCGCTTCACTCTCTTGTACAGGCCTCAGACCCAGAAGGCACCGGGCTCTTAAGTCTCCATGCCGTCAAGCTCATCCTCAAAGACTTGTCTTTCCAGGTAATTGGTTGGTTGAGCACCTAACCCTGTAATGAAGTAAGAGGTTGAGGTGGTCAATGAGCACTCACGGAGCAGCACAAAATGCTAGGCCCAGTTTTAGCGCTCTTTCCTGCCAGTCAAAGTTAGTTCATAAGCGTTCTGTGTCTTGGTTGTGAGCGGAAAGGAGGATGGGATATTGCTGCGCACCAGAAACCCACAACACAGCAGCTTGATTGCCCTTAAATCAATCTTTGAAACCCAAAACTACACTACATCGCGCACTGATCTGCTGAGACTCATGACATGGGAGGGGGGTAAGATACAAATGCTTGATAACATGAGCTGAGTGACAGATGAGAATGGATGGGCTGCCTTGTCACTATCTTTTACCCACAGAACACGGACCTGCAAAAAGCAGGTACCTGAAAACCTCAAGCCTAAGAAATACCCATGTAGAGGCAGAGTTTGTTAGCTTGAACAAGCAAAAGGGCATGCCGTCAATTGTCTTTGGTTTATCCTCAGCGAAGGAAGCAGAACAGGCAGTTTCTTTTCATCATCACAGATAATTGGTGCTTGCTGCAACAAGCAGACCTTGCTGCGCAACCAAATTAGGGCAATGCAATGTAGGAGCAGCAGCAGCTCAGAAAGCATCCTAGGTTGAATCTAAGCTGCAGCTTGTTTTACTACAGAAGACAAGTGCTGCAACATGCAGCATGTCATGGCCGCAGCCTATGGCCTGCCACATTCTGAAATGCAGCACAAGCTTGCCTGATCAGGAGTGACCTTGATTTAGAAACCACTACATCTCCCAGGCCTGGTCTGCGTCTTGTGTCCATCCAAATTCGTGACCTATTGAGAGAGGACATTTTTGCAACTGAGTATGTTCATCGACTTGCTTACTCTGCTTCCTTTTGCAGGTGCTTGGTCTATCCACCTTACAACTCATGTCCATTATCAGCCAGGCACCCACTACCCCGGTGAGTGGGCTTTGGCGGCCAGAGGAACTAAAGGCCAGGCTAGTAACGCCTGGTGGGTTGCATCATGGCTGGTGGCAAGAGCAGCTGTCATCCTGCTTGTTTGTGAAGCGTGCAGAGTTGCTGCTCTTGCTCACAAGGCTCCCTCCCAAGCGGAGCCGGCAAGGAAGCTTGCTCCCAGAATGGAGCAGGGAAAGAGACTGCCTCCCTCATGACTGACAGCATGGTGCCTGGTGATCCTCCCTCATGACTGACAGCATGGTGCCTGGTGATCCCCCCTCATGACTGACAGCATGGTGCCTGGTGATCCTTGTTTGCGCCTTGCCATGCCTCACGTCACATTATACCCTGTCACTATGTGCAGGAGGGCATGGTGCAGTACGTGCAGTTTGTGCCCATAGTCGCTGCCATGATCTCACACATGTATGGAGCAGATAACATGAAGCTCCGGCTGCAGGTGTGTATATTTATGTTTCCGTTGGTGTTGCTAAGTCCACTGCCTGCTGTGTTGCCAGGACCTGCTGGAGGTGCACCTGTTGTGTTGCCAGGCCAGTTCGTGCCTCCATCCTCAACCAGGGCACTTCTTTAACATCTAGGGAACAGGAGGGCCTGCACAGGACAAAGATGATAGAGCTGGAGGGCCTGCACAGGACAAAGATGATAGAGCTGGAGGGCCTGCACAGGACAAAGATGATAGAGCTGGAGGGCCTGGAAGTGAAGCAGGCCTGGTTGTCCCTCTTGCTTGCACAGGAATGTGTCTCTCTGAGCAAGGCTGTGTGCCTCCTGTGAACGGGTGCAAGCTGCGGCCATGAGGCCCAGGGATCTGTGCACCATCCCAGGGTGCTGGGGAGCAGACCGTCCTTTTGAGGCCAGTGCGCATGGGTTGTGGATCACGTACCCTGCCTCATTGACTCCCTTGCTTGCGGTGCTGTGCGTGCGGGCAGGCTATTCGTGAGGTCGCCGCAGCAGGTGGCATACAGGCCCTCAGCCAGATGGACATCCAGGGGCTGCGGTCCCTGCTGGAGAAGGCCTTCACATCCGTGGACACAGATGGCAGCGGGCAGCTGTCCTTGGACCAGGTGCGCCAAGCATTCAACCATTTGTTGAGGTTGCTGCTGCGCCGTGCTGACGTCAAGCACAGTGGCAGGCTTCAAGCAAGGCTGCATGGTCATGTGCAAAATACATGCAGTTGCTGTTGCTGGTTAAGGCTGCATGGTTATCTGCTTGTGCATGCAATGGCTGTTTCTGGTGAATGCTGAGGTTTGCTCAACCTCAGGTGTGCACGCTTGGTTCAGCATCTTACCCATCGCCCATAAGTGTGTGGCTTGTTTGCACAGCGGCTGTTGCACGGCCGGGGAGAAACGATCAGGAGCAGGACAAGTCTTTTTAGACTCCATGACAAATGCAGAGTGGGAGCGGCATTCACCAGCCCTCTCGCACCGCGTTGATAGATGAAACATGCTAAGGTGTCAGCTGGATACGTCTGCTGAGCATCGTGGATTGCCTGCATTATTGCTCAGGGGAGACTTCATGCATCCGGCTGCTCACAACTTAGTGTTCTGGGTTGGTCAGTGTGCATGGACAAGGAGGTAAGCAAATGGTGCTAGCACTCTTGTGGGAGTACCCTGATTGCAGGCTTTTTGCAACTCGATTATGTTCATTCAGGTGGTGGAGGTGCTCACCAACGTTGGCACGCTGCAAGAGGGGCAGGAGGGCAGCCAGCGCTTCTCGGATGCTCACATGCGCACCATGTTTGCAGCAATTGACGTTGATGAGTCTGGCTATGTAGATTGGTGAGCTCTCTTACAAATGCTTTGGCATTAGAAGATTCATGGCCTGTCAAGGCGCGTGCCGTCCTGAATGCCAGAATACATGCTTGATTTGTTCCCTGCCTGCATGGGCACCAATGTGCTAGCCATGCTTATGGCCTTTGCCTTTCCCTGCTGTACGCCATAGCTCATGATCAGGACAGTTAGGGATGAAGACAGCGTATAGTGGCTCAACATCTTTTTGGTGCAGGTCAAAAGTAACCCCTGGCAGCATGATAGCCAAAACTCCCCGTCATGATAGCCAAAACTCCCTGTCATGTCTGCTTACATCTGCCTCAGTATTTGCTGGTTCCAGGAGCTTGTATGCACTCTGTACAATGGCCCAGGGTGCCCACCCTCTTTTCCTTGATTGATGAAGGGGGTGATGCGCACTGCCCGTGCGGTTTTCCATAGGGTGTAGAGGGCGACCAACCTCATGGGGACACTCACCGCCCATGCTTGATCACTTGCTTGGCTTGACTCTCACATTCTGCATGTTGCAAGCTTTTGCCTCATTTGCAGAGTCTTGCGAGCTGATACTTACGCACCCTCGCGCCGCATGCGCCACACAGGTTTGAGCTGGTAAACTTCATTTGTGATGCCATAGAGCATTTGGAGCGAGAGGCTTACATAGAGCAGGTGCGTTAGCACGTGCAATAAATGAGATAATGGTTGACATGGAGGCTTGCGCAGGGACAATTCAATTCGGTTTTATGACCGTCACGTGTGAGGTAGAGCTTAACCTTGTTTAAAGACACCAAGGATGCCCTCCAGCAAAGGCACAGCCTGCTGTTGCAAGAGACCAGCCTTCGCTAGGCTTAATTGTTAATTGTTGTCAACAGGCCCGGCGTTGAGCACAACTTTTTACCACACTGCTGCTTTTCATACCTATTTATGCAGGTTGCACAAAATCTGGGAATGCCCCCCATTGCTGAAGCCAGCAAGGAAGATGTAGAGCAATAAGTCCCTGCTGTCCTCGCCTTCGAAGTGCTCCTAGGCAAGCCCTTTCAGCCGTCACTGTTCATATGTGTTGATGTGACAAGAGACCAAAAGGCAACACCTGGCAAACACTTACGTCCATTGATTCCCTGATCACCTGAGAGCCTGTGCTTTTTTTTTTAGTTCTACTTCCATGTGCTGAGCCTGGCTTTTTTTGACAGGGTGTGGGACCTACAAACCTACAAAATAACAGGTCCAACCCAAGTTGGCTTTTAAGATAATACTCCGAGTCCCCCCACCCCACATGTGAACTAATGACAAAGTTACCTAGAGTATTCAGGGAGAGCCTCTGCTCTGCCAGGTATAGGGCCAGCTGCAAGGGTTGAGGGTGTAGGCTTAGGGTTAGCCACAGACCCTTGCAGGCCCTTCCCAGTATCCTGTATTCAATGAACCACTTATGCTCAAGGTCCCTTCCTGGCGGACTTGGGCCTATGCAGATGGAAGCTGCCTCACCTTCTTTCAAAGCTTATGGTCCAGGATCGGAGCTGGATTTATTTATAACTCCACAAAGATAAGGTTAGGTTGCATAGCTGTACCTGCCGAGCGAGAGCAGCTCAGCTGAGGCCAATCAGGCCTGCAACCAGAATCGACTCAAAAAGCTAGGAAGGTGGTGTTGTGGAACCCTAGGTACAGCAATCTAGGCACTCATGCACACACAAAGCCAGTCCTCCGGTGTTTAAGCGGCTAAGGAAACCTTGAGCCTTAAGCCTGCTTGAGCCACTATAGAGGGTGCGGAAGAGGTGCTGCTGGTGCTTGATGTGCTTTTGCCAAGTCCGACTTGTAGAGTCTGCACTCGGACAGTCTAAGAGGACATGTTCTTCACCTTGCACAAAGGCTAGGTTAGGTTCCAAAGCTGTGCACAAAGTGCCAGTTTCATAAAGTGCAGATTCTGAGCTCGTGAGGACTGTGGTGTTGTCGCCGGAGCAGCTTGACATTTACCAAAGAGTCTGAGTCTAGAGAGAGCATGTGAGAGATGCTTGGGGATACCTTATCATTGTCATGCCAGATTAGTGTTATTGCTGACTCAGCAAAAGATTCGGAGTCACTATCCATTTGTGGTAAGTTGGTTAATTGATATTTGTTGTTGTGACTGGATCTCTCTCTCTCTCTTCGATTAATGTTTGTTTGTTTGTTACAAGACGCGAGCGGACACAGCAATGTCCTTAAGGCAGGCAAGGCAGAAGAGCTGAAAAACGCTAGGAAAAGGAGAACTGCCAGAAAAGCCAACTAGCTAAGATGACGC
>LKMJ01006700.1_pt1 | contig 10858 bp, 11 predicted proteins | sample 643391 | NCBI WGS metagenome assembly LKMJ01 (sample SAMN04112250, study PRJNA286221) | soda lake metagenome | biome: soda lake; feature: Kulunda Steppe; material: water; isolation source: sample PL-Br10 brine of Picturesque Lake | place: Russia: Kulunda steppe | collected 2010-07
CCTATCTACGAGAATCGTATCAGCGAAACGTTCGATGAGGACGAGAAATTTCAGTCGCTTCTCACCGAGTGGGCAAGAGAGAACGACTACCCGCACGACTATCCCGGAGTGGAGGACACCTTCCGCATCGCTGCCCAACAGTACGCCTACATCTTGATGAACCGGATTGTGTTCTACGAGCTTGTCCGAGAACAAGACGTGGAAACTGAGAGTGGTCTCCCACTTGACCCGATTTTTGACGGTGTGACGGTTGAGAAGTTGGACGAACACTTGGAGAACTGCTTCGAGTCGATAATGGAAGAAATCGACTACGAGGCAATTTTCAAAGACGATAGTGGATTCTTTAACGCGGTTCCGGAGAACGAACACACAAAACGCCGACTACACACCTTCACAAAAAGTATTGAGCAAGAGCCGCTTCGAGACATCAATTCCGATGTTGTCGGGCAAATCTACCAGGAACTTATTCCGACGGGGGAACGGAAGGAACTTGGCCAATTCTATACACCAAAGGAAATCGGTCAGATCCTTGCCCGGTGGGCAATCGACTCGACAGACGACCGGTTCCTCGACCCTTGCAGCGGTTCCGGATCCATTACGGTCGAGGCTTACAAAGAGTTCGATGAACTGAATGGACTGTCCCATCAAGAGATCATCCGCCGAATCACGGCAATCGACATCAACAAGTTCCCGCTTCATCTGACCGCGCTGAACCTCGCCACCCGGGACATCCATAAGCCCACCAACGAGTTGTTCGCGTACTACGACGACTTCTTCCACCTCGATCCGGACACGAAGCGGCGCAACAGCCACCGACTTGGGGTTGGGGGCACTAATGCCGATGCACCGGATGAGGGTGAGGCTATCGGCACGTTCGATGCCACCGCAGCCAACCCGCCGTACGTCCGGCAAGAACACCTGTATCCGGACCGCGAGATGTACCGCAAGCATCTAAAGAGGTTCGGCCCAAGTTCGAAGACTCCCTACTACGATGGTGACAAAGAGATCGACGGCAGGAGCGACCTCTACTGCTACTTCCTCACTCACGTCACACAGTTCCTTGAACAGGGGGGCAAACTCGCGTGGATTGTGCCGACGAAGTGGATGGTGGCGGACTACGGCCCGTCGCTCCAGCAGTTCCTTTATGACCACTACAAGGTCGAAGCTGTCGTCGGTTTCCGCAAGCGCGTTTTCGAGGACGCGCTCGTGGACACGGTGCTTTTGATGATAGAGCGCTGTGATGACATCACCGAGCGAAAGAACACGGAGACGAATTTCGTCCGGATAAACGAGAGGATGGACCCGGACGACGTAATCCGCGTCATCGACCGTGGGTACAACATCTCAGAGTCCTCCTATATGAAGATTCACAGCCGGCCCAACTACCGCACCATCTCCGTCCGACAGTCTCACCTAATGGAGAACGTCGGCGACAAGCTACACCACTACATCAATGCGCCTGCGCTCTACATTGCTGTCCTTGAGGACACACGGACGGTCGAACTCTCAAGCGTTGCTGACATCACTCGAGGCAAGAAGACAGGTGCAAATCCCATCTTTATTTTAGACGAGGACGCCATCAAGTCACGGAATATTGAGCAACGGTTCACTGTTCCAGCCATCAAAAGCGTCAAAGAGGTCGATGGCTACGAACACACACCAGCGGATGTCAAAAAGTGGATGCTGGATATGCACGACTACGTCGAGGACGTGGTCTCAATGTCTGGTATCGGTGACACCAGCGACACCGCTGACCGGGTCAAGTCTTCGCTTCGCGCTGACGGGTACGATGGTGTCCTTTCCTACCTCAAATGGGCCGAGAACCAACCATCGAGCAGTAACTCCTCTCTGGAGGCCTATGACCCGTGGTTCAATATGGGCGACCTCGATCCAAAGCGGGCACCCATCGTCTGCCCACAGGCGATGGACACTCACAGATTCTTTTTCAGAACCAACAGCGATGTCGTGGCGAGTAATCGGTTCCTGCTCGTGCAGCCGAAAACCGTCGACCCCGGCCTGCTACTTGGGCTCTTGAATTCGAGTCTCACGAAAATCGTCATCGAGAGCCACGGCCGAATTACCGGCGGCGGCGCAGTAAACCTCTCTGGGAGCGACCTTCGTACACTTCGTGTCGTTGACCCCGATCAGCTTTCGGATGAACAGGCGGTCCGGGTGAAGGATGCATTCAATCGATTAGCCGCTGGCGATGAGGATGCACGGGATGATCTCGACGAGGTGACTATCGATATTCTCGACCTTGACGTAAGCGTTGACGAACTGCAAGAGATTGCCGAGACGTTGAAACGCACCAGACGCGAGAAGGGCCAACAGGTCGAGACCCTAATCAAGGAGCTAGACGAGTTGGAAGGTCACATCGACATGTCCTTCGAGGACGACTCTGGCCGGCAAGAGGGACTATCCAGTTTCAGTGACTGATCTGGATAGACAAAATCACCGCAATAACACTATGAGACTGTCCACCGTCATCGCAGCGTCAGACGCCCGTCAGACTCGCCCTCAGGGTTTAATACGCCGGAACGCTGCTGTTGATGTGTGCCGACGTTTCGCTCTGATCCCCTCGACGAGCTTGTGATTCCGGATGGAATCCACGTAGAGGAGCACGACCTGGTGACAAACGGCGACGTTATCATCGGGAGCCAAAGCACCGTCGGCTTTGGCATTCGTAGTGCGAACGTCATTGCAGGTGAGCGTGTCGAATTCGGCGGCCACATCGAAGCAGAAGGCGATTGCCGGCTGGACATGTGGTGTGAAGTTGCCGATAACGTCCTCGTCGGAGAGGACGCCTATCTCGGCGAGCGTGTCCAGATCGGCGGTGGTCTCCGCGTCGCAGGCGACCTCGACATCGGCGAAGATGTCGATATCGAGGAGGGCTTCGACGCCAACGGCCGGATCATCATCCGCGATCCGATGCCCACTATCGTCTTCCTCTTTATGTACCTCGCACAACTGCTTCGCATCGGGGAGGAAGAAGCCGCCGAGAATCTCGTCGCCTCACTCGTCGATGACGAACACGGTCACAAACCAGTCCTCATCCCGAAAGGAAGTCGCGTCAGCGACGACGCCTGGCAGGTTTCGACACCTGCTCGCATCGGAGATGGCTGCCGACTGCATGGGAATATCCGTGCCCAGTCACTCGTCGTTGGCCGGGAAAACGAGATCTTCGGCAGCCTTCGTGCACGTGAAGGAATCACTGTCGGTGCCCACAGCGACATCACCGGCAACGTGACCACCCGCGAGGGCACCGTTCGGATCGGTCCCTACGCACGCATTCGTGGCGATGTCTCCGGCGAGTACGTCGAAGTCCACCGCGAGGCAACTGTCGAAGGTGGTATCCGGGCCAACGAGGAAATGACGATGGTATCCGAACCGGTCATCGACGACTCCGATGTGCCCGCACGCGAACCTGTCGAGACAGCGGTCAGTGACGAGGACGCTGATGCAACCACTGATTCAGACGTTGATGTCGACGCAACCGATACCGACGCTGCTGGTTCAGACACAACCGAGATGGAAGTAGTCGAGACCGTCGCCGAGGACACTGACGAACTGGACATCAAAGCAGAGTCGGTGTCCGAAGCTGATTCGGAATCCGAACCGGAGCCAACGAGCGAACCGAATTAGTCACTATTCTCTCTGGCAGCGACCCACTCAAGAATTGGATTCAGTAACTCACAGAGTTGTCCACCATCAGCCGTCAGTCGATACTCGACTCGTGGTGGAATTTCGTCGTACTGTTCGCGTTCGAGCAGACCTGCATCAGTCAGTTCTTCGAGTCGCACTGAGAGTGTCGAACTGCTCACGTCGCCGAAGGCCGCTTCGAGTTCCCCGTAGCGAACCGGTTGCAGTGTCCCAACGGCACAGATAACCGCCATTGCGTGTTTTCTACTTAGCAAGTCCATCAGCCCACCAATCGGACAGTAACACTGCTTTGCTGGTGTCTCTGTTTCGCCAGTTTCGGATGAATCTGTATTGTCTGCCATAGCTTCGAGTGAGTGCAGTAACTCTTTCATTTTGGAGTTGACAGTATAAGCACTTCGACTTCCAAAGTATAGATGGATATGCCCGATAAAGACGACACACCAGCGGTTGCGTGTACGCTAACGGAAGACCAATTAGCAGAGAGGCCGGAAGAAATACGAGCAGTCCTCGTCGAGAACCACGACCGGGCAGAAGAACAACCCGATGGCTACACGCACGTGTTTGCAGGAACCGATGAGACATTCACTGCAGTTTCTACGTTCGTCGCAAACGAACACGAGTGCTGTTCGTTTGCCGAGTACACGATTTCCGTTTCGCCACCCTACAATGAAAGCCGGCTGACTATTACTGGTCCCGAGGGAACGAAGGATCTGTTCGGTGAGCAGTTTATCGAGAATCTGGACAACGAAACGCTGCCTGCTGAAGTTGACTAGCGGTCACTCCCGCTGCAGCCGAGCTAATATTTATCGCGCTTGTCTACTCTAAAGAAACAACTGTCAGAGTGGCGATCTTGTTGCGAGTTGACGTGCAAGATGGACAGCGTGTGTTCATCAATAAACATGATGATTTGAGTCCGTCGAATTAGACAGGACAACCCTCTAAAATGGTACTGTACGTACCAACGACACGATTCACTCGGGGAGTGGTCCGAGGATATCGAGTTGGTACTCTGCGGCGGCCTCAGTCAATGCAGCCACGTCTGGTTCGGATGGCGGCGGCGTCTCCAAGCGCTCCGCTGGAGCACCGACCTCGGCAAAGAACGCCTCCAGGCCCGCAGGTGTCACCTGGACGAACATGCGACACTCGTCGTCGCTCACGACACGAAAGCCGTGGGGGACGTCTCGGGGGAGGAAGACGGTGTCGTTCGTCCCCGCCCGACTCACGTTCTCGCCGTCGTCGCCATAATAGCAGTCGATCTCTCCGTCGAGGATGTAGAACAGTTCATCCTCGCTGTGGTGGACGTGGTACGGTGTTTCGTATCCCGCAGGGGCAGTGTGCTCTATCAAAGAATACACGTTGTCGGTCTGTGCCGCGTCGGTCTTGATTACCATCAGTGAACCCACCGACCAGAGGGCCTCTCCTTCTTTGGCGCTCGTCACTGTTGGTACTGTCCGTTCACTTTTGGTTGCCATATCTAGACGAGATGTCACGTAGAGAGATAAGCTAGTAGTGACCATTGTTAGCATGGGTGTCACATTCCGGCCAGATACTCCACTCGCCGTGCTGAACTCAGCCTCTGTTTGTTGCACTACCCAACCCACCAAACCCTGGAAAGATACTGCTGTTTCACTATGTTTGGTAAGAGGCTCTGTCATTCACCCAGAGTAGAACCGAAAAGACATTTCCCCGGCGACAGCAAGAATTGGTATGCTCTCGCTTGCACTTGCCGGGAAACCGAACGCCGGCAAATCTACGTTCTATACGGCCGCGACGATGGCCGAGGTCGACGTGGGGAACTATCCGTTTACGACAATCGACGCGAACCGGGGGGTAAGTTATGCACGGACGGAGTGTCCCTGTCTCAACCGTGACCAACGCTGTGACAGCGACAACTGCAACGACGGCAAACGCTACGTCCCCGTCGAACTGTACGACGTGGCCGGACTCGTCCCCGGTGCTCACGAGGGGCGCGGCCTCGGAAACCAGTTTCTCGACGAACTGACCGACGCCGACGCCATCCTCCACGTCGTCGATGCTTCTGGGGGAACAAACGAAGAAGGCGAACCTGTCGAAGTGGGCGAACACGACCCTGTCGAGGATATAGATTTCATCGAAGACGAGATGGACCGCTGGCTGGCCTCGATTATCGAACGCAACTGGGAGACAGTCGAGCGCCAATCGCGCTCACCGGATTTCGATATCGACGAGGCACTCGGTGAGATGCTGACTGGTGTGGGCGCGACCGAGGCCGATATCGCCACCGTCTTGCGCAATATCGACTATCCCACCGACCCCCTCGGGTGGACTGACGAGTTGAAGCGCTCGCTTGCGAGTGATCTTCGCGCCCAGACGAAACCACTGATCGTCGTCGCCAATAAGGCCGATATCGCCTCCGACGGCAATATCGAACGCCTGCGCGAAGCTGCTGATATCGTCATTCCGACGACCGCTGACGGTGAACTCGCGCTAAGACGGGGGGCAGAGGCAGGCTTAGTCGAGTACGACCCCGGTGACGAGTCCGTTACGATCAGCGAGGAGGTAAGCGACCAGCAACGCGAGGGACTCGAACAGATTCAGGACGTCATCGACGAGTGGGGCGGGACGGGCGTCCAGCAGGCACTCGATGCGGTTGTCTACGACGTTCTGGATCAGATCACCGCCTACCCCGTCGAAAATGAGACGAAGTGGACTGACAGCAAAGGCCGCATGCTACCAGACGCACATCTGCTTCCCACCGGATCGACACCACTCGATCTGGCCTACGCCGTCCACTCTGATATCGGCGAGGGATACCTGCACGCGGTCGATGCACAGGAGGGCCGCCGTATCAGCGAAGACCACGAACTTACCGAAGGCGATGTCATCAAAATAGTCAGTACTGCAAACTGAGCATTCGCCTTGTTCCCCGCATTCTTCGCTGACAACTCTTCTTTTTCGATGTGTGTTTATCGTTAACACAGGTTTATCTGATTAGATCGATTACATCTATATGGGTATGAGCGAAACACACGAGACACGGGAGATCCGTCCGGGAATGGAAGTCTACGACAGCGAAGGTGAGGAACTCGGTACCGTCCGTGGGATCGACGACAGGGGGTTCTATGTTGCAGTGCACGATGATGTGACGGTCCTCGACGAGAAGATGCCGACAGCTGACCATGGCGATGCGATCATGTGGCGTTGCTGGGAGTGTGGTGAGATGGGCCAGATCGAAGATATCCCCGATGAGTGTCCGTCCTGTGGTGCGCCAAAAGAGGAGATTTACTACTGGCAGGAAGACTAATCTTGCCGGAAAGCACCTCGGTGATTGCGTTGGGTGCGTGTGGCTGGTCTGTTGACACCATTTTTGAATCGGAGGATATACCGAACTTACTTACAAGCAACGGGCTGAGCCTCTGGTAATGGAGATTTGTATCTTTGGGGCCGGTAGCTTGGGCAGTCTCGTTGGGGGAGTACTCGCCCGTGAACACGAGGTGACGCTGGTTGGTCGTGATCCTCACATTTCTGCAATTGCGGCCGGTGGGCTCACTATTACTGGCGAAATCGAAACCGTTGTCTCTCCCAGCGCACGCACAACTGTCCCGAAGAGTGCTGACCTCGTCGTTGTCTGCGTAAAAAGTTTCGACACTCATGACGCAGCGGACGCACTCGCAGGTTGCTCGCTCGATGGTGTTCTTTCGCTTCAGAATGGGATGGGAAACGAGTCGGTTCTCGCTGATGAACTTTCCTGTCCCGTTCTCGCTGGCACCTGCACCTACGGTGCGCGACTCTCAGAACCGGGTGCAGTCGAGTGTACCGGTATCGGCGATATTACTATCGGCCCGCACGACGGCGGCCAGTCCTCGTTTACAGACCGTGTGAGTGTGGCATTCGACGATGCAGGCCTCGACGTAGCGGTGTCGTCAGCAATGGCCCGAAAGCTATGGGAGAAACTGGCAGTCAACGCCGGAATCAACGCAACGACGGCACTTGCCCGGATACCAAACGGAGCGCTCCTCGATGGACCGACAACGGAGATTGCATCGCAGGCAGCACGCGAGACTGCCCGTGTTGCCCGCACGCAGGGTGTCAACCTCGACGAGGGCGAAACGGTCGAGCGGACGCTGGCCGTCGCCGAAGCGACTGCAAAAAATACCTCCTCGATGCAACAGGATATCTTGGCCGAGACACGAACAGAAATCGACGCGATCAACGGCTACGTCGTCGAGCAGGCCGACGAGCCAGTGCCAGTCAACGAAACGCTCACTGCACTCGTTCGTGGCTGGGAGGCTGAGCGTGGATTACGAAAAACGTCGGCGTAAATAAAACAGGCAGTTAAAACGGCGCTTCTGGGCCTTCGTCGCTGTCGGAGTCCGTTCCCGTTTCACCGGGGAAGGATGGACTCATGCCGCCAGCGCCACCAGCCATGCCTTCGTTGCCGCCCATGCCGGTCGAGGCGTGCACTTCCTCGATTTCTGGAATCTCTTTGGTCATGCGGGTCTTGATCGCCTGAATCGTCATCGGCGAGATGCCACAGCCAGAACAGGCACCGCCAAGCTGAATCGAGACCGTTCCCTCCTCACGGTCGAGATGCTGAATGGCCGCACTGCCGCCGTGCATCTGGATCTGCGGGAAGTTGCGCCGCAGGAAGTTCGTGATTCGCTCTCGGAGTTCGTCATCCGGGTCCTGGTCTTCGGTTTCGGTGCTCATTGTATATCCGCGTAGGCAGCCAGCAGGCTTAGGCTTTGGGTCTTACACGTTCGAATTCACGACCTGACAGGTTACTTATCGGCTCCTGGCCCACCAGGTGAGCGAGGCCACTGTGGTCCGTCTGGTGAAATAGTCACCCACTGCGAATCAGGGATCGTTTCGACTTCGCGGCCTTCCTCGAACCGTACGAAATTCAGATAGAATGGTTCTTCACACCCTTCACTCTCGGTCTCGCCCTCGCCACAGACGATACGGATGCCATCGGCGTCGTCGTAGTGACCGCCGATGTCGGTGTAGGACCATCCCTCAAGTGGGAATGGAGTGACGGACTTGTCGGCGAGTGTCGCCGACCGCTCGAGTGTAACAATCGTCTCACACCGCGGACAGTAGTAGCGAACGGGAACAGTCATATGTGGAGGTAGGGCCGGACAGCCATATACTCCCGGACGTGCTGACATACCGAAAAGTCGCTTACAGGTACGACAAACCACGTCTGGTGTGAGAGTTGCCTTGCGCTCTCAATCGAGACCGAAGACAGCCTGTAACTCCGCTTCGAGTTCGTCGAGATACCGATCCATCACCGAATCGAATTTCTCCTCGTCGACGATCACACCCGTGAGCTTGCTCTGTGGATTGTCGGGCAACTCGATTCGAAACTCGCCGTCCCCCTCGTAGAATGGCTCGCTTTCGGCAAGCACCTGTTGGTCGATTGCGTGGATTAGCTCCGAATCGTAGGCGTCGTTCATGGTCTCGAACGCTTGCTTGTATGCGCGCTGTAGCTCCGGGAAGTAGTGCTTGTATTTGTCCTCGAATTTCTCGGGATCGAACTCACTCATCACACAGTCGTTGCTTTCGGAGGCTGAATACGCTTACTCATTCAACTGCTTGGCGACGATAGCATCTGCCTCCTCGATGAAGGCCGCTTCTTTTCCTGCTGGAATCGTCGCACCTGCTGCGATGTCGTGGCCACCACCGCCGCCACCGACGACACGCGAGGCTTCGGTCATCACCGTTGAGAGATCCAACCCCTTCCCAACGAGTCGCCCAGTCCCGCGCGCGGAGACTTTTACCTCCTCCTCGTTCTTTTGTGCGAATGCCAGAATCGGCCGGTCGCCGTCGACGCCCTCAACGCCGAGGGCCATTCCGGCAACGATTCCAACGATTGTCTCCCGGATCTCGCTGCCGGCGTGGAAATACTGAATGGACTCACCGCGTGTCACACCCTTTTGTTTGACCGTTTCGAGTCCTTCCGAGAGGTTTCGCCGGTGGTTTTCGAGCAGCGTTCGCGCTCGGTCGAAGGCCTCGTCTCGGTCACCGAGACAGACCGCAAGCCCAACGTCGGCACGCTCGTATCTCGCTGTTGCATTCAAAAGCGTCGAGAACTCGCTTGCATCCCGGAGCGTGGTTCCCGGTTGTTCGTTCGTCAGCGTATACGTCGTCCCGATGAGCCGTTCGGCTTTCCCCGGTGGAACGCCGCGTTTGAGCGCGTGCTGGAGCAACGCACTTGCAACGGTCTGTTTCTCCTCGTCAGTGAGATCTACCCACCGCCGCCAGTCACCCTCCTCGTGTAACTCGACATCGAGGTCTTCGAGAAAAGCGACGGCTCCTTTCTCGTCGTTCGAGATGCCGGGAATCCGAACCTCGCTTGCGTATTCGAGTAGCTTCGGCAGCGGGCGGGTCTGCTTGCCATAGAGTGCGAGATCCGTCCCCTCCTCGACGACACCCGCCTCGGCCGCCTCTTCGACAATCGCGCTGTTCGCACCGACGAGTTCGCCCTCGACTGCCTGCATGTCGCCGACTGCACCGACGATTGCGAGTGCTGCCAGATCACGGTTATCCTCTGACTGGCCCGACTCGACTTCGAGTGCGCGCGCGAGGACGTAACTTGCCCCCGCACCGGAGAGTTCGGATGCGCCGTTGATCCCGACGAGGAGGGGATTGAGATGAAAGCGCGTCTCTGCATCAGCGGGCTGGTGGTGGTCGGCGATGACTGGCTCGAAATCGCCTGCCTCTTCGTGTTCGCTTATGATATCGAGTTGCCCACTCCCAAAGTCAGTAAAGAGTACCGTGTCGTACTCGCAGGTGGCAATACTCGTAATCTCGGTTTCGTCGAGTTGCTTTTTGAAAACGACCTCGTGGTCGATTGCTGCCCGTTCGAGTGCTGTCGAGGCGATGGCTGCGCTCGTCAGCCCATCGGCGTCGATATGAGAGGCAAGCAAGACGGCGTCGGCCTCGGTGAGGCGGCGGGCACACTCGCGGGCAGTGTCGTCGAGTTCGGGTACCGGTCCCATCGAATGAGTCTTTTGCTGTCTGTGATTTAAAGTTCGGGTTCATACTGCCGGCTGTAACTATTTGTATCGATGGCTGCGCAGACGCTGGTGGAGAGACGCTCTCTCCCGGAATATTTTGCTTTCGTCTTTACGTAATTACAGCCGGTAGTATCAGTCTGTTCTCTCCTTTCGACCTACTTTCATAACACAGATGTTTACGTGCGTGGTGGTCTGATCCA
>LKMJ01006701.1_pt1 | contig 10858 bp, 8 predicted proteins | sample 643391 | NCBI WGS metagenome assembly LKMJ01 (sample SAMN04112250, study PRJNA286221) | soda lake metagenome | biome: soda lake; feature: Kulunda Steppe; material: water; isolation source: sample PL-Br10 brine of Picturesque Lake | place: Russia: Kulunda steppe | collected 2010-07
CTCTCTCTCTCTCTCTCTCTCTCTCTCTCTCTCTCTCTCTCTCTCTCTCTCTCTCTGTGCGTGTCTCTCTCTTCCCCTCTCTTTCATGTACACGTGCTCAAGCACATTCACCCATTCTTTCTCTCTGAAAACACCAGCGCATACGCATGCATATGCATGCAAGCAAGCACACAGACAGCTACAGGAACACACACACACACATCTCCATGCACACTCACGCACACGCTTAGGTAAACTCACTCGTTCGCTCACTTGCTCACTCAATTTAGACAGACAAAACAGAATTAGTTGCTCACTTGCTCACTCTTACACACACACACACAATTACTCCCATTTCAAACACACAAACATAAAAACAGTTTGACTAGTAGAGAGCCCTGCTTATGCAGGCACCTGCTCTTTGTTCCTTGGTGTCCTGTTTGCATTTGCAGGACCTGGGAGTCAAAATGTTTGTGGGCTTGGCAGTCTCTTGCGGTACGCATAGGATGCGCAGCCTCCCAATTCCTCCAGAGTATGCTTTGGCAGGGGCCCAACAACCCTGCCATTGTGACTTCGTCCACGTGCTTATTTGCAAATAGCAGACGGGGTGGGGCTGCTGCTTCCTTCTTTTTCTGGGCTGTATCAAAATGGGTGAGTGCCCTCGAGGCCGTTTGTCTATGTGATTTCTGCCAAAATACCTAGCCTATATGTCCGCAGTGACTTGTAATGGTGTGTGCATTGACAAAGTGACTGAGTTCTTAAGCAGCATAGCAAGATTGCACAGCCAGGCTAGGTAATCTTCCAGCTTTTCAGCCATTGCTGCATGAGCTCGTTAAGGTCACCATAACTCGAATACTTTTACACAAGTTCTCGCATCATTGTTTACTTGGCGTTCGTTGAGATCTGCCTTGAAAGAACAAGCGCATATTGCTAAGAATCAGCGTCATTGTGGCAACTAGGAAGGTGAGAAAACAGGAAGTAACATTGGCTATCATAACCATATAAACATGATGTTTATACATTCCAAAAAGGAGGCAAACCTAAACCTGAAGCAAGACAGGCAATTCAGGCTGCTTGAAGCTTGTTCCAAACTAGACTGCACACCTGCCCAGGCCAGCAGGGTTGTCAGGCCCCAGACCTTGCAAATTGCCTTGCTTTAGCAACTTAGTCATCAGATTACGCAAGCTTTCCTTTGAAGCAAACAGTGAGCCCTGTTAATCTGTGCTACGTCCAGGTCCAACGTGTGCCATTGACGCTATCTTCCTTTTTAAGCTTTTCCCATGCCTGACATCGGGCCTGATTCCAATTCTCAGAGCCTGTGCAGGGGTTGCTTGTATTAAGATATTGCTTCATTTGCTGCTGCCGTGCCTTGCACTGTTCAGGTGCCATACCCTATGCAAGCTCGGTGGGGCTTGCTTGAGTCTGTCCTCGTCACCATGACCATCTACAGAGCCAACTGGGTGGCCACAGGCAATCCCGGAATGGGGCCTGTCAGGCTTCTAGTCTTCTTCAACCTGATTTACACTATTCCACTCCTCCTTGTCTGGTCCCACGAGCAACACCTGTGGCAAGCCTTTGCCAAGCAACAGCAGCAGCAGCAGCAGCAGCAGCAGCAGCAGCAGCAGCAGCTTGCGTATCCTCAGCAGCAGGATGATCAGGGAAGGGGGGCACGCGGCCAGGTCCAGTGCTGCAGCAGCCAGAGCACCAAGACAAATAACCACCTACCTCCAGTTCCATGTGCTCTGGCCTTAAGTCCCTCTCCCCCAAATCCTCTGCATTGCACACACACCCGCACGCTGCTTCCTACAAGCACCCAAACCCAGCGCCTGCACTCTGTAGCAGCAGAGGAATCAGCAACAGTGTCCAGCGTTTTGGCAAAGGAATCAACAGGCTTGACAGCATCCAGCAGGTCCATTGCCTTAGTGGGCAACCACAGCAGCCAACAATGCAGGCCAGGGCGTTTGCTGTACCGCTCGCCAGCCACACCCGCGCTTACATTCAGCATAAAGGTAGGCTGTCTTGCATGCACATCATGGATTGTAGCCTTGGATGGCAGAAAGTGGCCTGTCCCTCACATGCACTCAACTCAATCTGCGTAGTGACATGCAGCCTAGACAGAGCACTTATGCATCCTTAGGTGAAAGCGCATGCAGCGGCTGCCCAGGGTAGGGACATTATGCAGGGTAAAATGCAGGAGTCCGGGCAGCAGTCTGACCGGTTGGACGGAACATGAAACTTACTTGCTTCTGTCTCTAGGTACAAAACCACCCTGGCACCTTTGCTGAGTATGCAAGCGCCATGGCATCTGGGGTCAGCCACAAAACGCTTGTGCACCTGCAAGGCCATTGTCTTACTAGCAGCAGCGGTTGTGGCAGCAGCAGTGCCAGCAGCACCAGCACCAGCTGCAGTATAAGCACCAGCACCAGCAGCAGTACAAGCACCAGCACCAGCAGCAGTGACGACGGCGGCAGCAGTTGGAGCAACAGCGCCAGTAGCAGGCGCGGCAGGGATGGCGGCAGCGGCTTATGCGTCAGGACATTTGCCGTGCCTGGCTGTGTCCAGCTGTTTGCCTTTGTTACTGCAGTGCCAATCCGTGGCCCCGCCCCCGGCAGTCGTGACTTTGCCCTCAGTGCCAAAGCCCTTATGAGCGCGCTTCCTAGCACTGAGCACCTGGAGGGGGTTCGGTGCGACTGCTTGCAGCAACAGCATGAGGAGGAGCCTGCAGCAGGCAGGGTCGTCCTCTGCGGCATGAGCCCTGCATGCCTCAGCAGCAGCAGCAGCAGCAGCAGCAGCAGCAGCGAGCCTCCCGCCAGCGCTTCCCTGTGTCTGCCCGGCGGGCCGGCCCCTGGCGTCACACTGCATGTGAATGCCCCGCATGACCTGCTTGTCCGGGTGCTAATGCTGGGATCATACGGGCGGAAGGTTGTGGATTTGGAGGTGGAACTTCAGCAAGGGCTGCAGGACATCATGTGAGTCACATGCACAGTGACGTGCTTTTACATAAATATGGCCATCTTAGAAACGACCCGATTACTCATACTAATTCTGGCTGGACCCGCCCAACTAATTACTTGTACCAATTCCGGCCAGGGCGCTGGAATTGATAGTGGCAGAGTACAAAATACATGCCTGGTAGCATTAGTACAAAACAAATGCTGCCACTCCACTACCGCCGCTGTTGCCTCTGCTACCCTGATTCGTCTGGCTGCTACATGCTGCACAAACCAGGCATTGAGAAAACGAAAGGGGTGTTCTACACGCCGCTACAAGCCTTGGCGCTGCTCTGTTTGTGTGCAACGCTGAGAAGCAGGTGCACACAAGCTGAAGCAGCCGGCATACATATGCACTGCTGAGAAGCAGAGGTGCACCTGCATCCATTGCTATTCCGGCGCCCACACACTCTCACCGTACAAACTTGCGGCTGCGCATTAAATGTGCTGCACCTTAGACTGCACTTCCAGGATCAATCTCACACACCTAAATGTGCTGCACCTTGGACTGCACTTCCAGGATCAAGCTCCCACACCTAAATGTGCTGCACCTTGGACTGCACTTCCAGGATCGAGCTCCCACACCTTAATGTGCTGCGCCTTGGACTGCATTTCCAGGATTGAGCTCCCACACCTGTACCTGCGACGCGGAGTGCTGCGGGTAATTATAGCTGCCCCGGCCAGCACGCTGGCATCCAGCTCCCCCGACCAGGACTCTCAACGGCAGCACCACCACCACCACCACCACCACCACCACCACCACCATCCCCTGGGGCAAGTCCCCAGCCCACCCCTCCTGCACGCAACATGCGCTCTGCTGGTGCTGCCGCCCAAAGCAGCCTTGGAGCTCCAAAACCTCTGGCCCAGGATTCTGGAAGAAGCAGCTGCAGGAGCACAACCTCCGTCACCTTCACGCGCACAGGCGCCAAAAGCAGGGGGCAGGGCGGCAGGCGCGTGCAGCACAGCTGCCGCAGCATGGACGCAGCACTTCAGCCCCCTGTTGGACGACTTGGAGCTGCTGCTGAGGCATGCCCTGCCTGAGGGGGTCTCGGCACCTGGCTGCACCACCCTTTCATGCAACCACGCTGCAGCTGTGGTGCAGCAGGTCAGGCAGTGCCTGGTTGCCTTCTGCGAGGACACTGGCCTGCTTGCCCTGCTTGAGCTCCTGCACAGTCTGGATCAAGAGGCCGCTGCGCGCAGTGAGCCAGCAGCAGCAGCCACAGCAGCAGTAGCTGCGGCAATACTAACACCACCATCAGCAACACCAGCAGCAGCAGCAACAGTACCAGCAGCCCCAGCAACAGCGATAGCCCCAGCAGCAGTACCAGCAGCCCCAGCCACAGCAACGCCACCAGCAGCAGAAAAGGAGTACAAGACAAGCAATGGGGAGCCATCACACCACCTGCCAGCTCTGCAAGCACATCACAGTGCACGCCCAACTCCAAACCAAGCGCTATCAGACAGACACTCATGGAGGCAGGGATTCCTGGCATTCGTGGCCAGGGAGCTGTACGTGCCGTGGCTGCTGCTTACGGCAGCGCAGATCACATTTAACAGGTAGTCTGTTGGGTCCATGGTTTTAAGGCCTTGCAGCCTGGCTTGCTTTGGCATAAGTATGTTGTTGGGTCGCGCACCTGTGAAAATAGGTTGTGTTTATGTATGCTTGCCTGTTGATGGATCTTGCACCATGGATTTATGTGGGTCTTGCAACATGGATGCATACATTTACGTGGCCACATATGGGTCTTGCACCAGCGTGAATTTGATGGACTCTAAAGAGTTGAACTCAACAAGATCTTGTATGCTTGCCTGTGTGTGAATGTGTGTCTGTACACAGAAGATCGTGACTACCGTCCAAACTTTGCGGTTTCCCTGCTGTACTTCAGGGCAACTTGAGACCCTCACCCCAACCCTTATGCTTTGCTTTTGTTGCCAGCTCATGCCAACCGACTATACTTGTGTGAATCAGCATCGACCACCACTTTCAGCCAACTGCGTAGTAAACATGATTCTGGACGGTGTTCGTTTCTCCTTGTGGAACGTCTCTAAGCAAATAATCATCCTTGTTGCTTCATGACCATGTTGCTGGTAGCAGTGTGAAGAGTCACGCAGGCAGCATGCAGCGTACTTCATTTTGTGCGCCTGAGCCCTCAGCGACCTGCGGTTTGTATCTTGGTCTGGGAGGATCAGGAAAGGAATTGAGGTGCGCCAGCACTTGTCAAGTGCAAATTGGAGCTGCTGGTTCCACTGAATGTCCACGTGCAAATGCAGCTGGCTTTTTTACATGAGAGCGGCTGAGCACGCCTCGGGCTGTCCAAGCCCCATGCAGCACCTTGCTGCTCCGCCAGGTGAGTGAGTGACCTGCACGGGCCTCAGCTGACGCAGCTGGCAGCAGCTCCTTGTGGGGCAAAGGTGTTCTCCATGCAAGGACTTCTCAGCCACAGGTGCGGGGGTTCCGCGCTGGACCTTTCCGGGCGGGTCACGTTGGGCGCTTCATGTTGTGGTGCGCCCACTCCAATGCATCCCCGGCAAGCCTTGCACACCACCCAGCGCACCGCTGCTCCCCTTTGACAGGCCTTGCACACCCTTGCATTCCTTGTTGCATTTACTGCTGCTTAAGCTTGCGCTCACCACTGCTTATATGTACACTTCCGCCGTGACAGGCCTATTTAGGCGCCACCAGGTGCTCAGCAGCTTCCCCCTTGTGAGTATCTCTGATCAATCAGAGATATTCACCTCCATTGTGACTTTAATCCACCAACAATGACCTACACATACAATGACCTACGCTTACAATGACCTACACTTGCAAAGGAAGCATCTCTGAATCCTTTTGGCGCAACTCCGCTCTTGACCCACGTTTGTGCAGGCCTCGCGCGCCATACAGTGCTCAGCAGCTACCCCTGTGAGGGCACCTTTGTGGAGAGGGTGCTCCATGTGGGTCGAGGTTGGACCTCCCTGAACCCCTGGACCGCGCTGGTGATCCAAGACTGGGCGCAGTTTGTTGCGCACTCCAGCATGTACATCCAGCTGACGCTCATGGTGGTTTCCCCCAGGTGCGCGGCAGAGACTCTGGTGTAGAGTCATGCGATTGCTGTGCTTATGGCAGCGAGCGGCAATACTTGCAGTGGTACCTTATAGCCGGTGCCCAACATAAGCGCGCGCGCGAGCGGCTTTGCAAGATAGATGCAGGCCTGCTTGTCCACATGTACAGTGCATCAAAGCACATTGCAATTTGATAAGCAGTATTTTGGCCCTTCCTGTGTTCCCTATCCACATCGGAGTACTTGGCTGTATTGGTGTCTGAACTGCGTTGGCTTACTGCCCTACTCAATCGTACCAGCCTGAGGGACTGCTTTTGCAGGTTCTTCACAGGCAGTGGGATGTGGCCGTGGCTCACATCCTGCACACGTCTACTTGTATTGGTGGCGTCAACACTTCAACACCTGTGGCATGGTGCCAGTGGCACATTTGCTCCGACAATGTTTGTGAGCCTCAAGACAGATGCCACCAGGGACGGCATGTATTTCCTGCTGTTCTGGAGCTTTTCCAGTGCCATCACCTGGGTGAGTTGGCCCATGGTATGTAATAAATCACATCTTTACAGGATCACATAGTGCAGCCTTGACGCTTAGGCATCACCTGCGCGGACTTCAAAAGCTAAGCTGATGCCAAGCAGGCTTATCTAGGTTAGCCTTTGAACTTCTTGGCTTGCATGCACAACTTCGACATGCACGGGTTTGAGCGCATGGTGACTGTAAGTTGCAGAGCAGATTTGCTGGGTGTGCTATGGTTCACTACGCTTTCTCTGCTTGTAGCCCATGGAGCCACTAGTCCTTCAAGCTAGCACAATCAGCCCTATCTCCTCTTGTTCTTTATCTGTCTCGTGCAATGACCCCTCCAGGCCCTAAAACTGTCAGTGAGTTTTTTACTGGAAGTGCGTTGTATGACTCTTGTGCTTGACCGGCATCTCCATAAAAATTTGTTGCCAACGTGACACTACTTCCATTATTAAATCAAACTTGCAAACGCATGCACTCAACTGACCATCCATTGCTTTGCCTGTGGCACGTTCACATCCACTGCTTTCTCAGGTCCACTGCAAACTGAAAATCCACTGCTTTCTTTCTTGCCACGTGGCACAGGTGCCATCATGGTTCGAGGTGTGGCTCCTGCCGGTGACGCTGACTTTGGCTTTCGCAGCGATCTCCAGCAGCAACATGGTTGTGTGGGGCCACCACATGATGACCTGCTCGCGTGTGCTGCGTGCTCTCATGTTCACGTGCGTGTTGCAAGCGGCGCTGAGGTGGGCTGAGGGGGCCCTGCGCAAGGCTTACAGCCTGCACCTGCAGCAGCAGTTGGGATGGCGGCAGCAGCAGCAGGCTAGGCAGGACCCAATGGCTAGCAGCTCTGGTGCACTGAAAAGGGGCTAGCCTTGTTCAAAATTGGGTGTGATGCAAACATACAAAACAAGCTAGCACGGGCTGACAATTGGAGTTAAATACATCTAAGGACAGAGCATGATGTGCAGCCTTACTAGGGCGCCATCGTACGGTGATGGATTCATTCATATGCATGGAGATCATTTTTGCTTTTGTGGGGATGTGTTACGCATTCGTTCACCACAAGCAACAGTGCAGCTTAAGTGGGCCCACAGATGTGATGCGAGTGTTGTTTGTGTCCCACCTAGTAGTGTTCTGGAACAAAGCATGAAAGACGTTCACCCTCATGATGAATGCACTTGGACCACACCAAATATTCCCTGTTCTTCCCCTGCGCTCATTTTATCTGCTGGCCTGTCAGGCTTCAGCTGAGCTACCAATTTGTCTGGCAGGTACAAACTGGTTCTTCCATTGTGCTTTGCGTACACATGGCGGGTGTAAATCTGTGCGCAGCAGCTGACACGTGCCATCAAGGGCAGCTAGTGATGTATTGCCTTTCTCATGGTATGCACGTCGTGACTCATTCTTCTTGCGCCAATTTCGAGATATTACGTGGCATGGCAATGGCATACTCTGACAACTTGAATTTGGAATGAATCATTTTAAATGATGAAGTAAGACGGTTCATTGAAGCTTTGTGGATACATCTGAAGGGCAATTCCAAACTCTGTCACACTCCCAAAGTTGCAGAGACAGCTTGCTGCAAATGAGAAACAAGATATTATCAAAACCATATCCCTACTGTGTGTTGCAAGGAGTGTCCTGGCTGATGAGTCAAAAAATCAATCAGCTAGTTGAGGCAACATAGCTCTATCAGCTAAGGAGCAGCAATGTCAACAACTTACACGTACTGAAGTATTCGAATAAAGGATGCTTACTGAAACGTTGAGAAATGAGCTGAGCACAAGAAAAAATGTTTCAAGGATTCAGCTTTGCCTGGACGGCTTGCAGAAGCTCTGGCTCTGTTGCATGCAGAAAGTGCCCTCGATCTGTGAATCTGCATGCAAAAAATAAGTTGAAAAGTTTCCTCCATATTCAAGTAAGAGTTCTAGCTCTGTGAGCACGACCCTCAGCCTCACATATTCACTGCATTCATTTAAGCGCAAGTGGCCTTTTAATTGACTTAATAGGCTCTAAACGTAGAACCTCACAGGCTTGTACCTGTGCAACTCTGACGACAGGCCTTGTGCAACCTCCATCTGCTCGGAAATCGGTAGAAGTGGGTCATCATTTGACGCAAACTGCAAGACAATGATGCGTGTCGGGGCAAGTCATTTAAGCCCTATGACAAGATGTTGGCCGGCCCTCCAATCTTGTTGTTTACATGAACCATGCAGAGGAGGCAACTGATTGGCCTATGGCAACATTAAAGAGACTTGAATAACGAGCTTTCCACCATGCAATACGTTTGGTACCTGCACGCACCAAAGCTATGGTTTCTGCCAGCTGAATCAGTACCTGAATGATGAACCCAGCATTTTCCTTTATCTTCTTGAACTGCCAAGGCCTGTTGAAATAGCCGCTTGCTCTTTCAACTGGATCATTCTGTGGGTCATGTTAAGATCCAAGACAGGAAGTTGGTCGAATGTCTGTATGAAAAGTCCAAAAGATGCCATATGGCACTAAAAGCACCCATGGTATAAAGAGGCCCCTAGATTGGTGCAAACGCGAACCAGGCCAGAAGTTTGGGGTTCTTAACCTTCATGGACATCCTCTGTCAGTAATTTCAAAATTTCATCGCAAGCCACTAAGCAAGATGCGCATGCCTATGCCCAAGTGAGTGCTGGAAGGCTTTTGATTTGTATGATGGTCGTGCATGATAGCAAGCGATTGGATTGAATGTGCGCACTGGGATACATCCACCCATCCCACACCTGGTCCGTTGTGCAAGCAGACACCAAAACCAGGCCTTTGACTTTCTCTGTTTCTGCGTACCGCATTGCGGCTGATGCGCCTGCATGACAGCAAACAAACATTCAAGGGCACTTCTGTTTGACAAGTTGCTTCTTCAATACCGAGCACCGCGCAGATGGATGTATGCTTAAACAGGCAGGCCAAAGTGAACGCAGCCTCAGCCTGGAATCATGGAAATGTTTTGCCAAATATCACACTCTTAGGCTAAGAGTCTTAGCAGTACAAGACCACAGCTGCACTGCAATAATGTGTACCCATTGCCTAGCAAGCAACTTGAATTATTCCGTCACACAGGTGGTGCACGCACCTGATGAATGCCCTATGACAATGGTATCGGCATCGCACCCAAGGCCTTCAGCAGACTTCATAAATGGTAGCCATTCACTTTCAGGTGCTGCCTGCAGTCAGCATATCGTGAGTTTTAGGAAGAAAGGCACCACCTCATGCATTGAATTTGGTTGCTAGCTGGCACTTCCTCGATGATGCAGGATCCAAATGCTTGTGCAATGGGTTTTGCTCACACAATTAGAATTGGCATACCTCTTGCAAATTACTGGACAGTATGGCTGAAGGTAAGCTTGCACTGGCCTTGCAATTATGAGCTCGCTGCCATTTCGCACTGCTTACCATGGGTGAAGGCATGTTTTTCAGTACACACTCTGTCTTTGGTGGCCGATGAAGGCTGCGCTGGAGCCATCCGTACCAGTTTTCTCTGTGCGGGAGTGTTTTAGAAATTTCCTTTGCCCGCTTACAGATCTCGGTGTGCACAGTGAAATTCACAATAGGACCTGTCTCCATTGATAGCATGAGCACTCACTTGTAGACATCTGCCACCTTAATACCTGCGGTTGCGCAACATGGTGCAAGCTGAAAAAGGTTAGGAAGGTGGGCATGACCAGACGGCAGCAACAGAACTACATTATAATTCCAACATGTCGAACTACACTACTACTGGTCAATCACCTGGTACGATGACCAGGCGCTGGGTAGATGCTGCGACAGCTGCCATGATGTCGTCTGCTATGATGTTAATGACTGTATATTAATAATAATTTGAATATACTTGTGGTGCAATATACATGTAATGAGTGGGCTCAACTAGTCTAATGCCAGGATAGTCTGCAGTTGAAGCAGATTCTTTTCTTTCAACATGGGAAAGGATAAAGGAGGTGGAGAGGCAGGTTTGAGGAGGGAGGACAGGAGCACACGTGGCAAGCGTTTGCGTGCAGCCCTTGAGGATGAATCAGAGGGTGACCAGGAATTCTGGAACCAGGTTGGTCCGTATATCATGAGTCCCTGCATATATTTTGCACATTTTTGCTCCTTGTTGTGAGCCCATTTAAAATGCATGCGTTTGCCCCCGCCCTGTGTGCACACACTAGTCAAGTGAGCATAAACGGGCACTTGCATCAACCTGCACATGTTTGGAGCATACATGAATGCATGATTGATTAAATGTTCATAATGAATGCACCCATGCGTAGACTCACACATGCAAGTACATGCACACGTGAGTGCACACACACACACACA
>LKMJ01006702.1_pt1 | contig 10858 bp, 19 predicted proteins | sample 643391 | NCBI WGS metagenome assembly LKMJ01 (sample SAMN04112250, study PRJNA286221) | soda lake metagenome | biome: soda lake; feature: Kulunda Steppe; material: water; isolation source: sample PL-Br10 brine of Picturesque Lake | place: Russia: Kulunda steppe | collected 2010-07
AGCAGTGTCGCGCAGGCTGGGCTGGCAGACTTGGGGCTGTAGGTGGCTGTCCTGGGCATGAGCGCATCCTGCACAGGGGCAGCGTAGGTGAGAGGTTGCAGGAGTTAGGTTGCAAAAGTGGCCAGGCTTGTGTGGGCGCAGGAGATGTGATTGAAGGGGCTGCCAGGAAGGCTGGTCCCCAGGGCCTGCTACACAGTGCTTTATAAAAGGCTCCCTCTGAGCAGGCAGAAGGCAAAGGCACCTTTGCAGGCCTCAATGAGCGCACATTGACCAGGTACGCGGCCAGCAGGCAGGCAGCCACGCATGTTTAAGCCATGTTTGCAGGAGGGCAGAGGGACTCAGGGCACTTACGGGCAGGATGTACACCATCTTGCGCACGCCGCTGATGCCCTTAAAACGGAATAAGCCCAGCCAGAACACGTGGACGTCACGGAGGCGCTCGCTATATGACTTCCGATTGTTTTCCTACGCGCAGGCAGGTGGACGAGGCGCTTGTTGTGTGGCAGCCTGTAGCATTCCTGTGCTCAGGCTGCATGCAGGTAGGTGCGGGCGGGCTTGCTTGCCCACGTAGGCGCACAGGGGGACCTTGTGCCATGCTTGTACATCATGAGGGTTGGGCAGGGCCTCTAAGCCCGAGGGGCCACAACATTTGGCGCATAAGGGCTCACAGGGCAGAGCCTCACTGGGGCCTCTACTTAACCCCCTTTGCCAAAAGCTCAGCCCTCTGTACCCAACCCTGTGCATTCTAGCATACCCCCTGCAGTCAATGCTCAGTTGTCAATTTCTGTAACGTGTATGCATCACAGCCAGTACCCCGCAGTCGGCTCCCATTGTCTCTTACCAACTATGGCTCATCAAGCATCCATGGGACGTTCAGCAAATAAATGCATTGCATAAAACACCTGATACGCACTGCACTCCAACAAAGGCATATGACACTCGTGTCACCCTGGCAACGCGGGCTCCCAATGCGCGCACTGTGCCTGTGCGCTAGACCATAGCAGCACGCATGTAGGGGCATTGCTCCCATCACACACGCTGCCATCGTGTTGTGAAACTCCACTAAAGGATGGTAGGCAAATGCCTCTCACTAAACGCGTCACCTGTTACAAACCTCCAGCACAGGCTCGCAGACACGGCCTCTCTATCCCCGGCCCCTGAGCCCTCCCAGCAGTGACCCCACACCTGAAACAGGTCCTGGACGTAGGCGGCTTCAGGCGGCGGTACCACCAAGCTTTTCAGTGGCGCACTGTGGCTGCGTTCCGCTGTATCAAAGCCAGCGGAAGCACTTGGGTGGCCCTTGTCCTCCAAGGGATGCTGCTCCAAGATGGCCAGGCCTGGCGCAGAGGGGTCCCTAAGGCCCCCCAGGCAAGCAGAAGAATGCAAGCTGCTTTTCAGGGTGCCGTTCTGGGAGAGGGGTACGCTCCGGGAGAAGCCTGAGCTATCTAAGTTCAGTGACAGCCACGGCTCCCTCATGCTTTTGCCCCCCTGGCTAGGCTGAGCCTGCGAGCGCAACAAAGGGGAGGCGAGGTCACTTCCTATGGGTCGAAGCTAGGCTGGATGTACACACATGAACCTGCAGGTGTCTGTGCACAGGACCGTGTGCAAGTGCGAGTGCATGTGCGTAAGCACACCTAAGCCTAGAGCAACAGGGCAGGAAGCAGTCACCTGCGTACAGAGGGCGGCAACCACCAAGGGCTTTAGCGGGCACAAGCAGTTTGCAAATGGCCATACGTGCATTTAACAGGGTGGGATGCTAGTACAAGCGTTCGCCCAAAGCTCATACGACCAACACGACCAGCGGAAGCAGACACAACCAACAGAGGCAAACACGGCTAGCAGACATGATTTCACGCTGCCACCTGCCTACCCACCAAGACCTTGACGTAGACGTAAGTAGCAACCCAGTCACAGGGGGCCGCACCCACCGAGAACGAGTTTGAGCGCAGTGACGAGGGGGAGAGCTTGGTGCCCAGGAGCAGCGGCAGATCGCTGCCAGTCTGGCTGGGGCGCGTCCTGGCCCACGCCTCCATAGCCTTTATGGTCAGCTCCTGCTCACAGGCCACCATGCCCCCCTGGGCAGCGCCGTCCATGAAGCGCGCCGCGCTGCGGGCGAAGCAGCAGCAGCGAGTTGATGGGTGTGGCGTGAACAAAGAGGCTCCCGCACCGGCACACCTCCACCATGTGGTGCGGGGAATGGAGATGTCAGCGGCAGCTGCGTCATGAGAGCAATCCTGCTGGCGTGGCTGCGCTGCGTCATTAAGGCTGCGACGCTGGTGTTATGCATGCCCACATTAGAGAGGGCAAGTGCGGTGCAGCTTGCGGCCAATGCGTAGCTTGCAAGCACACACACACACGCGCGCGCACACACACGCGATCGTACACGCACACAGCGCGCACGCACACACAAACGCACCTGTTGACGCAGTCGCCGTGATAGTCCGCGCGCCCCATGTGGTCTGGCGCTACGTGCACAGGCTTCCCTTCACTGATGCCTATCTTTAGCCTGCAGGCAAGGCGTCAGGTGGGGGGTTCGGTCGAGGCAATGGCTGCAACAGGATGTGGCCAGGGCAAGGCAGCAGGGGTGAGGTCAAAGCAGGAGATGCATTGAGACGTGATCAGAAGTCAGGCAGGGGCCGGTCCATGCGCCCGCTCGATCAATCAGGAGGGCACGGTGCGCCGTGAGTCCCTTCAAGCAAGGGGCGCAGCACACAGCCCTGGGCTCAGGCTGGAGGATGCGCGCTCACAGCTTGCGCCGTAGCCGCTGTAGGGACCCAGCCGGCGCGCGCGCTCTCACGCACACGTGGCCCAGCACGCACACCTCAGCATCACGCTGGCACCTGCGTATGTGCTCGGGGCGTGTGGCCCCCTGCTGGCCGTCTACTGAGCTGCAGCCCCAGAGTCTCACCTTGGCCCCCTGAAAATTAGGCGCCCTTGGTCAAACACGTCCTGGAAGGACTCTCGGGTAGCAGATCTGGGCCACGCTACCATCATCATGCACTCCTGCATGGCGCAGCTCCATGCCAGTGCAGCCTGCACGTGTGGGCGGCGGCAGCGCAGTGTGCGCGTAAAGGCAGGGTGGTGAGCCCATGGCAGAGCGATGCTGCTTGCGCAAGCACGGCCCTTGTGCTGGGGCATGGCACAGGTCTGCGCCAGTGCAGCCTGTGTGCGTGTGGGCCACGGCGCACTCAGCGCAGGGGTGCGGAGCAAGGGCCGGAGTAAGCGCAGCCTGCGCTTGTGGACGGCAGGGCAGTGTGCACGGATGGGCTGGGCAAAAGGCTGAGCTCAGGACAAGATGGTCCCCCTGGCTGGCAAGCGGCACTGATTTGGGGCAGCTGCTACAGTAAGCAGGCCAGCCCTGCCATGCGCGCAATGGACAAACGTCAGACACGCCTGCATGCAGCAACGCGTGCTTCCAGCACTGGTGCTGCATTGCACCGCTAAGGAGCTTGTTTTAGAAAATTTGAATATATTTTATTTTGATCAGTATCGTCATAATCATTACAATATTACCATTATCATTCAGAGTTGTTCTGACCGTTTGACCAGCCCGGCCAAGACTGGCCCGGACCGGAGGGCAGGAACTGTTGAAATTGGGTCTCAGACTTAGTCAGATGCCTGATTTTGTTGAAAGACCCTTTATGATACCTTAAAAATCAGTGATCAGGGTGGATAAAACGTATATTAGAAAAAGAAGATTGCCTTTTTACTTGCTATCTTTGGAGACTCTCAAAAAAGTTCATTTAGGTCCAGAAAATGAAAGAAAGCCAGGAAACTAATCCATTAGCTTTAAAAGCTCAGAAATACATCCATTCCAAAAGACAGCCCCAAATGTCTTAATCCATCAAAGCTGAAAGGCACAAGCAGGCAGGGCAGCAACATCCAGCTTTCCCTAACTGTGGCACATTGCCTTACAACAGGACATACAGGACAATTTGCAGACAGCCAAAAAGTGTCTGAACAGAAATGTGATCCAGCTAGGAAGCCTGTGCTCACGTATTTTGCAATGCGCCTGGCTGCTGCGCACAGCCACGTGGCTTTCCTTGTCTGCAGCACTTGAGCTCTCAGTCAGTAGGCTCCTCTGGGCATAAATCTGCTCCTTTTGCTTCGCCTTTTGAGCATCATTGGCAGCTCCATGCAACACCCTCACTGCACTGAGCTTCTCCAGGCTATACTTATATGCACAAGCTTTGATTTGATTCCCTACGCCAAAAACATGCTGCCTGGCTCGCAGCACTTGCCGAATAGGCTGTAGAATACATCCACCAAGGCAGTGCAGCATCCTGCTTCCCCCCTGACCATCCACCTTAAACAGGCCAAGCTTGGCTAGCATCTCGGCCCTTGACCTACCTCATTATAGTTCAAAAGAAAAGTGCTACTAAGTGCAGGGGATGAGTGGAGCAGTGTCATTGTTGCCCCTTCCCGGTCCTCAACTCCCCCTCTGCCCACCGGTGCACGAAAGTGTTCTGGTTCGTATCCATCACAATTCAGGACCGGTACGACCGGAGGCCTGTGATTGTCCGGTCTGGACAACCCTTTTATCATATTACAGCTTGTATAGGCTAATGTTACATGGTATAGATTTAATGATGCCGCACTGCTGAGGAGCTGTTTGCCCATGAAAGGCCTGCACAGGTGCGCACAGAGCAGGCAGGTGTGCAGCATACGCCTACCTCAGGCTTGGAGAAGCTCAACATCAGCTTGAGGCTTCCAAACACCCGGCATAGGTATCCGTCCCCTTCCGTCTGCAGCATGCACGCAGGGAGTGCTTGTCATCGTCCATGCATGCACTTTCATGCACTGCCAGTCATGAGCACGCAACAGCTGTACAGCTTTGCAGCCTTTTTTTTTTTTTTTTTGGATTTAGATTTAGATTTACAAGAAAGCCACTCAGTCAAAACGCCTGACTGCTGGGCTGCAGCCTTTTGAGCCTTTTGAGTCATGCAACCCAAGCCTTAGGCCCCCAAAGCGGAGCAGCCCGCGCCATGACTTGGACCAGCAACTGCATTTATATGTTGGGCTAGTGCATGCGTGTGTGTGCATGTGAGTGTGTGTGAGTGTGTGTGAGTGTGCGTTTGTGCATGAATAAGTATGTATGTGTACGTGTGTGTGTGCGCGAGTGCATGCGTGGCTCACCTGGTCGAGGCAGCTGCTGGTGCATGCCAGCAGCAGGCGCTCCACTTGCTTCTGGGTTTTTGAGGAGAGCGCTTTGGCGTTGTCCACAACGGCAAACACTATGGTCACGGAGGGCAGGTCCTGCGCTTGTTCGGCCTGCCTGCCCAGGGGTGCAGCAAGAGTGCCTGCAACAAAGCGGGCAAGATTGCGTGGGTATGGCTGTGTGAGCGTGTTTCAGTGCCAGGGGCGTGCTATAGCACGGGAGCAGCCTGCTTGGGCTTCTCTTGCTTTTACTTTGGGTCAGCTAGCAAAGAGGCGCACTGCCACGCGCTCCTGCTCGTCATCCGGCACAGGCAGCAGATGGTTTGGAAAGGTAACCCCTGTAGCCAAATGTTTCTCGCAGGCTAGCCCCAACAAAGCATCAGTACTAAATGCAAGCTGCAGACAGCGTCCCTGCACACTGCAGACCTATGGATTCCAGCTCTCGCAGCTCTTTGCGGCTGGCATTCCATCAATGCCTCTGCTGCAAAGGGATGCTATTTTCTTTGAGATCCTATGCGCTGGGGCTTGACATATGATTTGCTTGCTCACATAGGCAAGGGGCACATGCTTAACTGAGCCAAGGTAAGGCATGCCGCTCGCCGCCCTTTGTGTGCAGTTTGAGCCCAGCCGTGCTAGGGCCTGTCGGTCATGCCCGCCACAAGCCGATAAGCTCGCATAAACGCACACATGCAAAGCCCACGTCCATCAGCATGCCTCAGGGTGCGACTCGCCTGGCGCATCAAAGTAGGGTTTATGGATGGTGCTCTTCAGGACAATCCCGCTCTTGTGCCTGCGGCGGCTGCCCCACACTTTTGCAACGTCTGCGTCATTGGCTGGAAGGATCTGGAACAGGTGGAGCTCGCCATGGTGAGGGCACTCCTGTGAAGGACCTGCAGGGCCACAGACACATGTGTGTGTGCCATAGACGCATGTGTGTAACAGACGCGTGTGTGCCACAGACGCGTGTGTGCCACAGATGCACGGATCCATAAGGCCACTGGGGGGCATGTGCGCCAGTGTGGCAGCTAAGGTAACAGAGCCCACAGCGTAAACCCATGAGGGAGTCTTGCTGCTTCAGCCCTGTAGCAGCAAAACCAGAGGAACGAGGGAGAGCCTCTGGGCAGTATTGGGGTGAGGCCGTATCACCAAGCCAAGAAAACACTGATCACAACTTGGGAATTGTGCATGCACTCTGTGTATGTATGTGTGTGTAAGCGCACGTTGTCTGTGTGTGTGCCTGTATGAGTGTGTGCGTGTGTGCTCACGTACGCAAGTGAAGTGTGTGCGTACGTGTGTGCAAGTATGTCTACATGCGTGCATGCACATGTGCAAATGCATGCCGTGTGCTGTATGCGTGCGCAGTCATGTGTGCACATGCCCAGGGTGCCAGGCACAGCAGTTCCAGCTGGAGCTGGTCCTACCCTCCAGACAGCTTCTCACCTTCAAAGATCTCCAACCCCTTCAGATAGCTCCTCACCTTCAAACAGCTTGCTCAGCCGCGAGGACAAATTGGCTATGCTGGGCGTCCTGTGGGGTGCTTTCCTGGCCCTGCCGGCCGCACCTTCCGCTGGTTTTCCGGCTGCACCTTCTGCTAGGTTTGGCTTGCCTTCTCCCGCCTTTTGCTTTACAAAGCAGCCCCTGCAGCGTTGGCGCACGGGGCAGCGAGGCTTATGCATCTGCATATTGCAGACTATTCCGCAGTTTGGTGCACTGGCGGGGCAAGTAAACTTGCAGGTGGTGAACTTGAAGTACATTGCAAACTGATCTGGACTGCTTCACCGGAGGAGCACACACACTTGTGCATCTGCATATTGCAGACTGTTCCGCGGTTTGGTGCACTGGTGGGGCAAGTAAACTTGCAGGTGGTGAACTTGTACAGTACATTGCAAACTGATCTGGACTGCTTCACCGGAGGAGCACGCACACTTGTGCATCTGCATCTTGCAGGCTATTCCGAAATGGTGCACAATGCCTCGGAGAGGCATATGTGCAGTGACAGTGTCATCCCACTTTCTAACACCCCAAGGAGTCTGCTGCACCCATACCCCCCCCACCCTCTGCGCCCAGAGTGCACCAGGAGGGCTCTTGTTCACCTCTGGCCTGCACCCTTGGCCTACGCATTCACCCACTCACATGTCCAGCACCGGCGCTTCGCGCTTCGCCTTGGCTTGCTGCACCAGCGAGCCAAGCAGGCGGGCCGACCAGCCCAGCACCCTCTGCGCCCGCAGCTGCTCCATGTGCATTCCCTGTGTGCAAAGTGAGGCAGCAGGTGGCAAATGAAGCAGGGAGCCTGCTGAACCTCTGCCCCTGTGCCTGGTCCACGTGCATTCCACTTGTGCAAGGCATACTGGCATTGGCTCAGGCATGCAAGCGTAGGTGGCCCTGTGCACATGTCATGCCCAAAGCTCATACACTGGACACAGGCTGCCCCGTGTGCACCCTGCCTCCTCCCTTGCAAGGTGCATGCTTGCTGCCCAACTGCGCATGCTCGCTGCCAGCTCTCTCCGTTGCTGCACCACTCATCCTGGATGCAGCAACCCACCTGATCATCAACCGTGCCCAGCTCCCCCAAGCTGTCCTTGATAGCTGCGAAGGTGTTGCCATCCATGAGCACTTGGCCACCGAGCGCAGTGTCGCTCACCTCTGCAGGCAAAGAGGGAGGAAAGCAGCATTTGGGCGCAGTGCTGCAACTGACAGTGTGATGCTGACCCCAGGTACTCGACCAGGGAGCACAGCGCTGCTCACCTCTGTGCACACATAACACATGCCTGCGTGCGTCGCAATGGCGAGTGACAGCACACAGGGTGGGGTGACACAATGCCATCTGGTTACACACGTCATTAGCGCTGCCTTGCGCAGATGTGCATTGCTGACGCCCTCGTGTCTTCACATGTCTAGCCCTTCCCGCGTGATCTGCTGCAGAAATGTGGGGGGGCACAAAGAAAATGCCAAAGGTCCTGACGCCACCAGGGCGCAAATGGAGGATGGATGGACGGGGAGCTCTTTGCTTGGCTCTCATTTGAGGCAGCACACTGCCCTTGTTGCATCGCGGCTCCGTGCTCGGGGCCTGGCCCCAAACCCAGGGGTCTGTTCCCTGTTGTTGCTGCCAACATAACCATTTGCACACCTTTGGCCAACTCAATGGTTGGGTGCCCCTGCAAGGACTCCCCGGGGAGGAGGAAGCCAGACGCGATGCCCATGCGCACTCGGATATTCATTGCTGCATCTCTGACAGCACCTGAGGAAAAAAGGATTAAAAAAGCACAGGCCCACCAGTTGGTCTTTAGGTGGACATTGCACGCCCTGCAGGCGCTCGAGGAGTCATGGGCATCAACTGAAAGGAACAGCATGCATGGTGGGATTGATTGACTGTGACGACGGAAGTACTGGAGTGTAAATGGATCTGATAATGACAATGGATAGTAAAGCTTTGATCGTCCAGCAGCTCAGGGCTGTTGTGTTCAATTACCAGTGATGTTGCCTGCCTCATTTTCGGCAACAGGGCCAGTGACCAGGTTAACAATGAATAATTCCTGGTATAATTCAAGCATTTGGATCTTATCAAATCATTCACACTTGAAGCATAATTTTGCTTTTTATAACCCTCCCAAAACGGGCCTTTTGATGCACCTATTTTGCTTCGTTTAGCACCTGAAAGAGGCCCCACGTCAACCTCCTAGCCATATACACCCATTGCGATATCATATATGCATGTCCAATCAGGGGTTGCGGAGGGGTACGTATCTAGTAAGCGTAAGTTAGTGCCTCCCTTTCGCCCCCTTCCTCTTGAAAGCCCATAGGCAAGCATGCGTTTGCATTATTTGACGGATCCATTCAATGTATTTTGAATTTCACTGAGTTATTCGCGCGCTATAGATACAAATAGGCGCATCCCCAAACCCTGGACCACATTGAATTTCACTGAGTTATTCGCGCGCTATAGATACAAATAGGCGCATCCCCAAACCCTGGACCACAGGAACACATGGAGGCCTGCAGTGTCATTGGCCTTATGAAGCACATTGCCATTGCCAATGCCATTGGTCTTAAAAACACAGTGCTATTGGTCTTAAACACAGGCGTTGGCTTGAAAAATGCACACAGGCTTCATACTCTACCGAAGTGTTGGCTCTTCATGCAACCAGACATTGCAGCAGTCTACAAACCCCAGCAGGCGTCCACACTGTGTGCATGCCCCTGCTTGGCTGCACCTTATTTCTCACTCAACACATGCCTGGGAAGGCAAGCTAAAGAAGCTGCAGCCCAAAGATACGTCATCATCTCAAGTCAAGCCGAAGTATTCTGTGCCATGCGCTTTTCTTGGTATAAATATGGAAGTGCAATACTATCAAAAACAAAGCATATGCACCAGGCACACGTACAGGGATTGGGGACATAGGTGCGCCAAGGTGAGCTTGTGGACAAGACCCCATATAAGCTTGTGACAACATTTGCTTCTTGAAGCAGGGCTGCAAAGATGAAATGTTGGCAAACAGCAGAGAGACCAAGGACGGCCTGCTGGGTCATCTGTAAGCACACACCTGATGTGCTGCGTATGCTGGGGCTCTGGAACTTTTGAAGGCTCTGCAGGAAGGTGATGCTGGCCCTGCGACCCTTTTTGTTAGGGAGCTTGTCCGAAGAGCTTTTCGACACGATGGCTAGAGGGGTCAGCTTGCTGTCTGAGCACTGAACCCCCCTGGGCTGTGGCCACTTCTGCTGGCGCAGCAGCTGCTGGGCCTGGAGGCAGAAGGCTGCAGCGTCTTTTGCATCGTAAAACACCTGGGTGTGAAGTGGGTGTAAAGTGGGGATGAGCGCTTCAGAGATCTAGCAAGTGGGGATGTGAAGTGGGTGTGAAGTGGGGATGAGTGCTTCAGAGATCTAGCAGCTGTTTGGGCACAGGAGAGCCTAGTGGTTGCCGGGGGATGTAGACAGAATGGCGGATTCGTTGTCAGGGTCAGCAGGGGATGTGAAGGCTACACTGTGCGACAGCCACAAGCTTATAAGCAAAAGCACGACGAGGTCATGCAGCATGTAGGCCAAGGACTTGTGGAAGACATGGACAAGGCACTCAGTAACCAGGGTCCATGCTTGGGGCATTTGACAGTACCATGTCATGGTACAGGGTCAAGGTCATTGACGAGGTTGCACAGCAGACGTCCGCAGGTGTCCAAGCACTCACAAGGGTCAATGAGTCGCCTTCTGTCTCCTGAGTTCGGCCGCAGTTGCACCTGCACGGGAGCATTGTCCACTTGCAATGCTTGTTGCGAGTCTCCATTGCGCATGGAAAGTTGGACTGACCACCTCACCAACAATGGCACTCACCACTTTGCACGGCGCATGATTGAGTTATGGATGGACAGAACTTTGTCGGACAACTCTGGATGTTGGGCGCACAGAGCTGCGTGGAAGAAGGCACAAGCCAGGCACACGTTAGTAGGTCAAACCACAGATGCTGCTGCAGGCAAGCGCTCTCCTCACCATAATACTGTTGAGGCGCCTGCTTAAGCGTTTTCTCGAGTGGGTCCATTGACACCTTCCGCTTCCGAGAGCTTGCTCTGAAGCAACAAAAAACACAGGGAAGCCCCAGAATGCTCTTACACAACAGTAACATTTCAGAAGCCACCATCTCCTCACATTAATTATGCTCCTCCCACAATCACACTCCCTCACTTCACGCTTCCCCTACCATCACGTCCCCCCC
>LKMJ01006703.1_pt1 | contig 10857 bp, 12 predicted proteins | sample 643391 | NCBI WGS metagenome assembly LKMJ01 (sample SAMN04112250, study PRJNA286221) | soda lake metagenome | biome: soda lake; feature: Kulunda Steppe; material: water; isolation source: sample PL-Br10 brine of Picturesque Lake | place: Russia: Kulunda steppe | collected 2010-07
GGGCAGGCATGGGCCAGGCAGGCAGGCATGGGGCAGGCATGGGGCAGGCAGGCAGGTAGGGTGGCGTGGGGCAGGCTGGCAGGTTTGGAGCTGGCAGGTAGGCAGGCCCTGAACGGGCAGGCAGGCAGGTAGGCCTGGAGTAGGCAGGCAGGCAGGCAGGCAGGCAGGCAGATAGGCAGGCGTGCTCTGTGACATACTGTGGACCAGGGCATGCTGTGAAAGTGAGCTGGGTGGTAGAGAGGGGCAGCAAGGTGTGGCGTTTTTGCAGGCAGGCAGGCTGGAGGACATAGCATGCCAGGGCTGAGGTGTGGCGATGGCAAACAGGGGCTTAGATGTGGCTGTGGCAAATGGTACATGGGGACCAAGCTGTGGCATGTGGCAAACAGGGGCTTAGGTGTGGCTGTGGCAAATGGTACATGGGGACCAAGCTGTGGCACATGGCAAACAGGGGCTTAGATGTGGCTGTAGCAAATGGTACATGGGGACCGACCAAGCTATGGCACGTGGCAAACAGGGGCTTAGATGTGGCGATGGCAAATGGTACATGGGGACCAAGCTGTGGCACATGGCAAACAGGGGCTTAGATGTGGCTGTGGCAAATGGCGTAGATGAGGTGGCCGTGGCACATTGCTTTTGGAGGCCAAGCTGTAGCACGCAGGGGCTACACATGGCACATGGGGGCCTAGCGCGGGCTTTGGGGTACAAAGCCTGCAGAGCCTCGCTGCTTGGTGATACAGACTCCGTCAGGCTCCATGCAACCAGTGCCAGGACGCAGCAGCTTCTGCACACAGCCGTTCCGGCTTCCAGGCAGCCCAGTCCTCCCAGCCAGGGGCACACCTTAAGCACAGCACCGGCCTGGAATACAGTCCGCACCTGCTGCATGCTCGGGCATTTGCGCGTCCACCTCCGCGGCTGGCAGCTGCTGCTCAACAGGCATTGGGTAATCAAGCACATCCCTCCCGCGAGGTGGCCTCCCTGCCCCCCCGGCCCCGCGGCCATCAACGCCCCCCTCCTCAACACCCTTCTCGATGGCCTGCAGCGAGCTCAGCGGGTCCACACCAGTCACGCCCTCCGGCCCGGAAAACCTGTCTGTGTGCGTCTCCATTGCGCCGCTGCGCCCAAGCACCCGGGCCTGCACGTACCCCTCCTCTTCCACTTGCTGCCTCGCCCCCTGCCTGCCCTGCCTGCTTGCACTTCCTGCAGGTGCGCAGCTCACATCCCTGTCTATCTTGGCCCCCCTTTGAACCCCCTCCTGCTCAGCAGTTGGAGCTTGGCCTGAGGCCTTGCTGACCTGCTCCCCTCTGCTCCTCTCCCAACCCATACCCGCCCCCTGCTCCTCCTCCTGCTGTCCTGCCCCCGCCCCTTGCACTGCCTGCAAGACACTGCCGCCTGATGGCTGAGGGGCAATTGACTGAGTCCCGTGTTGCAGACCTTCTGCTGGTGCCTGGGCCTCTGGGCTGATTGGCTGTGCCAACAGTTGTTGTGGTGGTGGTGGTGGTGGTGGCCACTCTGCTCCTGGACCGCTGGCAGCAGTGCAGGCGGGCAGTGCCCGGTCCGCAGCAGCTCCGCTGTTTGAGTCAGGCAGGCTACCGCCGTTCATCCGCCACCACTGGCTGCGAGCAGGGCAGGGTAAAGCGGTGCAGGGGCGCTAGGCAGACCTGGTCTTGGATCACTTGGCACTGGGCAGTTTTTAAAGTACCAACCTAAAAATACCCTTAGGTACTACCCTTGGTGTCTGTGAATGCCTGTGGGCGCATCGGGGCCTGGATGCACGGCAACAGGAGTTTTATAGCACACCTCCCATCAACTCACTGATTAGGGAGTTGGGGCGTGTGCCTGCAACCATTTTGCGCTTTTGCTCCCACTACACCCACCTGTGCCCACCACACCCATCTGCGCCTACTGCGCCCACCTGCCCCCGCTTACTAACTCTGCCAGGAGCACCCTTGAGCACAGGTCAGGGCTGTAACAGAGCAGTGCTTGAGTGACAAGGGCATCGGAATCCCTGCCCCAACGTTCACATGTTTAAATTCCAATATGATGCTTTGATCAGAAATACGGGCACGTGTAAACGCACCACAGCTCAAGAGGCAGGCAGAATGTTCCTCCTCCTTCAAGACATGCCGCTGGTCTTGTTCCCCTTGCAGGACAAGACACCCTCCCCCTTACCTTCATACCTACTCATGACAATCACCTGGCCAGTGGTGCGGACTCTCTTGTGACCACTCTTCTGCAGCCGCTTGTTGCCAAGGGCGTCGCCCGCTCTCCGCGCACACGCCCTGCATGGGTGACCAGCCAAGGCAGGTAGGTGGTTATAACTGCCATTTCATGCATGAGCTACAAGCGTGCACATGATTCCCGCAAGCTTGCAGCACATCAATAAAAAACATACACAAATTATGTTATGTGCACGTGTACACAAAATCACACGATTTTGTGTACACGTGATTCACACCAGCTCAGGCATAAATGGTGGGAATTAGCAGGAAGATTCACTGATCTCCCTTCTTGCTTCCTTGGCTGGCGATGCACGCTTAGGAGCAGTTGCCAGTACGAAGCTCATTGCCAGCCTGGGGCGATTAAGCTAAAATGCTTTTCAGCATCAAAGCAATAGAAGTATGCACCAATGGCGCCCAATCCGTGTTAGCTGCTGCTGCTGCTGCTGCTGCTGCTGCTGCTGCTGTGCAACAAAGACAAAGAAGGTAAAACACCTGTGCAATGTAAGCTGTGTGCACCTCACCTGTCCTTCGAGCGGCTGCTCTGTAACGTCTGAGGGCAGCCTCTTCTGTGCTGTCCTTCACAACTGGTAGGATAGGAGTGGACTGGTCCCGCAGCTCAGTTTCCAAGTGTAACTCGTACGTTGGGCAGCGACTTTCCAGCTGGCACAAGCGGTCCTGAAAAATGAAGGAGTCGACCTCTGTGTGAGTGCGTGTGCATGTGCTCATGTGCATACATCACAACCGTAAAAAACTGGCTACCTCATGTCCTTGTGGCAGCTATGCTTTGGCAAGCTTAAGGACAGCCAGAAATATTGGACAAGTGCGCCAACAATGAGTGCAGATCAGCATTCATCAGCGCAAACAAACAATGAGTGGATTGTTCAATGACTGACAAATGCTCTGTGCAACACTCCTTGGCATGAGCACACCTCCGCTGACTCAAGTGCCAGTAACCAGATATGCAACGGGTACTTGACAGGGTGGAAGAGCCTCGCAGCTACCCTCTCTGCATTGGCTCTACTTGGTGGGGCTGGTGGAAAGAGCACAGCATCAGCTGCACAAAAGTGTCAAAGGCAATGTTCGGTCAGATGAGAGAAATAGTGCGCAAGGTGAATTGCTTCCCAAGCAGAGCTGTACATTTAAAAAAACTTTGTCCAAAACAAGTGTCCTTTTTCTAATGCGATAAACTTTACTTTGCAGCTCACAATCTTGCCTCATTTAATGCCATGCAGGTGGTGCAACCATTGAAGGCCAACTTCCCGTGACACCCATACATATCAAGCAAACATGGACAAGGCTAATGCAGACAGGCAGACACACTTAACCAAGATCCTCCAGCCAGGCAGCAGCACTAGAGGATGACATAGATCAAATGCATCTCCCTTCCCCCTTCTAAAACAGGATTTGCGATAAAGGTTTCAGCATTTCGCAGACCTGCCACTGAGCGCACTGGACTTGCGCTTCCCCTGCGGGATGGGGGCGCAGCTATTGCCGCAAGCTGGCCTGCTTCCCTTGCCAACAGCTGCCCCTGCCCCTGCCCCTGCCGCTGCCCCTGCCCCTGCCGCTGCTGCGGCTGCTGCTGCTGCGGCTGCAGCTGTGGCTGTGGCTGCGGCTGCGGCGGCGACGGCGGTGGCAAAAGCACTTGTTGCAGGCTGGTACATGATGCATCCTCCCCTTGCGCAAGCGCTGTTGCTGAACTTGGAGAGGGCTGCCACTGGCTGCTACTGGCAGGTAGCCAAGGGTTGAGCAATCCAGCATCAGGAGGGAGCATGTGTGCGTGCAGCATGTGCTGGGAGCAGTCGGGATGAAAACAGAAGCACAAGATTGATTGAGTCAGAGAGGCCATTGGTGAGCTGCTTAAATGTTTTGATGGAGGCCTATGACCTTGGAGGGGCCTCAAGTCATTGCAGCATAAGAGGAATGCACATAAATAAGTCCTTGCTGGATGCATTCCTCATTTGATCAGTCAAGCAATCTGTTGAAAATGCAGGCCAAAGGCTGCAAGCATTCCCCAATTCATACACATCAAAGAAGCCAAACGCAAATTGGCTGCTATCAGATCAGTATTCCTTTTGAAGGAGCTCCCAAATCCCAAATCCATGCACGTGCACGTTTGATTTGCGAGCACCTTTGTCCCACCTAATCAATCACACCTGACACCTGACAACAAGATTTAAATGGGTAGATGAATGGCTACCTGACAGAGGGTGTGTACATGCTGAGCACAGCACAGGATTAGCCCGCTCATTCTCCTGCTGTATCTTGTATTCTGCTAGGTGTTGATGTGTAAACAATCAGAATGCCACAGCAAATCAAAACTCACTTGTACAGCTGATGGAGGTGGCAGCATTGTCTCGTCAAACATAGGAATGGGCGAGGGCATGGTTGCGAGTGTGTCAGCACTTGCGAGCACATCTGCAGCCCATTAAACAGCAAGCAGTGACATTGGTTTGAAAACATGTGCAAGGACATCAAAGATGCCGACACATAACACAGGCAGGGCAGGGTTCTGAGAGAGCAGGTGATGCATGGTCGAAAAATGAAACCGTTGAGGGCGTTATAATGCAACTGATTATGATTACTGCCAGATGATCACTAAAACACGATGGCCTTTCAAAAAGCAATAAAGATGAAAAGACCGATCAAGTATCCTTCTTTAGCGAGCGCAGAGCAAAACCTTGGATCCAAACCAATACGTATTGGAGCAGTGCTGCTGTCTTGCGGGCTGCGCAAGCAGGGATCACTAGATTTCATGCACAATGCAGCTTATTTCCCTCACAAATCCCTCTGGCAACGTTGTTAACAGACCTGCATATTGGTGCTCTTGTTCTTCTAGCTCCTCCAGCATGGCTGCCACGCAATTGGCAAAGCCAGCGGCGCCTTCAATGGTGCGACGAAATGCTTGTAAGCGATCCCTAGGCTGAAGAGGGCGGGCAACAGATATTGGCTGCTGCTGCTGCTGCTGCTGCTGCTGCTGGACATGTTGCTCGTGTTCTGCGTTGGCGGCGCTGGGGCCTCGCATGGCCCTCTCTGGCCACTCTTGTAATTCTCCCTGACCGGATGCAAGCCTTGGGCCAGTGGAAGACCCAGGATGTGGTTGGCCGTGGCCTGTGTCCTGGTCAAGTACAAGGCCCGCAGTGCTCGTACCAATGTGCCCGGAAATAGGCATGTTCACCCCTTCGAACATGGTGAAATAGCACTGCATGAAGAGGGCAGAAATAAGAATTTACAAGGATGATCAACTAATGGATTGTGCTGACTGGGGTGACAAGTTTGTTGAGGTGGACCATGATCACACATGGAGGACGGGCTTCCAGGTGCCCCAGTGTGCACAGATCAGCGTCGAGATGCATGGTGCCTATTTCAATCGAGCACCATCGTTATGACTATTCATATGTTTAAGACGTGGAGGCAACTTGCGCGCAACCATGCTCAGGGGCGGTCGATGAAATGCCTCATCATCCCACCCGGCTTTCTGGACTTGTCTCGGTCATCAATTCATCATGGGAAAAATACGTATCGTAGATGCTCGGGCGTAAATTCTCGACCATTCATGCTGCTAAGTATGTGATCTTGCTCGGGAGGATTGGATTGGACACGACGAGCCTGATGAACATTCGCCCAGATTAAATTCCTTGCGTGATAAATCTTTTCCAAAGTCTCGCTGATCACATCAGCAGATCAGGGCAACAAGAAAAACGCCGCTGTCTCAATGGAAGAGGGGCGTGTAAAGTTTGTTGAGGGCTCATAGGTATTGTGAAGGTGCTCACAGGAATCGTGAAGGGCTGAAGGGCTTCAGCTCAACCGACTTGCTCTTCCCCCGTGTGATAAGCTCTGCAAGTGCCTTGCCCGTCGCCGGACCGTTCAAGATGCCCCAGCAGCTGTGCCCTGTAGCCTGCAATTCAATAAAAGGATGGACTTGTCACTGGGCATGCATATCATCTGCATTCAAGGCCAAATATCCTTGGAATGGTTGCAAGTTAAGGAACATTGAGGAATGAGGCAGTGAGCAATGGCAAGCATTGCTGCAGTTGCATTGCTGCAATTCCAGTACAGGAAAATGCGAGCCCTTGGAAAGAAAATTTGCTCTGAGCAAGGGAATGAAAGCCAGATCAATATGAGAACTCCTGCATAGTCCACGTCATAGATAAGACCTGCTGTAAAAGGACGAATGCTCCAACAATGATAGCATGTATCGCTATATTGATGGCAATGTGCTGGTAGCGTACAACAAGGTTAAACCCCCTTAGATTTAGGAACACATAAGCGCAAAGCATGGTCCCAGAAAGCAACCAAGAAGAAGCTACCCCTGTGTTAACATCTGTCTCATTTATAAGGCTCTCTAGACTGGTGCGGCTAGTTTGTGCTTTCAGTCTGCACGCCTTGGCACCTACCACATATGCTCCTTGGACTCCTGGCACAGCTCCGATGATAGGCATGCCATCAGGTCCAACAGGCAGGTTACAAGCTTGGCGATCGGTGACGTCAGTCTCTGCATGTATCGCAGCGTATGCAGATGGTGGACACGAGGGGCTCATAATGAGTCAACAGCTCACCTTGGAGCTAAAGGAAAAATGAAATCCTCCCTCTCATTTGTTTAACCTAAAAATGGGACAAATGCAAGAATTGCGTTGCCTCAGGAGTGTGCTTGCGCACCTCTCAGTACTGAAGAAAGGCTTGCAGCAGCAACCATCAGATTGGCACATCTGCCGTCTTCTACAGTCACCTGTCAAGAGAGTGGCGTCAAGTACACAGGCATCTGATAAAAGAAGCCAGAAGACTTAACCTCAAGGAGGGTGTAAGGTATTGAGGACTGAATGGTCATTGTAATGAAAAATCATATCATTGAAGCAGAGCATAAAAGGCAAAAAAAGATCAATTTTTATGAACATGACAAGTATCAAGCACATTCCCAAAAGCTTGCAAAGTGACATGGCAAAGTGATGAATCTTCATTTGCCATCAGTAAGTAAACTGGATCCGATTCAGCTAAGGACTTGCCCACCTTTTTGGGGTCATCATCTAGGTATTCTGGGTCACTTCCCTCCCCGCAGACATATATGGTTCCATCTGGAATAGGGGAAACATTGATGTGAGGATGTCAACAACTCCTTTGAATATAAGCTATGCTCACGCCAACAGTGGTGACCCGCACTGGCCAGCAGCTCCCGTGCTGGTGTGTAGAGAGCAGCAGCAAGCCCGCCCTTACCTGGGCGCGGGTATATCTCTGGCTCGGCTTCTTTTCCTGTGTGTGTGCGGAGAGACAGTGTGGCGTAAATGGATAGTGCATGGTGCTCAGATGATCAAACCGAGTGCCTGGCCATGGAGGTCCAGAACCTGGGCTTACCTGATTTGTACTCAAAGCTTGTGAACAGGCACTGATCTGGAGGCTCCTCAAAATTACCCTCTTGTCTGGGTTTATAGATCAGACTGTGTGCTTTAAGACCTTGCACCCGAGGCAGCTGAAGCCCCCACTTCCGTGCCGCTGTGAATGTGAAAGGCAAAACAAGCAAACAACCAGCTGTTTATGGGGAAGACACATGGTCAGAGGATGCAAATTAATTTGCAGAAAGGAACAAGGAACAAGATTAGAATTTGCATCCTTCCGACCTGACTGCGCACACCAATGCTGGCTACAAGCAGGTCGCCAGCAAGCTTGCATCGTTGTGCCTAACGCAAAGGGGCCAGCTTGGCAAAAGCAGCTGTACACAGCACAGCTGAGCACAGCCAGAAGAGCGTGTTACAGCAATGCATTGGATCCTGGTGATCCAATTACAACAGGCATGTCCCTCTCACCTACATCTGTCCATGGGCCCATCGCAAGGACGACAACATCTGCTGGCACCACTTGGCCATTGACATGCACACCTGTGCAAGAATGGATTCCAAGGTACAGTTTACAAGCATTCCCTCCCGGTATCATGGGGTTGAGAGATGACCCTGCACACAGAGCGCGCTGTTGGGTGCACTGTCCACTGGATACAGGGGGGCACAGATAGAACTGAGTGTTTGCAGCTAAGTTGCAGCAATTCATTTTTTGCACACAGGCAGGTGACACAGGCAGAATCACAGGAATGATTTGGCACCTGTGACTCTTTTTCCTGCTTCATCCATCTCCAGCCCAGTGACGGCTCCTTGGACAAGGCTTGCCCCTAAATTCTGGGCATGCTCCATCAACGTGGTAGTCAGCCTGAACGGGTTGACCTGGTGGTGGGATGACAGAGACAAAAACCAATTGGACAGCATGGTAGGGGTAGGCTGGATGTTTGTGTGCCAGGCAAAGACATGGTGTGCAAGGCAATACTATGCAGCTTGGTGGAACCATGTTTTCCGACACGTTCATGACCCTTGATGCTTCGGAAGCACAGGCAGACAGATGCCTCTGTTCAGGCACCAGGTAGTGAGGCACCAGGTAGTGAGGCACCAGGTAGTGAGGCACCAGGTAGTGAGAAGGCACCAGGTAGTGAGAAGGCACCAGGTAGTGAGGCCGCAGGACCCCCAAAGTCTCTCTTCTCTCACCTGAGCGGTCGTCTTGGGGCCTCCCAGGCTTGCAACTGCGCATGCATGCAAGACATGTCGTGGGGATGTCCCATGCATGGAAGATATGTCGTGGGGATGTCCCATGCATGCAAGATATGTCGTGGGAGAGCCCCATGCATGAAAGATATGTCGTGGGAATGTCCCATGCATGCAAGATATGTCGCGGAAATGTCCCATGCGTGCAAGATGTCGTGGGGAAGTCCCGTGCATGCAAGATGTCATGGGATAGTCCTCCCCTTGATCACACTCCTGCCCGAGATGAAAGCTCTGCTGCGCCCACACCCAAAACTTTGCCGATAAAAGGTCACCTGCTGTCACGTTGCCGTCAAGCCAATCAGGCTTCAGGGTTTGGCCTGAGATCGTCTTGGGCCTGCTTGGAGCCGCCTCTGTGCCATTGACCTGTTTTGAGGTTGGCTATCAAGTTTAAACACTGTGGTAGGCATGCCTTTCACAAACAAGTCCATACTAATCGGGGGAGCGTGCCAAGGACAAATCGCGCTGCCATGCTCGTAAGAGGAGGTAGCAGAACCAAGGCGTTCAAAAACACATTCGGCCTTGCTAAAGGATAAGGCAGGCCTGCAGCTGGAGCTAGTTGCTTACCGCAAGGGTGTGCACTGTCCTGTACCCGATCTTGTCAGCCCCGAACTTGCTGGCCAGCTCCTCATGCAGCCTGTAGCTGGTACGCGCCAAGCCGCGCAGGCGTGAGCCGTCTGACCAGTCCAGTGCTAAGAAGCCCCCGGCCTTGCCTGTCCAGTCATGCATGTTGCAAAACCATTTGATCAAGGTGCAAGGCAAGCACCCTCTGCCTCGAGCAAGTGTACGCCTTGGGCGTATCCTCTTTCAGACAAGAGCCGATGGCAACTAGCAGCCGTGTCATCTGCACCGATTGTCACAATGATTCGCCAGTTAATCAGCTGCAACACAGACAGATGCCTACCAGTGATTAAAACCTTGATGCAAGAAACCAGATAAGTACGCTTTTGCCACTTTCAAAAAGGCCATGGACGCCTGCCAGAGTATAGCACAAAATAGGCAAGGATTGATGCTTGTTTCGAGTAGAAGGCGCTTACCTGAGGCTGCACAAGCAACGCTGCAACGTTCAATAACAGTTGTATTTTGTGCTGCACCCTCTTCACTCAGGTAGTAAGCAGTGGAGGCACCAACCACCCCTCCACCCACAATTATTATCCTGCGCGCACAGCTTCAGCTAGACTTTACTCAAAGCAAGTCTTGAGGGCTGTGACGTCTGAGGATGATCTCAATGAACACTGGGATCTGGCGTAGCCGCCAGCAAGCAGCGATCTCCATTGCAGCCATTCTACTGTGGTAGCTATACTTCTAACGCATGTGTGTGTGTCTCTCTCTCTCACTCTCTTCTTATGCCATATAATCCTTGAAAAAACCTCAAAAGAGAGATGCATGTTGCGAAAGGCTGGTCCCATGTTTCCCCCTGTTTGTTCACCTTCCAGTTTCAGGGGCTTGGGTCGTTGAAGGCGCACTTGCTCTGGCAGCGGTTCGCGTTTGACGCATTGGCGTCTGCACAGGTGGTTCACCATGCAATTCAAGTACCATGGGGTTGGTCAACAAAAAGGAAGCACAAAAGGAGAATTTTGCAGTGGGTATGCAGTGGACAACTCACCTTTGTTCTTGCGGTACAGTTGATTCCACTCTGCTTGAGTTGCATTGAATACTCAATTTACTAAATACTCAATGCAATTCACCATGAATTTCGTTGCGCAAGATCTGTATCAGTACAATTTATTTTGAACAAGACTTTTATTTCTATTGAAATTGATCAAATGGAGGAGCCAACGCCTTTGGCAAGGGCTTTTATTAGAGGTGACTTATTTAGTATCCATCCTCGTCTGCCTGAGTACTTAAAAGTACTCTCAGAGGTAAGATCTGGTGTAACTTGAGACGCAGGATCAGGGCATGCGTGTGCACACACAAGCGCATGCGCGCGCGCACACACACACACACACACACACACACACACACGCACATGCACACGCACACACACACACACATACACACACACAAACACACACACATACACACACACCTGCACACATGCCACAACAGCACACACACACACACAC
>LKMJ01006704.1_pt1 | contig 10857 bp, 14 predicted proteins | sample 643391 | NCBI WGS metagenome assembly LKMJ01 (sample SAMN04112250, study PRJNA286221) | soda lake metagenome | biome: soda lake; feature: Kulunda Steppe; material: water; isolation source: sample PL-Br10 brine of Picturesque Lake | place: Russia: Kulunda steppe | collected 2010-07
AACAACAACAACAACAACAACAACAACAACAACAACAACAACAACAACAACAACAACAACAACAACAACAACAACAACAACAACAACAACAACAACAACAACAACAACAACAACAACAACAACACCAACAACAGCACCACCACCACCAGAAACAGCTCGCCCCCACTCCCTCCTCAGACCTGGCCAGCCTGGACGACGACACGCCCCCAGCCACCCCCAGCCGCGCTGCCCCGCACACGCCACACGACTCCGCAGGTGCAGCAGGCAGCCCTCCGCTCCTGGTGCCACCTGGCGGGCACCACCACCGCCGCACCACTCCGCCCTCACGGCTGGGCCCCCACGCGCACACGTCCTCACTGCTGCCAGATCCGCTGCAAGTCCCACAGCAGCAGCAGCTGCCAGAGGCGCGGGCCAGGCCCGCGGATTCGGGCAGCCCGGGGGGGACCAAGAAGGCAAAGAAAAAGAAGCGTGCACACGCGCACTCGTCCGCAGCGGCTGACTTGCCGAGCGCGGGCGTCGGCAGTGGTACGCGCGCGCTGCAGCCGCTGCAGCAGCAGCCGGAGGAGGAGGAGAGCGGCGGGTCTGTGCACCACCGCGGCCCACCTGGGCAGCACATGGAGCAGGAGCAGCAGCAGCTTGGTGGCAGCTCCATCAGCGCAACAGATCTGGAGCGTGCGCGGGGCGTGGAGATGCCGTCTGTAATCCGGGAACGCCGGAAGCGCCGCCAGCAGGCCGCCGCTAACGGCGGCCTTGCGTCCACCGCCAGCACCCGCCACGCTCACAGCAGCAGCAGCGACTGCAAGCAGGCCGGGGGCTCAGCCATTCCCCTGCTGCCAGACCCGCACTTCCAGGAGCATGTGCGCTTTACGCCCGGCAGCGAGCCGCGGCCGGCCGCGCGCCTGTTGCCGTCCGCGTCGCCCACGGCGGCAGCACCCAGGGACAGCGACGCCCACGCCGGCGGCAGCATCGGCGGGTGCTACCTTGACGGCAGCAGCGACGATGATGGGGCCCGCAGTGGCATGGGCCCGCGCATGCATGTGAGACAATGAATCCTGCTCCTGCAGGATATGGGGAGGGGGGCTGGGCTTATGAGGGCTCTCTCTGTGCCCGGCTCTGGCTTCTCCGATTGATTGTCACTCTGGTGCTTGGTTGTCGCTCTGGGCTTGGTTGTCGCTGCTGGGCTGGTGAGCGTGGGCAGCTGGACTTCGGTCTGGGTTGCTGGAAGCAAGGCATGTGCGCGGCAGGTTTGCCGGTTTGCCAGCGTTCTTTGTCAACAGAGAAAGGGGTGTGTACACCATGTTCAGCAACCCCTCAGCACCCACAGGAGGGGTTGGTGGGCTCCGTAAGAGTGTAGGCCACCGGTGCTGCGACGCAGTCTTGCAAAACAAATGCATGCAGGACTGGGCTCTACATCACAGAGCAGCCGCGGGTTGCCTATTGATTTTGGCGTGTGATCGACGTTGCGCGAGGTGCCTGCTGTCTACTTGTGTGCAGTTGGGGGGCAGCAAGGGGGCAGCGGGGGTGCAGTGAGGGTGTGTGCCTGTGTATCGCCACACATCCAGGCCAGAGCGGGTGTGTGTGGCTGTGCCTGCGAGCATCATTGCACGCTCACAGGCGTCCTGCTCACACACCTCCAGCAGCACAAGCACTGTCAGGAGCACGCAGAGGAGCATCTCACACCCGTGCACGACACGGGAGCACACATGCACACCGAGGCACTTTTGCTCACACACCTGCGGTAGCATAAGCACTGCCTGATCACGCAGGGGAGTATCACAAGCACGCGCAGCACGCAAAGGCATGCACACCGAGGCACTTTTGCTCACACACCTGCGGTATAGCAAAAGCACTGCCTGATCACGCAGGGGAGTATCACAAGCACGCGCAGCACGCAAAGGCATGCACACCGAGGCAATCGCTCACACACCTCCAGCAGCGCAAGTGCCCTCATGCGCACTTTGCTCGTGCACCAGCATCAGCAGCTGAGGCAGCACGCAGGGGAATTTCACGTTCACACACACAGACACACACACACACTACCACAAGATACGCACACTTTGGCACATGCTCACAGCACAACACTACACACATGCTCACACGCACAAACACATGCACGCATGCGCGCGCCCCTCCCTGCGCGCAGCTGCTGCGCCGCCCCACAGCGCCCACGCCACGCCGTGCAGCCGCCAGCCGCGCCCCTTCCCCTGCCTCCACCGCCACCACCGTCACGCACACACGCACGCACGCGCGCGGCGGCGAGGACACCGCGGGCAGCACCCCGCACGCGCACCCGCACCATCCTCTTTCCACGCCCCAGCAGCACTCCTACTTCATGGACACCCCTGAAATGGGCTTGGGCATCACTGGGAGGGCCAGGGGCGATGGGGGGGACCAGGGGCCCTACTTCTATGACGCGTCCGGTACAAAGTGCTACCTGCCGCACCACAGGGGTCAGCACCAGCAGCAGCAGCAGCAGCAGCAGCAGCAGCAGCAGGGTGGGGGCGAGCCCAGGGGCAGGGCATTCGAGGCTTGGGGGGTGCAAGGGGAGGGGCGGGGCTCTCTGGAGGGCGCGTATGGAGAGGAGGATGCGCGGGGGTGGGGCGGAGGGGGCCGAGAGATGTGGGAGCAGGCGGCGGCGCTGGTGCAGCGGCGCAGCAGCCGCAGCAGGAGCCCCTCCCCACCTGCGCTGCCCAGGGTGCGTGTATGACTAGCGCTGCGAAGAGCTGTGGGGTGCACTGCTGTGGCTGCGTGTGCATAGAGTTGAGCAGTGCTGGCGCTGGGGTTGCGTGGAGCTGTGGGGTGCACTGCTGGCCTCGGATGTATGGAGTGTGTGGGGTGCACTGCTGTGGCTGCGTGTGCGTGCCCTGCAGGGGAGTGAAGGGGGGGGCGGGGGCCGACATGTCGAGTGTCACTTCATTGCTGTGCTGTGGTTTGGGTGGGGGCATTCGTGGAACGCACGGGGGATGCCAGCACATGTGATGGGGCTGCTGCTGAGGCCTGGCCTAGAGAGCCTCATGTGCACATGCTCGCTCACGCACACGTGCACACACATACACATGCACACACATGCACATGCACATGAGCACACACGAGCACGCACGCTCGCACGCGCGCGCAGCCGCCCTGGCGCCCCCCCGGGCCGGCCCACCAGGAGCAGCCGCCGCCCACGTCCCGCTCACCCAGCCCCGACCGCGCCACGCCCCCGCGCCGCGCCAGTTTCAGCCTGGGCTACTACTCGCCGTCTTGCGGCAGCGGCCCCGATGGCAGCGGTGGTGGTGGCGGCGGCGACGACGACGGCCGTGTATTCCTAACCGGGGGGCCTGCCAGCGGCACCAAGAAGCGGCGCGTGCTGGGCGGCGGCGTGTCGCAGCCGGTGGGTGCGGGCAAAAGCAGCAGGGGGGTAGAAAAAGGGGAGAGAGGGGCGTGCGTTGCCCCCTGCCCCCTGACCTCCCTATACCCTGTGCTGTGTCACCTCTAATAACAGAGCTGCGGCTGGGCCCTGCTGCACCCCTGTGGGTGGTGCTTGCGTCCTTGCATGGTTTCGCCTCCCTGCTCCTGCTGCCCTCCCTCCCAACCCCTTATTTCCTGCAGAGCCGTGCAGCCTGGCCTTGCTGCGCCGCCAGCGGTGGTTTCGTCCCATGCCTCTTGCCTTCAGCTGTCTCCCAGCTGCCCCTCCCTCCCATCCCCTTTTCCCCTGCAGAGCCGAAGCTTGGCCCTGCTGGCAGCGGTATCGCCGGACTCAGGCGGAAAGGCCGCAGGGGCACAGCGCCTGCAGCTGCCGCCCAGTGTCATCCACGAGGCGCTTGCCTACCCATCCGCCAAAACGGTGAGCGCACGCGAGCATAACACCGCTCCATGCCTGTGCATATATTTGTTTACACATACATCCGTATTCATATGTGTGTTTGTGTGCGCGCGTGTGTACGCGTGTGTATGCGTGTGGTGTGTATGTGAAGCAGGTATGGACCAGTGTGTGTGTGTGTCTTTGCATGTGTGAATGGGACATATAGCAAGATGGCCTAGGCTCATTTCCTGGCTCCAAGGGTTCATGCGGTGGTTTTGTTTGTCTGTGGGCTTGGTTTGTACGTGTTTCAACCAAATCAGTGGTATGATATCATTACACATGAAGGCCATTCCACTTTGCACACGCCTAAGCAAGCCCTTCTCTTGCCGGCATTGGCCACCTCTCTCTATAAATATGCATGTATACATATATCGCATCACCCAGCATGCACGTGCGCCCTCACACACGCCCACACACATGCATCTCCTCTCACGGGCACGCGCGCGCGCAGGTGGGCGTCAAGGGTGGCCACAAGCCACGCACGGCCCCGGCGCACATGAGCCCCTACACGCCCAGCCCCGCACGGCGCCCAGGCGCGTGGCCGGGCCTCGGACGCCAGGACACGGACACCTTCTACCCTGGTTTGGCCAGCGGCGACGCCTACGGCTCCTGGAGCTGCAGCGGCTGGGACCTCGGCACACCAGGCGGCGGCGCAGCGGCAACGGCAGCGGCGACAGCAGACCTGCGGGGCTGCGGGGGACAGAATGGGGTCAGCAGTATGGGCGGCGGCGGCAGCCTGCACAGCAGCCCGGGGTGGCGCGGCTTTGGCAGCGACGGGCGTGCGGCCCCAGCAGGGCTGTTCTCGCCTGCGCGCGTGGGCGTGCCCTCCCCCCAGGACAGCGGCAACTGAGGGCGGGGCATATGCCTTTTCCCCCGCAGGACAGCGGCAGCTGAGTGAGGGGTGTGCCTGCTCCCAGGATGGCAGCCAATAAGATGGGAATCGCCACTGTCAGCCAGCGGGGCGCTGCCGTGTTGAAGGGCTGGCAGGGGAGGAGGGGCACGGGTGCAGGCGCCATGGTTGTTTGTGATGGTATGGGAAGTGATGGGCAGGCTCTGGGGGTGCAGGCCCTTTGCCGAGGGCGGTCTCTGTAGGTGCACGCACTGAGAGACACAGGAAACAAAGGGCGCGCGCTGGTGGTGGTGGCAGCAGTGCAGGCAGAGGTGCTTTGGGGTGCTTTGGGGTGTGCTGCGCGAGATGTGGTGGCCAAATTCGTGGCAGGCTTGCGTGGTGCACAGGCGCTGGGACACGGGCCCTGCTGGTGTGCTTCAGGTTTTTTTTGTGTTTGATTCCTTTGATGCGGCTAGAGCCCAATGGACCATAAGTCAGGGCCCACTGGTTAGCAGGCAAGCTGCAGCTCAGGCCTGCTGTTAGGCCTGCTGGTGTGCTGCAGCTAGCAAGCCAGCAGGCACTGGGTTTTGGGCCGTCGCTATTGACTTGACCATGGGGCCGAGCCGCGGCTGGTGGTGCTCCAGGTGTGCGTCCTGTTGACACAGGGGGCCGCCCCTTTTCTTTCTTCTTAAACAGGAACAGGACAATGACAGAAGGCGCTGCACGGACCACAGAGGCCACAGAGGCACTGTGTGTCAAAAGTGAAGGACACCGGTGCTCGCTGGACCAAGTTGGGCCCCTCGACTCCGAATTGTGAGCAGCGCGCGTGCATGCGCGCGCTTGCCCGCAGAAGCACACTACGCACTGCCTGGGCACGGACAAACACGCAAGACTGCAAGGGGTGTGACCTGCAGGACGACTGTGGATACCTGTTCTGATCGGTTAGATAGCAGGACGCCTGACTTCTCAGACATTTGCAGCTGGCTGATCAATTTAATAGCAGGACGCCTGACTTCTCAGACATTTGCAGCTGGCTGATCAATTAAATAGCAGGATGCCTGACTTCTCAGACATTTGCAGCTGGCTGATCAATTTAATAGCAGGATGCCTGACTTCTCAGACATTTGCAGCTGGCATGTACATAGTTAAATGTTTGTGCAGCTTTGCAAGGGTGTGCTGGAGTGCATCTGCTTCTTTGTTGGCAAGTAGAAGTGTCTAGTCTATGAGCTAGGTGAGTTGTAGGCTGTTGACTCGTGGCTAAGCCAAGGGGGCTTGTTTGCTTGTCCAGGCTCGCTTGCTAACTTTGATTACCAACCACCCCCTTCCTTTCCAGTTATGTCGGTAGATTAACGTTATTTCCATTCTTGGACCAAAAGCCAATACATTAAAGGTTCAACATGCTAGCCAAGCATCCCACTGTGTAGTCCTGTCCTTCATACACACTTCCTGCTCTCTGGTGTGTGCAAACTCCACATTGACATTTGCTCATTCCCTTTCAAACACCACATAAGGGCACATGCATGGCTGATCAAATTGTGATCTATTGAGAAAGCCTTCAAAAACAATGTTAGGCGGCAGGGTTCAATTGCATGCACTGCAACTCAATGATGGTATGCATGTTTACTCGACCACAGGCAGTTCCTTCTAATGACTGTCCAACACCTTCAAGCTGTTTTGATTTTAAACAGCCTGGGAAATTTCTTGCCAACTCTGTCATACTCTGAGAGATTGCTGCAAACTGAACAAATTCGTGTTCAAGTTAGGCATGGGCAGCAACTTACTCATTGATTGAATGAGACTCAGCACTGTGACAGCACGAGCGCAAAAGAATAAAGAAAAAACCACGTAGGCAGTAAACCTCTCCTTTCATCAATCAAGGAAAAGGGTCGCCTAGGGCCTAGGCACTGTGTGCCTCTTCAACCAGTGCAAGTTTGCATAAAGCAGCTGGGCAACATAGGAGGCTCAAGAGCCTCTTGCTGAGCATGCTGAAGCCTCCAGCATGCTGTCGAGGCCCAGGGTTGTGATTTGGTGCGTTCATGGATACCTCCTGCAAAGGCCATGCCATGGAATACAAGTTGGCGTTAAGTTGGTTGGTTAGCTTAGGTTATACAGCTGTACCTGCCCGGTTGGGTTACATAGCTGTACCTGCAGTGCCAAACGAGGGCAGCTTAGCTGAAGCCAAACATGCCTGCAACCGAAACCAACATGTCATGCTGAATGACCGTCATGAACAGTTCAGCGTCTCAGGAACATGATATGTACATCACCCCATTCAGCAGTGAAATGCAAGCACGAGGTGCTGAATGTCAGATATATCATGTTCCAAGGAAAAAGCCGCACGCCGATTTTGTGCGCAACTCCCTGCAAATGAACGCTTGCGCACTGGGTCTAAGCGAGAATCATGCCTGTCACACACGCTTCTCGGATGGTGCACCAAAGGAATGTGGGGTCGGCGAGGAGAGGCGGTCTCGCTCGTCCAGAGTAGCCTTAAACCATGCTACAAAGGACCTAAACTCAACTATGTACGCACTAGCTGGATCTGCGCCGGGGCATATGATGCTGCTGCCACCCATCCATATCCCACAGGCGCCTCTGCCTCTCTGCACTCATCCTTACTCAGACCCAACCAGGCTCGTGTTGCGTGGGCCAGGCCCCTGGCCGGGCGGCCAGCGCCTCTGAGGAGTACTCCAGGCTCCAGGGAGGAAGGTTACAATTAATCGAAGAGAGAGATCCAGTCACCGTGACTGTGACAACAACAAATATCAACCAACCAACTACCCGCAAATGGATAGTGATACTGAATTGGCAATGACACTAATCTGGCATGACAAACAAAAAGCAAGCACTGCTCCAAGTTGGTAATGTTGTGTTCTGAAATCAAGTTTACAAGTTTAAGTTTGAACTTCAGCCAGATAGTTTGACTGTGCAGGTTGCTGGAGAACACCAGCCATACGGAAGACATCCATAAGCTCTGAGATAAAACGATAGGAATCATTAGTTTATTTCTGGAAAAAAGTGAAGACATCCCAGAACGAGCTTGGGAGAAATAAAAAGCTTCAGTCTGATTGACAGTAATCTTATGTGCCTGTGGTAAATCTTGAAACAAGTCTGCAAATTGAAGCCTCGACATACACATTTGCATGCAAGGACACAGGAAAAGAGCGTGTTTTTCGTCTTGAATTGCCTGCAAGCCACACTTATCAGAGGTACCATCATGATGTTCCCAGCTTCTTGCCTCGACACGCAGTGTAAGGTTGTGTTCTGAAATCAAGGCACAACATTCTAGGCACCCGTGCACAAAAAAGGCCAGGCCTTTGGTGTCTGCTTGGCTACTAGCCAGCTAGCCAATAGTACAATAGTACTAACTTGTCAGTAACAAAGTCTCTTAGCCTGTTTGAGCTTCTTAAGTTGGTTGAATCTGGACTGAGATCGATTTTGAGTGATAGATCTTACACTATGACTGAAAGACATAGTATTGCTTCCAGGCTCATCATCAAAGCCTTGAACAAAGGCAATTTCGGAGGAAACATCATTTCCAAAGAAATCAAATCTTCCATTGATCTTCCTATGTATGGAAGTGAAACACGGATGGCTCGACAAAGTCTGGTCATGCTGGCATATGTAGCCAGCAGGACCTTACCCTAATGGCTTCTACCAAACCTTCCATCAGATGGATTTCGTTCCTGCTCTAGACCAGATGCCGCATACTAATCTTTAGTAAGTGTCACACTTACTTAGCTTACTTACGTAAGGTTAGCTACCTTAATTGAGGCGGTCTCTAAGCCTCCGTGCAGCACATATTTAACACTGCACAAAAGTAGTCCGACGAGTCACATAAGATTGTCAATACAGCCTTGTAACCTCACAAAGAGTAAGAACTTATGGATTCTGAATGACACCATAAGTACCAAGAATGGTCCAAACTTTTTCAACCCTGCACTCCACCTACAACCTGGGTCTTGATGATGCGGTCTCCTTGCACTCTTCTCAAATTCATTTTCCTTGATCAGCCCCACAATGTCATTTGTAGCTGCAGGCTCGATTCAGACCGTCTGAAAGAAAGAAAGTAAAAGAAAGAAAAACTACGTAAGCAGCAAAAAGCTCCTCACATCAATTAAGGAAAAGGGGCCATTTGGGAAGAAAAGCCCGTTCACCAGAAAAGAAAAGGGGGAGTCAGTGAGGATCAGGAGGGTTGCGGGCAGACAAGTCAGTAAACCTCTCCTGATTGGTTTGAAGGTGGGGAGAATGCTCAAGAGAACGTCTGGTCTGAACAAGCTTATGAACATAGTGCACAGAATGAGCATGGAGTTTGAGAGCAAGTTTCTTTACTCTTTGTGAATCAAGGCCGAGACACTTCTAAGGAACCAAAGTGTGAACTGAAGTGACCGTGTTCATACTCTTCGTTATAAAACAGCCAATTGGAATAACATGACTTGTGACATTGTGAGGCAAGTGATGCTATCCAGGATGAGCAACATTCAAGGAGGCCTAAAAAAAAACAACCAGGAGGCCTCTCTACGCAAGAAGTATGCCCACCACAGGCTGTTCTTTCAGACAGTATCTCATGTTGTGTGCTTTCTTATATCAAAACAGCAATCAACTTTCATTTTTTCCTTCATGAATTATTTGCATTCTACGAGCAGGCTGACGGTCACACTTCTTGACAGGCCCTCAAGAATAACTTATTTTTATGATCCTTGTGAGAATGTCTCAACTTATTGAACAGTCAGCTTTTTTTCCAGGCTGGTATTTTTAAACTGCAAGTGATTGCACTTTTGCCTGTGTCAAATAAAGCATCACAGACACTGGTCCATCAGGTACTCAAGCATATATTCATGGTATCATGAGGGTAAGATCATCAGGGGTTTAATGGCCTACCAAACGAACCAAGCTAAATGTCGCAGTCTGAAAAGGAAGAAAGCACCCAATAAGAACAGCACCCAATCAGATGGTGTCTGATCAAGCCAGGAGGGCATTCCGCAGTCAGCGAAGGTAAAGGCCCACAGCAAGGTTGTCAAAGACTGGGCTGATGCCACTTCAAAGTATCTGCAATTTCTCTTGACAGATGAACATGATGAGGTGCAATCCCGCATGTCAGAGGTGCACGCACACATCATATGCCCTTTTCGGAGCACTTGGCCAGAAGTCAGTGCCTGCGTGCCAAGTGCACATGTTTTGTCAGGCCTCTGGGTCTGGAGTGCGCGCCTGCGTCACGCCTTGAACTTGGGCCTGGAAATGAGGCCTGCTCGGTACGGCTTGCCCGGCCCCGCATGGCTGTGCGCGTGCGCGTGCTGCTGCTGCTGCTGCTGCTGCTGCTGCTGGTGATGGTGGCTGGGACTGCCCCCTGGAGGGCTGGCGCTTGCGCTGTGTGGCGAGCCCCGCGGCAGGTGCTGGGACCCGCCGCCGCCACCACTGCCGCCTGCCGCGGCTGCTGCTGCTGCCCGCGCCTGCGCCTTCTCCAGCTGCGCCGCCAGCTCACGCCGCTCCTCAAAGCTGGAGGTGAGTGCATGCCTCAGGGCCACCAGCTCCGCGTCCCTCGCGCTTGCCTGCGCAAAGCACACATGCACACACCAGCATTTCTTCCTGGGGTACACACCAGCTCGCAGTGCACCAGCTGCAATGCTGGGCTGCACCGCCTCACAGCCTGTGGTTTGTGCACCGCCTCCAAAGGCCACCAACTCTGAGTCCATCGCGCTTGCTTGCGCCAGCAAATGAAACATTGGGTTTGTGGTCGTGTGTCATGCATGCCGGTCAGCGGGGGTTCCGGGGACTGCCGGTGGGGCGATGAGACATTGAGGTTTTGAAGGGGTGTGCTATGCATGATGGTGGCAGGTTTGCAACCCACGCTTCTTGGCCTGATGTCACGCCTGCCACGCAAGGGGTATGATGTTAGTGCATGACAGTGCATGGCGCGCGACAACTCACCTGGCTGCAGCCTTGGCATGCGTGTGCAGTGTGAGTGTGTAGTGCGAGTGTGCAGTGCGAGTGTGCAGTGTGAGTGTGCAGTGCGAGTGTAGTGCGAGTGTGCAGTGTGAGTGTGCAGTGCGAGTGTGCAGTGTGAGTGTGCAGTGCGAGTGCATTGTGAGTGTGCAGTGCGAGTGCATTGTGAGTGTGCAGTGTGCGTGTGCAGTGCGAATGTGCAGTGTGAGTGTGCAGTGCGAGTGCAGTGCGAGTGCAGTGTGAG
>LKMJ01006705.1_pt1 | contig 10853 bp, 10 predicted proteins | sample 643391 | NCBI WGS metagenome assembly LKMJ01 (sample SAMN04112250, study PRJNA286221) | soda lake metagenome | biome: soda lake; feature: Kulunda Steppe; material: water; isolation source: sample PL-Br10 brine of Picturesque Lake | place: Russia: Kulunda steppe | collected 2010-07
AAGTATTCTTTCCCAGCCCTTCTGGGTTAAAATATCAGCAAAGCTGGATAAAAAGCCGGCTGCTCTCCTGGGATTGAGTCTTTCCTTCCTGGCCGGACTGCTGCTGCTGGCAGCTGTCCTGTTTCGGAGACAGATAATTGAAAATTATCTGCTGCTGCTGCCCTATGCTGTTCTGGCTGGTTTTGGGACCGGAGGTCTTTTTACTCTGCCAGCCTCAATGGTGGCGGATATTATTGATGTAGCAGAGCTGAAAAACGGTATCAGGCTCGAGGGCATTTATTATGGAGGGCTCACCTTTGCCTATAAAACCTCCCAGTCCATTGCAATACTGTTGCTGGGGGTTTTTCTCGACCTGATTGGCTTTGATGCTGCCCGGGAATTTCAATCTGGCCTGACCCTTATGCTGATGGGTTTGTTGCTGGCAATCGGGGGAATGTTTTTTATTATTCTGGCCTTTATTTTTTATAAAAATTACCGCCTGGATCAGGAAACAATTTCCCGGATCCAGAAGAGGATAGACAGATAATACTATCAGGTAACAGTTTTCCTGGCCGGGAACAGTTGTAAGAGCAGGCTGGAACAGTATGCTAACAGCAGAGTTGTTAACAGCTGATAAAATAGGTATAATTAATTTAGTGAGATGATCAGCTGTCCAGGATCTTTAGATTGAATTTTATCTTAAAACATTTAACCGGGAGTTGATATGCTGTGGAAATTAAAATTGGCAGGAAAGATGATCTTATTGCCAGGGAAGTGGATGAAGAACATGCCCTTAAAACCCAAAAACGGGTGATTTTTTCTCCGGCGGAACACTGGGACAGTCATGTTATGAGAATTTTTACCCTGGAAGAAGGCGGACAAACCTTCCGGCATCAGCATGAATGGCCTCACTGGGTTTTTGTTCTGGAGGGAGAGGGAGCGGTGATAACAGAGGAGAAAAGTTATCCTCTGGGAAGAGGATCCTATGTCTTTGTTCCTCCTGAGCTCAGACACAATTTTGAGAATACCGGAGAAGAGAAATTTGAGTTCATGTGCATAGTTCCTGCGGAGGGAGATAGTTTCTAGAGGAAGATTTTATCCGGCAGGTTAGAAATCTTTTAGTGGTTTCGACCGGGGGGGATAAAAAATGTATGATGTGTTGATAATCGGAGGAGGGCCTGCCGGTTCCTCAGCAGGCAGACGGGCAGGTGAACTGGAGCTGAAAACTCTGTTGATAGAAAAGGAGATTTTTCCCCGCTATAAGCCCTGTGCGGGAGGGTTATCCAATCTGGCCAGATCCTATCTGAATTTTGTCATCCCCGCCTGGATAGTAGAAAAGGAGATTTTTGGGGCCAGAGTCCAGTTTAATAACAGGGCAAAGCAGGTAATCGAAGTGCAGAAGGATTATCGTATTGCAACTCTGGTATCCAGGAGTATTTTTGATGATTACCTGCTGAAGCAAGCCCGAAAAACCGGGATGGATGTAATTATGGGAGAAAAGGTTTTAAACTGTCAGGAAAAAGAAGACCGGGTTGAAGTTTTTAGTGAAAACAGTGTTTATCGGGCAAAATATGTAATTATAGCCGAGGGAGCCCGGGGAAACTTAAAAAAACTGGTGAGAAATAAAACAAGTGAGGATCAGATTTATGCCTCCCTGGTTACCGAGATTCCGAAAAAAAATGAAGTTATTGTCGGTTTCCTGTCTAATACTGTAAATATTCACTTTGGATTAACTCACAGGGGTTATGGCTGGATATTTCCTCACGATAATTATTATTCTGTAGGGCTGGCAGGACTGGCCGGGAGCAATCCGGGTTTTAAAAGAATCATGAAAACTTTTCTGGAAGAGAACGGCTTTACAGGTGAGTATAAACTCAAAGGGAATTTCATTCCGGCAGGAGAAATAAAGAGAAAGCTCCAAACAGGAAGAATTTTTCTGGCAGGCGATGCTGCCGGTTTTGTAGATTCTTTCACCGGGGAGGGCATAACCTATGCTGTCAGATCCGGTCAGCTGGCCGCCGGGACAATTTATGAAATTTTGTCCGGCAAAAGAGACGGCAGTTCTCTTGAAGGATATGTAAAAGCCTGTAAGCAGGAATTTGGCGGCAACCTCAACTATTCCCTAAAGCTGGCCAGAAAATTTCATAATATTCCTGAATTTTTATTTGACAGGTTTGTCAGTAAACCCCGAATAATTGACAAATTTCTTGATATTCCTGCAGGCAGAATCACCTATAAGGAATTTAACAGCTGGCTGCCAACCGCAATTTCAAAGATACCTCGTTTTAAATGCTGATCTTTTTTGCATATCTGGAACTGATTATCCGGCTGATAACCTGGGAAAGCAGGGTATCAGGGCATTTAGGCCTTTCTAACTGAAACTATTATTTCGATATGATCTCCCACATTTTCTATGATATTAGCTATATCCGATACATTTTTAATCAACTGGCGGTGGATGATCTTCTCTGCGGTGGTGATATCGGGGATCTGACCTATTTCCCGGATAAGGCTTTCCTCAATATCATCTATTTCTGACTCAATTTCTTCCAGTTTGCGGGCATATACCAGAGACTGATTCATATCGGTGAATAGCAGGTCCACACCTTCTGTCATTTCAGCATACTGTTTTTCTATCAAATCCATTGTCTCTAAAAATTTGTCCTCATTGATGCAGCAGAAATCGAGATTTAAAAAAATAATCTCCTCCAGGGCATCTTCCATGTTATCTGCAATATCATCGATAGCTTCAACCAGATTTAAAATATCTGCTCTGGTATTGGGCATCAGCGAGCCCTTGAGAATGCTTCTGATAATATTTCTGCGGTAATCATCAGCCCGGCTTTCGCTGGCATTGACCTTTTTGTTGAGTCTGCGCACCTCTTCGCTTTCTCCTTCATTGAGGTAGAGAATTATGGCTTTAAGAGCATCATCCAGACATTCTTCCACACTTTTTACCATATTCTTAAAATCATCTTCCAGCCGGTCAAAATCTCCACCAAAAGCAATCATATTTATCTCCTCCCAAATAGCATTTTTTATCTCTGTCTTCGTATTGCTTAATCATATTTTTTCAATGGTTGCTATTAATTAATATTATTGATTGACAGCCAAAATCCTTTATATTCAGCTCTGAAAATTAATTTCAGACATTTTTTAAAATTTAGCTGAGGTACACTATACAATTTTATAAACAAAATATTAAAGCAGCCAGCAGGCCAAAAATTCTATCTGTCCAAAAAAATTATTTTGCCATACAAAAAGCCCCGACCATTTAAATGGTCGGGGCTTTACTGTCAGCTGCTATATATTAATGTTTTTATTTACAATTATATTGCAACAACATTAATGGCCTTGGGGCCGCGGTCAGCTTCTTCGATTTCAAATTCAACGGCCTGATCTTCACTCAGGCTTTTGAATCCGTCAGCTTGAATTTCGGAAAAGTGAACAAAAACATCGTCTCCAGATTCTCTTTCAATAAAGCCAAAACCTTTTTGATCATTAAACCATTTAACATTACCACTGTAGATCATTTAAATTTATTCCTCCTAATTTGCTTTGGGCAACTTGCTAGATTTTTTCTACCCAACGGATGTAACTATAACACGTTAGCAGCGTTAAGTCAAATAATATTTTAAAAAACAGACTAAAAAAGTGTTTGACGATACCAGTTCAGTATGTTATGCTGTTCGAAGTGTAAAAAAATGTGCTGTTAATTTAGTTCATAGCTGTTCTGTAGAACACTTGCAACTCCGCTCCCTGATACGGGAAGTTTTATTTCTGCAACTTCCCAGGAGCGGAGTTTTTATGTGGCTGAATTTTTTGTACTGCAGGTAATATTCTAGAAATTTTGAGGTGATACCATGGAAAAGAAAAGATTATTTTTACGTGTTGGTATGGTTTTGGGCGGAGTTTTTCTGATCAGTCTGGGAGTTTACTTATTTGTTAATTCTCGTTTGGGCTCAGATCCCTTTACAGTAATGCTCCAGGGAGCTTCTCGAACACTGGGATTTTCATTGGGAGGTTTAAATATAGCTGTTAAGATAGCAATTTTACTTCCTCTGTTTTTGCTGACTAAAGCCAAATTTGGTCTTGGTACAATTGTAAATGCAGTATTTCTGGGGTTATTTATTGAGATGTTCTATTTTCTCTTTGGCTCACTGGAACCGGAATTTATTTTGCTCCAGCTCACAATGCTGGCGGGGGCTATCCTCACCATCGGCAGTGGAATAGCTCTTTATGTTTCGGCCGGAATGGGTGAAGGAGCGCTGGAATCTCTGATGATATTCTGCAAGAGAAAGTCAAATTTTTCTCTTAAGCTGGTTAAAGTTGGACTTGATGTTACCTTTGGTATTATCGGGGTGCTGCTGGGAGGCACTATAGGAGTTGGCACGGTGGTGGGAGCCCTTTCCATCGGACCGGTGACACAATATATGTTCCGGCAGGTAAATCACCTGACAGGATTAGAATTCTGAGGATGAGCCCTTCTTCCTGGCCCATCCTCATTAATTTTGCTCCTGCTTGATTTTAATATAACTGTTATTTTTAAATATGATTTTTATTTTCTATTTTCCTGGACTTGCAACCTTCTCTGGTTGCCCAGCTGTTCCTGCAAAAATTCTCTCCCTTCACCTTCAGCCAGTTCCTTCCTTTCATTCCGCAGCTGGTTCCTTTCCAGCCTTCTATTTTCCTGGTACTGACGCTCTCTTTCCAGGGGCTCACCATCACACAGACCGCAGTTTTCACCCGGGCCTCGTTCGCTTACCTGAAACTGCCTGGAATTGTCAACAGGCTCTCTGACGGCTGCCATTGAAGTCAGAGCCAGAGCCATTACCAGGACAAGAATCAGGATCGGTATTAATTTCCTTCTATTCATAATTTCACCTCCTTCTCTCTACACGTATTGTACAGGTTCTTTCATAGATCTTTGAACTTTTGACATTATTTATTATCTTTTTTACCGCCTATTTTACTACTAAAGCAAGTATAAAATAAAATTATAAAGAGAATATGAATTTCTTAAAGTTGGTTAATTTTTTTATCTGTGTTCAACTTTTTATCAATTGAAAAAATTCTCCAGCAAATGAAGGTAATAACTTTATTACAGGCAATATATTAAAATATAGAGGTCTTAAATGAGGTTTAAAATGACTTTTGTCAGCATTGCCTTTGCAGTTCAGAAAAGCTTTCCTGAAATGAATAATCGTCGATCTTTTCGGAGAAAATATCTTTATAAATTGCTTAAAAAAATAGGGGTGAGAAATATGGGATTTATGACCGGCGAAGAATTTAGTTCTGGAGTTGATTTTGCCTGTAAGCTGGATCAGGATGATTACCTGAGTAGTTACCGTCAGGAATTTTATCATCCCCGGGATACCATTTATCTGGATGGCAATTCTCTGGGTTTGTTCTCCCATCGAGCAGAGAAAAAGCTTTTACAAGCTCTCAAGGAATGGCAAGAACTTGCCATTGCTGGCTGGACCAAAGCTGAACCCCCCTGGTTCTGGTATGGAGAAAAACTGGGAGAACTTACCGCTCCCCTGCTGGGAGCTAAAACCCGGGAAACCATTGTTACCGGCTCCACCACTCTCAATATTCACCAGCTAATTGCTACTCTTTATCAGCCTGAAACGATCGGACATGAAATTTTGATTGATGAGTTAAATTTTCCCAGTGATCATTATGCTGTTAAAAGCCAGCTCAAGCTTTTAGGTGGTGATCCTGATAAAGATCTGATAGTGGTGAAAAGCGTTGATGGAGTTACTATAGCTGAAGAGGACATCATAGAAAAATTTTCTCAAAAGGTAGGATTGGCTCTGCTGCCTTCAGTTCAGTATCAGAGCGGCCAGTTACTGGATATTGAAAGGCTAACTGAAGCTGCTCACAGACATAATATTATCATCGGGTTTGATCTGGCACACTCTATCGGTGCTGTGCCCCATCAGCTTTCTGATCTGGGGGTGGATTTTGCTGTCTGGTGCAATTATAAATATCTAAATGCCGGCCCGGGGGCTGTTGGCGGACTCTATCTCAATAATAAGCATCTTGGCAGGGAACCTGCTCTGGCAGGCTGGTGGGGACACGACAAATCCACCCAGTTTGAAATGAAGAAAGATTTCAGGTCGGCTGATACTGCCGGGGCCCTGCAGATCGGTACAATTCCGGTTTTAAGTTCAGCCCCTCTTTTTGGCAGCCTGGAGATGATCAATGAAATTGGAATAGAGAAAGTTAGAGAGCGGTCTTTAAAGCTGACTGGTTATCTGTTGTATTTGATTGAAAAGAGGCTTTCCGGGCTGAAAATAGATTTTTCTGTTAACACCCCGCTGGAGCCAGAAAGAAGAGGAGGACATATTGCCCTGAGACCCCATCGGGAGGCTTACAAAATAAATGAAGCCCTCAAAGATCGGGGAATTATTGGAGATTTTCGAGAACCGGATACCATCAGGCTGGCGCCTTCTCCTCTCTATACTTCATTCCAGGACATCTGGAAATCCGTTGATGAGCTCCGGGAAATTGTAATAAATGATAAATACCAGGAATTTTCCAGCAGCCGATCTGAAGTCACCTGATTTTAGGACATCTGGTTCAAATATTTTCAATAATGATCAGCAATAATGATAAAATGTTTTTCTTCCTCTCATAGTTTTCTCATATTCACCCCTTATTTTGGTAGGTGAGAGTCAAGCAGCAAATAGCAACATATTAAATATCGAGCTCGATTCTTACTCTCAAAATAATTGCGGGAGGTAAAAAATTATGAGAATCAGGAAATTGATAACTGTAGTTGTCGGTCTGGCTCTGGTCCTAACTCTGGTAAGTGGAACTGCAGCTGCTGACACAATTAATGCTGGCGTTGTCGAGCTGCAGATGGTGGTTCAGCAGCATCCAGAAGCGATGGATTATCAGGCCGGACTGCAGGAGGAAATGATGGAACTTCAGCAGGAATTTGAAGAAGCAACAGCCGATCTGGATCCCGAGGAAGATGCAGAAGAGCTGCAGCAGGTCCAGCAGGAATTTCAGCAAGAAGCCATGGAGATAGAAGAAGGTTTTGAAGAAGGCCTGATGGATATCCTTGAACCTGATTTTGAAGAATTCATGGAAGAAGAAGGCTATGATATGATAGTTATGGAAGGCGCTGTAGTAGCATCAACAGTAGAGGTAAATGAAGAAAATGTCACCAGTGAGTTTTTAGAATTTATCAATGGAGAAGCCCCCCAGATGGAACTGGAACTGGATGAAGAGGATGATCTGTAAAAATATCCAGTCTATATCCAGTCTGAAATATAATAATATGAATTAAAAGACCAGGAGCAATTAAAAGAGAAAAAGCAATTCGAAGACCAAGAGCAGCTAGAAGCCCCGGCCTCTTTATTTCAGCGGCCGGGGTTATATTTTTTTGGATTGAGGTGTTCTTTTGGATTGAGTTGTTCTTTTGAAAGATAGGATAACAGATAATTTAAAAACCTGGAATGATTTGCGATTGAAGATTTATAGTTGTAATTTGTAATTGAGGATTTGTAATTGGCAATATTAATTCATATAATCTATTTACAGTTAAAAAAATATTTAAAGAAAGAGGTGATCTTAATGTTGATAGACTTTGCTGTCAGCCTGGCTGTATTTTTGATTTTCTATTTTGCTTTACTTAAATCCAGCCGTCTGCTCCTGAAAAATTTATCCCGGTTTAAATATGAGCTGATAACCGATAATCTCAAGGTGCCGGTGTTCTTTTTACTGCTGAATATCTCACTCTTAATTCCCTTTGCTTTTGCCAGAGAGGTCAATTTTATCCTGAACAGAATAAATCATCTGCTCAATATCACCCTGATTTTTCTGATAGCCTGGATGCTGATCAGGCTGATGACCGTGACCAGAGAATATCTGGTGGAAAAGCACAAAATTGATGTCAGCGATAACCTGAGAGCCAGAAAAGTACAGACCCAGTATAGAATTCTGGAAAAGGTTATCAAAGTGCTGATAATAGTTTTTGCTGCAGCCATAGCCCTGATGACCTTTGAACCCATCAGGAGCATTGGAGTCAGCCTGTTTGCCTCTGCCGGGATAGCCAGTATTATTATCGGTTTTTCTGCCCAGAAACTGATTGCCTCAATAATTGCCGGCATTCAGCTGGCAGTTGCCCAGCCGATCAGAATTGATGATGTTGTTATTGTGGAAGGAGAATGGGGCTGGATAGAGGAGATTAACCTGACCTATGTGGTGGTTAAAGTCTGGGATCAGCGGCGTCTGGTGGTGCCCACCACCTATTTTATTGAAAATATCTTTCAAAACTGGACCCGCAAATCTGCCTTTATCCTGGGCACAGTATTTCTCTATACTGATTATACAGTTCCTATTGATGCCATCCGGGAAGAGCTGGATCGCCTGCTGGAAGATAATGACCTCTGGGATAACAGGGTTAAGGTGGTTCAGGTGACAGATGCCAGCGAAAAAACAATGGAAATTCGTATTCTGGTCAGCTCCAAGGATTCTCCTACTGCCTGGGAATTAAGGGTGTTTTTGCGGGAGCAGCTGATTAAATTCATCCAGGAAAACTATCCTGAAAGCCTGCCAAAAACCAGAGTGGAATTTCCCGAAAAAGTCAAAGATTTTGCAGCCAGTTAGAATGAAAGTTCAGCAGGATAACTTTGAAAATGTGTCGTGATATTTTGCTATATTGCTGTGCCCTGAGGGTGCCTAGGGGTTAACCTTAAAAATTGGTTCATTAATTTTCATTTCTTGTTGTGCCCTGCAGGGTCAGGGGGATTTATCTAAAAAAATTGCAGGAAAAAGAGCAGCAGCTGTTGAAGTCTGCTGAAGGAGATTTAAATTAGCAGAAGGTCTTTTTATAAATAAAGAAATACTGAAATGATATTACAAATAAATAGCTATAGAAGTGATACTATAAACAAATAACTATAGAAATGATACTGCAGGATTAACATCTGAAAACCTGGTCTGTAAGATAATCTACTGATAACTGCTGTACTATTTAAAATTCAGCTGAAAGGGGCTCATATTTTTATGCCGGATATATTGATTAAGAATGCCAGAATTGTTGATGGTACAGGTTCATCCTGGTTTACCGGAAGTTTAATTGTAAACGGAGGTAAAATAAAAGAAATCATTCCCGGTCGGCTGGCTGGAGAAAGAAATAAACAGCTAAATGAGAAAAAAATGGACCGGGTAATTGAGGCTGACGGCCGGGTTTTAGCTCCAGGATTTATTGATATCCATACCCACTCCGATCTAAAACTGCTGGCCGATGGCAGAGCTGCCAGCAAGATCCGTCAGGGAGTGACCACCGAGGTGATAGGCAACTGCGGTTATTCTCCTGCTCCCGTTACAGAAGCCGGGAGAGAAATGCTGGAGGAAGAGCTGGCTGATTATCACCTGGAATTGAGTTGGGAAAGCTATCCAGAATTTTTAGATCAACTGGAAAAGTGTGAGCTTGCCGTTAATGTGGTTCCCCTGATCGGTCAGGGAACTCTGCGGAAGGCGGTAGTCGGCTATCAAGATCGACAGCTTACAGCTGAAGAGCTGAAACAGGTCCGGGACCTGACTGCTGCAGCCCTGGAGGCCGGGGCCCGGGGACTGTCAACCGGATTGATCTATCCTCCCTCCAGTTACAGCAGCACTGAAGAATTGATCGAGCTTTCTCGAATAGTTGCCGATCACGGGGGGATCTACACCAGCCATCTGCGGGAAGAAGGGTGCGGTCTAATAGCAGCGGTCCAGGAAGCAGTCAGAATCGGCCGGGAAGCCGGACTTCCGGTACATATTTCCCACCATAAAGTATCAGATCGGGAGTGCTGGGGACTGGTAGCAGGTTCTCTCGGGATTCTGGAAACAGCCCGGGATCGGGGCCAGGACATCACCTGCGATGTCTACCCCTATACTGCGACCAGCACCGGGCTGGCTGCGCTGCTGCCGGACTGGGCTCATGAAGGCGGCAGGCCTAAACTCCTGGAGAGAATAAAGAACCAGCCCGAAAGAAAGAGACTGCTGGACAGCCTGGAAGAGGTTGGAGAGAACCGGGGCTGGGATTCGATCATTGTGTCCAGTCTTCCCGGAGAGCGCTATACCCACCTAGAAGGCAACAGGATAGCAGAGATTGCCAAAAACTGGAGCATATCTGGTTCGGAAACAGTCTTGAAAATCCTGCAGGATCAGGAACTTCGGGCTGGCATGATCGGTTTTGCCATGTGTGAGCAGGATCTGGAGTCGGTGCTGACCAGCAGATTGAGTCTGATCGGTTCTGACGGCAGTGCTCTGGCAGCAGAGGGCCTGCTGGCTCAGGGCAAACCCCATCCCCGAAATTTCGGAACCTTTCCCCGGGTGCTGGGTTGTTATGTTAGAAATAAAGGGGTTTTGAAGCTGGAAGAGGCTGTCCATAAGATGACCGGCAAGACTGCTGCCCGTCTGGGGCTCTTTGATAGGGGTTTGATCCGACCCGGCCTGGCTGCTGACCTGGTACTCTTTGACCCCGATGAGATCCAGGATGAAGCCACCTTTGCAGAACCTCACCGGTACCCAACTGGTATCCATGAAGTTCTGGTTGCTGGAGAACCGGTAATTTATGAGGGTGAGCAGCTGGAAGTTTTCCCCGGCAGGCTGCTGCGGCAAGAATAATTTTGCCTGCTTGGCTCGGGCAATTTTTTTGGAAAACTTTTATTATAGAAACCAGTATTAAAGAAAACAGTACTAAAGAAACCAGCAGTAAAGAAACCGGGACAGGTTTCAGAGGCTGTTTGTCTCCCGCTTTATTATTTTTGTAGACAAACCGGCAGCACTTGAGGTATAATTAGTTATAACTTAATTGTATTCTAATCAAATTTTAATCTTCTTTAAATGGCATTCAAATCTGAAATTGTTAT
>LKMJ01006706.1_pt1 | contig 10853 bp, 19 predicted proteins | sample 643391 | NCBI WGS metagenome assembly LKMJ01 (sample SAMN04112250, study PRJNA286221) | soda lake metagenome | biome: soda lake; feature: Kulunda Steppe; material: water; isolation source: sample PL-Br10 brine of Picturesque Lake | place: Russia: Kulunda steppe | collected 2010-07
GAGGAACCACACGGGACCCTGTGAACGCAGTTTTTCATGCCTTTCTAAACCAGCTCAAGCATTTGATTCAGCTTTGAGCTTCGGGTGTTTGCATTTTGAGTGTTTGCATTAGATTCAGCTTATAGCATTTGAGTGCGTTTTGAAGCAAGCTAAGCATACATATTTTAACAAAGATCATGTGCCAAGGGCCTTGTGGTGCTTCAATCCAACATTGCACAGCAATGCCATCTTTGCCGCACACTGTAGCAGGTAAAATCATGCGATACCATACAACACCAAGATGCAAGAACATTCGCTGTTCCAGGAAAGTTTTGTTATCTGTCAAGTAGACATGCAGCTAATAGAACAGAGGACTAAGAATTGAGCTTGTCTCTAAATTAGGCATTCATACTCCGAGTATGAATCTGGGTGAGTCACCCAGCAGCTGCTGCAAAAGTCATAGCGCAAGCGGCGTCTTCAGCTTGGGGAAGGGAGGCAGGAAGAGAGGGGGGCAAGCATTCTAGACAGAGCACGAAGAGTACATCCTTCAAAGACACGATTGAGCACACAAACAGTCAAGCTGGGGTTTTGAGACCGCTCTTGGCAAGCAGTGCATCAAAGTCAAAGCGCATGGGATTGTGGTTGAAGTCAAGCACTGCCTTGTAGTCCTCATTGTCCGTGTAGTACGCGCGCAGGAGCTCCAGAACAGCTCGAGCCTGTCATAGCATCATGCAGCCACAACATGCACTTAAACCAACAGCACAACTGCTGGGCTATGTATTGAACCTACTATTGCATGTACATATAATGGAATGCAACAAGCAAATGGCCAGGCATGCTGCAAAGCAAGCAATACCGCTCTTTCCACACTAATATTAGGACAACTCCTTGAAAAACTATGAATGTAACGTTACCAGGTGGGGGCATGCAGACAGCTGCGCTTGCAGGAATATGCAGGTTCGCAGGCCATTAATGGATCACCAAACTTTAACACATTTCCAATTGATAATTTAAACATCATATGGTCAATGCAGCAGCGTAAAGAGATATTCAACTGGAAATATTGTGAAAAATTCATGCAAATGGCCAAGACACAGGTAAAGCGACTGGGCTTCCATGCAGCAACAACGGCTTCATGGAGTGCTTGGCTACCTCTGAAGCATGAAGCATCATGAAATCGTAATTCAACTGTCAGTGACATACAGAGAATAAGGGTAGAATCTCCTTGCCAAAAGATTCTCGCGGAGGTGAGTCACAGCTCAGAATCAGGACCAAGATCAGGGGTACAGACCTCCTCTGCAGGAACCTGCTTGGGATCCAGGATGTCCCCTCTTGTCAGCACCACCTTCTTGCTCTGAATCAGCTCAGGGTAGTGGGTGATGACCATGCTTGCAGCAGCACCCACGCCATTCCTTCACAGATCACGCAGCAAACAGGTGTAGGCACAAACAGCAGTGTGTACTGATGCTGTTATGCTTCCGAATGGATGCTGCAGCGCCGCCGCAGTTAACGCATACTCTCGAGCTATGCGTATATTTGCGCTTGCCAGAATGAGACTAAGCAGAGCTGCATGTAGCAGCTCAGGGGGCACCCCAGTACAGGCAAGTGCCGAGGCCTTTTCATCGCTATTTGTGCCACAAGTTGATTGACCACAGCTCTGTGGCATGCTCATGTGATCTGTGATGCTGCGCAAGGGACGCCACAATTTTTGCTTGACTAGCAGCCTGACGGCATGCCACCCCCCCGCTGCTCTACATCAGCCCATCATTGATTCTAAATAATTCTATTGGAGAAGCAGGAGAGGCAACCCTAGTGCTCTGTCTGAATTCCATTACAAGCCAAGTACCAACCCTGCCATGCCAAATTCCCCCACCTAATTCAAGATATGGTTCAGTCTGGATGCTGCCACACCACTTGAACTCTTCCATCAGCGTGATAACACGCTTGAAAAGAGTAGAATATAAAAGGAGTATAAGATATACTTAAAAGAGTGCGAGATTCGCACAATGAAGTACAAAATAAAAGGGGTATGAGATGCTGCCGTACCTCTTGTACTCCTCCAGCAGCGTGACAAGTGTGAAAGGAAGCTGCATTTGGCTCACCATCGTCAGGAAGCCACCCCCTGGCTTGGCTATGGGGAGGACAAACATGGGGCTGCAAGAGCGCATGGCACAGGACAAAGACAGGTTATGCTTGGATTAAGTTTTGACTCCTGAGTTCCCAATGACGCCAGGCTGTGGCAGCTAATGAGGTATCACAGTCACAGCAGACACATGCCAAAGCCTCAGAGTCAACATGAAACATTTTGGCACCCAAAAGACCGGCGGCCTCTGGAAAAAGAGCCAGCACCTTTTCTGTGTGTGTGGCCACTGCGGCTGGACAACTAACTCTGTGCCTGCACTGCTCAGCAGCTTGCTTGTCAGGTGTTCTTGAACGGACACATAAGCAGATCCAGAAAACGCTTGCATCACCAACACAAGATGGCATGTGTCATCTGGCAGGCATGTGTTTCTTAAAACGCAGTCAGATGTGCATGCCCTGATCAAAACCCTCCCCCCAAAAGCTTTTGGTAGCCATGCACACAACCATCCAGAAAGACCAGCAGGATTCTGCACCTTTTCTTTGCCCTCTCTTGTAGCAGTCCCCATTCTTCACTGGACATCACACTGGCCACACGATTCTCAGCCGCATCAGCATGGTACTGCACACATGTCCAATCATATGACAGACTCTATGCTGCCACAAATAATGCCTAAAACAACTTTGAAGCGCACATCACCCTATTACGCTGGCCCTCACAACATGCAGAGCACACATGCTTTGACATGTGTACTTTTGTGTCCTCTGTCTATGTCTCGGCTCATGGATGATGTCGTGCTCTTACTTGTGTACCGCCAACAAATGTTGTCGTGTGTATTTGTGCAACTTTTCATGTACAAGCATGTTGTTATGTGTATGTGAAAGCATGCGCGTTTATGAGTGTGTGCGCATGTGTGTGTGTGTGTGTGTGTGCATGTGCATGGTTGTGTTTGCGTGCGAGCGTGCGTGCATGCATGCGTGTGTGTGCGCATGTGTGTGTGCGTGTGTGTGTGCATGTGTGTGTGCGTGCGAGAGTGCATGCATGCATACGTGTGTGCGTGCGTGTGTATGTGCGTATGTACGTGTGCATGCGCGCGTGCGTGTGTGTGTGTGTGAATGCGCGTGCGTGGCTTCACCCATTGATTGATCAATACAAATTAAAAGAGGATTAGCAATCTTTAGTATCCTATCCTGTGATTGCCCTCTATCGGCGTGAAAATTAGCAGTTTAATCAACTTGCTCTGATCTTCCACAAAGTGCGACGCCTGTTCCATATCAAACACATGCCTTCATCCATATTTCACTGATTTCCTCTGTGGATTTGCCTTCAATTTCCTCCAGCTTGAGGACCTGCATCAGAGAATCGCGATGGACAGACAAAATTCCTTCTGCAAACGCATGGTGCAAGCCTATGCTTGCAGCCATGTGTGCATCTCTGCACACACACATACAAAAACATTTTGCCTGGGGAAAAGTCTGAGTAGAACAAACATGCGCAAGGAATCCAGAGCTGGGAGCGTGTTTCGAGCAGGCATGATCTCCGCAACACACCCCTGCTCTCTTTCTTGATCATTCTTTGTGCACAGAAACCAAGGCATGAATACGTGTATCACCTGGTGCAAATGCGTAGGTGATGTTTGGGAAATCCCAGCGACACTGAACCTGCGCAAGCCAAGCTAGACACACAAGAAGAAGGCAGTTGTCTGAAAGTTGTCCGTCATGAGCTGCACGACAGGTGCAAGGCCGTAGCTCATCATGAGCACAACAGTAGACTTACTGATGACGAAGCATGGGAGCCTTGGCTCCTGAAAGAAGACAAGACGCTCCTCCATATGGGCTCCATGAGGCAGGTACGACGAAAGCATCAAGCCAATCTTTTAAATATGCACATATTTGTTTTTCCTAATGAAATCAATATTTTCCGGGCAAGCAGCAGTGCGTTTCCAAGTGGATGAGACGCGGCCGGGCCGGGGTGCTCAAGTGGCGGGTCATGAGTGGCTCCTGGTCCTGGTGAGTAATATGAAGGCAGACAAGGGTGACTTGTGGTCATCTCCATGCATTTGCAAAAGCATGCATTTGCAGCTGAGCATCAAGACCAAACCTCAGCTTTCAAGGTTCTTTCCTAATTTCATCCCTCTGATCAACAAAGTCTCCCTTATATAGTTACAGCTAGGGTATTATCACAAATGCGAGCATCCCCTCAAAGGAGCACGTGCATGCAGCTTAGGCTAATGGCATTCACATTCAAGTGTTTCCACCCTCTCCCCCCCCCACACACACAAGCGCACATGCGCACGCGCACACACATGCTCACACGCGTACGCACATATAACAGTTTGTGCATGCGCACACACACACACTCTTGCATGCACACACATGCTCACACATTTTGCACAAATGCACCACACAAACACACGTTCACACCTATTCTGCACACACAGACACACACACATCACCACCACCACCACCACCATGACACACACATGCACGCACAAGCACGGGCGTATACACGTGCATGCAGCGCAATCACTGTACTCGCACGGACACATGCACTTGTCTGCACACATGCAAACACCTGGAAAGCTCGTTGCACAAATATGCCAAGTTTGAGGCAGCATCAACAATTGAATGGATCACTGATGACCAGTGAGGGACGTGCTGATGGATTTGTGTGCAACTGTGTCATGTGCATGGGAGTTCATCACCATTCATCTACTTTCGTCCTGTAATCGGTTCCAGTCCTGCGGCGTGCCTTGCTGCGGAGCACCTGCAGCAAGATGCAATGACTGCTACCCCTGCCCCACACATGCAGGTGACTTAGTATGCTTGATCAGAGCCTCAAGCCGAAAAAAGTGGGTGCCCAGACAGTCCCACCTGAGGCACATCCAGCTGATGCACTCACAGCACAGCATGCCTCAGCTGCCCAGCTGCCAGCTTCGGTGACCAGCCAGCTGCCGCATGAGCGCTCGCCCCAGACACCGCTTCCACACAGCTCGCTGCACGCCATCCTGAGCTGGATGCTCGTCATTTGGGGTTCCGTCAGCCTTGTGCATGCGCTGTGAGTGCTGCATGGCCAGCATGCGTGCGTGGACCCGCGGACACTCACACAGGCATGCCATGGCACACTGTCGCAAATGAGCGTGGACAGTGCAGCATGTTAACGTATGTAAGGCAACACCCAATACAGACTTTTGTATGCATGTGCAAGCCCTTTGGCTGCTGCGACGAGCACAAGGCACACACCGTAAGATGTTCAATGCGCAGACTTTTACATGTGCCTCTACACCAAAAGTACGGACATGCGGACATGTGCATAGGCATACGTACGCATGCAAAGAAGACTCTCGGTACAAGACCACGCACGCGAGCACATACGTCCACAACCATTCACACAAACACGCACGCACACGCACGCACACACACATGCACGCGCGTGTGCGCTTACACACACTTGTGCAAATGCACACAGCACACGCTGAGCCAAGGGGGGTATCCATGCTGGGCAAGGGGTTTGCAGTGCATGCTGCCCTTTACGCTCACAGAGACTGTATGCCGATGGGCGCGCGCTTGTGTTGCAAGGCAGAGGCTGCAGGGAGCAAAAAGGGTGCCTGTGCTTGCTCAAGAAGGAAGGCTGCAGGGATAGAGGCGGTGGCCCATGCGTATGCTGCCCACGTTCACGAGCCCCCATTGGGCTGTGCACAGTGCTTGTTTTAAGATGGATCTGTTCTATACCATCGTCTACGCCATGACACACACACCCTTGAGGGCTCCCAAACACGGCCATCACCCCTGCGGGGTCATTGCAATGGGCATGGCATGTCTGCTGCTTTGCTACTACTACGGGGGCCTGCTTATGTTGATGGTGTGCTCATGGCTGTGAGCCGGAGGAGCCTGCACAGTCTTAGCTGGGGCACGGCCTCCAGCACTGGTGCAACACCCTGCTCCTCAGGGAGGTGCCCTGCTGCTGGCCACCTCGAGCCCGAGCGGCTGAGCGAGCTGCTTGCTATGTGGCCCTGAGCAGCCTTGCCAGGGCCTTTGCAGTCAAGCAGGCTCCTTGCTATGTGGCCCTGAGCAGCTTTGCCGGGGCCTTTGCAGTCAAGCGGGCTCCTTGCTATGTGGCCCTGAGCAGCTTTGCCAGGGCCTTTGCAGTCAAGCGGGCTGCTTGCTATTGTCCTCTGCGGGCTGGTACCTTCCTGCATGTTACTGAGGGGCTGAGCGGCTTGTTGCCGCAGGCTCGCGCGGCCCCTTGCCATAGGCCTGAAGCCTGCTCATGCCATTGACCACGTCTGTGCTTGTTGCCACAGGCCTGAGCGGCTGTGTCTGCTGGTCTCTGCTTAAACATGCAGGAGGTCTATGAGCCAGAAGGACCTGAGGGGTAGCATGGAGGCCACTGACCTGGCCATGGGTTCCAGCCTTACGACCACAGGCTTCTTTGGGCTCAGCAGGTAAATGGTGCATCAATGCGCGCGTGCGTGCATGGGTGCACTGGTATGGCGTGTGTTTTAATGCACTTTTTTTGTGCACGCCCGCGTGTCTATAAGTGTGTGGGGGGGTTGTGTGCGCGTGTGCATTCCATGGGCTCAGGCTTAGCATAAGTGCACGTGTGCTCTTGCGTGTGTGTGTGTGTGCGCGCGCGCGTGTGCGTGTGCGTGTGTGTGTGTGTCTGCACATGTTGAACGGAGGAAACACGCATGTGCACATCCAGGTGTGTGCATACATGTGCACTTCATGGGGATCTGCATGAGACTGCGTTCAAGGGACCGTGTATGGCATTCATGTTTTTTATGTGTGCATGGGCACGCGTATTTGTGTGTGTGACCGCTGCTCCATGCACGCCATCTGCTCGCTGCGCCTGGGCAGTATGTTTATGTTGCTAGATGAGGAAATAGAGGGTGAGCCCCATGTGCAGGCTGGCAAGACGTGTGCGTGTGCGTGCATGTGTATCTGGGTGTGTGTGCGTGTGTGCATGTGCGCGTACCTTCTTGTATCAAGTGTGCGTGTGCGATCAGATGCACTCCTCTGCGCCTGACCCCCCAAATGAGTTCGCCCAGCTTGCCCATTTTCGTGAGCGTCGTGATGATCAACTTCATACACACACACACAATTCCATGTGTGCCAACACGGCCATATGCGGAGGCAGTCCGGCACCGCCCTCACGCCCACACCCCCTGCCTGCCTGCTGCAGGAGCTTTAACAGGGCCCAGCTCTGCTTGGCCACCTTCTGCCAGCTCGCGTTCCTCGCGCTGGAAGTCATGTGTGCAAGCAGCATGCTGTGGCGCCACCTGCCCCTGCTCGTCCTGGGCCTGCCCACTCTCCTGCACATGGCCATCAACCGTTGGGCCTCAGAACCTGCTGGGGCCGGGGAAAGGGCCGCGGGTGCCCCAGAGGCCGGTGGCGCGCCGCAGGTTGAGGCGGCCCCCCCTTGGGCCGAGCAGCAACAAGAGGCCACAGCACAGGCCAGGAAAAGCCACGCAGCAGGGCTGACGGCGGATGCGGGGGTGGGGCCTTGGCCGTGGGCAAGTAGCGCAGCGTGCGCGCACAGCGGGGGCGGCGGCAGAGGCACAGACGCATGTGTGGCCAGTGCCACCAGCGCGCTCCCTGGAAGCAGCTTTATCATGGAATCGACGGGCAGTAGCAGCAGGCCGGCCTTCAATCAGTGGACCCCACCACCAGCCAAGCAGGCTGCGGCGCTGGTGTTGCAGCCGCCAGCGGCCTTGCCAGCAAGCCCAGCAGTGGCGGCTGGGGAGGCGGCTGGTGTGGGCCTCGTGGTGGTGAACAAGGGTGACCTGTCCGGCATGGCCCAGGCAGGCCCATCCATTTTCTTTGGCGGCAGGAGCTTCTCGGTGTCCCAACGGGGTGTGCCCACGTCGCCCTCACCACAAAACGACGCCGCGGCGCTGCAGGCGCTGCTGAGCGCCATGGAGCGGGAGGGGAACATGCGGGTGGGGGACGACTGACCGCTTGCCATGATTGCCAGCGCAGCTGTGGCCTCTGCCACTGCAATTGGTGCGTTTGCAGCAGGGCAGCGCGCCGTGCCTGTAAGGATGGGCGTGCACGGGCTGGGTCACTGCATAGCGTGCGCCAAGGGACGGGATGCACTCTAATTTTTGGGGGTTGCTACATCCCTCGCTTCATTGTTTGAGGGGCCCAGGAGCCCTGAAGCACCATCCTTATTTGGTAATGAAGTGGGGGTCCTTCTGTGAGTATTACGTGTGTTACACACACAATTGCCAAAAACAGGGAGATAAAATTGCACTGATTTCAGAACATAGGGTAGGTGGGGCCACAAATTTTGCGGCAGAGGAGGTTGCAAATAAACTAGACGGCTGCTTAGCTGGGCAACAGAGCGTACACACTTATCAGCAAAGTGGTACGTCAAAGTACTCAAACTCTAGCATTCTGGGTCTGTTGGTTTGCTATAGGATTTTCTTGAGGTACTGGGGGTAGATGGCTTCGGTGTTCACCTTTAGCACTTGGGTATTTGCAGTACAATAACCTCAGCCGTTTATGCAGGCGCTGCAACTGTTCATGTGAGCTCAGCTGCACGTTCGTGATGTTGTGGGTCAACATGCGTAGCCTGTCGGTGATGGTGATCATGTCTCCTGACTCACAAGACAGGGATGGCCCATGCTCCAGGTGAGAGCGCTTTTTGCTGAGTGCAGTATGCCCTATGAGCAAATGAATTGGAATCCCTGCAGAACCACTGTGTGTAAAACTATGCATGCATTAAAGAACTCTTTGGTGATATCACCTTTCTCTTCTTCATTTTGATGTCTGCTTGTTGCCCCAAGCATGCAATACTTCTACGGCTCTTTCAAATGAGTTGGGCTAAGATTGGTTTGTATTAAATGTACAGTGTGCCCTGAAAGACATACATTAATTACCATTATTATTTTCTTGTTAGAGACTTTTCTTGAAATGATATTCTGCATCCGGTGAGAGGCCAGGGTAAGCCAAGAAGATCGGAATAAGAAGAATAAAAAACTACGTAGGCAGTGAAACACTCCCTACATCAATCAAGGAAGTGGGGCCACCTAGGGCCTAGGCACCGTATGACCCCTCCACCAGCAAAACAGATACCAAAGAAGTCAATGGGGATAAGGAGGGTGACTGGCAGTACTGCTGGTAGTACCCCATTCTTGACCTTGGCAATAAGAAGCACACATAGGTTATCTCAAGAGCACGTCTGGTATTAAGTTAGGGCTCACTGCCAGCCTGGTCATTAGGCTGATCGATTTGTTGCTGGTCTTTGCCTACCACGAAAGAATCCATAATGGTTCAAAAGCACATCTGGTACTTACAAGTGAATAAGCATACTGAACCGAATGATTGTGAAGCGAATGGCAAGCTTGGTAGCTACCTGAGGACCAAGACCAGGGTTCTTAAGAGCCTCTTAAGAGGCCTGAGGCTCTATGCCGTAAGGGCTGTAGATGGTGCCACCCACTCCCAAAACGATAGTGTGGAGGCTAACGTTGTCGGCAGGGCAGCCTGGCGGAGATGGTAACAAAGCACGCTGTGCTGTTGCTTGGCGGCCTCGAGCTGGCTCCTACGACTAGTATCTTTACAGTACTTGACTTTCACGAGATGGATGTGCTGCTGATTAAGCATAAGCTGACAAGGTTTCCAGACCCTGGATAAAGGCCTTAGGCTGGTGCTGCTGCTGGGAGCCCCCACCCCCACATCACCCTGCCCTGCTTCTTAATGCATACCGAGGGTGGGCATCTAGTGCATTTCTCTTTTGGTAGGTTACTAGTACATCGTTTGGACAACTGGGAGTGCCACTCAGTGAGTCTTTGCTTAGCAGGGAAGCTGCTAGGGAAAAGCCATTTAGGGATGGTTCCGTTTGTTGATCTTTCAGGGATCTGTAACTTTTGCAATGCCAGGCGGCCTTTGCTGCCAACATCCATTTGGATTAAATACCCTCCGAGGCGGAGTCCTAGGGGTCTGCTTAAAAAGCTTTCGAAGTTCATAACAAGTCTACAAGCAATGTCATGGCGTTCAGTAATCATACCAGAGATGATCTGGTGTTGACAACCTCATAGAATGGGCTGGGCACTGAATGATGGCAGACTGGTCGAGGTCTTAGAGCAAAAAGCATGCTTTTGATTGAATTCTGCACGGTAGTGAAGAATGTTTGTTCATCTTGAAATACAATGAGATTGAGCATTTAATGCTGTTCAAGTTGTCCAGAATGCATCTGATATTTTTGTTGGCTATCATGATGGGAAGTTAACCCTGGTGATACTATACTACTCATAGTATGAGTAGTAACAACTGGCAGTTGTAGAGTTTGCATGCCACATACCAGTGCCACTTACCAGTGGTCAAGCTTGCCACAGTGTGTTTAGAGTGCATATGTGCCTTTAGATCATTCGTGAAGATTTGAAAAGCACTGGAGCTTCAGGGTGAGTGGGGCTGATAATATTAGCATTTTTGCGGTAAGGGTTATCCTTTCAAAGGCAAGCCAGGCTGTGTCATGAAAAGGGTTACTAACCCGTAGTACCACCAATGCCGTCAAATGGCATCATTGTGTCTGCATGGCTGGTATGTCACGCCAGATAAGTGCTGCAGCCAGAAGTGTGCTGCACTGCGTGTTCAGTCGGTTGGAGTTGGTTGGCTGAGTACTTGACCGGTTGGCAATACAGCGATCGCGGTATTTAGAGCACGTCTCGTCTAGTTTCGCATCTGAAGGAAGGACGAACTCGCAGTAATACCTTGTTGAGTCTGGAAGCAACCTTGTAATAATGACCCCCATGGAGTAGTCCACTCCAGGTCCTTGGGGAACACGGCACGGC
>LKMJ01006707.1_pt1 | contig 10852 bp, 13 predicted proteins | sample 643391 | NCBI WGS metagenome assembly LKMJ01 (sample SAMN04112250, study PRJNA286221) | soda lake metagenome | biome: soda lake; feature: Kulunda Steppe; material: water; isolation source: sample PL-Br10 brine of Picturesque Lake | place: Russia: Kulunda steppe | collected 2010-07
CGTGAAATTCAGCATCTTCTAACTTGGCATTTAGAAAGACGGAATCACGACAGGTAGCACCGTTTAGCTCTGCGTTAGTGTGTATTGCTTGCCGTATTTGCAATCTGGAGCAAGTTTGGAGGGATAGAGCCATTCTCCTTTGGATTCTCGAAATCATCGCTCAGTGAATGCCCACTCGGTCGTTCGGTAGATTCAGTCCCGGATTCCATCAGCTGTTCTTGAGCATCACTGTACTCCTGCAAGACTCGCCGATTATCAGCTTCGGGCCGGGGAGTCTTCGAGAGCCACCAGACGTGATTGATCGCATCCTTGGCACGGATCCGTTCAATGGTTACCCACTGGGCAGGCGTTGGTAATTTTGCGGGGTTGTACCAGTAGAAGTCCTGTGCGAGATGAAATGGCCCATCACTTCCCGCTAATTGGGTGAGCAATTCAAAGTGATACATAGAGCGCACTGGTTTACCCTTCTCCCAGCCACCCCCGATATCGATAACAAAACTTCCACTGTCGGTCAGAACATCGTACACTTTGTCCGCAAAATCCAGGAACCACTCGCCGTATTCGGCCTGTGATTTGTTTCCATATTCCTTCTTTCGCTGAAGAGCGAACGGTGGTGATGTTACAACGAGATCCACGGATTCTGGCGGTAGGTTCTGTAGTAACTCTTTACTATCGCCCTGATACGCCCAACCGTGGGTAGTGGTATAGACCGGTTCTTGCTCGAGGAGTGAGTCTCGGTTCGGGGTTTCCCCAAGGGTCGTTTCTGCTGGTGCTGTGCTGGGGAAGGTTCCCTTTGACATAAGGTTCTAACCATCCTACATTGCGTAGGATGGTAAAAGTATCCATTTGATAGAAGGTAGATTATAAATCACGAGACCAACATCTATCCACGAATGGTGTCTCGGCGTCGTGATGAGGACTCAGGCAAATACACTGAGATGTATTCCGATTCGGAAATTGTAGCTGCGCTTTCTGGAACCCGTCTATCTACGACCGAGGTCGCCGAGGAGTTGAATTGTCACCGAACTACGGCTCATGAAAGACTGGGAGAACTAGAGAAGAAGGGGCTGGTCACATCTAAAGAAGTCGGGAATACCTTGCTGTGGGAGATGACCGAAGACCCAGAGACCTAATGGCAATGTTGACGAGATCCAGTCTGATGTGGCTGAAAACAAGCCAAACGAATCCCGCGGGTCCACTGGCCACTGAAATCGAGATTTCTTGATACTCCATTAGCGTATCACTATGACACCGGATAAGCCACCGGAACCAGACCAAAGTAGCTCCTTTTTTAATTGCCTTTCCTCGATAATCTGCGTATGGCTACAGATTCAGTCGACTCACTAGAGGAGCTCGCAAATAGAGTCGACGAGGAGTTTGACCCCTACCGCGGGCCTGATGAGTTCAAACAAATTTCACTGGTAATAGACTCTAGTCGGTCGGATCGATCCACGCTAATTGTCCATATCGATGGGGAAGACGCCAGCTCGGTAGCTGACAGTGTTGAAGAATTCCTTACAGAATACGGTGCCTCTACTCAGCGTGAGTATTATTCTGATACCGATATCCGAATCCTGACAACAGTCGATTAAGCAATTACAGACAACATATATCCTATCAGGACGGCTTAGTTAGCGATATGACGGAGCTGCCACTGAATATCGAGTACTGGGCTTCTCTTTATGACGTGTATACAGACTACGCCGAACAGTACGATAATGCAATGGAGCAGGATAATTTAGTAGATCGAGCTGAACACCTCTGGGATTGGAAGGGGCTCAATCGGTCCATTGATTTTGAGGATATCGCCCCAGTTATCGAGGACCTTGATCAAGACGCTGTTCTTGCTTTTGACCAGCAAGGGGCAATCGAAACCGTATCACAGCGTCTTATCGACGACGGAGTCGTTGCGTCCAAGAGTCTGGTTACCTCAGCATTTCTCTTGCATCTCATTGCGAGTGGTCCGGATCAATACTCGGCGAAGTTCCCGATTTACGATCGACGCGTGTGGAATGCATATGTCTATCTCTGTAGAATTAGAGAATCTGGAGAACAGTTATACACACAAGCGAGTCAGAGCTCATCCAAGTACGGTGAATTTTGCCGTGCATTCGGTAGATCCTGTCCAGACGGAAGAGAGCGCGACTACGAACGCGCATTGTTCATGTTTGGAGGCTTCATCATGGATCTTACACCAAATGACTCCCAGACTCCGATAGCAAAGATAGACAAAGTGCTTCAGAGACAAGAAGAGGCACTCATCAACATGCAACAGAGCTCGGGGTACGCCTCAGTAGATCTCACCAACATACGGGGGTCAGAGTGATATTCAATATCAGTACATGAATTTAAGATTCACTGAACCGTGTCGAATGCATAGTCGCCTGAGTGAATAGGAGCGTCATCTGGAACATCACTCTTGTTCAATAGCTGGGTTGGGAATGCAGCTTGAGCGACCCCGATTAACTGGGGTTCAACCTCAGCCAGATACGCTCTGTAGCCGTAAGGGCCAGTATGTCGATCTTGGTTCCAGGCACGAGTCCAGAGGTACACTTGGTCTTTCAGGCGGTGGGTACCTTGCTCAAAGAGTTCACTCGCCCACTGTACCTTCCGTGTATCACCTTCGAACAGTGCCATCGAGAGTTCGCCGACATGCCAGTAGTCTCCATCTCCCCATCTCGCGAAACTCCTTGTAGCCGATCGTTGAGCTGCGATCTCTTTGAGATTAGCACTCAATTCGTTCTTTTTACCGTACGCTTCGGCCTTGCCAATATATCGGGGGATGACCTGTAACTGATCGCCTGTCTTGGGCTCGGCAAGCTGGTACATGAAGTAAAGCAAGCCCTCGTATCCGTTGTCTTTAACCCCCTCACTGTGGACACATTTCAGACCTTCTGTACGAATTCGCTCGTCGACAGCAGCCGAGCGTTTAAGTCGACCTGACTCAGTGAGCTCGACTTGCAATTGATCGTCCGTCGCGAACAGTGGGATCGGATCAGATGTCGATTCATCCGTCAGATCTGGGTAGACATGTGCTTCGAGCCATCGGCTCCACAGTTCAGCTTTCGAATAGGCTCCTGGACTAGTGATGTCCTGAGAGCGGGACTGACTCGTATCAGTGAGTGATGATTCTGTCGTGAGCCAGTCGCCACCAGCTTGTCCAATCTCGTGGAGGACCTGATTCGGAACGAACTCACGGTTCGTCATCGTATTTCGATACTCCTGATGAGCGTAGATGAGACCGATCAGCTTTGCTTCGAGCTCCTGCCGGTAGGTTGGAGTTCCGTACGGGCCCGTATCGAGCGTATCCACATCGAGAATCCAGACGAACAGCTGTGAATCAGAAGCTTCGCGGACGGCTGCAATATGATCGTACTTCGAGAAGCTCCCCCACGACCCGTCGTCTTCCCAGTCATCAATCGGGAGAGCCGCTTTGATTTTCTTATAATGTTGGTAGATCCGCGACCCGATATTTCGTGATTCACCGACATAGACCGGTGTTATATCCGAAGACGAGTCGATTGTATCCGCTGCGAGATAGATCAGATACAGGTACTCACCATCGTTCTTTCCGTATCGGTATCGATCGAGTGTGTCAGTTGTCTCAATCTCACCATCGTCAGTAGTAAGGAATGGAACCGGATCTGGTCGGTCCGGAGAATGAATGTCTTCCAGTAGGGTATCTTCGACCCAATTATGCCACAGATCAGCTTTTGAGAGAGTCATCATTTGAACTTAATGTGAGTTGTAGAGTACCAATTTGAGGCTTATTTCTGTGCATTGAGGGTAACAGAGTACTAAGCTCGGATAGCTTCAAGCTGAGTAGCAATGTACTGGTGGCCGTCTGGATTCCAGTATTTATGAAGAAGCCAGAGTGGCTTATCGATTTTAACCGGGATGAAATCATGACGGGTACAGAAAACATCCCAGTAGTTTTTTACGCAGTCTAGATCCTCGGGGTTATCCGGGTCGTAGTCCGTTCCACCAAATCGGTTTGTGAGTAAGACGATGTGAATGTCAGCCGGAATAGAAATTTCCCGGATTCGGTCGAGCTCGTGAATCTCTTCGTGCATCAATCGAAGCCACAGAGAACGGATTTTCCCAGTGCCCCCGAACCCTTTGAAGCCATAGCCTTGGACAGCGGTTCCTATGTTTGGGGCGACGTAATCGTTCTCCGCCAACAGTTGTCGAGGATCAGAATCGTAGTTTTTGTAGAGCGTCTCTGCATTAGCGTACCACCATTTAGGGTCTCGTCCGTCCATAATTTCTTCATTTCCTAATACGGTTTTCAGTCGGTCCCGCTGATTTTCCCCCACCAGTTCCTCAGGTCGAAACAACCACGTGTGGTCCCTCCAAAGACGTTCCGAAACACTCCATAATCCGTCATCACCATCAGTTTTCTTGCTATCTTTTGTCTCGTTATGTATATGATTGGTAACACTGCCGAATGTGAGAAAGAGTGCCAAATTGCGACCATCGAGATTCAATGATCTCATCGACTTGTACTCCGGGAGCTCGTATTCTGCAAAGAACTCCGAGCCGTTATTATAATGCTCCATGATTTGCGAGAAGAGAAGTGGCAGCTCATCTGGATCAGAAATCAAACTCATTGATCCAATGTTTGTTACTCTCTAATATATATCCAACCCAAATATTCGACCAAGGTTGTCGGCTTTCCAGTCGTCTGTCCCGGGTGATTTTTTCGCCCATAGAGGGGGCGCAGGGCGCGAACGATCACAGTCACATCGCATTGAGCGTTCCTGCTTCGGAGTGATCGAAATGAAAGACCCAGAGTCCAGAACCATCTTCGCTGGCGTCGAAGGGCGTACTGACAGTGAACTACCAGAGTGGTACAAGGAAACCCAGAGCAACCTAGAGCCCGTCTCCTTCGCGGAAGCGATCCGAGAGCTCCCGCGGGCCGTCGAGTCAACTGTGGCCTACCAGAACCCCTATACTGATGAGTGGGTTGAAACAGACCGTTCAACGCGCTTGTGGAACCGAATCGTGCACGTTCGGAGTCGCAAGAGGATGACTCTACAACGGACCCACTGTTTCATATACCGACCGATAGCTACTCGATCATCAATCCAGTGAACATCTACGGCCCGTTGGAAAAGGTCCTTCGGGAGGAGACGGTCGACGGAACGACGTTGGGAGAGGTAATGTTCGGCGAGATACGACGGTACAGAAGTGGCGGCGAAGTCCACATGGACATCATGTTCGACGGCCTGGAGGTCAGGCTCCCCGGACGATCGGACCCGATCACGATGGGCGTCACGTCAGGTTATGATTTCTTCGGCGAGCACGCAGTCTACGTGGAAGGATTTGCCCAGGACGGCTACTGTTCGAACACGATGCGCTCGCTCACCGACAAGGAGGTAATCAAGCACGTCGGTGACGTCCGAAACTTCCGAACATGGTGGCAAGAGATCCTCACGCAGGTCGAACTCGTCGCTAACGATCTCTTTGAGTTCATCAGTGACGCCCAACAGATCGAACTCGATTTCTCGGAGCTTCCTTTCACTGTCATCGAGTTCTTTAGCCTGCTGGGTTTTCCAGATTACCTCGCAGAACGTGCCACGAACGACGCAGAAGCAAATTCGTCGTCACCCTTCGAGATCGATATGTGGACGCTGCATTCCGGCGCTACATATGCACTGACTCACTTTTTCCAGGGGAAAGAGGGTACCTCACTCGATCAATACGTCCGCATCGCCAACGACATCCTGTTCAACCCGGAAGGGACGATCGAGTGCGTCAAACAAGCTTACGAACAACAGCTGGAATCTGAAGACGGAAACGGCTCCCAAGGGTCGCTCGCCGGCGAGCAAGCCCTTGCGAGTATAGAACGTGTCAGTACTGACCTACAAGAGAAAGTCGACCAGTTCGAAGAACGTGAGGATGCACTTCGTGAACGGTTCCAAGATACGATAGCTGATATCAAGCACTCGTCGAACTAAGAGGAGCACTCCCAAGAATTCAGGTATCTCCCTGAATCATATCAAGTTAGAACTCGTTGAGCCGCTTGGTCACCAGTCCAAATGCCACGTTCTCTCGGACGGTTTCGATTTCTATTGTGACCCGTTCTCCTTTCTGGGCCTCGGGCACAATGATAACGTAACCACGCTCAACACGAGTGATCCCATCGCCTTGATCTCCGACATCTTCGATCTCGACGATTCGAGATTCACCTTCTGTCACGGGTGGCTGATTGTGGTTGGCCTTTTGCTGTGACTGACTGGCTGGTTCAGGCTCCTTCTTATCGGCCGTTGTTGAGAGTACTGCGAGTTGGTATGTATCCGCAGGGTCGACGGTGCCTTTGTCGACTTCGCTTTTCGGGACCTCGATCACATGGGAGTCGTCCCGAGCCTCGACTTTAGCCGAGAAAAGGCACTTCAGTTGGTCAGGAATGGGCATTTTGATACTCAATATGATGTGAAACCATGGCAACTTGATACTATCGAGTGATCGAGTGACTCTACTGAACAATTCACTGAATTGTATGGATTGTTTTTCTGCGCTGGCGATGGGTGCCAGCGCACACGTGCTGGCGGTGATCGATGTCGACACGATGTCAACTACGATTTGTTCAACGAGGCGAACAGCCCGATACAGCAACTGATAGTGCCGACCAGATCGCGCAGGTGTATCGACATTCGGACGGCTACCCCACAGGCGTGCTTCGAGATCTGGCCGAACTGAAGCAACTCCTAGATGCGACCCACGCCCAGCGGGGACCAGCCTACACGGCGGCTGCGTTCGTGTTCCTTGACAAACTCTCGGCAATCAGCCTCTACTTGGATGGTGATCCGGAGCGAACGGTCGATGCAGCCCAACCAGCCGATATTCTGGAGCCAGCCAACATGGAACACCTTGACCAGCCGCTGTTCCTCCTGGGCCACGGTGTCGAGAACCCCGCTGATGGTATCCACGGCGATGAGGAGTATCTCTACGTCGTGGAACTGCCGACAGGAAACCCGGTCGACGAGCCCGGCACTTGGACGATCAAAGTAAGCGGCCACACGACTTTCCCCTGTTGGGATGGCCCAACTGACGAGGCGTTCGAGCGGGCAAGCTGGGAGTTCGACGGCTCGCTCGAAACCGCGGTTTCGGAGCTCGTCGAGGAATCGGTCTGAGTAGTCGACGAAATAATAGATCCCATCGATCCTGGAGAGTCTGCTGGGGTCTATGTCAATGTGGATATCACTCCCTAACGTTTCGAGGACAGCGTTGGTATTGACAGTCAAAACGGGATCGGTGGGCCGCAGCGTCTTATGCTCGAAAGCTGACTGACCAGTAAGATAGCCACGAATACTGGGGTGGCAACTGCAGGGTCGTTCTGTTTTTTGAATCCCCAAGAGAGGATGCGGGGATCACAGACTCCGCGAACGACCCATGCACGCGAACACACCAGCGATTAGTTCCGAATGGTTTTCGATCGAAGCACTCTCAGTACGGCTCCAAGAAGCGGGTGAATACGTCTATCTCTACGTCGACAGTTTGCCCGTGGTTCTGGACTCCGAAGCCTTCGCCCAAGAACAGTATATCGCGTTCAGAAATCGAGTGGTCGGACAACTCAAGTGCGACGATTCCGCCGCCTGCTGGCATCTCATCGGCGAGGAAGTCGACATTACCGTCAAGAAGATCACCGACGATGTCGTCGCCCTCCCCGACGGTGGATCGCCCACGCTCCCTGAAAACTGGCGATCTATCTCTCGACCGAGACAGCGTGTCTTCCAGCGCGTAGACCGGGATCATTATATTGTTCTTGGAGACGGCAACGATGAGGTGTTAGTCGTCCTGTGTAGCCAAGGCGACCGATCCTATCCAGCACCACTTGCGAGTCGTCGGGTGTCGGAACGCGACGACGTCCAGGGTGCGATTCGTGAGTTTGCCGTCGAAAGTAACGAGCTGATTGAGCCAGCAGACGGAGGGAACCGATAGCAATTCGGTAGCTGTTTTTTGTCCCTGGGAAGGGTGAGGGTTGATTCGAAGGCTCTCATAGAGGGGTTATTTCAGTGGATCAACAGCAGCCGCCAACCGATGTATCGTTCAATGACATTCCAGTCACACTTGGAACCACAGGCACGGGTGATGTCGACCGTACCGATATCCCCGACGAGATCGAGTCGATCACGTGTGGCCTTGCCAGCCAGCAGCCGCCGACGAAACCGATAATCGTACTCACGGCGGCTCGATGGTGGTCTCTTGACGGGAAGGGTAGTACTGATCCCGCTTTCCAGTGGGCAATCGAATGGACACGCCAGCTGACGACTGACACGCTGAGTGATATCGAGCAGTTCGAGGAGTTTCTCGACTACCTCGGCAAGATCGGATTCGCTGAGGAAGCATACGAACTCTGCTGAGTACGCGAGTTTTTTTCGCGCCCCTTCGGGGTGCGGCGCGATTTGAGAGACCGTAGTTGCCGCAAACCTGATTCAGAGACTACAATGGCTACGACCAGTGACTCGTCGGTCTCGTTCGATCAGACCGACACACGATCTGACGAAATGTACAATACTATAGAACAATGGATCGACGATCTCGCCGCCGGCGTGGACGACGTGCAGGCCAGCGAGGAGTTCCAAGAATGGCTCGATGTGCAGAGCCACTTCCACGACTATTCGTATCGGAACACCCTACTGATCAAACAACAGTGTCCAGAGGCAACACGAGTGGCAGGGTACCGGACCTGGAAAGAACAGTTCGACCGCTATGTCCAGGAGGGCGAATCGGCAATCTGGATCTGGGCACCAATTATCAGCAAACAGTGTCCGGAGTGCGGAAACTCGCCGAGTTACCACGAGACCAGTGACTGTGAGTACGACGAGACACCACCTGAGAATTGGTCCAAAGGGCTCGTCGGATTCAAGCCTGCACCCGTATTCGATATCTCCCAGACTGACGGCGAACCGCTTCCTGAACTCAATACAGAAGCGACCGGTGACACCGGCGATCTCGTCGAGCAGCTTACGGAAGTTGCTGATGAGCTCGGCGTGACTGTTCGGATCGTCCCAAAAAAAGAGTGGACACATGGCGAGGCGAAGGGCGTCTGCGAGGGGTTGAGTCTCTACGATATGCAGCCGCGTGTCGAAGTTCGTGACCGAGACAACGCGGCGGATCTCGTACGTACACTCATCCACGAGTACGCGCACGCGCTCCTCCACTTCGATGTCGACGACGACACGGAACGGTCTAAACGCGAAGTCGAGGCCGAAGCCGTCGCGTACGTTGTCGGTCGGTACTGCGGCCTGGACACCAGTGGATCGGCTTTCTATCTGGCCGCTTGGGAGTCGGACGACTCAGATGTTGTTCGTGACCGGCTTGACCGGATCAGCACCACTGCTGAAGAGATCATCGACACGCTCGAGGGCGACCCGGAAATTTAACCAACATATAGATCTCCAAGCACCACTTTGTTGGTTAAGAACTAAACGAGTCTCATAAGATCACATCGCCTATCACCTGTGAAACAGCTTGATACGTCTCTGTTTTTTGTGCCCCAAAGGGTGCGGCATTTCCGGGAGTGTTTGATCCCACAATGACTCAATTACCACTTGAGAGATTGCGTCCGAAGAACCGCGTTCTGAAGCGAGCACAGTACGAAGCCTTTGCATTCGCCCTGTTCGATGGTGATGTGCTCGTTCGAAATGAGAGCCACCGCAATCCCTCAGAGCATGAATATCTGGTTTCAATCGTCGACGGCATACCGGTGAGATGTGAGTGTCCTGCTGACGATCAGTTTGACGGTCCATGCAAACACCGAACGGCAGTGGCAATCCGGCCACAAATCCTCGATGTTGCCATGAAGATGCAGGAACTAACTGCTGAATCTGAGGTCTAGAGTTTGACTGCGAGTAGGTATATTCCGACGCCTGTAACAGACATCTGTAACAGATATTTGTAGCACCTGATTTGAAGTGTCACCAGTAATGCCTGTAACCTATGTCTGTAATACTCATCTGTAATTGTCTTCTTTAATACATATAAAGGGATCGCTGCAGTGAAGTCTGTAACAGATGTCTGTAATAGTTACTCAGTACACTTTGTTCAACGCTTTTCAAAAAATCCCCGTACTGCAATAATTACAGATATCTGTTACAGACAGCCGTAACAGAAATATGTAACAGTTTTCTACTACAGGCGTCTGACACAGATTTATGGTATAGAAAAGCGAATATTGAGGTGTATGATTACGGCCGTAGTCTATTCAGAATCTGGTGGGACGTACAAAACAACCATGACGGCCAACCTCGCAGTCGCATTGGAGCGAATGGGGTTGAATACCCTCATTTTGGATCTTGATCCACAGGAGGGAAATCTCACGAGCCTGTTCGACGCCGGCGAACACCGTAGTGATCCGGATGCTGATAACCTGGTCAAGCACATCCTAGACATGCCGGACGGTGAGTTCTACGATCTCATCGAAACCACCGACGAGGGCGTCGACATCATCCCGAGTCACGACATGCTGGGTGATTTCACCTCAAATCTAGAGCAGAAAATCTCCTACGAAACGGGGATGAAAAACATGAGTCGAGACGAGTATCCGCGGTTCGAACTCTTACACGACCTGCTCTGGAAGAAACACGAGCTGCACACGAAGTACGATGCGATCCTCATCGATCCAAACGCCAGGGCGGAAGATCTGCTGTACAATGCGATCTACGCGCTACGGACGCTCGTCGCTCCAGTCAAACCAGCTGGGAAGGGGAATCTGAGTCTCGAAGGCCTCGAAGAACTCGTCGGCAACATGGAGAGCCAGTTGGATATCGAAATCGGACTCTCCTGTGTCGTCCCATCAGGTGTTGGTCAGACGAACGCCCATCAACAGTACCAACAACAGTTCGAG
>LKMJ01006708.1_pt1 | contig 10850 bp, 10 predicted proteins | sample 643391 | NCBI WGS metagenome assembly LKMJ01 (sample SAMN04112250, study PRJNA286221) | soda lake metagenome | biome: soda lake; feature: Kulunda Steppe; material: water; isolation source: sample PL-Br10 brine of Picturesque Lake | place: Russia: Kulunda steppe | collected 2010-07
GCCGGAGAAATTGAGTCGGCGACCCGCTCTCAGTCGTCGACAACCCTCCCTCAGTCGTCGGCGGTCCGCTCCAGATCGTCGGCGGCCCTCGCAGATTCGCTCGTCTCCGCCGTGGTGAGCAGTTCGTCGCGATGTTCGTCGAGCAGCGGTGCCCTCCCGCCTGGTCGTGGTGGCGTCTCGGTCATCTTGATCGGACAGCCCGCGATTTCGACGTCGGTGTCAGCGCCGGGTTGCTCGACGGGAACCAGCATCTCGCGGTCGTGGACGTGTGGATCCGCGAAGATGTCGGCCGTGTTCTGGACAGGTGCCGCGGGGACGCGCCCGTCGAGCATGGCACAGATCTCGTCGGAGGGGTGTTCGATCGCCCACGCGGCGAGTTCCTCCCTGAGCGTATTCCGGTTCGCGAGACGACTACCGGGATCGGGATAGTCGGAGACGAGGTCGGGACGGTCCATCGCATCACAGAGCTCGCGCCAGTGGTTCGATCCGAAGGCGGCGATCACGACGTAGCCGTCGGCCGTCTCGAAGGCGTTGTAGGGAAAGAGCGTCGGGTGGGAATTACCCTGCCGGGTCGGTGACTCCCCCGAGTAGGAATACTGGTAGATCGCCCGTTCGGTCATGCTGAGCATCGAGTCGTACATCGCAGTGTCGACGTACTGACCCTCGCCAGTCTGCTCGCGATGGTGAACGGCGGCGAGGATGCCGATGCAGTTGAGCGTCGCGGTGAAGAGATCGCCGATGCCGGGACCGACTTTCGTCGGCGGCCCGTCCTCCCGTCCGGTGATCTCCATGACGCCACCGAGCGCCTGGGCGATCAGATCGAACGACGGCTGGCCCTGCCGGTGGGTCTCGCCCGTTCGCGGGTCGCCAAAGCCCCTGATCGAGGAGTAGATGAGGCCGGGGTTGCGTTCCCGAAGGGTTTCGTAGCCGAGGTCGAATCCCTCCATCGTGCCCGCCCGGTAGTTCTCCACGACGACGTCGGCGCGTTCGACCAGCGAGAGAAAGTCCTCCCGGTCGTCCTCGTCCCCGAGGTCGAGTTCGAGGCTTCGCTTCCCGCGATTGACACTCTGAAAGTATCCACCATAGGCGTCCTCCTCGGGTCCCTCGACGAACGGGGGATTCGGTCGGATGAGGTCTCCGCCTGGGCGTTCGATCTTTACGACGTCCGCGCCCATGTCGGCCAGCAGCATCGTACAGTACGGTCCGGCAAGCACCTGTGTCAGGTCCAGCACGCGAAGCGTCGAAAGCGCTCCCATACCCGGTCCTCGCGGAACCCGTTCAAAAACCTTTACTATTAATCATGATGGTGTGATAGCTTGCCAAAGGGGGCGTCGAAGGGGCCTTAAGGAGTATTATCATGAAAGATCGTTATATTTATACCCCAGTTCCTCATGGTCCCTCATACATGTCCCGAACGGTCGTCCTCGGCGTGATCGGGTCCGACGCACACGTCGTCGGCATCACGATCCTCGAGCAGGCGTTCAGTGCAGCTGGATTCGACGTCGTCAACCTCGGCGTCCAGACCTCCCAGGAGGAGTTCGCAACCGCAGCCGACGAAACTGACGCTGACGCCGTACTTGTCTCCTCGCTCTACGGACACGCCGAGCAGGACTGCCAGGGATTCCACGAGGTCCTCGACCGGACGAACGTCGACGCCGTCACCTACATCGGCGGCAACCTCGCGGTCGGCCAGGACGATTTCGAGGAGACCCGACGGACCTTCGAGGAACTCGGGTTCGATCGAGTTTTCGATAGCGAAACCGACCCCGAGGAAGCCATCGCGGCCCTGAAACGAGACCTGCACCTGACGGCGATGGAGCCTGACCGGGCCGTCGTCAGTTCGTGAGGCTCAATGACCGAAAGCGTGAGACCAGCCGGGCCTCGGCGGGCACTCTCGTCGGGGTTCGACGGACCGTCCGAACGCTACGCTGCGGACGGTTCGATCACGAGGCGGTGGGCGGTTCCCGGGATCATCGGCAACACCCCGTGGACGATTTCAGATTCCACCGACCCGACAGCGGAGACGATCCGCGACGAACGGACTAGACGATCGGCGACGAACGGACTAGACGACCCGCGACGCACGAATTAGATGATACGAGACGAACGGATTAGATGATACGAGACGAACGATTATCTACAGACGAGCTACGGCGCATCGACGAGGAAATACGAACTGGCTGGTCGACTGGTCCGGCAGTCGACTTCGAGGAAGCGATCGCGTTTCACGAGTCGCTTCCCCGCGAAAAACGATTCGCCGAAGTACTCGAATCGGCCGATCGACCCCTCCTGCAGCCCCGGGCCGGCGTCCCACGCCTGGCGGACCAGATCGAGTTGCTTCGCTACCTCCACCACGAAGGCGGGGCCGACCTCCTGCCGACGACCATCGACTCCTACACCCGCGACAACGAATACGGGAAGGCGGCCGAGGGGCTCGAGGCGGCACGAAATTCGGGCGAGGACACGCTCAACGGTTTTCCCGCGGTGAACCACGGAGTCGAGGGCTGTCGGGAATTGATCGAGGCCGTCGACGCGCCGATCGAGGTCCGCCACGGAACGCCCGACGCGCGACTGCTCGCCGCGATCACGTTCGCGGGCGGCTTCCAGAGCTTCGAGGGTGGTCCGATCTCCTACAACATCCCCTACACCAAGCGCCACGACCTCGAGACGACGATCGAACACTGGCAGTTCGTCGACCGCCTCGCGGGCGCGTACACCGAACGGGGCGTGCGGATCAACCGCGAACCGTTCGGTCCGCTGACGGGGACCCTGGTTCCACCCTCGATCGCGATCACCGTAATGTTACTCGAAGGACTGCTGGCCGCCACCCAGGGCGTCCGGTCGATCACGCTCGGCTACGGCCAGGTGGGCAACGTCGTCCAGGACGTTGCCGCCCTCCGGACGCTGCGCGAACTGGGCGAGGAGGTGCTCCCCGACGACGTGTGCGTGACGACGGTCTTTCACGAGTGGATGGGCGGCTTTCCGCCGGACGAAGCCCGGGCGAACGGCGTCATCGGCCTCGGGGGCCTGACGGCGGCGATCGCCCACCCGGACAAGGTCATTACCAAGTCCCCACAGGAGTTCCGGGGCGTCCCGACGAGGGAGGCAAACGCCGCGGGGATTCGAACGACGAGACAGGTTATCGACATGGCGATCGAACAGGACATCGAGATCGACGGCATCGAGGAGGAACGCCAACTGATCGAACGCGAAACGCGCTGTCTCCTCGAGGCGGTCTTCGACGCGGGAGACGGCGACGTCGCCCGCGGCACCGTCGAGGCGTTCCGCACGGGTGCGCTCGACGTGCCCTTCGCACCGAGCGACAGCGCGCAAGGTGGGGTGTTGCCCGCTCGGGACGACGACGGCCGGGTTCGGATCCTCGAGTTCGCCGACCTCGCGATGGACGACGAGATCGAAGAGATCCACGCCGCACGACTCTCGAAACGGGCCGAGACGGAAGGGCGAGAGCAGTCGTTTCGGATGGTCGCAGACGACGTCGATGCGATCAGCGATGGCCGACTCATCGGCCGACCGGGAGGTGAGAGCCGTGCGGACTGATGGTAACGGAGTGACGGACCGAACGACGACGGACGAACACACTTCGACGGGCGAACACACGTCGACGGGCGAACACACGACGACGGACCATCGAACGACGACGGGCGATCAACCGCTCTCGATCGAGGCCGTCTACGCCACCCCCGGCGTCTCCGGCTTCTACTTCGACGACCAGCGGGCGATCAAACGCGGCGCCCGCGCGGACGGCATCGCCTACGAGGGCCAGCCCGTGACTCCCGGATTCGAGGCGATCCGCCAGGCGGGCGAGACGTTGATCGTCGACCTCGAACTGACCGACGACACGGTCGTTCGCGGCGACTGCGCGGCGGTACAGTACTCCGGAGCGGGAGGCCGGGATCCGCTCTTTCGGGCCGCCCAGTACGCCCCCGTCGTCGAGGGGCCGGTCGCAGACGCGCTGCTCGGCCGCGATGCGGGAGCGTTCGCCGAGAACGCCGCGCTTGTCGAATCCCTCGCCGTCGACGACCCGACGAACTCGAACGGATCCCTCGACGGTGGCGACCGCCTCCATACTGCGATCCGGTACGGCGTCTCCCAGGCGTTGCTGGCCGCGGCGGCCCACGCTCGACGAGAGACCCGAACGGACGTGCTCGCGAACGCGCTGGGAACCGAGCCCGCGACCGAGCCAGTGCCCGTCTTCGGCCAGTCGGGCGACGAACGACGGATGGGCGCCGAGAAGATGCTCCTGAAGGGCGTTCCCGTCCTCCCACACGGGCTGTTCAACAGTCACGCGAAGATGGGCGAAGACGGCGAGAAGCTGATCGCGTACCTCGAGTGGCTGCGGTCGCGAGCCGACGAACTCGGTCCCGACGACTACGAACCCCGTTTCCACGTCGACGTCTACGGGATGATCGGCGAACTCTTCGGCGCGCCGTTCGACAGTTCGGCCATCGTCGACTACTTCGAGGAGCTCGAGACGGCCGCGGGACGGATCCCGCTCCAGATCGAGGGCCCGATGGACGTCGGCAACCGGGAAGACCAGATCCACGCGATGTGCGAACTCCGCGAGGGGATCGCCGACGCGGGGATCGACGTCGATATCGTCGCCGACGAGTGGTGCAACACCCTCGAAGACGTCCGGGCGTTCGTCGACGCCGGCGCAGCGGACGTCGTCCAGGTCAAGACCCCCGACCTGGGCGGGATCCACCGAAGCGGCGAGGCGGTTCGCTACTGCGAGGGGACCGACACCCGGGCGTACATCGGAGGGACGTGCAACGAGACGGCGACCTCCGCCCGCGCCTGCGCCCACCTCGCACTCGCGACCGACGCCGCTCAGGTCCTCGCGAAACCAGGCATGGGCTTCGACGAGGGGTACATGCTCGTCGAAAACGAGATGCGCCGAACGGTCGCCCTGCGGGAGCGCTCGCAGGCCAAGAAATCCGGAAACGAGGCGATGGAGCCGACGAAAGTGACCCCCGAACGAACCGACGATCAGACGGAGGTGAGAACGGATGACTGAGTGGACCGACCCCGACACCTTCACGCGAGCGATCGAGCGAGTCGACGTCCGCGAGAAGGGCAATTACTTCGAGGACTTCGATGAGGGGCAGGTGATCGACCACGAACCCGGACTCACGCTCACTCGCTGGGGGTCGGAGGCGTGGACGAGCCAGACGCTCAACCACGATCCTGCCTACTGGCGAACCGACGCCGCCCGCGAGCGCGGGTTCGAGGAACCGCCGATCCATCCCGACTACCTGCTCGCGGCCACCCTCGGCTGCACCGTCGAGGGTCTGAGCGAGAAGGGCGGGTACTTCCTCGGGCGTACTGACGTCCGATTCCCCATCCGTGAGGTGCGCCCGGGAACCGAACTCCGCGTCGAGAGCGAGGTGGTTTCGACGGCGACCTCGAGTTCCCGACCCGCCTACGGCATCGTCACCTGGCGAACCCGGGGGATGGACGCCGAGACGGGCGAGATGCTATGTTCGTACGAACGGACGAACATGATTCCGCGCCGCCGGCCGATCGAAACGGATGGTGGCCGGCAGGAAACCAAAACCAATGGTGGCGGTCAGGAAACCGAAAGTGGGGACGAACCGAACGCGGGCACATCCGACGAGGACGATCTCGTCAATTCCGCCGAAGAAGACGACCGCCTCGATTCCACCGAAGACGACGATCTCCCCGAGGAGTTCGTCACACCCAACGGACCGTTCTTCGAGGACTTCGAGAACGCGCTCGAACGGGCCGATGGCCGCGACGCCGCCGTCGCCTACTGCCACGAACGGGGCCGGACGATGGACGACCTGACGGTGGCGGGATTGCCCCTCGCGACGCTCAACACGGCGAAACAGCACCACAACGCGGACGTCATGGCCGATTCCCCATCCGGCGAGATCGTGACCTACGGCGACGTGACGCGCTCGACGGCCCTCGGCCACGCTCGTTCGGACGAACGAACGGTCCGCGAGGTCGGGTGTGACGACGAGCGCTTCCACACCTTCGTCGTCCCCGGCGACACCGTCTACTGTTTCACCCGCGTCCTGGCGGCGAAGCCGAACGCGAGCGTCGACGGCGCGGGAACCGTCCGGTTCGAACACGTGGCGTACAATCAACGCGACGAGCCCGTGTATTCGGGGACTCGGATCGCCGAAGTTGCGAGGCGATCGTGATCGACCGGTCGATGACCAGCGCTACACGCTCGATGACCAACGCTAACCGCCGGAAGATCAGCACCAGCGAATTGAACGTGCCAGCGAATCGAAATCAAAACCCGATACTACCATGAGCGACAGCAGACTCTGCAGAACGTTCCAGACCGCACCGGCCGCCGTCCCGAAAGACGACACGGCGAAGTACCTTCGATCGGCCCTCACGTCCGAGGGCTTCTCCGCACCCGACTGGGTCGTGCCCGACCTCGAGGACGGCACGGCCCCCGACATGAAAGCCGAGGGGCTCGAGAACACGATCGACCTCGTCGCCGAGACGAATTTCCCCGGCGAGATCTGGCCACGGGCCCAGTGGAGCTACGACGACGAGGGTCTGCGCGAGCGGGGCCGCGAGGAAATCCGCTCGCTGGTCGCCGAAATCGGTGACGAGATCGCCGGCGTCGTCGTTCCGAAGGTTGGCCGGCTGGCGGACGTCGAACGGGCCGCCACGGCCGTGGCCGACGCCGAGCGTGAAGCCGGCCACCCCGACGGTTCGATCGGCCTCTCGATCATCGTCGAGACGGGGCGAGCCCGCTCCGATCTCCGCCAAATCGCCCGCTTCGGCGAGGACTCGCGGCTGACGGCCCTCGTCTTCGGACCCGTCGACTACACGGCCGAACTCGGTGGACGGGACATGGGTGACGGCCGTTCCCGGTGGGACGGTTTGCTGGAGGCGCTGTCGAACGAGGCGAGCGCGAGCGGCCTGCTGTCGGTCGGCGGTCCGTTCGACGATCTGTTCAAAACACGGGCGGGCATCCGCTTTTACAACGCCGACGGCTACGCCGATCAGGTCGAACACGAAGCACGCCTGGGCCTCGACGGCTCTTGGTCGCTCTATCCCAAACAAACGATCCAGGCCAACCGCATCCACATGCCCACCCCCGACGAACTCGAACGCGACGTCGGCAAGATCGAACGGTTCCACGAGGCGAAAGCCGAGGGAACCGGCGCGGTGGCCATCGACGGCCAGATGGTCGACGAGGCGACGTTCAAGAACTTCCGAAACACGGTCGAGACTGCCCGGACGATCCACCGGATCCGACCGGAACAAACAGGGAAGGTCTACGACGAGGGGCTGTTAGAGCGGGCGCTCGATCTCGAGTTGCGCTTCAGTTGAACGTCGCGGTAGCGTATATTCGAACGTCGCGATCGCTTATCGATCGTCCGTCGTCTCCGCCAGCCACGCCTGCAAATCGTCCACGCCGACGAACCCCTCGGCGCGGCGGGCGACGGGATCACCGTCGACGAAGATCACGAGCAGGGGAACGCTCCGGACGTCGAATCGGTCGATTAACGGCGGGTCGTCCCGTGGGTTGATCGTCCCGACGGCGGCGTCCGTAGTTCGGGCGATGGCACCGAGGATCGGACTCATACTCGCACAGATGCTACAGCCCTCGGTGTAGAACTCGACGAGCGCGAGGGGATGGGCGTCGACGAAGGTTTCGAGATCGGCCCCGTCCGTTAACTGAGTCGGTTTCTCGGGAGGCCGGGACTCGGTATCGTCGTCCATAATGGGTGTATGGTTCGAACGCGCCTGTGTGTTTCCCTCGTGGGGCCAGCGGCTACGATCGTTCTACCTCGACCTCGGAACTGCGGCCCCGATAGTTTGACGCCGATCTCGAAACTGCGGCTACGATCGTTCTACGTCAATCTCGATACTATCGGACCCTCACGTGTGTCTGTAACTCGACGCGGGGTTGGACTTCCTTATAGCTCAACTTCTGAAGTATTTTGGTTATAACGTCTCAGTCTTGAGCATCAGATCCCTCGTCGGTCGTCAGCACCCGTTCGACGCGAGCGGAAACGGTATCCTCATCGAGCGTTCCGAAGTCGGCCACGGCGTCTTTGAACGCAACGTTGTAGCTTCCCGGGCCGTGGACTTCGCCGTACTCGCCATCCGCTGCGGCCTCGCCAGCGAGACCGAAGGCGAGGGTGCTGGCCAGCGCGGCCCGTGCGGGATCCTCGAGGGCTCCGGTGAACGTCGCGATGGTCGCCCCGAGCATACAGCCGGTTCCGACGACGGTGCCCATGTTCGGATCACCGGCGGATACCTCGTAGGCGGCGTCGGAGGTGGCGACGACGTCGACCTCGCCGGAGGCGACGACGACGGTGTCGTACTTCCGGGCACAGCCGACGGCGGTGGTCGCGATGTCGCCGTAGTCGCCGACGGATTCGACCCCCCGGACGTCGGCGTCTTCGCCCGTCAGCGCCGTTACCTCCCCGTAGTTGCCCTTCACGACGGCGACATCTAGCTCCGAAGCGAGTCGTTTGGCCACGCGATCCCGGGTCGGTGTCGCACCCACGCCGACGGGGTCGAGGACGACTGGAACGTCGTTCTCGTTCGCGGCCTCGCCGGCGGAGAGCATGACGGATTCACCCACCTCGCAGACCGTGCCCATGTTGATGAGACAGGCCTGCGCAGCGGCGACCATGTCGCCCACCTCGCGCTCGTCGTCGGACATCACCGGCAGTCCTCCCCAGTGGAGGATGATCTGTGCGACGTCGTTGACGGTAACGACGTTGGTGATGGCGTTGACCAGCGGCGACGTCTCCACGACTGCGTCGAGACTCCCTTCGAGGTCGACGGTCATGCCCGATCACCCGCCTCGGCGGCGCCAGCGTCGCGACGACGCTTTCCATCGGCGACGGCCGCTGCCAGTTCCCGGGTCGCCGCCTCGGGATCGTCGGCCGCCGTGATCGCCGAGATGACCGCGACGCCGTCCGCCCCGGCTGCGACGACGTCCCCCGCCCGCTCGGGTGTGATCCCTCCGATTCCGACGAACGGAACGGCCACCGCCCCGTCGATCGCCTCGATTACGTCGAGCCCGATCGCCCGCTGGTCTTCCTCGACGTCCTTGGACCCCGTTTCGAAGACGGCACCGACGCCGAGGTAGTCGGCCCCTGCCCGCTCGGCGGCCCTGGCACCCTCGACGGTCGAGATGGACCGTCCGATGATTGCGCCCTCGCCGAGCTGTTCCCGGGCCACCTCGACGGGCAGGTCCTCGTCGCCGAGGTGGACGCCGTCCGCGTCAGCCGCAACCGCGACGTCGACGCGGTCGTTGACGATGAGCGCTACGCCGGCGTCTTCCGTCGGTTTCCGGAGCGATCGCGCGATCGATAGCTGCTCGGTCGCACCCCGATGTTTTTCGCGTACTTGCACGGCGTCGACGCCTCCTGCAATCGCACCGTCGACGATCGTCTCGGTACTCCGTCCCTCCGAGAGATCGGTCTGCGTCACGAGGTAGGTCTCGAAACTGGCGTCCATAACAGTCGAACGTAAGTATTACTCAGTTTTACCACTACCGATACTCCCGCAGCGCGATCGTAGGCCGACCCCCTCGCGTATCCCCACCCTGAACGATGTGGGGGTTCGCCCGCTCGTCGAATAAGCCAGTTCATACTGAAGGGGATTCGAATAGACGAAATCGACGAGTAGATCATGGTATCACCAGGCAAGCTTCGGGCAGTGCGCGAACTCCAGGACGGAGCCGTCGACGCGTTCGATCCCGCGATCGACGAAACCGGAGACGTCAGCTACCCGATCGTCGAACGACACTTCGACGAGCGGGACGGAAATCTGCTCGATTTTCTCGAGACGATGGCCGACCGTGGGATGCTCTCCTCGGAGTTCGAGTACAAGGTGTACGTCTGCCCGAACTGCGTTACGGAAGGGATGCAGTACAGCACGGGCTGTGAGGCATGTGGATCCGTTCACACGACGAGAACCTCGACGGCCGTTCACCCGGTGTGCGGTGGGACCCTCAGTACCGATCGGTACCCCGAAGCGGAACCGGTCGAAGGTGGCCTCGCAGTGAGGGAGGAGGGGACGGATCACGAGGAATCCCAGGAATCGAACCACGAGGAATCACTGTATTGCTCGGACTGCGACGAGGAGGTGCGCCTCGACGAAATCGAACGCGATCGCCGGAATCGTTGTCACGAGTGTGATTCCTGGTTCGATTCCCCGACGCACCGACTGTGGTGTCGGAACTGCCTGCACGTGTATCCCCCAGAAGAGGTCCGCGAACGACCGCTCTATCGATATTCGCTGACTACCTTCGGCGACCGATGGCTCACGGAGCAAGTGGAAGGGCGTCGCTCGCTCGTCGAAACGTTCGAGGCGCGAGGATACGAAACGGACGTGGATACGACAGTCCCGACGTCGTCCGGTAGCGAGCTGACGGTTCACGTGTACGCGGAGGACGACCTCTTCGACGATCGACTCGTTGCGGACGTCCACGATTCACCGACGCCCGCTGACGTGCGTCGAATCGTCGAAGCCGCACGCGAAACCGACGCACGACCGATCGTCCTCTCGACGGACGGATCGGTCGACGAACGCGTAGCCGAATTGCTCGACGAGAACGACGTGACCCTCGTCAGTTCGGCCCACGGGGGACTCTCCAGGGAGTACGGGGTACGCGACGGAACTCGCGACGACGATGGATTGTTCGGCTGGCTCGAGTCACTCTTCCCCTCTTCGACGACGAGACGGTGATCGGGGTCGAGACGGTTCGGTCCACATCAATGTGATCGTGAATCGCACATTCACGAAACAGCCACGCCACCTCACCCACGAAACAGCCACGCCACCTCACCCACGAAACAGCCACGCCACCTCACCCA
>LKMJ01006710.1_pt1 | contig 10850 bp, 12 predicted proteins | sample 643391 | NCBI WGS metagenome assembly LKMJ01 (sample SAMN04112250, study PRJNA286221) | soda lake metagenome | biome: soda lake; feature: Kulunda Steppe; material: water; isolation source: sample PL-Br10 brine of Picturesque Lake | place: Russia: Kulunda steppe | collected 2010-07
TATTTCTGTTTAAAATTTACTTGTTAAAAAGTATTCTAGTTATGTGTAAAAATGTTCGGCCGAAACAGTCGGTTATTAATGGAAAAACTTCTTGAGAACCCGGATTTTGAGCAGGCTGCAGAAGTCCTAAAAGAGTATCTCAGAAGGGAGTATACAGTTCAGATAAACGGGCTCTGTACCGTAAACTATCAAGGCCGTGCAAAGTCTAAGCTGGATCGAGGAGAGAGAATAGTATTCAAGAAACAGGACTCGGCACTACTTGTTCATGGGCCTGAAAACTACCAGCCTAAGAACTGGCAGCCTGAAGTAGACTCTTGGAAGGTTGAGGTAGAGGAGGAAGGACTGTTTCTAAGAGCCGAAAGAACTAATCCGGATGAGAGCGTGGAAATAAGATTTGAAGACTTAGAGTTTCTAACAGTTTCTCAGTTAGTTGATAAGTCAGAGCTCAAGATAAGAGGTCATGAAGTAGATATACATGAGTCGATAGAGGATGAGCCTGAGATAATAGAGGAGGAGCTTAAAATTATTGAAAGAGAGAAGGAGACACCTGCCGGTTTCATAGATGTTTTTGCGATGGATAAGGATGATAATTATGTTGTTATTGAAGTTAAACGCAATCCTGATTACAATACGGTTCTACAGCTTCAAAGATATGTGGAAGAGATAGAGGAAGAGTTTCAAGGAGTTATAAGAGGTATACTTGTAGCTCCAAAGATGACGGACAAAATTCTTTCATATTTGGAAGAGAGAGACTTGGAGTTCATTGATGTTGATATGGAAGATGTGATTGCTTCTTATGAGGCGGTTGACAACAGTCAAAAAGGTTTAAGCGACTTCAGCGCTGATTATAACACAAAATAAGATAAGAAAGATAGGTAGTTGATTTTTTGGTTTTAGAAGTCGTAATGGATCCAGAAATGTTCAATCTTGTTTCCGTCCACCCAGTGAACTTCGTCGTCAGCATCTACTTTGATAACATCGTCCTCTAAGAACTCTGTGTTATGTTTATGTAGCTCTGCTTCTGTACCGTTGTCGGTTCTGATCATGATTTCTCCGTACTCCTCAACAGCTTCTTTAATTCTATCCAGCATTATTGATTCACCTATGTCTTTGGTTGCATATATACCGGTTTAACAGTTGTGGATTAGGCCTACCTAAAAACAGATCGTACTCTAGGTTTTAGACACAAAAAACTTTCCAACAAATCTAATGCTATAATGTGCGGTATAGCAGGGGCTAGAAACCCGGAAATTATTGAAAAGCTTACTGAGTCGCTTGAACATAGAGGAAGCTCCTCTCGGATAAAGATAGGAGATTTCAGTCTCGGTCATGTACTACATTCTGTTGTGGGAGAGGTCAAGCAACCTTTCACGGGAGAAGGAACACTAGTCGCGAACTGCGAGATATACAACTGGAAAGAGCTTTGTAGAAATTATGGTATAGAAGCTGAAAATGATGCTGAACTACTCTTCAAACTTTTAGAAGATAAAGGCATCGGTATCTTAGAAGAGCTTGATGGGATCTATGCTTTTGCATATATCAAAGAAGGCGAGATTGTAATTGCAAGAGATACTTTAGGGGTAAACCCTATCTGGTATTCTAAAGACCCGTTTGTATTCGCCTCAGAAAAACAGGCGCTGGAAAAAGCAGGTTTAGACTCACGAGAACTGCATCCTAGACAAGTACTAAAATATAGTTTAGAGGAAGATACACTCTCTTTTGATAACCGCGATTTTTTCGAAATAAACGTAGAAAAAGAAGAGCTTGATAAGACTGCGGAAAAAATCAAAGAAAAATTTCTTGAAGCAGTAGAAAAGAGGGTGCCTGATAAAGAAATAGCTCTTCTATTCTCTGGAGGAGTCGACTCAACTCTTATAGCAGCAGCACTAAAAGAACTTGGAGAAGAATTTACATGTTACACTGCAGGAATACAGTACGGAAACGTAAACGCTCCAAGAGATGTTGAATGGGCTGAAAAAATAGCAGAAAAAATGGATTTAGAACTAAAAGTAAACAAAGCGTCTCTGGAAGATGTTGAAACAGAACTACCTAAGATCACAGACTGGATCTCCTCAACCTCGGTGGTTAAGAACGGTGTGGCGCTCCCGTTCCACCTGGCTCTTACGGGCAGTGAAAAAGTAGTGATGAGCGGTCTAGGAAGCGAACAGCTCTACGCAGGCTACTCAAGACAGCAAGGCTACCTCAACAAAGAATGCCTATCTGGCCTAAGATCAATATTCCATAGAGACCTATACAGAGACAACGTAATCTCTTTCAGAAACGGCTATGAGCTCAGGACTCCGTTTTTGGATAGAGAACTAGTTGAACACTCACTTACAATACCTGAGGATTACAAAGTAAAAGAAGAGTACAGAAAGTACGTTCTACGCCTAGCTGCAGAAAAACTGGGCGTACCAGAAGAAGTGGCTTGGCGTAAAAAAACAGCGGCACAGTACGGAAGCAACTTCGATAAAGCTATAGATAGGTTATCCCGTGACAAAGGGTTTAATCACAAACAAGAGTATCTGAACTCTTTGAGAGATAAACCTAATAAAAAGCTTGCAGCATTAACCTCGGGAGGTAAGGACTCAAACGCAGCACTTTACAGGATGATAAGGAGAAATAATGAGATTTCCTGTTTAATAACTCTCAGATCTGAAAACAAGAACAGCTATATGTTTGACTCTAAGAAACAAGTTTTTGACCTAGAAGAACAGTCAGAAAAACTTGGGATTCCTCTATTAATCCAAAAAACTAAAGGTGAGAAGGAGAAAGAGCTTGAAGACTTGCAGGAAGCTTTTAACAAATCCGAGAAACGGTATGGTGTCGAAGGCGTAGTTGCGGGAGCACTGGCATCGACGTATCAGAGAGACAGAGTTGAGAAAACAGCGGAAAAAACGGGTTTGAAGGTTTTTTCACCTCTTTGGCAGGAAAATCAAGAAAACTATATGCGTTGGCTTCTAAGAACGGGTTTCAAGATCGAGATTACATCTGTAGCAGCCCGTGGATTAGATGAGTCGTGGGAAGGAAAAGTTTTGAACCAAGAAACTGTTGAAGAGCTTATTGAGCTTTCAAAGGAATACGGTTTCAACGCGGCAGGGGAAGGTGGAGAGTACGAGACCAAGATAATTGGTTTTCCGGATAAGATTATATGCTAGTTTCCTTCAGTTCATGATCCTGTATTTTGTCTCCGTCCTCATCAAAGTAAAAAACCCCTTCAAAACTTTTGTCTTCAAGCAGTAAGGGAATCCAGTATTTATCATCTGGCCACATGTTATCAAAAGGAATATTTTCTGTTTCAAACCATTCTGGGCGAGCCTCTTCTGTTTCCTCTATTTCTCCGGTGTAATCAGTTGTTTTGAATACATCTACATCCATGAAAGGTTTTTCTCCAAAATAAAACTTTAAGTCTCCTGCTTTCTCAAGCTGGTTGATTTCAAGCCGGGTTTCTTCCTTAACTTCTCTTTTTGTTGCTTGTCTAGAAGACTCTCCTGGTTCAACTTTTCCGCCTGGAGCGTTGTAAAGACCTTCTCCTAGACCTCTTTTCTTTTTAATTAAAAGCACTCTGTCCTTCTTAAACACGAAACAGAGGTTTGCGGTTATCTCAAAATCTTGGTTTATACTCATTCTTGAAACTTTGATGGTCTTTTCAGCTTCTTTTAGTTTTCCCTCCATCTTCTAGCTTTTAATTCGGTAAGATTTTAGAGGATTAAAGAAACTAAAAACAGTATTAGCATAGTTGTTGTTAACGCTACTTTAGCAAAAATAGAGCTTAACAAGGCGAAAGTAGTTGTTAGACTTGAACTAAGTGCTTCATCAGAGTCTTTTCCTAGCATTAACTCTCTTAGATAAACTACTCCTGCAACACCGATAATTATACCGAAAGGACCTGTGAACAGGAAGAACACTGCTCCGGCTATGCTAGCCATCAAAGCTGTCTTCTGCGAAGCTCCTGATTTGTCTGCTCCTAAATAAGCTGCAATGTAGTCAATAACAACTGCAAGTATGCCTGTAAGCACTATAACTATCAGCAATAATGTTCCTGGTATAGAGTAGCCTGTACTCCACCAGTAGAAAAGAACTCCTAAAATGGAGAACAAAGGTCCTGGAACTGAAGGAACCAAGCTTCCTAAAACTCCTAAAACAAGTAACAAAAGAGCGATTGTAAGATATAAGCTCATCTATCTGTCTTTAAGATAGTCCTCCAGTGTTAAAAGCTCATCCTTATCCTTATGGAAAAACTCTAGACTGTCCTCGTCCACTACATTGTCTATCTTAAGTGAACGGTACTGATCTAGGCCGAAAGGGAGGAAATTAAGGTATTCTGATATGGTTAACCCTGTTTTAGCTGCAAACATAGGTACTGGTAAAACCTTCAAATTTCTTCCTTTCTGTTTCTCTATCAGTTTAGCTATCTCTTTAAGTGTTAGAACGTCAGGCCCACCTATTTCATAGATATTGTGGAGATGGTGGTCTTCCTCAACTGTTTCAACGAATAAGTCGCCGATATCTTCGACGTAGATAGGCTGAAACTTGTTCTTTCCTCCTCCAGGCAGACCGGTTATATAAGGGGTAACAAGTTTTTCAGTAAAGTCTAGGAACTGTCCTCCTTCGCCAAATATTACTGAGGGCTGGAAAATCGTCCAGTCAAGTTCCGAGTCTTCTACAAGTTTCTGGGCTTTTCCTTTTGTCCGTAAGTATTCTGTACTTGCTTCGGGATCTGCACCTAACGCACTCATATGGATATACCGATCAGTGTTTGACTTCTTACACGCTTCTAAAACGTTTTCAGTGCCTTTGAGATGTACTTCTTGGTATGGAATACTCGGTTTTCTCAAAGGAGAAAGTCCGACAAGATGAATAACGGCATCGTAACTAGAGAAATCAAGTGTTTCAGGGTCCGTTATATCGATCTTTTCTCTATTAACAGATTCTGGAAGCTGTAAAACAGATTTTTTCGGCGCAACTCCTCCAACAGTTACTTCATGTCCGTTGTAAATCAGTTTGTGTGTTAGATGCGATCCTACAAATCCTGTTCCTCCAGTGATAAAAATCCTCATAAAGTTTAGATAGGTGAACCTGTTTTTCTATTTTTGTCTAAAAAATCTAGAAACGGATACTCTTTCTTGGCTGAGTCTTCTCGGGATCGGGGTCGACAAGCTGATAGGTTTCATCTTTAACATCTGCAAACTGTCCACAAGAAGGACAGCGCCCATAACCGTTGTGCTCTCCGTTTATCTCTTCTTGGTATCCGCAGACGCATTCTAACTGTGTTGGCATAGCATCAACTTCTAGTTCGAGTCGTTCAAGTATAGTACCTCTTGAGAAATAGTTGAAAAGCTGTTCAAACTGTTGAGGTTCACAAATGTTCTTATTGACTCTTATATGTGCAGAACCATTTGTAGAGACGCTTGAAAGATCTTGCATTACTTCAATTAGAACGTTACCTAGTTTCTTCATGTTTCCTGCCTCTGTCTCAAGTCACTTCCCCGAACTCTCTCCCCTAAACAGATCATTATACAATATTAGAAGACCACAACTCTTTATTTAAGTTAAGGTTCGACAGACTAGACGCTGAGAGTGATCAGGTATTAGCTCAGAAATTTTGTAATCTGTTAGAAACTGGTTTAGAATAGCGGGGCGTGGATTTGAACCACGGACCTCCGGGTTATGAGCCCGACGAGCACTCCTGGCTGCTCCACCCCGCTTCCGGTAACCTCCGAGCCGTAAAAACTTGTTTGAGTTAAGCTCAACTGGCCGGAAGATAACTGTTCTATTATATCATCTGGTTGGTCATTCTTTTAAACTATGTTTCTGTTTTTGGGGAAAGGATAAAAACCTCTGAAGGTTCAAACAAGTTTCTATGGTAAAAGTTCTTGGAGTTGATGAAGCAGGAAGAGGACCTGTAATAGGAAGTATGTTCGTAGGAGGATTCTTAGTAGATAAAGAAAAACTGGGCGAGGTAGAGGAACTAGGTGTTAAAGACTCCAAGAAGCTTTCAAACAAGTTAAGAGACTCTATAGATGAAGTTCTAGAGGATTACGGCGACACATTTCTTAAAGAGGTTGAGGCCGAAGAGATAGACGAGCTCCGTGAAATAATGAGTTTGAACGAGATTGAGCTCCATGCATTCGTTGATATTATAGAGAGAGCAGAGCCCGATGAGGTCTTTGTTGATCTGCCTGAGCCTGATGGAGACAGATTTATACGTAAAATGAAGAGAGAGCTACCAGAAAGATTTCAGGACGTCAAGTTTGTAGCTGAGCATGAAGCAGATGACAATTATCCTGTGGTTTCAGCAGCTTCGATAGTAGCGAAGTCTGCACGTGAAAGACATACACAAGAACTCAAAGAGAAGTATGGATACGACTTCAAGTCAGGCTACCCCCATGACAAACCGACTATAAACTTCCTAGAAAAGTTTGTAGAAGAGAAAGGAGAGCTACCTAAAGAAACCAGAAAATCTTGGTCTACAGCAGAGAGAATACTCAAAGAGGCTGACCAGAAAGGCTTAGGAGACTTTAACTAGATTTTTTAAGATTATTAGTTCTGAATAAGCTTGTCCATGGAACTGAATGTTGAGACCGGCGAAGAAATTAGGCAAGCTCTATGTGAAGAAACAGGTTATGTTGTGCCGAAAAAGAAGTACAGTATCGCTGTTGAGGCTCCGGACTTCTGCATAAAAGCTAATAAGAAACAGGTTTCCGAACACGAAGTAGAGTACGTATTTTCCTGGCCTACCGAGAAAAAAGTTTACGACTATGCTTCTTGGACAGATGGAATAATCTCTCAAGAAGGTCTTGAAACAGAAGTATACTATTTAGGTGAAGATCGCGTCTATAAAGGAACATGCGCTTTAGAAGAGCTGAAAGATGGATGGAACAAAATTTTACTGGGAGAGGATAAAGAAATAGAGGTTCTGGAGGCTACAAACACTTTAACTGACTTAGGAGGACAGGGAATTGGATGGGGTATAAACTTGCAGGATGAATATTTCGATGAAGTTTATCAGACGCTTAACATCCATGAAGAGACTGAAAACTACGGTAGTCTAAGAGACTGGATAGAGAAAGATAGAGCTGATGTTGAAGCCGCTGTCAAGCAAAGAATGATCAATGTGATAGAAGAAGAGTTGGAACTTCATAGCTTTTGAACGGCTCTGATTTAAAAAACTCTGATTCCTTTTTCCATAATTATGGTTGAAGGCAAACTCGCTGAAACAACAGTTAAAGTATGGGATGATGAAGACGCAGATAAAATCCATACAGAGCTCTACTACGGAAAATATGTGGAGGAGGAATATTTACAGCTTTCTCTGGTTGAAGCAATGCATTTAGTTGATAGAGAAGAACTAGAGGTTCTAAGCGAGGGAAAAGTTCTAGATAGAGATGAAACATACCAGTTGTTTGCAGAGAAAGATGATGAGTTCGACCAAAAATACGCAGTCTACGATGATCTAAGAGACCGAGGCTACATAGTTAAAACAGGCTTCAAGTTCGGCACACATTTCAGAGTATATCCGCGAGGCGTCAATCCTTACAAAGAAGGACCTAAAGAGGACAGAGAACATACACAGTGGATTGTACATGCTGTACCTGAAAACTACAATCAGAGCTATCAGGAAATGTCTCGTGCAGTCCGTCTAGCCCAGAATATCAGAGCAAAAATGCTTTGGGCGGTAGTAGACTCTGAAAGAGAGGTCACATACTACCGAGTAGGCCGGGTAACACCTTAACTTTTTATTAATTAATCAATAAGTATTGTTTAATGGTTTTTAGAACTTATTCTTATCCTTCTGACTCTCCTAACCTCTATAAATCTAGCTGGGATTTTTGGGATCAGCTTGAAATGGATTTGACAGGTATGCAGGACTTAGAAGTGTTGAGTAATACTCTCAAAACTACTCGGCTTGAAAGAAAACCGGTGAATGAGTACCGTAAAGACTTTACTAAGTTAGGTACGGGAATTGAAGGAGAGGTATGTAGAGATGCGTTACATCAAGTTAATTTAATGCTTCAAGAAGGTCAGAATATGACTATAAGGGCTTTTGAAGCTAGTTCTTGGCCTGAAGAATTTTATGATATTCAGTTGACGGTCGTAGACTCGGAAGATTTACCGGAAAAGAAAAGAGAGGGTTATGAGAGAGGTTCTATAATGTTGACAGATGTTCCTCCGGAAATCGAGCAAGAAATAGATTACGGCAAGCCCTACGACTTTACACCAATACACGTAGGGGACTATGTGGTAGATCCGGTATATGAAGATAGTTTGAACTAGTTAGATCCTCAAATCATACCTCTAAAGGATTGAAGAACGAGGACTTGCTGGCGTACTTTTTCTGAAGTTTCTTACCGAACCATATACCTACAAGTAGTCCAGCTAAATGTGCTGAGGAAGCGAAAGGCCAGTACTCGAAACCGGAAAGAGTCAATATAAGCATGAATGTTTCGAAACCTCCAAAGGCGTACAAACCGGTTTTAATTTTCATAGGAATTACGAAGAAGAGTAGTATATCGGCTCTTGGATAAAGCATTGCTACAGCTGCAAACACGCCTACTACTGCCCCGGATGCCCCTACAGCTGTTCCTAAAGCCCATGGACTTCCGTGTATGAGATATAGAAGATTTCTGAACGCTACAAATGCTAAACTCGCGATTATGCCGGATAAAAAGTAGAATTTGAGGAACTTTTTACTGCCTATAAGTCTTTCTAAGGCTGTACCGAAAAAGTAGAGGGTTATCATGTTAGCAAATAAGTGGAACGTAGATCCGTGCATAAACATAGCGGTTACAATGCTCCAAGGATGTGTAAGAAGCTCTCCTAAATCTGACTGCAGTACGAACATGTCGTACATTGGTCCCTGGCCTGGTCCGGTGGCTGTTGAAACCTGTAAAAAGTAGATGAAGGATGTGAAGAGTATTATTAGGAGCGTATAATTTGTTTTAAACGTGTTTAGTATATCTTCAATTACCGAAGGTTTACGGGCTTTTTTAGCAGGTCCGTTCCCAATCTCGTTCTTAACCTCTTTCTTTTGAAACCATTTATCCGTCTCTTCCTTCTCTTTCTCCAAAGCTGATTCCAAGCCAGGACACTCATGGTTCTCAGGCAGTCTGTGTTCAGAACAAAACTTTTCACCGCAGTAACGGCATTTAAAACTCATATCTTCCTTGCCGCACTCTGAACACTGGGTCATAAGGAAACTTCCTCAACCACATTTTTATCATAACGGCCCTGAACAAAACAAGAAAAAGGAGAGGAAAGTAAACCGGTTTACTGAAGATGGTCTACAAGTTCACTGACTTTAACCCTTTCCTGTTCTGTAGAATCTCTATCTCGTACTGTAACTGTTTCAGGACTATCCTCAAGTGTTTCATAATCGACTGTAACACATACAGGTGTTCCTACTTCATCCTGTCTCCGGTAACGTTTACCGATATTACCTGTATCATCATACTTGACAGAGAAGCCTTTTTCTCTAAGTTTATTTGCTATTTCTTGGGCTTTCTCTCCTAAACCGTCTTTACTCATTAAAGGAAATACAGCGACCTCTGTAGGAGAAACCTCTTTACTCAAGTGAAGTAATCGTCTTTCCTCTCCATCGACTTCATCCTCATCGTATGCATGAGAGAGTACTGTGTAAACAGTTCTTCCTACACCGAAAGAAGGTTCTACAACGTGAGGAACAATATGTTCACCGGACTCAGTAACCTCTTTAACCTCGAAGTTACAGTTGTCTGTAGGTATCTCAAATTCTTCTCCTTTAACTTCTACGGTTACGTATTCGTTCTCAAACTTTTCAGGAGAGCTTTCAGCTAACGCTTCAATACTTTCGGCTACGTCTTGAGCTTTTCCACCATATTCTGGACCCAGATAACCCATATCCGGCTGTACAACTGCTTTTTCTTTGGTTACAGGCTCTTCATACTCTTTAAAGATTGTGAAGTCTTCTCTTGAGTACTCGTCATGTTTTGTTAAGTCATAACATCCTCTATAGGCAAAACCTGCGATTTCTATCCAGTCGCCGTCTATCTCTGCTTCGGCATCCCAGCAGTCGGTAGCGTAATGCGCTCTCTCGCCTTTTTGGTGTTGCCGGAAACGGAATCGTTCCATGTCAACTCCTATCTGTTTATACCATTTTTTGGCGATACCTAGATAGTAAGCAACCCAGTTGTGTACTATATCTTCTTCAACTGCTTCTTCAACAGTTTTAATGACATATTCTTCTGAACCCTGTTTCTCTACAGGGTAAAGCTTTAATTCAACGTCTTTCACTTTTTCTAAGTTTGGTTCGTCTTCATCAGGATCAATAAAGTGCTCGAGTTCGGCTTGTGTGAACTCTCTTACTCTTACAAGTCCCTTTCTAGGGCTTATCTCGTTTCGGTATGCTTTACCTATCTGAGTTATTCCGAAAGGCAGCTGGTTTCTGGCGTACTCTTTCAGCCTTGGAAACTCTACGAAAATTCCTTGAGCTGTCTCCGGTCTTAAGTAGCCGGGCTGTCCGTTACCAGGACCTATACTGGTTTCAAACATCAGGTTGAAATCCTCTACTTCCATACCGGTTAGAGAGGTTTCACAGTTACTACATTTTAGGTCTTGTTCGGCTATGATTTCTGCTATTTTCTCGGTTGGGAATCCTTCAGCCTCTTCTATCTCGGTATTGTCTTCTACGAGATGATCGGCTCTGATAGAGCTTTTACATTCCGGGCATTCAATTATCATGTCATCGAAACCGTCTAAGTGTCCTGAGGCTTTGAAAACTGGTTCAGGCATTATTGTTGGTGCCTGGATTTCTCTGTGTCCGAGTTCTCGGGAGAAAGTGTTTCTCCAGCTTTCCTCTATATTTCTTTTGA
>LKMJ01006711.1_pt1 | contig 10849 bp, 14 predicted proteins | sample 643391 | NCBI WGS metagenome assembly LKMJ01 (sample SAMN04112250, study PRJNA286221) | soda lake metagenome | biome: soda lake; feature: Kulunda Steppe; material: water; isolation source: sample PL-Br10 brine of Picturesque Lake | place: Russia: Kulunda steppe | collected 2010-07
GGGGGGGGGGGAGGGGGTAAAAGGGGGCCTTCTAGTTGGGGTGGCAGCATGCCAACAAGGCTGCCCCACCTGCAGGTCCTCCCGCGCTTGCTTGTTGTTGGCCTCCACCGCCAGCACCGCACGCAGGTCCTTTTCCGCCTCGTCGTACTTCTGAAGTGCGTCCCGCGCGGTGGCACGCCGTAGCAGTGCCTTGACCTGCGCATGTGTGGCAGGGAGCATAATCCAGAAAACGTGAGCAAGCAGGGGCTGTGTGGGTGTGTGCTTGGTCATGTGGCAGACAAGGCCTGTAAATGAGCAGTGGGGAGCACAGAGGACTCTTGGAGTGACGACAGCGCGGGATGGGCGCACACACACATAAACAAAACACACACACACACTCCATGCAAACATGCGCAAAGCGAACACAGGCCAAGGAATGTGCGTTGAGTGCCCTTGCCGTGTTGTCGATCATGCCCTGAGCAGAAGCGCACCTGGGCTAAACAGCATGCTGTTCAGCCCGCGAGGGTTATGAAGTAGCCCCAACCAAACACGGGCCCAAGGAGTCAGAAGTAGAAGAGAGTACTTCATGATAATCCTTGACGGGCGAGCACATAAGGGCCTCACCTAGTGCTGTCTATGAAGATTAAGATCTGCCCCATGACCAAGGGTGCACATATGTGGCGGAATGCTGCACCCCCAAAGATGGCCAAGATCTTCCACATGAGATCTGCCCCATGGCCCGCCATGATGGAATCTGCCTCATCATCATGGGTGTACAAGCAGGTGGCATGTTGCCCTCCCCAAGAAATCCGCGAGCACTGGCACAAGAGATAGACAGGCCTCTCTTTGTTCACAGCTGTGCACAAGCACTCACAAAGCGCCTGTGGGCACATGTGCACGCGACTGACTACCCACCTTGTCTTTCTGACTGAGCTCAAAGCCCAGCGCGCGCCTGCAGTCCTCCTCTGCCTGCAAGCGCAAGGACAGGCACACCAAAGACACATGGGACCACCACTACAATGCGCACATCACCATCTGCTCAGAAACGGCGCAATTACATGCTGAAATTGGCTTTGCGCTGAGCGAAATTGGTGCTGGCGGATGGCCTGAACAGGCATCATAGTACAAAACATTTGCTTCCTGGGTCTGAGCACCACACGCTGGGGGCACCAGCCGCCACATCAGACGGCGTCCCTGACATGTCCATGTGCTTTGTGGGCCAAACAAAATTTCGGGCTGCGTTAGGCCTCGAGGGGGGAAGGGCAGGGCAACGCTTTTCACCCCACCTGCTCAAAGCGGAAGAGCTTGATGCAAGCAATGGCGCGGTTGGAGTAGTATACGTGTGAGGTGGGGTTGAGCGCAATGGCCTTGGTGTACTCGTTGATCGCGTCTGCGTGCTTGCCTGCGCCACAGCAACCATGGGAACAGGGTTGTGGCCCCGCGTTCACATACCACTTCCAGTCACAATGCTCCGCTGCAGCAAACGACGTTTGTTGCGTGCTCAGCCTCAGCAACAGCCTGTGCTCTGGCTGGCAGCAGCAGCAGCAGCAGCAGCAGCAGCACCACCACCACCACCACTACCATCATCTTTATAACCAACACCACCATCACCATCACCATCACCACCACCATCACCATCACCATTACCACCACCACCACCATCACCATCACCATCACCATCATTACTACCACTACCTCCACCACCATCATCATCACCATCACCATGTCCTTGCACTCCCTCATGTCGGGACTCATGGTGCACAAGCACGGCCGTGCTGTGCAAGTGTGGAAGCAGCAAAATAATTGGCTGGGTGGGGCCAGGAACGTGCCTGCTCAGACGCTAGCACACTCCAAGGCCAGCACACTCCAAGGCCAGCACGCTCAGAGGCCAGCACGCTCACAGGCTTGCTGGGCTGTGTTCCTGCTTGGACCACATGGCATCGCCATTTTATTGAGGGAGGCTCATTGTAAGGGGCTGCTTAGCACTCATCACGTGCTGCACCCTGCATCACCTGCCTGCATCATACGCAAAGGCTTCTAGAGCACACACGCACGCATGCCTGCACTTGCGCACAGCACTGCACATGCCCACCAGCGCGCTGCACACCTGCTTGGTAGAACTCGTTGCCCCTGTTCTTTGCCTTCTCCGCCTTCTCCACCTTCTTGGGGTCCACGGGCGGCAGCTGCGCTGCCTGCGCCTTGTGGCCCTGCTGCTCCGCCTTCTTGCTGTCTGCCTCAGGGAGCTTCACGCCAGCCTTGGCTGCCTGATCCGCCTTCGCCTGCGCTTGAGGTGCACGTCCCAAGGCCAACCCATGTCTTGCCAAAAGGCATGCCCCAAGGCATGTCCCAACGCACGGGCTAGGCCAACACATGTCCCAAGGCCAACCCATGTCTTGCCAAGGCATGCCCCAAGGCATGTCCCAACGCACGGGCTCGGCCAACACATGTCCCAAGGCCAACCCATGTCTTGCCAAGGCATGCCCCAACGCACGGGCTAGGCCAACACATGTCCCAAAGCCAACGCAAATCCCAAGGCCAGCGCATGCCCAAGACCAGCGCTTGCTCCAGGGCCAGCGCATTTCTAAACTCATCTCCCAAGGCCAACACACGTCCCAAGGCCAACCCATTTCCTAATCCACGTCCCAAGGCCGGCGCTTGTGCAAAGGCCAGCCCATTTTCAAACCCATGTCCCAAGGCCTACACATGTCCCGAGGACACTACATGCAGTGCCCCTCTGCGCGTAGGGAGTACACTTCATTGACCCTAACACCTGATGATGAGCTGGTATACGCTTGACTCAGTGTGGGCATGCATTTGTCAGCATTCAATCTGTGAGAATATATACACAGGCCGCAAGGCCTTTGAGAATGGTGTGCGCCACGTGCGGTTGGCACCTGCAACCCGTTCCAGCATCAATGAAGGCACAGCATCAATGAGGGCACTTGGGCGATTCACGGGATGCTCTGCCCTGACTGCAGGCTACTTGAAGAAAGCTCACCGCTGTTGGCCACTGCAAACAAGCACCCTCAATGCCTGTGATTAACAAGATGGCAGTCAAGCAGGGCATGCAAGGTGATGGCATTGCCTCGCCCTTGAGACTACAAGGTCCTTCCGGCCTTGCAGCAGACGAGCAAAATGTGATGTACACATGCTTCTCAAGATGTTGATTCCTTGATGGCAGTGATCTGATCCAGCGGTGCTGTTAATCTCATGCTGCAGAAACAAATTATTCTTGTGGCGCAGCACTTGCAGATCAAAGAATGGAAATTGAGGTGGATTTCAAGTTATGGCAAGACAGGGCAAGGGACCTCCATACTCTCCCGTTTCCAGCTGCAAATAAGCCCCCACCATGCATGCATGCATGCCCAATGCACCAATACACAGTTGGCAGGGTCCTGCGCCTGCCATGCACTGGAGGGCCCATGCCTTTCCCACAAGTCACACACATACACACACATACACACACATACACACGCACACGCACGCGCACACACACACACACACACACACACACACATACGCACACACGCACACGCACGCACACAGCCGCACCTGCTTGATGGCCATCTGAGTGATCTCCTCCCTGACTCCCTCAAACTCGTCATGGATCATGGGGCATAGCCGCTTGGCCACAGCCAGCAGGCGCAGGTCAAACCTGCAGCCCCAGCACCAGCCAGGGCAGGTTCAGCTTATGTGTGGAGCCAATGCAATTTTGAAGAGTGTGCTACGCTGTGTTGTGTTACTTGGCTCTGGGAGGGTCGGCGAGACAAGGCTAGTTAGAGGTCACAAAATGTTAAAGTTCAACATTAGACCAGCATTTGCAGCCAGCCTGCGCAGCAGGAAAAAGGAGAGTGGGCTCATGCCTGCAGGGGCAAACGGCCCCGCCCTGCACAAGCAAGCAATGGGCTTGTACCCTTTTTGGCCGCATGCTGGACGTGTCCTGATTTGTGGTGATGCTGCTGCCCTGCAGGCGCAGCAGAGCCACAGCAGCTCTACTCTGCGTCCTGTTGGGTGGCTGCTTAGCAGGCGCATAACTCTCTGGCTGGTGCGCCACTCTCAAACTGCAGGACCTAGGGCCTCGATGTTTTCTGGCCTCTCCCGGGCACAAGAATCGCTTGCAAACCTCCCCTGCATTAGCCAACACTACGCACATACAAAACTTAGTCCTCAACCCCTGCAGCCTTGGTGCGCTGTAAGGCTACCTCATTTCCCCAGGCTCCATGCTACGCGCTGCACATGACATGCCACTTCCCCCTGACCACCCCAAACCCCCATGACCCTGACCCGCACTCCACACCCACATGTCAAATGTGCGCTCCTCCCTTCCCCCTCTTTCACTGCCTGCACACTTGTGCACAGCCTGCAGGGACACCGGCACACGGTCCCCCTTTTCCCCTTTTTCACAGCCTGCTCACTTGTGCACGGCCAGCAGGGACACTGCCACAGGCGAGCCGTCGCGCAGAGTGCCCACTGGCACGGTCACCGTCGGGCAAGAACCCAGCAGGCCCAGGGCGTTGAAGCAGCGTGCGAGCTTGGCAAACACGTCCCGCTCCACCTGCAGGCACGGGCCAGGGTCCTGTGTCAAAAGCATGTGGGCAAGGCGGCAGCCACAGGCTGTGGGCGCCATAGCTGTCACGTGTGTGCATACAAAGCAGCCGCCGCCGCCACGGCAGCAGCAGCGGTGGCAGCAGCAAGAGCAGTAGTGGGGAGCAGCCAAGGCGGAGAAAGTTCACATCACGGTGCGTGCAGTTGGAGGAGGTGTGCTGGTGACAAGCCACATGCATGCATGGTCCGGCAGGGCTGAAGCTGCTCTTCCTCCTTCCACCCTCAGTTGGATGCTCTCTGGCAAAGCTGTCTCTTCCCAAGCCTTCACCATCACCACCATGCAGGTGATGCCTGGCTGGTGGGGCCATGGACAAGCTTGGCCAGGGAGGGATGGGCATACAGCTCTTGGCTGTACATTGGTGCACAAGCCTGGATAGAGAGGCCTTGGCACAGTTCTCAGGCCAAGCAAGCAGGGTTTCCGCTTTTGCTGCGCTCCGCCAGACCAGAGGGTGCGCCCCATCCTGGGCCGGGCGCCGAGGCCCCTGGTAGATGGCGCAGAGGCCCCTGGTAGATGGCGCGGAGGCCCCTGGTAGATGGCCCCTGGTAGACGGCCCCGAGGCCCCTGGTAGACGGCCCCTGGAAGACGGCCCCGAGGCCCCTGGTAGACGGCGCCGAGGCCCCTGGTAGACGGCCCCTGGAAGACGGCCCGGAGGCCCCTGGAAGACGGCCCCGAGGCCCCTGGTAGATGGCGCCGAGGCCCCTGGTAGACGGCCCCTGGTAGACGGCCCCGAGGCCCCTGGTAGATGGCGCCGAGGCCCCTGGTAGACGGCCCCTGGAAGACGGCCCCGAGGCCCCTGGAAGACGGCCCCGAGGCCCCTGGTAGATGGCGCCGAGGCCCCTGGTAGATGGCGCAGACCTGCACGCCAGCCTGCCTGCCTGCCAGCCAGATTGCCTACCTGTGCTGCGTTGCGCTTGGGCGAGGGGAAGGGCAGCGCCGGCAGCACCATCACCGTGTCTGGCTTGACTGTTGCGCGCAGGCAGTCAAACACCTGGGTGCGCACACATGCAGAGGGCACATGCGCTTGCGGGGTGCAGCCTGATTAAAGTCCCCAGCTTTTGACACGTGGGCGTGATCTACTGGGGCTCGGCTCTGATTGAAGCTGTAGAAGCAGGAGAGGGGGTGCCTGCCCAACAGATCTGCACGCTGGCACCTGTGTCCATGTGCAATGTGCACTTACACACACACATGCATGCGCATGCAAACCACCATTCTCCCCCAGAAACTTGACATGATGGCTTCAGGCAGGTGCAGGTACCCTGGGCTGGCACTGGGCAGCAGCGCCGCAGGCTGCCAAGCATTGAAGTGTGCACGCAGCACACACAATCCGAGCTAAGTTCCAATTGTCCTCTCATGTCCCCTACCCTGCACCAGCACTTACCCCAGCCCAGTTGCAGCCAGCGGAAGATCAGAAGCCGGCAGGGCAGAACCCGCCCTTACCTGGCGCGCCAGCCGGCGTGCTACCGCCAGCTGCTCGGGCGGAGGCAAGGGCGGCAACCAAGATGGACCCGCAGCCGGCACAGGCGCCGGCGCTGGCGCGGCAGCTTTCTCCGCACTTGCTCCACTGCTGGCACCCTTGTCGTCCGTTCCCTCCCCTCCAGCACCTCCCCCCTCTTCCACGACTGCCTGCTCAGTCCCAGTCTCCCCCTCTTGCTGCTGCTGCTGCCCTGCTGCCTGTTCCTGCTGCTGTGGGCCTTCCTGCTGCTGCTCCTGCTGCTGTCCTGCCGTCTGCTCCTGCTGCTGCTGCTGCTGCTGCTGGCTTGCATGCCCCAGGGTACCATCAGCACCCTCATCCAGCTTTACATCAGGCGTGCCGCTGCTGCTGTCGCCCTCCTTTGCTGGGCCAGCTGCTGCAGCTGCTGCGGCATTGATGCCGCCCAAGGTGCGGTGCATTTCAGCACTCTGCAGTGCCTGCAGTGCACAGTACCCATTGATGCCGCCCAAAGTGCGGTGAATTTCAGCACTCTGCAGTGCCTGCAGTGCACAGTACCCATTGATGCTGCCCAAGGTGCGGTGCATTTCAGCACTCTGCAGTGCCTGCAGTGCGCAGTACCCAACCGTCCATTCTCTCCAAGTCCTAGTTCTGAGTCAGAAAGTGGTCACGCGCACAGTTGTCAGTCATAATACATAAGGGCTTTGTTGCCTCAAAAGCAGGCAAGTGCATGTACGTACATGCATACATGTGTGCATACAAGCTTGCAGTAAGGGAGGCACAAAGCCGCCCCCAGTCAGATACATATTTGCCCCCCCTCCCCTTCCCCTCCCCCACAACCCCATCATTTACCGTTTGAACCTGCCACACCCCCCTTCCCTCCCTTCAAGAAGCGCACTGGCTCAAGCTAATATGATGGCTCTGGCCCTGTGCACGAGAGCCCATCTACATCATGTGCAAGCACACACCCTTGTTCATCTATTACAGCACAAGCCAAAGTCTGTCCTCATTCAGCGCACACGCTCAAGCGAAAAGCGTTGCCTCCAGCCCACTCAGCACCTGCGCCGCCGCCAGCAGCGCCTCCAGGAAGTCTGGCAGCCGTACGCCTTCGCTTTGCTGCGCCCCTGCCCCCTCCGCTTGCGCAGTGGCCCTCGGTGGCACCAGGGCCTCCCACCCATCCACATTGCTGCTGAGGAAGCGCGCCTGCAGCGCGTGCCGGCGAGTGGAAGTTGGTAGGAATGCAATAGGGGGAATTGTGGTATGGCACAGGGGCTGGACTGAAGGGGCTGGAAGTCTGCATGTATGTCTGTGTGTATGTGCGTGTGCTTATGAGTGTGTGCATGCATGTGTGTGTGTGTGCGCACGTGTGTCAACAGGCAGGTTAGCTGGTTGGCAGTGGGCTCAAGTCAGTGAACGCAAGAGTTGCTGAGTGGGACGGCGCAAATGAGAAGCGCTTGCTGGGAAGGGGTCGGGGGCCGCGACGCTCTGGGGGGCATGTCAATTGCATTGGATGCCCAAGGACAGCAGAGACTAAGCAGGCAGCATGCACACGCACACGCATAAGCATATTCCCACACATGCACACACCTAGACACGCGCATGTGGGCCTGGACACAGAGGATCTTCAAGGGTGGTTGCAGGGGTACGCAAGTGTGCGTGGATTGCAGCGGGAGCAGGTTGGCCCTCAACCAACGAGGAATGATATGCATGGGACCACCAGCACGATAGACACGTGTGTCCGCACATATTTTGCGATCCAGAAGACATGCACCACCACATGTATGGCACTCCATACACATGCACCACCACACATTTTGCACTTCAAAAGACGTGTGTCAGCAAGTTTCGGTGCACCAAAGCCCCATGCTGCTTTCTTAAGGTGCTGCAGGCATATGTAGCTGCAAGGGCACATTCATCGAGGCTCGCAGCATTGTAGCAAAACTGATGTGGATGTCCCTCATGTGTAGCCCGTACAAGGACCAAACACAAAGCACCGCTGCGTGCAGCACAAGGGGAGGGAGGGAGCAAGCAGGCTCAGAACATGGGTGGATGTGCTTGCACACGCTCCTGCGCTCGCGTGCCGACGCGCACATCTGCAGCATGCAGGCTGCTCACACGCGTGTGCTCCAACGCACACGCTCCCCCACGTACCAGCTGGACGGCCCCTGCTTGGTCCGAGCCTGCCCACTTCACGATCGCCTTCTTCACGGCCAACGTTGCGGGCTGGAACTCGGGAGCGCACATGTCAAAGAAGTCCTGGGCCACCACAAACTTCAGGATTTCGCCGCGGATGTTGCTGGAGCCTGCGGCAGAGGAACGCAGTGGCGGCGGGCGCCGCGCTGATGGGTGCCACGTGCCCCCCCACTAGGAGGCGGCTGTCACTGTGGACGTGCAATGGCACGACGCACACATGCACATCGACGGGCTCCTTGCTTTGATTGCTCCGCCAAAAACAACATCGCGCTGCCATACGAGCCATTGCACTACCCTTGTGCTGATGGATTGCTGCGCTGCAGCCATCGGGCGCCGGCAGACACCAACTTGATGCCTCGTGGGACAACGCAAGAGAGCCCCTTGGAGCGAGTGAGGTGTCCCCCCTCTTGCCCTCCCCCCCTCTGCCCTGCCCTCTCCTGGCAGTCCAGGGGGGAGAAGAAGGGAGGAGTGCAGGCAGGGGGTTGCACCAGCCAGGCAGGGGGTTGCACCAGCCAGGCAGGGGGTTGCACCAGCCGGCTGCAGCCAGATAGAGATGGCTTAGCAATACAGTTTAATTCAACAGAATCAAGTGTGCATCGCCCTTGGCGCTGGCGCACGCGCACGCGTTGCTACTGTTGCTGGTCGGTTTGGGCTTGCAAATGTATGACGTGCAAGCCCCAACCAACTCCACGCACCAACGGTTTTTAAAGTGGGTGTCCGCCAGCGCTGGCAACCCACAGCCTGTGCTCTGACACGACTGCTGTGTGCGCCCACATTCAAAAAAGCCACAGCTCCCCGTGCATCCGTCACAGATTGCACACTTTCCAAGGACGTGGAGGTGTACAAGCATGAGACCCATGGAGAGGAGCGAGCTAGCGGTAGGAGACAGCGAGCAAGGTAGGTAACCGCACCTGGCACGCCCAGCGCCTCAGCAACCTTCAGGGTTGCACTTGGATCCCGGGCAATCACACACACGGAGTCAGCCTGCGTACCATCAATGCGCATGTGGGGGGGTGGGAATGGATGTGAGCATGCTTGCCATGCACACCAGCAGGCGCTGCTGTGGTGGGGTGGCCAGGAGCCCTGCAGGAGCCGGGCGCTGCAACACGGGGCTTGCTGCAGCTGCTGTGGCCAATTGGATGTGAGTGGATGGCGGCCTTAGCGCAAACATGCGGCTGCAGGACCTCACGAGTGTCATGTGCGGTGCCACGTTTGCTGAGGTGGCAGCTATCAGTGTGTAATTCTGCAGCCGCATGAGCTCTTTTCCCCCCATAGATGCCTATTGTATCTGGGCCGCATCCTGCCGGTGCAAGCTGCTCAGTCTTTGTAGCTGCGCTGTGTGTTGCTGCCCACCCACCCACACGGCCCACAGCATGCAGGCCGATCTCCTCACATGCACTTGTTTGCAACTGGTGTTGCGCGCACATTTTTGCAAAGACAGCGCGCTCTTGCCCATACACAGTAAGTATGCCCTTGCCCATGGATGCGCGCACAGAGGATGTGCCAGCCTGCGCTCCCCCACACAAACGAGAAGCCTACCCGAGTTGCGCAAACACACACACCCTGGCGCCCATGCTGCAGCAAACGTAGCACGAGCATGGCTGGAAGTCTAGACCAGGGTCTGAGCCCGGACTGCACCAAAAAGCATGCACAGGCACACCCGCAGACCCGCAGAGGCTCCCACGCCATCACCGCCCCCACATGCACCGCACGCGCACCTGGGGCACGGGCTCCACCACCGCCCCTGCCTCCGGCCCTGCCCCGCCCGCAGGGGCTGCAGCCACGGACAGCAGGCCGGGCGTGGGGCGGTACGCATACATGCGGCAGCACGCGGCAGGCACGCGCGCCTCCCCGAGGATGTCTGGCGCCAGCGCAAAGTCGGCGCGCCCTGTGGCCACCGCCACGGCCGCGCCTGCACGTGCGTGCGTGCGTGCACCCAGGGGTGAACAAGCAGGCGCTGGTGGGTGGGCATGGGCGCGGGCAGGACTCGCACATGCGCGCAATCAGGTGCGGCGCGGCGCGTGCCTCTCACTGCCTCAGTGCGCAAGTGGTGTGACAATGACTGCGTGGCTGTGAGGTTTCAACTGCGTGCACAAACAAGCCAGCTCCAGTGCTGGCAGGGGCCCGCCACCCAGCCCCCCATGCCTGCCCGAGCTGCTGTGCTGGCACAGACGCCAACCGCGAAAATGTTTGGGGTACGCATCGCCACTGTCAAGCCATCCCCAGCGCTGGCATGGGCTGCTGCCCCCACCCAACCCCCGCGTGCCTGCCCAAGCTGGCTCACTGGCACGGAGGCCTCAGCGAGGGCATGTTTTTGGGGTTACGTTGCCTCACTGAGTGGGTGCACCTGCATCATCGCCCGGGGTTCCTGCAGACTCCTCGCTGCAAGGGCACGTGGGTGAGCAGCACACACCAGCAGCGGGTGATGCGGCGGCGCACCCGGCAACAGGGGCTGCCCCGGCCCTTCAGCACCCGCGGGCTTTGGTGTGGCCATTGTCGCTTGCAGTAGTGACACGCGGCCCATACCAAAGCACCTCCATGCTCCACGCTCCACATGTGCAGAGAGAGACTGCGCTGCATACTGAGATGCAATGCAGCGCTCCCATGTCCTGAACTGAGTGCGCTCCACGACCTACCCCCCA
>LKMJ01006712.1_pt1 | contig 10848 bp, 8 predicted proteins | sample 643391 | NCBI WGS metagenome assembly LKMJ01 (sample SAMN04112250, study PRJNA286221) | soda lake metagenome | biome: soda lake; feature: Kulunda Steppe; material: water; isolation source: sample PL-Br10 brine of Picturesque Lake | place: Russia: Kulunda steppe | collected 2010-07
AAGGTATGTATGTTGAAATTTCAAAAGAGGGAGAATTGGTCAGTGCACACTTCGGGGTCTCCGATTATACAGTGGACGGATTGTCAGTGAAGTTGGCATATTTTAATTTTGGTGAATTGCATGATTTCGACGGTATTGTTACTGCAGCAATCTCACCGGCCGCACTTGATAAACCATTAGCAAAAGAGACGATTAGCGCGAACCTTCATGAGGAGATACCAGTGGTTGTTGCTGCGTCTGAGCACAATCATCATATCGTTGAGGCCGCACGTGAGATGAAAAAGGAATACAATGGGGACCTAACATTACTCTGATTCCAATAAGCGTTGAGCGGCGTAATATTTGTCGACAACCATTCTTCTTCCGTCGGTTCATTTGTCTTGCGTGCACAGCTGCGAATCCAAGTAAACGACGTGGCCCCTGATATTGGGAATCAAAGGCTGTTCAGCCTTGGTTTTACTCGATGGAGTCAACAACATCTCTGGCTACATGCATTGCTGTCGTCACGTGTTCGTTAGCCATCTCGTCACCTGTTTCATCGACATTGTCAAGCAACTCAAGAACATGTCTCAATCGCCGATGCACGACTTCAGAATCGGCTTCAGCCTCAACGAGGTCACGGGCGATGGCCTCGGCTTCCCCAATCCATCTGCTAGCCGCGCGTTCGACTGGATGCTCTTGTGTCGCCGTCAGATGCTCGTGTATCTGCTCAATCTTCTCGTTAACAATTTCTTCGTCCATGTGGATTATCTCGTCCTCACTAGGGGTTGCTCACTGAATCTCATACCGACTGATTGACTCTGTCTCACAGTACGGACAGACCTTCATCTCAGCTTCGACACTCGTGCCGCAGCGTCGGCATTCATGGATGACCGCCTCCCGACGAAAAGTGAACCGTCGACCTATTCGGTTCCACACCATGTGAAATACTCACAGGACCAACTATAGAAAGTGTATCGGTCGTTCATCCCGCTCTCGTCTAGTAATATGCCTCTAATACGTCAGTCGGATCCTAGTGATCCCGGTTGTCGACTTCACCGCAGCTCAAAGAAGAGACTTATTTGTGAACTGATTGTGTCAGACTCTCAGTCAACTTCTGCCTGAGTGGGAATGAGACTCCGTTCAGGAATGAGTTCTCCCTCACTGCTGTAAATCAAGACGCTGTCTTGGGTATATGAGCGGAGTTGTGTGTCTGCCTCCAGGAAAGAGACCGTGTAGTTGCTGTCATTGTCAGTCTGGTCGGCATACTGACCAACTGCATGGACGAATTGATTGATGCGTTGGGGGCTCATCGGCTGTTCGAGCAGGTACTCTCCTGTGAAACCGTCGGCAATACTGAGGACCCCGGCCGCCGATGCGGCGTGTTGACTCGACTGCTGTCGATAAAAGACTTCGAGATTGACAGGCACAAAGTTGTTCTCTTCAGTGTTCCAAAACCGCTCTTTCAAGACGTGTAGCTGGTCTGTGAGAACATGGATTTCTGGTTGTTGTGGTGGAGCTCCAGTTGTTACCCATTCAACCCCAGACACTCGAAGGGGCGACTCCCACGACCGTGTCTCGGAAGATTCCATCTACGGCAACAAAGGGAGAGATAACCAAAAACGCTCCGACAATATGCGAGTATTCGATCGACACAGAGCCTACACGGTCACGCTCACAACTCGTGAACCCGGTACAGATGTACACAGAGTACGACCAGATTCTTCGAGAAGGGGACACACCAGGTTTCCGGTGTAATTTGCGGTAAAGTATAAATCCTCACTTGAGATTACTTTCACTCCGGTTCCCTGAGTTATTAGTCCTATCACAGACTGTGTTTACTTGAGGGGTCAGAACTGGCTGTTCCCCTGACTAACGGCTCGGTTCTGATGCAGTGTCACACGCTCCCCTCGCCCCCTTGTCAGCACTCAACGAACGACTATGGAATCCACAACTCCCGAGAAGACGCTTGGTAGCTGTTCTTTCTGTGAAGCAGCCCTAAAGGAACGTCATGTGATTATCGAGTATACTATCGATGATGAACCCCGCTGCTGGGCAGAGTGTCCTCAGTGTGGCGAAATCGTCGACCCACTATCCAATGTCGAGTAACGGAATACTTCAGCGACTTGTCGGCCTCCAATCGCCCACAGAACTTCGTGAATGTCGTCACTGCGGCTATAGCATCGATGAAGAGGTTGAAGAGTGCCCGGAATGTGGATCCCAAGAGGTTGCTACCTATACACTTGAGTGAACAATTACACACTGACTGCGAGAATTTTGATTGTCAACTCCTCCCTGTTGGCTATTCTCTAGTTCAAGTCAATTAAGTATTCCACCGTTGCGTTCTACCACTTTGATAACGGCATCAAAATTGTTGAAAGATTACAATTTATACGTTTGTTTTTGTGGCAAAACAAATATATGCTAAACATACTAGTACTTACATAATGCAAAGATATCAAAATATACTAATTCTACTGGTTCTTGGAGCTATTGCTGTTGCAGTGGCAGCAACGGGAATGGCCACAGCAACAACGGCGGACGACGAAGAGTGGCTTGATCAGGAAACTGATGAATTCATCATTGAGTATAAATCTGGCTACGAAGATGACGCGGCATACCTCGGTGATGTCACTGAAAATGCTTACGCTGAACTGCAAGAGACATTCCCGGAACATGTATCAGACCTCTCATTCGAGGAGCCAGTGCATATCCGGGTATATCCAGGGGATGAATGGGATCAGGATGATTGGACGTTGTACTGGCAAGATACCACGCCAGTCCGGGTCCACGTTCAGGCTCCCTCTGATAGTGAACCTGACGACGAGTGGTACGAACATGGTCTCGCTCATGAACTTGGTAACATGTTCCTCTGGGACGAAGCGGAACAATATGATAACTACGATTACTACACTCGTAATCCCAGTTGGTTCCATCAGGGTCTGACAGAGTATTATGTCTATCAGACACCAACAGTTGAAGATCAGTTTCCCCCCTGGGATATCGAGGAAGACCTGAATGAGACAATCGCAGCTGGAGACGGTGATTTTGAGCTTATTGCGGACAATATGTATCATGGCGGACACCTCTTATCGATGTATCTCGTCGATGAATATAGCGAGGATGCTGTATGGGACCTGCTCCGAAACGATGCCTCCAGTTGGAACGACGCCGTTGAAACAGAACTCGACGTAACCCAAACCGAACTGGAAGAGAACTGGTACCGATGGGCGGAGGAACGTATTGGTGGTGACTATAGCGACAGATATGACACCACTGCCGCCGACGCGGGGAATGAAGACGAGTCAGACGACCTTGACACAGAAATGAATGAGTTGGTGGATACTATAGAGGATCTCGAAACGCAAATCACTGAGTTAGAACAAGATATCGAGGACCTCGAAGCAGAAATGAATGAGATGGAAAGTGCTGACTCAGGAGACGATGACGGAGCAGGTTTCGGCATTGGTGTGGCGCTGGCCAGCATATTTTTGTCTTTCTGCTTCCTGAAATATCGACTTGACAATAGTGGTATGAACAGATGATTACCAGCTATTAAGTAACTGATTCTTCTTACGTGAAGTGAAATAAAGTTGGTCAACTGCTAGCTTCAAACTCTGTATGTTGCACGACACTCCTTCTATAACTCTGATAAAACGATGTCACCATTGCACTATCTAACTGCTACATCGCTCACTGCCGAGTGCTGCATTCGCGCCCTGCATCTTGCACGACCTGTTCTGACAACAATCTGATTTAGCGACTCAGCAAACATTCCAGACGGGCGTGGAAACTCAGGGTTATTGCCTGCTTCTACACAAACACGCAAAAACAAAGCGCCATTTAATTTGGTAAATCAACAAAAACTACTCGTGGAGTGCGTCAAGGATTTCCCGATCTTCCTCAATAAGCCGTTCTAGTTGCTCACTGGCACTTTCGTTCTCGGGACGTTCTTTTAGTGACGTTTGTACTCTTGTGTATTCTATTGTTTTCCTAGCTTCGGCTCCGGGGACTAATTCTTTCTTCGTCGATTACGCCGTCTTCGAGATACTTCGGCATCTCGCTGATAACGAAAGCCCAGATACTATTGGTCCACCAATACCTTCAGGCAAAAAGTCAATTAGTTAGAAAGGTTTTAACATTTATAAGTAATGGCAGATATTATGGCATGAGGTGACAAGACAACGTGGGATTACGTGAACTAACAGGGAGAGAGTCAGCATCATTTGTTATTGTGGAGGATCCAAAGGTTGGGAAGCATACGCATGAGCAGCGTGCGCAGTTACGGAGTCTGCCCTTGCTGTTCGAACTTGGGTTTAAGAACTATCTCCATACCCCATTGTGGGAGAATGGGTTCCGCATGGTCGATTACGAATTTTTCGACCCAAATAACCTTGCAGTGTCAGAACTTTCCTACCCGCTTGTCCATATTGTAAGCCAGGAAGGGCTGACGAATTATGACGTTTCTGACGGAGATGTAACTCGCACAGGGGAACAGCATATTGTCGCTGATATCCTCCGAACTCGGTCGGAAGACGATCCGTACATAATGGTAACCGATACGAATGCCCCAAGGGTTCCATCGATAACGACAAAGCGGCCTCTGACTGATGAATACGGGCCTGTGACGACTGTTGATTATGTCGGCCTTGTGGAGCGCAAAGTACAAACAGAACTGGACTCACGATTGCCGCTGAGTACGACAAAGAACTACTTCTTCCATAAAATCTCAGATTACCACCATCACGCTGGTGCACCGGCTGAAACATTGGAAGGTCTATTTGATTATGAGAGAGCGCCACCGAACAGTCCAGTTTGGGAGCCGCTGTATTATTTCGTGGAGAACGATTTACAACAGCTACTCGAAAAATATACTGAGCGTATTCGTGAGACGCTCCGATCCTGGTTGGAGCGTGGGGATGTTCAAAAAATTGCTAATCAGATGGATGCGGTTCTGACCAGAGCAGAATATCGTGTTGAGGAATTAGATCGCATCCGAGAGGAGAATCAGAAGTACGCCAAATGAATTTGGGAGCAAAATAATATGACATACACGCCTGCAAACGACAAACCAGAAGCATTGCTTATTAATTACACCACTGTCCGGGGAGCAGAATTAAAAGAGATTTACAAGCTCTTGGTTCGACAAGGTGACATTCCAATATCAGCATTAGAACATAGATATGCACGTCCTGATAGCCAAAGTGGTATTTTGCATACCGACCATGTAGAAGACTGTGTGCGGTTTCTTGCTGCTATCGACGTCATTGAAATTACTCCACAAAGTGTGGCAACTCTGATAAATGAAGATGTCTACCCAGAACTGTCGTTTGAAGCATGCCTGCTCCATCATTTCAAGCAGCAGGTTGATGACCAATACAACCTGGCTTATCCGTTCGAGGTTCTTTCAAATCTAAACCGGCGTAAGGTGCCGAGACAAGTCTTTTTAGAAGAAATACGTGCCGATGATTCGAGAGAGTTTGGCTTCAAATGGAATAAGACTAAGCTCAACATGTGGTCGAACCTCATGGATTCAATTGGTGCCATTTCATATATTACTGAAACCAACGAAATCGTTGCGTCGCCAAGACGAGCGCTCTTGTATGAACTGCTGAATTGGTACGCTGAGAACGGTGACAATCCAACGAAGTTGCTTGCAGCGATGGATTGGATTCACGACGAGATCGTACCTGTGTACACATCACGAGCAGGAGCGCCAGAGGTTGCCATCGGTCCTGCTGAAGTACTCCGAAATATGGAGAATCAGGGGGTTCTGGACCTTCGTTGGATGTCTGACGCTCAGGATGTTGTTGGCCTACCCAATTACAGCGGAAAAGTCGTTAATGTGGCTGAATTTTCGGTGTCTGAGCCACCAAAGGCGATCGATTACGAATACCCACTTGACCACGAGAAAGCGGAGGTGATAGCATGAGCGCATATCCAAAAACATGGGACAACGACGTTGTTGAAGAGTACATCAAACAGGAATCACAACAAAAGTCACCGAATGTCTTCCTTGAAACGCACATCCCAATTCAAAAAATCCGGGCGTTTCAGTTGACTGGGGGTGCCAAACGTCCGACAACTGATGATGAAAAAGCGGACTTGCAGAGCGACTATGGGTTCCGCTATGTAGATGACTTTGTAACCCCCGGTAGTGGAAATGACTTCATTCACGAAGAACAGTTGTTCGAGCACATTACGCGTTCTTCCCCTGATTATACCGAAAATCGAATTTATATGCTCAAAGGGGAAGTTGGGAGTGGAAAAAGCCACCTATGTCAATGGTTGGAATATCAAATCAATGACCAAGGCTATCTCAGCGGTGCAGAAGAACACGTTGCTATCCACATCTCACGAAACAATACGAGATTAAACGACATTCTGGACAAGCTCTATGAGCACGTTGAGATTGACCATGACGAACTTGATGATATAGCACAGATCGACCCCAAGGAACTGGCCGATTTCATCACTCAGGCACTTCAGACGTTCGGCGCAGACACTGACCAGTTCCCTGAGTTTGATTTGGAGGCGTTTATTTCCGAAGATAACTCACCAAATCTGAAATCTATTCTGGAGGATAACCTCCGTGATTACAGGGAGTCAGTTGATGATGAAGACCGTGAGCAACGGATTGACCTAATCAGTGCTGAGGAATTTAGAGATGTTTGTTTCAGTGCGTTCGGAAAAACTGTTGGAGATGCCTACCCAATCATCAAAAACGAAATCCACGAACGTCTCATAACAAATGTCGGTATTGAAGATTTCCAATCTGAACTCGTTACGCTGGCAGAACAGTATCAGTCTGAGGGGAAACGTCCCGTCCTTATTGCCGAAGATATTACCACGTTCACGGTTCTGAAAGAGGGACTTCTAGATTATATTTTCCAATTGGGTGATGGAACTGATGAGATGAGCAGCGGCTACGACGTTATTTTGGGCTATACGACCGGTTGGGAAACGGAGCAAGCCGACGATGCTCTGATGACTGGTGAATTCTCGTTTATGACTGACCGTGCGACTGGGTATTTGAGTCTAACAAATGAAGAGGGTGAAGCGTACTTCCTCGAAAATGGACCGGTCCCAATCCAGCTTGCCCAAAAGTACCTCTCTGTAATCAAAGAACAATCGGACACCACTGATGACAGGGTCGATGAAGAAGTGTTTGGAGGGTTGTATCCATTCACAGAGGAGTTCATCATGCGGGCGTACCGTAATCTCCAGGAGGATGGAAATCCTCGACAGACGCCGCGGTTGCTTCTGTACCACGTTATGGCGGACAGTCTTTTAGCAGATATACCACCATTTGAACGGGTTGAGGACAATACGTATATTGGTCACTTTACCAGTCCTGCACCTGCTGGACAATTTGAGACGACGATAGACCATATTGTCAAATGGTATGGTAGAATGGATGGGGAAAGTATTGTTGTTCCGACCTCGTACTTTGAAACCTTCGGCGTCGATGTTCCTGACCATGCATCGGTTATGGATGACGAGGTACACATAGAAACGCTGTACGGGACGAGTGATGATTGGATTGTTACGGAATCACTGGAATCGATTGATGAGCAGCCTCAGAAACAAATTGATGTACAAGATACGGACAGTACGGAGGAGTCAACCGTTGAAGAGGGGACTCCAGATGAAGGGAAATCCCCTGAGGGAGAGGATATAGAGCCAGATACATCTCAGCAGAGTCCGGAACCAGACCAACCGAAAGCAAATCCGGAGACTGCGAAGACCATTTCTCAATTCAAAAATTGGTACGGGACCGGAAGCGAGTTCCCCAGTGCTGAGCGTCTCCGAGATGGTGTACAAGCAATAACTAACCAATTCCATGATCCGACGAGATTAGCTAATAACAATGCAACTACGGACAGCAATGCTGCTGGTTTCTATTACACGCTTGGAAATGACGTCCCAGTTGATATAAGCGGAGCAGATACAGGGAAGGACGTGTCAATCACTGTCTCCCCGTTTGGTGATGGGGAAGTTGACCACGAACGGATGCTCTATCATTTGGTATTGTACACACTGGAAACCGATTCAAAAGACGAGAACGAGTTCCCAGACGAATTGAACCATGACGTCGTCCGTAGTTGGTGTGACAGACAGGTCTTTGAACTTCGGTCTGAAATGCGGTCAGAGTTAGAGAGCGCACTCAATAATAAAATGACGCTGGAGCAGTTTGTGGTATTTTGCCATTACCTCTATCTCAATGCTGCTCGAGGGATAACTGAACTAAACAAAGGAATGCTCCTCCGGAATCCGGATGAAGATAGTGCCGTAGTGGCGGAATCATCGCCGTTCAAAATGCGGGAGAGTGATGAGCGTGACAGTGACCTCACGGAGATGCCTCCTGGACTTTCCGAAGCACTCCATGACTTATCCGTTCGGCGCAGTGACTTGGCCAGCCTATGTCGAGGATTCTTCCTTCTGAAAAACAACTTTGTTGACAACGAACGGCTGGAACCAGCCTTGGAGTATGTTGAAGAGAACTTTGATGAGTGTCTGAAGGCCGCTACGCAGATTCGCGTTGATGAGATCCCGGATGCATATAGAATTGGTACAAGTCGAAGTAATGCGAAAGTCAGGGTTTCATTGCTATTTGAAACGGTCTCTGATTATGCTAACGAACTGCGAAAGTTTGAGCAATCATTTGACCCAACTTTGCTCTCTGAAGAGATTGAAACGGTCCAGACGCTGTATACCCGACGCCATACCGCGGATGAGTTGCTCGACATGTACAACCGACTCACTGACTCAATCGAGCCATTGGATACTAATCTAAAAGAGCGGTGGGAAAAAGCAGAGAGAATTCTGAATAAAAATCCGGATGAATTGGAACTGGGCGAGTTTGGGGATACGCTCGAAACAATTGGAACTGCGAATCCGGAATCAGCTGAAAATATACTCTCGGTGTTACACACGTATCTCCAGAGCAAAGAGACGCAACCAGCGTGGACAGTATATGAAATGCTTGCTGAAATGCTTGAAGAGATTGAGGACGCCCCAGAACCTGAAAAAGATGAATTCCGAAGTCTCGTCTGTGATTCAGATTCATTTAACGAATTCCGGATTCGGCGTGAATCAACGATCAAGTCAATTGAGGGGATCTAACAATGAAAGCAACCTACAGCGACCACTTGGCTAGCAAAGTCGAATCGGCTGAAGAGAAGGCAAAGCGTATCAAAGATGCACAGAATACACAGGTTCGTGTTTCTACTGCAAAGGATTCGATAAGCCAACTTACGACAGAACTTCGCTTGGTTGAGCGCTCTGCTGAGGAGTTACGGTTCTATGTCGCTGTCTTAGAGGAGGTGTTTGACGGAACGAGACCAGAATCGGTCGATGGACAAATTTCTGATGCATACAGGAAGGCAGAAATTGATGAGGAGAGTTTGCTGGACGCAGCTGAAGAGAGTTCATTTACAGAGTATACCGAACAACTCCGAACTGCCAAAGAAGAATTAAACAGTGCTATAGAGACTGTGAGAGATCATCTCCAGCGTGATTATATTAGCCCTGAGTTGGATGAATTACAATCGGCAAAGGAACTGAATTCGATTATCGGTGATGACCACGGTACATTTGCTACTCACATACAGACAACACAAGAATTCTTGAACAAAGATCTATGGGATACTGAGAGTTCAGTAAGTACCCTTGCTGCTCGATGGAACCGGTTGCAAAATCAATGGCAAGAGCACTCAGACAAACAAAGTTGGGACAATTTCCAGAGGGAACATGACCTGTCTGATTCCACGGTAAGAGAACTTCAGCAGTTCACGAGTAAGGACATTGTCAAACTCACCGATTTATCACTTAACACCCTTGAAGAGGTCAAACGCGTTGATGAACTAGAGTCCGCATTAGAGGTGAAACTTCGGGCATGAAAGACCCAGCAAAACGTGCAGAGCAAATTACATCGGCCTATGAATCGTATGTATTGGGAAATAAAGACCCGGCTGCTAACCATGTCTATCATCGGTTTGAAAAGACGGCCAACGACGATTCGTTTGTCGGTTTTCGTGGACCATATCTCCAGGCTCTTGATATTCCTAACTGGAGTGATACATCGTTTGAAAAATTCGGTAATGATGCTGGCCTCCACCACCTTATTATCGACGCGTTCGATGACCTTGGATTTGAGCGGCTCTATGACTTCCAGGAGCGTACTACTAAAGCAGTAAAAAACGGAGACGATACGTTAGTCACGGCAGCAACGGGCCGTGGAAAAACGGAGGCATGGCTACTCCCAATCCTCGATTATATCCTCCGTGCGAAGGAGAATGACATTTCAGATTGTGATCCACAAAGCGTCAAAGCACTTCTGGTATATCCAACGAAGGCGTTGGCCCAAGATCAACTCAAACGACTCATTGAGTACTTGTACAAAATAAACCGAACGCTGCCACCCCGGAAGCAGATTACAATTGGTATTTACGATGGTGACACTCCGACACATACCGGCCAAAAAGGAGCAGAAGGATACCTTCGTTCTTCTTTCAAGTTCTTTGAATGCCCTGGCTATAGTGATGAATTAGAGAAGTGCCAAGGCTGTAGTAAAACCCTTCGAGTTACGCCAGATTCGGGACGGTTCGCTGTGAAGCCTACAAAACAGCAGTGTGAGAGCGATGTTCCTCTTGAGTTCATTCATCTAACAAAGAACGATGTCCTTGAGCAAAATGTGGATATCATTCTCACGAACCCGGATACGATCAATATCCGAGCAATGAACATCAATGCACCTGCTGAGCAGGAAACATTCATTTACGAACCTGATTTCCTGGTATTTGACGAGGTTCACACCTACACGAGTTTGTTCGGCAGTTATACGTCGATGCTTGTGAAGCGACTTCG
>LKMJ01006713.1_pt1 | contig 10847 bp, 21 predicted proteins | sample 643391 | NCBI WGS metagenome assembly LKMJ01 (sample SAMN04112250, study PRJNA286221) | soda lake metagenome | biome: soda lake; feature: Kulunda Steppe; material: water; isolation source: sample PL-Br10 brine of Picturesque Lake | place: Russia: Kulunda steppe | collected 2010-07
CCTTCTTCCTCGTTTGATGGTGGAAGTCTACCTGGTGCTTGCACCAGATGTAAACTTCTTCCTTAATTCACGCAAACAGGGGATACCTTGTTAGCGTAGTCTTTTCTTTTCTTTTCTTTTCTTTTCTGGAGGCTATCCTAATCTGACCTTACAGCATGAAGCCTCCCAAGACTTGTAACCTAACCTTACAGCATGAAGCCTCTCAAGAGCCCCGGACTAACCGTTAGGTGACCTCTCAGAAAGCTGCCAAGCTTTCCTTGCTCATTCAGTGTAGTGCATATGCTTATGAATTTAATAGCACCAGACGTGCTCTTGAGAAACCTCATGCGACCTTTCATCATCAAGGACAGAAATGGGGTACCGTTAGTCACCCTCCTGAACCCCATTGGATTCTTTTGTTTTTAATCTGCTGGTGGAGGGGTTGTATGGTGCCCTAGGCCCTAGGTGGCCCCTTTTCCTCAATTGATGTAGGGAGTGTTCTCATTGCCTACATACTTCTTTCCTTCTAATGAAGTGCAGCTCAGTGCAAAGCTCTTGGCACAAGTTACTGGAAGCTCGCCTGCTTGTGCGGAGCCCACCTGCACCATATACATTGTGTAGCACGAATTGCAACACACCACCATAGAAACACCCAGGCATGAGCCAGCTCAAAAGTCAGTAGGCGGCAAGAGAATAATCAATGTAAATACAGTACATGCCAGATGCAGTTGCAGTGCAAAGTGGATGGCGCCCAAGCCAGCTAGCGCACAAGGTGCAAGCATCCTCATCTTCTGTGTGGCCGCACTGCTAGAGCAGCGCCCCCCCCTGCCCTGGCATTGCAGCCTGTTATGCTGAGGTCCCATTCTCCGCTCTTCCCTACCTGCATGCGGCCTTTTGGGTTGGATGCAGGGAGTCCAGTGCAAGGGTCCAAGGGTCAATGTTCTACTGCTTCTTTCGCGCACGCTTGGAGGTGCCCTAGCGCGGGCAGGGGCCCCTGGCTCAGCCACTTGCGAGCCCAGCACGGGTAGGTGAGCGTGCGTTGGCTTGTGTGTATACGCATATGCGTGTGCGTATGCGTCTGTGTGCATGCCCGTGTGTGCGAGCGTGCGCTACCATTTGGATGGATGGATGGATGGCAGGTGCGCACGCAACTCATCAGCGCACAGTGCATGCCCTGCCCGTTGCTTGTTGTGTCAAAATTTGTCATGAGGCCAGTACCTCTCCAAGAAAAGACTACCCCAGTTGAAAGTCAACCCTGCCTCTCTGAGAAGAAGACGGAGACAGGGAAGTGGGGAGAGAGGGAAAGAGAGCTACAAGCTGTTCATCCGGCATAGCATCACCGTAGCTGCGCATGCGCACTGCTTGTGCTGCAGCATGGCGAGCAGCGCAGCCTCCCAGCGGAAGACATTCAGAGAGCAAAGGCGAAGCTATACCGGCTTAAGCTGCTCATACAGCGCGTCGTAGTCTGCCTTCAACTTGTCCACTTCAGCCTGCTTGCTGCTGCGATGCTGCTGAAGCTGGCTGTGCAGCGTCTGCAACCGCGCAACATGAGCGTGTGCACGCGTGTGCATGTGCGCGTGTGTGTGCGTGTGCAAGCATGCATGGATGTGTGCACAAGCATATGTGCGCGCGGTGCCCGCGGCCATCTGAAGGCCTCCCGAGCGGTCCAAGTGGGGGAGGGAGTGCAGAGCATGTGCTGTGTGATTGTGCTGCTCAAGCAGGACATGCCTGCATGATTGCCAGTTTGGCAGGATGCGCAGGTGTGTGTTTGTCTTGCAACCTTGTGCGCAAACAAATGCAAGGCATGCTTGTGCACCCACACAAGTTGCGCACCTTGAGCCTCGTGAGCTCTGCTTCTACGCGATTCTGCTCTGCGACAATGAAATTGAGCTCCCCAATTTGCGAGTTAATTGCCTTTGATAATTCCACCTGCAGGCAAGAGTGGACGCAGACCTAAGGGCGGGCAGGAGCATGTGCACGCGCATCAGCACGTGCAAACAAGCATGCAATCAGAGTACCTCATTGCCATAGTGCACACAAGAGCTCTGCGAACACGGTGGCGTGCCAGGCTAGCCATGTGACCTCAATTCCTGCAGCACGCAGCTCTTCATTGCTCATCTGCCAATGATTAGCAGCCGGTATTGCCCAAGGGGGACGAGCATTTGGCAATCAGGGGCTTGCAGAGCCTCTAAGGAAGCATCTATGGCCCTCTTCAGACCTGCTCTACTGAACAGGGCTCACATTTTGGCCAGTGAGGGTCCACAGAGCCTCTTAGGCTGCCAAAGCCTATGGGAACTCTTCGGCCTATATGAGAGAGCCTTTTATGCGTATGCATATGCCACAGCCCTCATCACACTCACCCTATGCACACAGTATCAGGCTTGACAAAGCCCTTTTGAGGGTCTATTGTGGGTCGTCTTGGGGGGCCTTTTCCACCTCTATGGGAGAGCCTCTATGAGAGAGCCCCAGGAACGCACGGCCCTTGGCATCAGAGTGATGCCTACTCATGCAACCCCACACAGCAGCATAGGCCTCACAAAGCCCTTTTGGGGGCGTGGAGGGCAAGGAGCTGGCCAGGCCCCTGCACAACCAAACCAGCGCAGGCACGCACGCGCGTGCACACAGCAGCGGCGGCAGGACTCGATGCCAGGAGGCTACGCCTCATCACCAGGCCACGCATGCGACCACGGATCCACGCCTTGCCTCTGAGGCAAAGGCCTGGGTGGCGTGTGCAACGCGCCCACCCACCAGCTCACTGGATTTCCGCCGCTTGTTATCTGCCGGGAGGCCTGTAGGGTCTGGGCTTGCCCCCCGCTTCACGCCCCTGTATGTACAGTTGCAGGCACGCATGCAGCGCCAGCAGGCGGATGGGTCCAGGCCCAGACAGGGCTGAGCGCGCGAGCATAAGAAGCACCAGCAGGTTCAGCCTGTGTGCGTGCCGGCGAACATCCAAGCACATCCTTAGCCCCTCTGTGCGGGTATGTGTGGAATGCAGCGTGTGTTTTGTTTGCATGTGTTTGCGTATGCGTGCATGCGTGTGCGTGCTCGATGCAGGGCACATGGCTCCACGAGTGCCCCACGAGCCTTTCCCGGGCAAGAGCGCACACCAACACAAGTTGGGCGTGCGCGCACGTGGGCGGAATGCAGGCAAGGACCTCCAACCCCATCCGTCCCCACATCACCCCGGCCCGCTGCTCCCAACGTTAAATAACCCAAAAATCACTCACTCGTCCTCTCAACACCCCCAACCCCCCCTTACACACACTCACCCTTGCACTCGTTGCGGCACCCCTGGGCCCTCACTGCCCCGCCCTCCCCCCTCCACACTCCCCGGAAGTCCTGCCTGCTCCCCGTGCCCCTGCAAGCCCCCATACTGCTCCACCATCTGCCGCGCCGCGCGCGCCGCGTCCCCCAGCAGGTCTACCCCAGACTTCCCGCCCCTGACGCCGTCTGTGTGCGCGTGCGGCAGCGGCAGCTGCAGGGGGACGTGAGAGGGCGCGACCTGTGCAGTGACGCCGCCGCCCTGCAGGCCTGCCACGCCGTTGCTGCTGCTGCTGCTCGGGTGCGGGTGCGGGGCGGGCTCGGCTGCTGGGCCGTTACGCGCCCTCAGGCCTGCGCAGAGAAAGAGGGAGGGAGAGGGAGTGCATGGCCAGTGGCGTGCAGTATGTTAGCTGTTCCCGTGTGCGTGCATGCTGCGTGTGTGTACGTGTGTGCAGGCTTCACAAGGCTCTTGAGCGCCTGCTCTGGCAATGTCACGACAAACCTTCCAGCAGTACAGCACGCGCCTTCCTGCAGCACAGTGCACACCTCCCCCGAACACAGCCCGCACAAATCTGGCGCAGTGTCACGTGCGTGTGACGCACACACGCACACAACGGTTGCAAATGTGGGTGGGTGCAATGGAGACACACAGGGCTGGATGGGTGCCACGGGCGCACACACACACACACACACACACACACACAAGCCCACACACAGGGCTGGATGGGTGCCACGGGCACAAACACATACACACACGTGCACACACACACACACACACACACACACACACACACGCACAGGGCTGAGCGCTTGCTGCCAGCCTGCCTGCCCTTGCACTCACTGCCTGCGCCGTCCATTTTGTAGTGCTGCTGTGATGGCCCCAGGTTCCCACTGAGCGTCAGCGGCGCCCGCCACGCACCTTCGCCCCCCGCCCTGGCCGGCTTCTGCGGCTCCTGTGGTGGCTGCGGCGGCTGCGGCTGCGGCGGCTGCTGGCGTGGCTTGGGCTGTGTGTGCGGCTTGGACTGTGCGTGTGGCTTAGGCTGTGCGTGCGGCTTGGCGTGCTGCGGGTTGGCCGCGGGCGGCTGCACGTCTTTGGAGTGACTCACGGGGGGCAGGCTGCTGCTGGGCTTGCGGGGAGGATCTGCACGCGTGCCGCAAGCGCAGGTCGACAGCAGAGGGTGACCAAAGGGCACACGCACAGAGCATATGCACCGTGCGCGCCGCACGCACGGGGCAGCAGCAGGATGGCAGCAGCACACACGCAGAGCTCACGCAGCATGCGTCGGCGGTACACGCACATGCAACACACTCGCACTAGCACATGAGCATGCATACACAATCGTGTCTGCACGCGTGTACATGCACACACACACACACACACGCTCACACGATTGCTTTTGGGCCTTTACTGTAGCTGCGGTACCCACCACTACCCTACACCTGCTTATGGCGCCTCGCCCCTCTCCCACCCCTGGCCCCTCCCACTCTCCTGCGCATTCATCCCCCACACCTCTCTTGCCTGCCACCCCATATGCCCTCGCCTGCTTTCCTGCCTGCCTACCCGCCTGCCTGGCAACCCGCATGCTGACCCACCAGCACCTGTGCTCACACCCGTCCTGAGCCCTTGTATCGTCACAGCCCTCTAGCTGTGGGACACCATGCCACACACCAAGAGCTGTGGGACAACATGCCACACACCAAGAGACCTGTGCAGGGTGGGTCGTGGGAAACATGGACCTTCTAGCCTGCCTGCCTGCCTGCCTGCCTGCATGCATGCTTACCATCTTTTACCCACACCTGTGCACGCGCCCTACATGAACTGCGTCAACTCCCTCAGAAAGCCATCACACGCATCAGCCCCCTCGACAAGCACAAGCCTTAACCGGCGCCCTGCACAGAGGCCGGCACCCTGGGCCTGCGTTTGCTGGCGCAAACAGCACTGCCTTTGCCCGCCTGCTCCACGCACGCGCGTTCACGCACTCGCGCACATGCGCTGCGTCCCCGGACTTGAGAGCTCTGCACACTTCCTACGTATGCGCGTGCTTGCACATGTGCATTGCCCAAACGCTAGGATTGGGAGCCCTGCGCTCTTGCGCACACAGACGTTCACACACAAACACACACACAAGCACACAAATACACAAAAAATACACAAGCACACAAGCACGCATATGCACACAAGCACCCACCCACCCACCCAAGCACAAGCACACAAGCAAGCATACGCACTCACTCAAGCACGCATGCAGCCGCGACCCCACCTGAGAACTCTGATGCCTTTTGGCGCGCCTCTGCCGCTTTTGGCGTGCTCCGGCCCTTGGAGGCGGCGGGGGCGGGGGCGGTGTGGCTCTTTGAGACGCGCGGCAGCTTGCCCGTCAAGCGCTGTGTACGCGTTAATGTGTGCATGTGCTTGTGTGTGTTTGACTGTGTGCATGTGCTTGTGTGTATTTGACTGTGTGCATGTGTTTGTGTGCTATGCGTGCGTGCGTACGTGTTGTGCGCGTTAAGCGCATGGCCACCTTCTGGGCTTTTGCTTTCGCGGAGCAGAGCATATGACAGCTGTGCGTCCTGCTTCAACAATTTTTGAGCTTGGACCTGCGGCAAGGAAGCTCTGCAGGGTCAGCGCTGTGGATGATAAGCATTGAAGAGCAGGCCAGCACAGCGGAAGCCAGGCATTGCAACACTGCAGCACGCACACAGCTAAAGCCTAAAGCATGGTGGGGACGCAGCACACAGTGGGAGTTTTGAGCATGTGCTCGCACTTTTCCTGCAGCAGCATCTTCTGGCAGCGCTGGCAGTTGAGGACCTTGCTCTCATACACACACACATTTCCCCCTGCACACCCCTTGCAGCAGCTGGTCACAGTGCTGCCAACTGGGTGCCAATGGAGACCTCCGCCTCCTGTGTGCCGCCTCCTGCTCTTGAACTCCCCAAGCACCATACGCGTGCACACCACTGCAGCAGCTGCGGGCAGTGCTGGAAGTACTCCCCCTGACCGCCCCAGAACACCACACACACACACGCACACACACACACACCTCCAGCAGCTGCTCGCATCACTGACAGTTGAGGACTTTGGTAGTACACACACACATTCCCACTGCCAAAAATATGTACTGAGCACACCTCCTGCAGCAGCTGCTCGCAGCGCTGGTAGTTGGGCCGCTTCTTCACGGCGTCCTCACGCACAAGGGCCATCGCGTTCTTGCCCTTCTTGTTCACAATGCTGGTGCTGGCACCGTGCGCAAGCAGCAGCTCCACCGTGGCAGGGTAGCCGTGCAGGCACGCACGCAGCAGCGCAGTGTCGCCGTCCTGCAGTGGCGCGGGCACGTGCAGAGTGTAAGCACAGGCCGTGTGTGGGGGGTGTGTGTGCATGTGTATGTGTGTGTGCGCGTGCAAGGCTTGAATGAAGGAGGGGCGGCAAGCAGGTGTAGAGCACAGGCCGTGTGTGTGGTATGGTGTGTGTGTTTGCGTATGTGTGTTTGCGTCTGTGTGTGCGCGCGCAGGGCTTGAATGAAGGAGGGGCAGCAAAAGCAGGTGTGGAACACAGGAGGAGCACCAGCGCCGGAGCTTTGCTCAGGCCTGTGCTGCACTCTGCAACGCGCGCACCTGACGGCCACGTACAGCAGAGCGTGTCAGCGCACTCTGTTAGAAAGATCTCAAAGCAAGCACCTCTTCAACACAGCGAGCAAAGAGGCACACTCATGTGCAAGCCATGGGGCTGGCAGACAGCTCCCACCACGGCAACAAGCAAGCCTTTGCCTTGGAAGCGCGCGCACCCTATGGAGGCGGCAAGCGCACACCTTGTCAATGTGGTCCACGCGCACGCCCTCGCATGCCAGCAGCACATGCAGGACCCCCACCCGGTTGTGCTCCGCGGCTGAGATCACGGGAGTCATGCCGTCCTGCACCAAAGCGCACAGGCACACATGCGCTTGTGCGTCAAGCTGCGCACATGTGCCAGCTGAGACACAGGCCACACCGTTATGCAACACGAGCAAGAGCACGTGCATGTGCACACACACACACACACACAGATGCACGCACGCTCTCTCTCACACACACACACACACAGACGCACGCACGCTCTCACACACACACACACACACACACAAAGACGCACGCGCGCTCACACACACATACGTAAGCACATGCAAGCAGATATCCACACCTGCATGCACGCGCCCACACGCATGCGCACATGCAGGCAGTCCTGTGCACTATAGGCTGAGGTGAGCATAATCTGTCCCTGCTCAACCCATAGGACCAGTCAGCAGGTGCGTCACATTGCACAGACTTAACTCCATTCCCTTTTGAACTTCAATTTGAGAAAGCCATGAATCCACGCTCACCGCATTTGTTCTGTTGATGGCAGCTCCGTACTCTAGCAGCAGCGTGACGGCGCCTGCGTGCCCCTGCTTGCTGGCGTACTGCAGGGGTGTGCTGTGCCACTGCGCACGCAGTGGTAAGCAGGTGCGCAGGTGTTGAACGCACTTGCACTCTCGCACATGCACGTCTCTGTGTGCAGTGGGTGCGCCAATCATGAATCTCAGCATGCTTCTGGGAGCGTGGCATCATTAGGGTGCCATCACTCCTGTGAGGATTGTTTCTGGGGTGACGGGTCCTAGGTAAGGTTATATCCCTGGATGCGCACCTCAATTCACACTTTCGTGGGGGAATTTTTGCACTTAGTTTGTGCATTTGCCACACATAGAATCAGAGAGGTGGTGACTCCAAGGCCGAATCAATCCCCTGACTACCCAGCCACACCGTGCCCACTGCCTGCCTACGTAGCAGTGGCATTGGAGCGGCTGCTTTTTGCGCTCCCAGTGCGGAGCCAGAGGACCACAGATACGCCGCTGCTTGGCAGGATTGAACAGACCTTTCTGATGCATCATCTGGGTATGTGAGTGTACAAGTGCTGCCTACTGCTGCTGCTAGTGCTGCTGCAGCAAGCGGATTGCAAAGATGGTGTGAATCCAATGATGAGTCACCAGCTGTGCACAGAATGATCCAGTGGACACCGCATTTGCAAAGCATCCACCACACACAACCTTTGCACTGCAGCCTCTCCAACAAAGCAGAAGCACTTGTTGCTTGAAATGGATGCCGCAGGTGCATTTGTGGACAACGGGCTCAAGCTCCTTTACAACCCTCCAGGCATCTGCCCACCCTCCTGGGCACCTGCACGCTGCAGCAGTCCAACCTCAAACACAGCACCTGCCCGCGCTCAAGGATGCACATACACTCACACCCTCGCCCCTAGGCACCAGCCCCACCCATCCCACGCACACGGACGCCGCCGCAGCGGTCCAATAAACCCAATCCTTATGTCAGCACCCATCTGCACTGGCAAGCACGCACACACCCATGCCCACATTCACACCCCCACACCCCTGTAGGCACCCGCCCCTGCCCTGCACACCTGCAGGTCGCAGCAGTCCACCTCCGCCCCTGCCTGCAGCAGCGCGGCCACGACCTCCGTCCAGCCGCGGCTGCTGGCCTCGTGCAGCGCCGTCTTGTGGTGCACCTGCAGCACAAATGGTTGAGCGTTCCAGGTTGAAGGGTCATGGAGGAATGGTTCAGGCCGCGGCTGCTGTCCTCTTGCAGCGCCTTTTATGTGGTGCATCCAGGGCTTCGGGCTCAGGTTCAGGTTATGAGTTCAGGATCGCTGGCATTGGGCGGCGCCGTCCTGTGGTGCAGCAGTGCAAGCAAGCACAGGCACAGGCAAGCAAGTGCAAGCAAGCAAGTGCAAGCAAGCACAGGCACAGGCACAGGCAAGCAAGTGCAAGCAAGCAAGTGCAAGCACAGGCATAGGCACAGGCAAGCAAGTAAGCAAGTGCAAGCAAGTACAGGCAAGCAAGCACAGGCAAGCAAGCACAGGCACGCTTGTGCACGAGGGCGCGCATGCCCCCATGCATAGACCCTGCTAGGTGTGGGTCTGCTGGTGTGTGTGCCAGCAGCTGGCGTGCTTGTGCGGGTTGGTGTGCCTGAGCCTTTCATGTCCTTGTGGGATGGGGAGGTGAGAGGGGGAGGGCAGCACCGTGCTTGTTTTGATGGGAGCACCTGCGCACGTGCCTGCGCGTGCGCATACACGAACATGTAATTGCAGGTGCTTCCTCCACCCCCTCCTGCTCCTTTACCTCCTCCTCCTCCCCAGCATGGTCATTGCTACATAACAGCCCACCTCTTACCTGCCATTTGTACCCAGGTTACAGCTGCGCATGTGCCGCGCGAATCCGTGCACAACACACGCACACACATGTGCATCCTCCTCTTTCTCCTCTTCAGGACCACCATCCTTACATCACTACCCACCGCTTCCCTGGCGTTAATGTCCACACCATAGCTGATGAGCAGCTGTACCACATCCAAGTGGCCACCCATCGCGGCCACCATCAGCGGGGTGACATTGATCTGCATGTGGGGACCACATGAAGACAGAACACTGGGCGCACACACATACAGTACCCTTGTGCTCTCTTTGCAGCATTTGCGGGGGGACAGAAAGCAGAAGGGTGCAGCTGTTGCCTGCAGACAGCACAGCGCTGCCGTGCATGCCCTGCCGCGGAGTCAGCAAATCATTTGCGTGGCTATGGAATGGGCCACAGTGCCTAAGTGCCTAAGTGCTTTACGGCACACGCATGGTTGTGCACCGCCGCTGCAGGTGGAGTCCAACTCAGGCCTTGCTGGTGCATTGCATGCACTCACACATGCATTTCCCAGGCGCACGCAGGGGTGCAAGTGAATACGTGCACATGCATTTGTGCAGATTGCACATGTACATACGCACATGCACCCATGCCAAACATATCATTGGCAGGGCCTGCAGATGAAGGCTGGAGACACACATGGCACAGGTCGGGCATCGTGCCTCTGCTTTTACTGCCCTGTTGCAGTTTGAATGCAGAAGAATTCTACAAATTGTGGATGCACTTTGGTCAATGTGCCAAGGGCAGGCATGAGGCATGGCTGTGTAAGAGCAAGGCTGCACTCCTCCTGCTGCAGCCAGGATCAGAGTGGGGAAAGATGGCGGACACATCTGGGTGGCTGATCCAGGGCTTAAACGCGCAAAACACTCGCTTGCATGTACACGCATCGCCCCCTCTCCGCCGCTCTACACCCAGCAGCAGCTCACTTTGTTAGGCAGGGAGATGTCAGCGCCCCTGTTGGCGAGCATGAGCACCACAGCCTGGCTACCGACCTCGCATGCATGCCAGAAGGCGGTGCTGCCAACCTGTAAAAGGAGCGGTGGTTAAGATTTGTGACATTTTAGGAATGGAATGGGGCCACAGCAAGCGCCCAATGCTTGCTGGAGTGCACGCCTGCTGCAGCTAGCAAGACCCATTTGTGTCACACGTGCTCTGTACTCGCTGACGCACATGCACACGCACACACACATGCACGCACACACACACATACGTACGCACACACGCACGCACACATACACACACACAAACCCATGCACCCCAGCTGATAGCAGTACTTAATGCTCACAAATGCTCTGCTCACACACACACACGCACACACACACAAACCCATGCACCCCAGCTGATAGCAGTACTTAATGCTCACAAATGCTCTGCTCACACACACACACACACACA
>LKMJ01006714.1_pt1 | contig 10847 bp, 16 predicted proteins | sample 643391 | NCBI WGS metagenome assembly LKMJ01 (sample SAMN04112250, study PRJNA286221) | soda lake metagenome | biome: soda lake; feature: Kulunda Steppe; material: water; isolation source: sample PL-Br10 brine of Picturesque Lake | place: Russia: Kulunda steppe | collected 2010-07
GCCCCCTGCACCCCCCTGATTCCACACACATACATTCAATCACAATACTTAAGCCTAGGTGGGTAAAGTGGGGCCACTTTAAGGTGCAAAGCGGAACAAAAAATGCGCCTCACAGGGCCCATTCCCAGAATGGGGAGGGTCTTACAGTACGGTGCACCACCATCTCTTCCGCACCCCTCAAGCAGCTAAAACAGGAAAAAGATATTTTGCTAGTAGACAAGTAGACACCAAAGGCCTGGCCTTGTACGTGCATGAGTGCCTGGAATACTGTGCCTAGATTTCAGAACGCAACCTTGCTTGCCTTTTGTTGGTTTCGGTTGCAGGCCTGTTTGGCTTCAGCTAAGCTGCCCTTGTTCAGCAGGCGCAGCTATGTAACACAACCTAACCTCACAGTACAGTGAATGATTCGGCAAAATTTGCGGAAATCGGGTTTCGCGAATGATTCAAGATGCGCAAATGACCCATCCCCAGGCACTCTTTCTGTGTTATGCCGGGCCTAAGGAGACGGAGCATGCCCTGAGCAGGTATGCATATTGCGCATGGGCACATGGGATGGTCCAGCCTGCAACCCGGCTGCACCTGATCATGCATGGTGGCTTGTGTGCGGTGGGTGCATTGCACCGATGTGCCAGCCTCAAGAGAATGGAGTGTGCTCTGAGCAGGCATGGAGGAAGAGGCTGGGGCGGGGAGGAAGGTCCCTGACCGGCGTATCCCTCATTGCCTGACGAGCATGTCCTTCATTGCTCTAGCTGACATCACCTTGCTGAGCAGCCCCTGCACATGTTGACAAGCCTCACTCGTGCAGTGTGCTCCCCTCGCAACGCGCAGACACCTTTGGCACTGCGTCCACCTTTTGCTGTACACATACCCGCTTCCCTTGAGCTGTAGGAAGCGCATACTGCAGCGCGGCATACATTCCAGTATGCCCCTTGCTGCGCCTTAAGCCCTGGGCATCTCCTGTTGCACAAAGACGTGTAATTGGGATGTGCACCTTGCTGCAGCTCCTAACCCCCCTTTGCTTTCCCTTCAGCCACCAGCTGCCAACAAGCTTCGGCCTGCCCTGTTGCCACACCCGCCTTATAATTGTGTATGGGCAACTGAACTGACCTGCGCATTGACAGCTGATTTGAGGGGCAAATGCTAGGATTGCTGATCACACCTTGGGGCTGTTGGCCTACTCTACTCACCACTGACACACACACCATACGCATCCCGTGGGGCCGGCAGCCTCCACACCTGCGCCACACTTGCCTGAGCCTTGACATCCTAGAGAAGCGTGAGAGAGGCGAGAGGGAGCCCCTGGTGGTGCTTTCTTGGCCGACTGGGCTGTTCATGGCCTGCAGACAACCATGTGTGGACAGCTCGATGTGCATTGCTCACAGGTTGAACGGCATGTGCTTTCACAGGCATGCTGTCATTCTACTCCCACCTCCTCCCACATAGGGAGCGTCGTGAGGTGTGTATTGATGGGTCATTGATTGGTGTGCCTCAGATGCAGTAGGACGCGTGCATGCATGTTGGCAGCCATTTGTAGTGGTTTTGCTGGATGCAGATGGATGCTTGAAGGGTTGGCAATCTGGTGGTGATGGTGAGGACGACCCTCAGGCGCAGACCAGTACGTGCGCACAAATGCTCATGCACATACGCATGCAATGCAACACCAAACACCCACCTGGAAGCGGACCTTGTAGAGCTCCACCACCATGGGCAGCTGAATGCAAGCAGACCCAATCTCTGCCGAGGCCTTGTGCAGGCGATTGCCTTTGCCCTTAGGCGGATTGGCAGGGAAGTGCTTGCAGCGCGATGCCAGGTCTTCAAGCAAAAAGTGGGCCATCTCCAGCGGCTGGTATGAGCCCTTGAATGTGTATGTGCCTGGAGGCATTATGATGCGAGCGCGTCTAGCAGCATCAGCATGCTGCGTGTGCACTCTGCAAGCCTGCAGCCTGTCCCAGCCTTTCACTTAGTTTGTGGGGCGCAAAGATGTGCTGATGTGCTTTGTGGCAACAGCTGAGTGAGTGCCGTCTGAGGGCCGGTAGCCTGCCTGAACAATACACTCCCAAAAGGAGCAGAAGCACTTCTGGTAATATCAATGCATGCGGCACACAAAGGGGGTTTGGAGGGGCAAGCCAGGGGCTTGGCAATGTGGCTGCAGTGCTGGCTGGCCTTTGAAGGTAGACAGGGTGGACTGCGCAGAGTAATACTTTGGGAGGGGCTAACTGTTTGTGTGACAGGGACAGGCGGACAGTGCATGTGCGTCTGTGCAAGGCAGAGCAGCTGACTGCGTGTTGGAGGGGCTGTCTGCATCTGAGGGTTGCATGATACTGCTTGGGGGGCGTGAGAGTGCAGTGGGCCAGGGGGTGCCCCTGCCCAGGGTTGGGGTGGCAAAGATGAAAGTGCTAGGCCAGAGAGAAAGGGTTGGCAGGGATGATAAGAGTGCTGAACCAGAGAGTGTGCAAGGACGTGAGTGTGCTGTGGGCCAGGGAGTGCACTGGCCCAGGGTAAGGGTTGGCAGGGATGTGAGTGCTCTGGCCCAGGGTTGAAAGGCCCAGGGCAGGGCTGCGCATACCAAGTCTATGGAAGTGCAAGCCAGGGCCTGTAACCTCACGTCCAACAAGCATATCATCTTGCATAAACAGTACGCCGTTTTGCTATAGCACCATCTGGAGAACCTCCACATGGAGTACGGGGGTGCACACAAAGTTTGGTACGCATGCAGCCGAATGATGCAGCAGTGCACTTAAACAGCAAAACAAAAGGAGCAGCCTGCGCACATACCTAGCTCATAGGCCTGGGCATGCGTCTCAAATACCACACCCTCCTCTTCTTCCTCAACCTCCTCCTCCTCTCCTGCCTCCGCATCTCCCACAGCCTCTGCCTCCGTCCCCCCCCCTTCCTGCAGCCTGGGCACCCTCACGCGCAGCGTGCTGTACCCAAGAGACTGAGGCGGTGCCTGCATGTCCTCCCCTGCAGATTCCCCCTTTTCATGTGACCTGGGCACACACAGCTGCCGTGCCTGTGTGAGCTGCAACTCCTGTGTGTGCTGCAGCTGGAGTGCCTGTGCGTGCAGGAGCGGGCCGGCAGGCGGCGCAGCACAGCAGGGCTCCGCATGCAGTGGGTGTGGGTCTGGGTGGCCTGCAGAAGGAGCGTCTGCACCCTGCCTGCTGTTGTGCGCGTGTTCATGCCCCATAGACCTGCACCTGCGAGGCGCAGGCTGCAGCACGGTGGCCTTGGCGAAGGGCCCCCTGGCATGCGCAGCACCGTATCCGGCAAGCGGTTCTGAGAGGTGCTGCGGAGGGGGGGAAGGCTGAGGGGGAGGGGGGCTGCCAAGTTGCAACGGCGAGCTGCTGTTGGGATGCTGCCAGCATGGTGCATGCAGGCTGGGGGATGGAGGCAGCTGTAGCTCATGGCAGCCTCCCCCTGGGGCTGCACCGCGCCTGTCTGTGCCCACAGGATCTTTGCTGGCGCCAGCGTCCCCTGCTGTGGAGGAGCAGCTTGAGGTGCTGGGGCTTTTGCGGTGCTGCACCTCCGGGGCTACTGGAGTGCCACAGGAGGAGCCCAGCGCCGGCGCATGCTTGTGGATGGGCACAGATGGGGGCAGGCTGCCTGCGGGCAGGTGGGGGGTGCGCAGGAAGAAGGCAGGGCCGGGCGCCAGACGACTGGGGCGGAGGCGAGAGGAGGGGCCAGTGGCAGCAGGCGGCTTAGGCGAGGAGTGGTCCTGGAGGCTGACATGAGGCTGTTGCCAGTGGAGGAAGGGGCTGGAGGTGCTGCCAAGGGAGGGGTCAGCCGGCATGTGGCCGTTTGTGGCCTCGCCTGGCGCGAGCGTGCTGGAAACCGCATCTCTGGGACAAAGGTCTGCTGAGCGCCGTATGTGCCTGGCACTTAATGGCAAGCAGGGTGTGGCAACATTGGCGGCTGGCGGGGGCGGCCGGGCGCTGCCAAGTGGGGACGCTGCTGGAGCGGAGGTGGGCCTGCTGAGGCGGCTCGGCGGCGACGCAGCACCTCTGAGTACTGACACATGCGCAGCAGCATGGGCCCTGCTGCAGCTGGAGCGGCACGCTGGCGTCGTGCCCGCCTCGAGCGTTCCCACGTCCTTGTCCGCAGGCTCCTCTGGAGGACCCACAGCCACGTCCGCGCCGCCCTCTGCACTGGCACCCTCCATACTGATGTGCTCTCCAGGAGCCTTGCTGGTAGACCTGGTGCCTTGTGGAACATTACGGAGGCCTGTGCGGAGAAGGTGTTGGTGGTTGGTGAGGCGCATGCTTTGTACTGACCCCTCTTTGGGGGCACCTTGTCAGCACCCAATGTGTTGCACCCTATGCACCCAATGTGTTGCACCCAATGTGTTGCACCCTATGCACTCAATGTGTTGCACCCTATGTGTTGCACCCAATGTGTTGCACCACCCAATGTGTTGCACCCAATGTGTTGCACCCGTTGCACCCAATGTGTTGCACCACCCAATGTGTTGCACCCAACGTGTTGCACCACCCAATGTGTTGCACCCTATCAGACGCAAATGATTTGTACTCTGTCTCTTAGACTTGACCTGAAATCACTTTGTCAGGGCTGATTGGTGGGGAAATTAGGAGATGGTTCTCGTGCAGCACAGCGTGCTCCGCATTGCATGCGACAGGCACTTGAAGTGAAGTGAAGGGGGCGGGGTAACGGTGCTGGGGGGTGAGGGCATGGTTGAGGTGCATGTACAAGCATGTGCGTGCGTGCTTGCAACAAGCCTAACGCGTGATTGCGCACACGGCCCAGACGGACCACGCAACAGTGTAGCTTGTAAAGACAGTCCATTTTGTAAAGACACTGCATTTTACATAGACAGTGCATACGTGGACACTACTTTTACGGCGCCACTGGTGCATTGGCGGCAAGAGCAAAAGCCGTGGAGGGCTCGCCCTAGAGACACGGCGGCCTTTGAGGATGCAAGCTCAAGCAGATGGATGTTACTGTGCAGGCGATCGTGTGCGTCTGTGCACTGGTGCACACATGTCAATAGAGCAGGCACACCATCAGAGGTGCAAACGCATGTGCAAACGCGAGCTTGCGCAACACCAAGGTCAAGAACCCCTGCGCAAGCCCGTGGGCTTAGCGGGCACAACAAGCTGTGAGAAATGCAAATCACAAGTGGATTAAGAGAATCACCAGCTCATCTTAGAGGATGACCAGCTCATCTATGAGGATGACCAGCTCATCTATGACCGGTGGTCGGCTGCGTGACCGGTGCTGTCTCTCTAGTGTGCCCAGTCCGAGCACGCTGCCAACATCACCATCCTGCCATCCTCACTAGCGTCTCTGGACACTTGCTGCGCAATGAGGCGAGGCTGCTCATGGGCTGCTAGTGCTGCAGCGCAGCTGTGTGGTCCACACACCTGAATGGACGCACAGCGCGTGCGCCTCACACGCGCACTCAACCCCTTTTCCTCCGTTGTGACTTGCAGGGGAGGGCAGGGCAGAGGAAGGGCAAGAGGCAGGAACACCTTACTCACTGCGAGAGGTATCTGGGCTGTCCCGTGAGGCATCGAGCTGATGTTCCCCTGCGCTTGCGGCTGCTTTTGGGTGTGTGTGTCTCTCCCTCCACAAGGCCAGCACACGGCGCGCCAGGGCCGCCTCACACACCACCATGCCCCCATGCGCCGCGGCGTCCATGAAGCGTGCTGCCTGCATGTGATGCGCGCATGTGTACTGGTGCGAATGTGCATACGTGTATGTGTTTTTGTGTGTGTGTGTGTATTCGCGTGTGTGTGTTCATGCACATGTGGGCTACAGCATTCATCCGAGCATGGACAATGCATGCAGCTTGTCAGCAATGTGCATGCGTGCATGCTGGCGAGTGTGTGCTTGTGTGAATGCATGCATGTTTGTGCGTACGTGTGTAGGTGTGTGCCGATGTGCGGGTGTGCATGTAGGCATGCGGGCGCGTGTGTGCACGTGTGTGTGCGTGACATGGCGTCCATGAAGCGTTGCACCTGCAGGTGGGTGGCAGGCAAGGGAGGGCAGTGCAGCGCGCATCCTCACGATCTGCCAACTTGCAAGTGGTGCGGAACCTATGCTGCAGGTGGCCCTGTGCCTGGCTCGTGCACGGATCATGATTCTTATGGTGCCCCAAAAAAGCCTGCCCTGGCGCAGTCTGAGCACACTCACATTGTTGATGGTATTGCCGTAATAATCTGCCCTCCCTAGGTGGTCCGGCAGGATGGTCCTTGGCTCCCCCTCAGTCACGCCCATCTTCAGTCGAGGCCCTCTGAACAGCAGCCTGCCAGTGGTGCTGCCACGCTCCTCCCTGAAACGCTCGTACTTCAGCACCACAGGGGACCTGCGCAGCACGCACACATGTCAGCGCGTGTGGCATGCCCGCGCTGTGGTGGGGACACGCATCCCTCTGCGCACACGCGCACGTGTGTTAACAAGCGTGCAAGCACCCCCTTACACCGCTCGTGCTTCAGACCCACCAGGGACCTGCAGAGCACCCTTTAGAGTGTGTGTATGTGTGTATGTGTGTGTGTCAGCAAGCAGGATGAACAATGTGTGGATATGTGAGACAGGAAGTTCAAGCTTTGCAAACTTCCATGGATGAATGCCTTGCTGCTAAATGGCCTCGTCTGCGAGTCTGGCCTGACTTCTTAGCTTGGCTTTGCTACTGGACCCACCAGTCTTGCCACATGAGGCAGTCCTGAACAGCAAGGCACCACTCGATGGCCACCTGCACGCGGGAAATAGCAGGGACGTTGCGGCTCCCGTTCAACCTTTGCCATGGCACTTTTTTTTGGGTTGTGCCGGAGTGCACATCCACCAAAGATGCCTTCCGTTCCCACTGGTACCAACCCATTCTTATCCATTCGACTTCATGTCGTGAAACAGACCTCGATTGACCTCGTGTTGTGAATTTCTGGCTGTTCAAGGGTGCTGCTATGCTTGCTTGGTCCAAAGGAGCATAAGTGCTTTTGTCCGTCTGTTCGACTCTGCCTCCCAAGCAACAGCAGACCCTGCAGCAACAGCAGACCCTGCAGCAACAGCAGGCCCTGCAGCAACAGCAGACCCTGCAGCCTTCCCGTGTTTCAGAGTGCCAAGGCATTGCAAGGAACACAGCAAGCACTTGCTTGAGTAAGTTGTAACTAACCTGAGGATTGGCAAAGGCGACCATGTACTTGAGATCTGAGCCTTGGACACGGCAAAGGTAGCCATCATCCAGCTGCACACACACACACACACATCAGCATCAAGTGAAGAGCATGCTTGTGCAGCAGTAAGCAGCATTCCATCGGGCACCAAACTGTGTTGCAATGGTCTACAAGGGCAGTGGTCTACATGTCTACATGAGGGGTTAATGTGTGCATGGACGACAGATATGCCTAGGTTAGCTTGGAAGCGTGGCGGTGGCTGCCCTACCTTCCGTAGCACATTCATGAAGGTATTCACAATGATGTCATTGACTTCTCTCGCCTCTTTTCTGTTGTAGACCACAAATTGCTTGGCACCATCTACCGTTGCAAATACCTGGGTGTGAAACACGCACATCCTGTCAGTTTGGGTAAAGCACCAGGGTTTGATGTTGAATCTGGTGAGCGTATTCGTTTACACTTGTAAGGGAAATGATGCAGCATTTCCCATGCACTTCACTCTATTCATCTTCTCCAGGCCAATCCTGATGAGTGCGAAACTAAGAGCACCAATGTTCATGAACAGCCTACCATGGTAATTGGCGGCAGCGGCGCCTGCAGTTCAGCAGTAGGTCCAAGGGCAGATTCTAGAGCACCTGCGCATCGTCATTATCATCATCACCACCATTCATCATCACCCTTGATGTTGCCTGTCAGCAAGAATCACATAAGCGTTCGTGCCCAAGGGTGCAGAGGATTGAAGCACTGCTTTCCCCTTGTCCTGTGAAGCTGAAAGTTAAGATTACATAGCGGTATCTGCTGAAGAGGGGCAGCTTAGTTGAAGCCAATCAGGCCTTCTGAATCTAGCTCTAGAAAGGCACTCATATCAGAGGAGAGGTAGCGCCTGATAGCAAAAGAGAGGTATTGGTGGAGAGCAGATCTCAATATGAAGATGCTCAGAAGTGTGACATCCCCCAAAGGGCGAGCTGATTGATGCCACAGCACCAATTCTCATTGTATACATTCACTATACATTCACAGCAAAAGAGAGGTCTTGGTGGAGAGCAGATCTCAATATGAAGATGCTCAGAAGTGTAACATCCCCGAAAGGGCGATCTGATCGATGCCACAGCACCAATTCTCGTTGTATACATCCACTATGTAACAAAAGGGGCTAAGTTCACTTCACATTAAGCTGCTCAAGCGAAAGGCACTTCAGGCACTAAAAGGATGAGACCTAAACAGAAGGACTGCCCCTTTTGCCCTGTGAAGCTGAAAGCAAAGATCAACACGCCATGCCAAGCAAGGTGCGGGGTAGCAAGTATTGATTTCTAAGCAGAGTAGTGTGCAAGCTACTGGTGGTCTCACACTGTTTTTGCACGCGGTAATGGGCTACTTTGAGACAAGTGAAGAGCAAAGACATTTGATTCTCCTGCTGAGCTATAGGATAATCTCCTGAAGGTTCTTCATTTCAGGCAAGGACAAAATGCGCATGCGCGCTCAAATTCATGTGTGTGTATGTGTGTGTGAAATGCGCATGCGCGCATGTGAAGGGACTGGACAACATGTTGTGCATGCTGTGCACGCTATACTTGCACTTTAACTCAGAGAGCGCAGCAGCATTCTCAGCAGCAGCAGCACCAGTAGCACCGGCAGGAAGCTTCTCCAGAAAGCAAAGCAGTTGCAGCTTCCCCCTCTACCCCTTTACTTGCTACAGCCGTGGAAGACGCAGAGTCGAATCTAGGTACCGTGCATCAGAGAAAGAAGCAAAAACGCTTGGAAGAGCACCTGAATGCATGCTTACAGCTCGCAATCTAAAGCTTCTATCAGCACTGCATAAGTGAATTCATGATCAACTGCAAGCAGCGGCGACCAAGGCTGTAGCAGCCCACTGAGCTCAGCAGCAATTATTAGGTAGGAGCGGCAACTAGGATCTCAAGCAGTTATCATTTGAGACAAGATGGGAATATACTCTGCTGCAATCAATGTCTAACTGGTCCGGCTTTCGAGATTTGTTGGATGTGTTTGTGACTATACGCAGGACTTCATGTGCAGAAGACAGCACAAAGGAGCTGGAATGCCCAGGCCCAGCAGCCGCATCAAGTATGGAAAAACCTCATTCAAAATACATCATCTTTAGGCCGAGGCTGCACGCAAGATTGTTCGCTTTTATTGGGATTTAGGATTATCAAATGAAGTGCGGTCACACACAAAGTTTTTGCTTCTTCCAAATTTTTTTGAGAAATTCGTTTCCCATGCCCATGCCTGTGTCCATTGCCAACTGTTGCTTTAGGATAGGGTCTTGCCCTGCGCTGCGACTTTCACATGCCACCTCTGATTTGGTACTTACGAATTTTAAAAAGCTGATTGAGTTGGGCACCTGGACAGGCTGGGAAGCCTAGCTGCAGGTTTGCACATCCTCTTGGCATCTCGGTCTGGGCTGGGGCACCTTGGCCTGGACTTATTCTGTTGCCCGTTTTGGTCCCCATTTTTAGATCAAAAATGCAAAGAAGATGAGCTTCCTTCCTGGCAGTTCCTAGCAGAAAAAGCTGTATAACTTATTCTGTGTCATGGGCAAGGGGAACTCGTTTGGTGAAGCTTTCGTGACAACCCTCCAACTTTTTTAGGGGATGAACACCCTGTGCAGCCATTTTCACTTGCTGCACACCTTCAAGCCTTAAAGAAATGCTGCCAGGCAGGTTGTCTTTACCTGGGCATACAGGGACCTTCTCCAATGCTGCACCGCCGGGGCGGCTGTGTGTGTCAGGCAACGTGCATGCCAAAGCTAGTACATGCTTCACACAAATGCTCTGGAGCAGTGGATGGCATCAGGCACCGCAGGGTGTGCTTGCACGAGCGCACGCACTGGTGGCGTTGCTCCAAATCCTGGCCGACTGCGGCTTGTCTACAGCCCTTTCAACACTGTTGATTACAAACGTGCCAACTTCTGTCACATTTAACACAGCTTCTACCCCCAACCGACTGTCTACACCCATCAAGGCCTGCTTTTTCCCTCTGCATTGTATTATGTCAGGATACATATAGAGGACAACCACCTCAACCACCTGTCCTGCCGACTGCATCAGCTTTCCCACAGAGGTGACACAATCTCCCAGGCGGGGCTGAAATCTATCATTTTCTTTCTGTCCTTCCCTTTCAATCTCTTCAGAGGACATGATGTTGATATCCATAAGCCGACTGACCTGGGGCACAGAAATAGGGTTTGGTGACCATGACCCACTCCTTCTTCAAGGCAAGCTTATTCGTCCACACCTTAGCCCGCTCCACGAGGCATTCAGGCAAGATGGAGAACAGGTGCACCTGCAGCATGCATTTGGTTTGCATGCCTGTGCATTTGCGCGTGCGTGCATAGGCGCGTGTGTCATTCACTAGCATGCGCAAAGACGCGGTTGGGGTGAGGCAATCCAGCAAATGCTTGCGTGGTATCTTGAACAGGCAGTTGCAGGTGCTCACACCTGGACAAGCAGACTGCTGACTTGCAAGCCACCAAGCACACATGCGCCAATCACCACCCAACCCTTAGACCAGGCATATGCCCACCTTCTCAGTGAGCACAAGCGCAAGCCCATTCACCCACCCGTAGCCACCACCAAGCCCCCATCATCCCTTACCCCCCAGCGTCTTCCTAGCCCCTAAATTTTGCCCCCCCCCCCGCAGGAGCTGCCAACAAACCCCCCTCTGTTCCCCTGTCCCCCAGATAAGGCCTCCAGCCTATTAAAC
>LKMJ01006715.1_pt1 | contig 10847 bp, 9 predicted proteins | sample 643391 | NCBI WGS metagenome assembly LKMJ01 (sample SAMN04112250, study PRJNA286221) | soda lake metagenome | biome: soda lake; feature: Kulunda Steppe; material: water; isolation source: sample PL-Br10 brine of Picturesque Lake | place: Russia: Kulunda steppe | collected 2010-07
AAGAGAAATTCAGCAAGACGGTAGCGCGACGAGACGTCCTCGCTGGCCTCGGTGCTGCAGGTGTCGTTGGATTGGCGGGCTGCACTGGTAATGGTGATGACGACGATGATGCCGGTAGCCCGGACACAGATGTTGTTCGATGGCACGCCGGTGGAACCGGTGGTACCTACTTCCCACTTTCCGGCGAAATCGAAGGCATCATCGAGGACAACACGGATTTCAGCGTCGAGGTTTCGGCGACCGGTGCCAGTGTCGAAAACGTCGGGAGCCTCGGTAACGGTGACGCCGACTTTGCGATGATCCAGAACGATATCGGCTTTTTTGCGAAAAATGGAACAGGCCTCGACGCGTTCGAGGGCGACCCAATCGAGAACCTCCGGGGCGTTGCGACGCTCTATCCCGAGACGATTCACATTGTTATCGACCCAGATGCCGGAATCGATTCGATTGCAGACCTCGAAGGTGCAAGCGTCAACACCGGCGACCTCGGCAGTGGAACACAGGTCAACGCCCTGCAGATTCTCGAATCGGTCGCCGGCCTCACGACCGATGATTTCGACGAACAGAACACCGACTTCACGCAGGCGGCCGACCAGCTCCGCGACGGCGACGTTGATGCGGCCTTTGTCGTCGGTGGCTGGCCGGTCGGAGCGGTCGAGGAACTGGCAACCACGACGGATGTCGAGATTCTCAACCTGACTGCCGACGAGCGAGAAGCCGCCCGCGAAGACGCTTCGTGGTTTGCCGACGACACCATTCCAGCAGGCACCTACGAGGGAATCGACGAAGACGTCGATACCGTCTCCGTGCAGGCCATGATCGCAACCCGTGAGGAGTACTCCGCCGACACCGTCGAATCGGTCACGGAAGCGATTTTCGAAAACACCGATGGGCTGAGCATCAAGAGCGACTTCATCAGTGCCGAGACCGCACAGGACGGCATGTCGATCGAGCTGCACGAGGGTGCAGCCCGGTACTTCGAGTAGTGTGAACCGCCGGTCGTGGCTCCTTGGTCTCGGTGGACTAAGCTGCCTTGTGCTCCCTGTAGGACTGGCCATGACCACAGAAACGCTCGTTGTTACCGATTCCACTGGTACACCCGTCGTCTCAACGTCCGTTGACGATGGGTCGGAAATCATCGTCGAATACACACACAGTGTCGAACAAACACTTGTTCGTGATATCTATGTTGTCGACAACGGAACGCTACGTATGACCCGGATGGAGTTCAGTTCGTTCGGTGCTGGACTTCCCGCACAGGCGCAGGTAACGGTTGAAAACGGGAGATACGTCTATGAGCCACCCGAACAGCGCTATGAGGTTCTTCGACTCTCGACAGGTCCCATCGCCGACCACGACCTCATTGTCGATGGAACGCGGTACGATATTGCAACGCTCGTCGGAAACCGGACGGCCGAGTTGCGTCTTCAAGACGAACGAATACTAGTATGACGACTACAGACACATCGGGGAATACTGTACAGCCAACTGACTCCAAAGCTGATGCCGACGAGGTATTAGATGAAATCGAGCGCAAGCGGTCACTCCGTGGAGCCGCCGTCGTCGCCGTTGCAACAATCGGAATCACTTTTTCGTTGTTTCAACTCTGGATCGCTGCCCGTGGCTCAACGTTTGCCATCCCGATTCCATGGGCCGAACCCTACGAACTCGCGTCGCTCGCACAGCTGCAGATTCGGGCGATTCACGTTAATTTCGCACTAATACTGGCGTTCTTGTTGTTTCCGGGCACGAGCGGTGATGGCGCGGTTGCACGGCGGTTCGCTCGAATTCCAGTGGCCGTACGAGACCGTCTCGATGACCACCCACTCACCCGTGGTGTCGAACGGATTGGTGCGATAGTCGGCTGGTTCTTCGTTGATCGCGATACGAATCGCGTCACCCCCTCAGACGTCGTGCTGATCGGTCTCTCGCTGTTGCCGACGTTGTATTACATCCAACACTACGACGAAGTGCGAAACGTAGTCCGCGTCCGCGGACTTGGTGGTGCAGCGCCGCTTGGTGAACTGTACCCGATGCTCGCACCGTTGGCAGTTGGCCCATTCGGCGAGCGGCCGGTCGCCTATCTCATGGGGATTCTTGCGATTTTACTCGTCTTGGAGGCAACACGGCGGGCGCTCGGTATTCTGCTTATGGGACTCGTGAGTCTGTTTTTGCTCTATGGGAAGTATGGCTTTTTGATTCCACGAGGGGCTCCGGTTGTTGGAATCTTTTCTACATCCGAACTCCGATGGAACCAGATCGTCCAAAACCTCTGGTACACCGTTGAAGGGATTCTTGGTGTCCCGGTTGGGGTTTCTGTCAGATTCATTTATATATTCATCCTCTTCGGAGCGTTTTTGGAGATGTCGGGCGCAGGCAAGTGGTTCATCGATCTGGCGTACTCAATCACCGGAACGCGAAAAGGAGGGCCTGCAAAGGCAAGTGTCGTTTCGTCGGGCTTTATGGGCATGCTGTCGGGCTCATCGGTGGCAAACACCGTGACTACGGGCGCGCTGACGATTCCGCTGATGAAACGCTCGGGGTACTCACCGGAGTTCTCAGGGGCGGTCGAATCCTCGGTTTCCTCGGGGGGACAGATTCTCCCACCAGTAATGGGTGCAGCCGCGTTCCTTATTGTCGAGTTTACCGGTACCCCGTTCCGTGAGGTCATTATTGCGGCGACGCTCCCCGCATTGGCCTTCTTTTTCGGCATGTGGGTGATGGTCCACTTCGAGGCGGCCAAGCACAACATTGGTGGGCTTGACCGAAGCGAACTGCTTGATATTGGCCCGCATATGCGCCGAGGCTGGTTCTACCTCGTTCCACTTGGGCTGTTGTTGTACTACCTCGTTATCGCTCGGCTCTCGATTGGCCGGGCCGGCTGGTTCACCATTATCGCAACGGTCGCACTGATTGCGGCGGTTGCCGCCTACAACGATGATACCGGGCCGTACCTTGTTGGGGCGATTGCAGCGGGTTATACCGCAACCGCCGTTTCGTGGTATCTAGCCGGTGGGACACCGGCTGATGTGGTGTTTGGAACGACCGTAGCAACAGTGCCACTCGGAGCCGCATTCGTTGAGGCACTCTCCTCGCTCGGGGTGACGATCATCGCAATCAGCCTCGTGTTTTTGCTTGCCGACCCACGTGGCCCTGCGCCGTTGTTGGATCTCGATCCGAGTGTTGATACCGCCGCTCAAGTGGTTGACAGCCGGATAGGCAACGAGATTGCAACCAGCCGAGCGGGCATGTTCGCCTCGTTCGTGCTCAAATCGCTGGACAACGGTGCTCGAACCGCGACAATCGTCGTCATCGCGGTGGCGGCCGCCGGCGTGATACCTGGTATTATCAACCTCACCGGGCTTGGTGGGAGTTTCCGCGCGCTCATCTTGGATGTGAGTGGTGGCTCGCTGGTCTTGCTGTTAATTCTCGCTGGAATCGCATCGGTTATCGTCGGCATGGGAATGCCGACAACGGTGATGTACATCATCATCGTTGTCCTGCTTGGGCCGGTCCTGCCGGAGTTCGGAATTGCCATTCTCGCGGCCCACCTGTTCGTGCTCTACCTGGGACTGATGGCCGATGTGACACCGCCGGTGATGGTCGCCGCCTACGCCGCCGCCGGGGTTGCGAAATCCGATCCCTTTGAGACGGGCAAACAGGCGTTTTTGCTCTCGCTGAACAAAATCCTCGTTCCCTTTGCCTTCGTGTTCGCACCTGGTATCTTGTTGCTCCGCGGTGACGGGCCTGGCGAGTTTTCGGTGCTTTCGGTCGCCGACTTCACCGATATCGGCTTCATCATCCCAGAAGTCATTATTCCGGTCGTCGCGATGTTTGCCGGCGTCTATGCGCTCGGAATCGCCATTATCGGCTACTACCAGACCGATGTCTCGCGGGGTGCTCGTGTGGGCTTTATTTCTGCGGCTGTGTTGCTCTCGATTCCGGGCATGGTGTTGATGCCACTGGGGACCGCACTCGGACTTGTTGGCATCGAGATGACGCTGTTTACACTGACGAACGACCTCCTGCTTCGGGCAGTCGGTGGCGGGCTCCTTGCCGCCCTCATCGTCGCCAACCGGCGTCGGGCGAGCGAAGAAAGCGAGAGCGATCTCACGGAGACTGCCAGCCCGACGGCTCGAGACGTGAGTTCATAACCATCGGGATGTCTACGTACAATCAACATCAACAATCAGGAAGATACAAACAACCCGTCTGTGACGGGTGTGTATGGAGCAGCTTCTTGCTGGCAAAACAGCAGTTATCACGGGTGGGGCAAGCGGATTCGGTCGGGCAATCGCACTCACATTCGCCGACCACGGCGCGGACATCATCATTGCCGACATCCGCGAAACACCACGAGAGGGTGGAACGCCGACACACGAACAGATCGCGGCTGAGACATCCCAAAGCGCCCATTTCGTCGACTGCGACGTGACCGATCCGGCTGACCTCCAAGTAGCTGTCGAGGCAGCCGATGAACTCGGTGGCATCGATATCATGGTCAACAACGCAGGAATTACGAATGAGACGGACTTTCTCGAGGTTTCCGAAGCCGAGTACGACCAGTTGATGGCAATCAACGTCAAGGGCGTCTTTTTCGGGGCCCAAGCAGCCGCGAGGAAGCTAGTCGACAACGGCGGCGGAACAATCATCAATATGTCGAGTGCGGGAGCCTACCGCGCGATGGCCGAGATTTCGACCTACTGTGCCTCGAAGGCCGCCGTTCGTCAGCTCACCTACGCGCTTGCAGATCGGTTTGGCGACGACGGGATTCGCGTCAACTCGATCAATCCCGGCTTTAGCAAGACCCAGATGTTGGCCGACTCCGAACTCGGCAGCGGCGTCCAGGGCCGAATCGCCGCGAAAATGCTCAAAAGCACGATTCCCGCCGGCCGGTTCGGCGAGCCCCAAGAAATCGCCAACGTCGCGCTCTTTCTCGCGAGCGACCTGAGTTCGTACGTCAACGGCGAAAGCATTCTCGTCGACGGTGGGATGACCCACACCTGAAGCAGCCGAGCCTCGAAGCGAGAACTGGGTCGCAACCGCTTTGGCCCGCCGAGACCCAGTTCGAGTATGTCAGATGTCGTCGACGGAGTCGACACGAGCTACCGCGAGTGGCGGCTCATCCGTGAGGAAGCTCGCCCCGGTGCCCTCCAGATGGCGCTCGATGAAATCGCGGCCGAAACCGCCGCCGCAGGCGGTCCACGGACGGTTCGGGTCTATCAGTGGGAGCCGAGCTGTCTCTCGTTGGGGTATCACCAAGATCCAACGACCGTGGACTGGGAGTTTTGCGAAATTGGGGGTATCGACGTCACCCGCCGGCAGACCGGCGGTGGCGGCATCTATCACGATGCATTCGGTGACATTTCGTATTCGATCACCGCCCCGGCCGACGAGTTCCCGAGCAAACTGTTAGATGCCTACCACGTCCTGTGTGAGCCGATTCTCGACGCTTTCGGCCGGCTAGGTGTCGATGCTGACTTTGTCGAACGCGATGCACCCGAACTCTACAAGCCGGCCTGCTACCTCCGGGCGCTCCATCCGGCCCACGACATCGTCGCCGGTGGGCGAAAAATTAGCGGCAACGCCCAGTACCGCCGGAAAGATGCGGTAATCCAGCACGGTTCGCTCACCTACAGCGTGCTGGCTGATCGGCATCTGTCGACGTTTTCCACTCCGACTGCCGACGCCGACGCGTTCGGTGAGCGTGTCACCGGGATCGATGAACACGTGGACACCAGCCGGACGGCGGCAGTCCGCGCGGTCGAAACCGCACTCGCCGAGTGGTGTGATGCGAGCGAAGGGTCTTGGACCGACGAGGAGCTTGCTCGTGGTCGCGAGCGTGCCGCTGAAAAATACGAGACTGACGAGTGGGTGCGGCGTGTTCCGGGACAGCGATAATCGGTCTCTTCGTTTGATCGATCAGACCGGTGGCTCACATCGATCCATTGGTTCGAGACAGCGAGTCATCGAAGTCGCTTTGTGGTTCGTCTCACTATCAGTTCGTATGAACGTCGGTGCACACGTCTCGATCTCGGGCTCCCGTGTCGATTCGGATAGCGAAACCCCACCGTACAGTGATATTCGCAACGCGATCCCCCGCCAACTCGCCTTCGGCGGCAACTGCGGACAGATTTTCACCGCTTCTCCGCGGGTCTGGAAACAGCCCTCGATTACCGAGGACGAGGCTACAGGCTTCCGCGAGGAGACGGCCGAAAGCCTCGAGGGACCATGGGTCATCCACTCGGCGTATCTGGTCAACCTCTGTACGCCCAAAGACGACCTTCGGGCGAAATCGATCGACAGCATGCAGGCAGATCTCGATGCCGCCGCTCAACTCGGTGTTCCCTATGTCAACGTTCATTTGGGTGCCCACACAGGCGCAGGCGTTGAAGGCGGCCTAGACAACGCCGCAGAAACGATTGCCGAACTCGACATCCCCGAGGATGTGATGTTGCTCATCGAGAGCGACGCCGGCAGCGGTACCAAACTCGGCGGCGAATTCGACCACCTCGCCGGTATTATCGAGCGCACCGACGAGGAAATCGGCATCTGCATCGACACCGCCCACACCCTCGTTGCGGGCAACGACCTGACGACGCCCGAGGCGGTCGACGAAACCATCTCGCGCTTCGACAACGTGGTTGGGCTCGAACACCTGAAATACATCCATCTCAACGACTCGAAACACGACGTTGGCACGCACAAGGACGAACACGCCCTGATCGGCGAGGGCTACATCGGCGAGGACGGTATTGCGGCAATTGTCAACCATCCCGACCTCCGTGATCTCCCCTTCGCACTCGAAACGCCGACTGAGGACGGCAAAGGCTTCTCGTGGAATATCGCGAAGGTCAAAGAACTCCGCGAGAACTAATCGTCCGTGCGCCGGTTCAGTGCCGAGTATCTCGAACAGACCCGCGAGGGGATGTGGGCCGACTCCCGAGAGCCACTGGTCGACCTTGCGCTCTCCTCCCGCAAACGGATCCTGGATGTCGGCTGTGGCACCGGTGAATTCACGCGCGTTTTGGCCGAGGAATCAGGTGAAGACACCGAGGTCATTGGTGTTGATGCCGACTCCGCGTTGCTTACCGTCGCCAGCCAGCACGTACCGGTTGTCGCCGGTGACGCCCTTCGATTGCCGTTCCCCACCGACAGTTTCGACCTCGTCGTCTGTCAGGCACTCCTCATCAACCTCCCCGATCCGGCGGCGGCTCTCGGTGAATTCGCTCGCATTTCATCGGCTCTCGTCGCCGCGGTCGAGCCAAACAACGCCGAGGTTCGCGTCGACTCGACGGTTTCCAGCGAAATCGACCTCGAAGCTCGCGTCCGCGATGCATATCTTCGCGGGGTCGAAACCGACGTTGCACTCGGTGAGCGAGTCAAAACACTATTTGGCGATGCTGGGCTCGATGTGGTGTCGACCCGCCGATACGAACATCAAAAGCGAACCGAGCCCCCCTACAGCGAACTCGATCTCGAAAGCGCGGCCCGAAAGGCCAGCGGCGCGGGACTCGCCGATCACGCAACTGAACTCCAGTGCGGTCTGGAAGACCACGAACCGACCTACGACGAACTCCGTACGGCGTGGCGCGAAATGGGCCGGACTGTTATCGACCAGATGCAGACTGGCGATTACGAGCGAACCGAACGGGTTCCCTTTGACCTCACCGTGGGGCGGATCAACCCAGCTGAAAAGGCCGACTAAATCACGTCTCCACGGACGGTCGACCCGGTCTGTTCGGCACGGTGGCGGCTGACGGTGTCGGCGGCTTCGCTCGCAACGTCCTCGTCGACACCGAGCATTTCGAGCGCCCCAGAAAGTGTTGGAAACGGGAGTTCGCCACCGCGGAGTTTCCGTATCAACTCGTCGTTGCGCTGCCCATCGATCCAGAGACAGACGCCACGTGGATCGAGAATCTGCTCGTAGACCTCTCGCGAGAGTGCCCCCCGAAGCCGTTGGGTGACGTTTTCGTCGAAACTCGCATTACAGACCTCAAGATGGATCGGTTCGTCATCGCCCAGCAAGTGGGCGCCGAGGCATTTCTCGGGGGCGGCGTGGCCGTTGTCGTTTGCACGGACGAATTCAGGATATGCCTCGGCCCACTCGGCTGACACGCTTTGGCCGATTCCCTTGATCCCGTGTTGGTCATAATACGACTTTGCGGTTTCTTTGTCACCTCGAAGCCGGATATCTTTCGTGAGATAGATGTCGAGTCGGTCAAGTGGGTCGAGTCCGAGTGCAACATCCCCGTATACCCAGATTTCCCGGACAGGGACGGGCATGGTCTCGGATTCGACGGTGTCGATGAGCTCCTCGACACGGTCGAGCGCCGCGTCTCTGTCGAGTGTTGGCTCCTGATTCATTGATCCGGTCTCAGTACGCCGGAGACAAACGGGTTTCGACTATTCTGAACCGGATGCTGTCTGACGGGTGCACTGCTCTGTATGACAGCCGACACTGAGAAGTCGGTCACCTCTCTTGCAGGTCGAGACGAAACCCGTATGACTTTCCCCCGGTAATCAGGTGCTAATGGAATGCGACAAGTGTGACCGTGAGGCGGTCATGCACGCGGCGTATTCGGGTGGTCATCTCTGTGAGACGCATTTTTGTCGGTCAGTCGAAAAACGGGTTCGACGACGGATTCGCGAAGATGGCCTGCTTTCTTCGGAAAGTACGCCTGAGAATCCCGAACGGTGGGTCATCGGCCTCTCGGGCGGCAAAGACAGTGTCGTTATGACGCATATTTTAGACGAAACGTTCGGTCGTGATCCACGCGTCGAAATGGTTGCGCTGACGATTCACGAAGGAATCGAGGGCTACCGTGATGCCAGCCTCGATGCCTGTGTTGAACTCGCTGGCGATCTTGCGATGCGCCACGAAGTCGTCAGTTACGAGGAGGAATTCGACGTGCGGATGGACGACGTTGCCGAGGACGACCCACTCGATATGGCACCCTGTGCGTACTGTGGGGTGTTTCGCCGTGATCTTCTCGAACAGTATGCAGACGAGTTTGGCGCTGACAAACTACTGATGGGACACAACCTTGACGACGAGGCCCAGACAGCGTTGATGAATATCCTCGAAGGCGATGTCAAACAGATTGCCAAGCATTTCGATGCGAGTCTCGGTTCGTTTGCGGATCGAACCGGCCAGACGGACTTTATTCCGCGTGCAAAGCCGCTTCGTGACGTTCCCGAAAAAGAGGTCGCCCTGTATGCACATCTCAAGGACCTTCCAGCACACATCACCGAATGTCCCCATGCCAGTGAGGCCTACCGCGGCGAGATCCAACAGCTCCTCTGGAAACTCGAAGAAAACCACCCCGGAACCCGACACTCGATTATGTCGGGTTACGAAGAACTCGCCGAGCTAACCGCAGACCGGTATCGAAGCGACGAAACCGGTGAAAATCCTGCACTCAACGACTGCGAACGGTGTGGCTCGAAAACCGGAAGCCGGATCTGTCGAAAGTGTCGACTGATCGAATCAATTAACGCCGTCTGACGGGCAGTACTGTCTTGCACACTGCTGGTGCTCGCAATCGATGCGTGGCAGAAAACGGAAAGTGCACGCCGCTGTTAGCGGATTACGTCGAGGCCGTTGTTTCGCTCGACTTCGTCGTGACCGCCATCGGACTGCCACGAGGCAGCCTCCGAACCGTTGTTGCTCGAAAAGCCTTGATTCTGGTTATCAATGCTTTCACGGGACTTATCGGCCTGTTTCTGGGTCGACGGACCGAGCACCTGTGCGCTCTGGACGCCGGTCATGATCGCCATGACACGGACTTTGCCTTTGTATTCGTCTTGAATCCGTGCACCCCAGATCACGTTTGCACTTGCCTCTAAGCGCTCGGTGATGTTGTTGGCGATGCCTTCGGCCTCTTTGAGTGTGAGGTCCGGGCCGCCAGTAATGTGGACGAGGCCACCGGAAGCACCGCGATAATCGACATCCAACAGTGGATGGTTCATCGCGTCGTTGACCACTTCTTGGGTCTTGTTTTTGTCTTGTGTCTCACCGACGAGCATCACCGCAACGCCGCCCTGATTCATGATTGTCGACATATCCGCGTAGTCGAGGTTGATTAGCGACGGCTGAGTGATTGTCTCGGAGATCCCTTTCACCGTTTCGGCGATGATCTGGTCCATCACCGAGAAGGCCTTTCCAATCGGCAAGTTCGGTACGTAATCGAGCAGCCGGTTGTTATCGAGGACAATAATGGAATCGGCTGTATTACGGAGCCGTTCGAGTCCTTCTTCGGCCTTGACGGTTCGGGCCCGCTCGACGTTGAATGGTGTCGAAACCATTCCGACGACGATTGCGCCCTGCTCGGCTGCGATTTTTGCGACGACCGGGGCGGCACCGGTACCGGTTCCGCCACCCATGCCTGCGGTGACAAAGACGAGGTCCGCATCACCGAGGACTTCTTTGATCGTACCCTGTGCCATCTCGGTTGCGCGCTCACCCATCTGTGGGTCGCCACCGGCACCGAGTCCGGCAGTCAGGGATTTGCCGACCAGAATCTTCGTGTCGGCTTCGATCATCTTCAGGTGCTGTTTGTCGGTGTTGATCGCCACCGTGTCAGCCCCGTCGACGCCGATGTTGTAGAGCCGGTTGATGGTGTTGTTGCCAGCACCACCACAGCCGACAATGACGATGCGTGGTTCACCGAAATCATCGTCGTCGTCCATGCTCGCATCCATCTCGCGTTTCTCGGCCTCAGCGTTTTCGAGGGCGTCTTGAACAATATCCTGCATTGTTACACCTTCGCCCAGCTGCGCTCGTTGCTTCGTCGCCGCGTTTCTGTACCATCGTTGTCGTTGAGCATCTCGCGAACGGCCGACCG
>LKMJ01006716.1_pt1 | contig 10846 bp, 11 predicted proteins | sample 643391 | NCBI WGS metagenome assembly LKMJ01 (sample SAMN04112250, study PRJNA286221) | soda lake metagenome | biome: soda lake; feature: Kulunda Steppe; material: water; isolation source: sample PL-Br10 brine of Picturesque Lake | place: Russia: Kulunda steppe | collected 2010-07
ACCGAGGGGAGTATGCAACTCGCCGACAACGAGCGGATGTTCTTCACTGGCGACTTCATCGACGTGTCGCCCGGGAAGTCGATCTTCCACCGGCAGGAGTGGGTGGATGTCGATGGGCAGACCGAAGACTACGGTCCATACGACTTCCTGCTGTCGAACCGTCTGTCGGGGGCAAACGTCTCGATGGGGCACGGGGCCTACGTCAAACGCGACGCCGAACTCCACCTCAAAGCCTACGAGGCCGGGGACGCCGAAATCTGGCCGGTCGCGTACTACATGGCTCCCGGTCACCAAGCACCGGACCTGTAGAGGTAGCCTGACATGACACGCACAGGCTCCTACTTCCCCGGCGATGTCACACCGGGACGACGCCAGCCCGGTATGGCCTCGCCCGGTTCGCGCGCTCCCGGTGAGCGGGTCGAGGACTCGGCCACGGTCACTATCGACGTGACGGCGGATGGTGTCCACGACATCGGACCCATTGCCGCCGACCGCGTAGATGTCGATGAGGTTGTTGTCGATGGGGAGGCCTACGGCTTCGACTTTCAGGTCGAGGTCGGGGGTACCGAACTGTTCGACGCGCCACAGTCGCCGGATTCGACCGACCCGCAAGCGTTCGACCCGGACACGGACGTGGTTCTCGTCACCGAGGACCGCTACGTTAACGCCACGGTTGAGGTTGTTGACCCATCGGACTCGGACGACGCCGAGGCTGAGTTCACGCTCACCGCGCTGGTCGAGGACGAATAACCACCTCTACACCTGTCAAACACACTTAATCAACCATTTAACTGAGTAATGTGTACTTGCAGGTATGAAAATGAGGACCCAACCAAACAACGGTCAGATGACGCCCATATATGAAGTACATACAGATGGCGCGGGCTGTAGGCGGTCTGTTGAGTGTCATCTCCCTGTTGGTGATGCTCACAGCACACGTCGTCGCTCCCGGCATCACAGTCGGGCCGTGGGTGGTCGGCATACTGCTGTCGCTCATCGGTGGGTTGCTTGCGGTGGACGTGTTCAAAAAGGACCTCCCAACACTGAAAATAGGATTGGAGAAGGACGATGATTAGCTCGATCCTATTAACCACCTCAACGAGTGCCGCTGAGTTTTCGTCTCTCGTCGGGTTATCAGCCGGGTTCGTCGGCGTTGTGTCAGCCGTGTATCTGCAATTGCTGGCGAAAAATCACTGCCCACCGATATACATAGCACTGTTCTTCTTCGTTGGGAGCGGCATGATCCTCGCCAACTTCGCCTCGGTGAACGTGGCTGTAGGTGTGTGGGCCGACTGGCTCCCCGTGATCGGGAACCTCCTCATCCTCGTCGTAGAGGTGGCTGCGTTACGGTGGGTTGTCAACCATACGGCGGTCGAACACCCCGGACCCACGCCGCGCGTTGACGACGGCAACATCTGACAACCTCGGTGACTTTCCCATTAAACCGAACTATTTAGTGGTTGGTTGCGCAATACTGTATCAGACACCGCAGTCTAATGGTGTCCCCCGAACACACACAGTAAGGAGACCACTATGGAGCAACACAACCAGTACGAGTCGGCCCACCCGACACTGCATGACGTACAGTCCAAAGAAACACATAACATTGTGCTTCTGTGGGGCAGTTCAACCCGCAACGAGTTCCGCGCCCTCGCCGTACAGACCAACATGGCGTTCCGCCGCGTCGAACGGCTCGACTCGGTTATCACGCTCGACGAGGGTGATTCGCTCGACTTCGGGATGTTGCAGTCCGATGGTCACGAAAGCGACCCGGACACATCGACCGACCCAAGCAAAGACATCCTGCGCATTGACGACAACAAGTCGGAGACGCTCGTTGAGTGGTCGATCTCCGTCGAACCCGACGATGTGTACGTCGGCGTGCAAAACCCGAAGACATCGACCGTCAGCGGTCTACAGGGCGACCGCCTCCGACGCGAGATCGGTGTGGAAGACCTCGACCGGCATGGTGTCCTGTCGCAACACACGCGCACTGCTGCGCATGTGCCGACGACCGCACTGTCTTCCGCGCCCGATCAGGGTCTTCCACGGATCGACTCCGAAGACGAAGGCCGCAATCCCATCCGTGTTGGGTTCCTCAACGACTCCTCCGAGCAGAAAACCATCGACGTAGCAGCACACGGCGTCGCTTACCACGTCACACCGATCACCGACCCGGAGATTGTCGAGCGGATGGTGTTCGGCGACGGCCTCAACCGCCGTGTGATCTCGTGGGGCAACTTCGAGAACACGAACCCCAACATCCCGACCGCATGGAAGGATGGCCGCATCGAACTCACGGACGAAGATGTCCGCGACGTGGTCGGGAATTGGGTGTGACTCCCTATATGGTTTTAACATAGAGGAGGCATACAATGACAGAACCTACACCAGAACCGTCGGAGATGCCCCTTGTCCCCACGCGGGCAATCTCGTTTGCGTCCAACGTTGACGCTCCTGACGCCCCCGGAGATGATGTTGTGCATACCGAAGAACGGGATATGCCCTTCGATGGTATCATTTCACAAATCTATGTGGACGTGCCGAGTGGTGTGCGCAGTCGTGCGGGGTTCAACATCGTTGATGACGAAGATGGAATCACGCATTTTCCGTGGGACGAGGGGTCGGATTATGCGGCGTTCGATAACTTCAACGACTTTTGGCCTGTGACGTTCCCTATGCGTGAGGGAGACACGATACAGGTCAATTACATCAATGAGAATTGGAACGTGGATGCCCACCTTCTACAAGTGTGGGTTATCGCGGTGGGGGAGGAGGCTTTGCCCTACACACTTGAAGAACTCGCAGAACGAGAGGGGGTCCCGTCTAAATGACTCTTAGAGATAAAGAAAGCGACGTTGTAGGCGCGGTTGATGGGTCTGTTTCCATTGTCGGCAGTGAGGGACAGCAAGTCCAGCAAGAGGGGTCTCAACTGCTTGTAAGCACTGGTGTTGAGGCTGAAAACCGGGATTTCGACATCGAATCTGCCTCCATCACCGACAGTGACGAGACGACTGTTGCTGACCCCTTCGACATAGGCACGACAACCGAACTCTCCGGTATCCTCGAAAGCGATAACGACGAACCGTTTTCGTTTACCGTCATCTGGCAAGCCGATGATAATGAAACCGAACTCGCTCGCCAAGATTTCGGGAGTGATACACGGTTCGAGATCGCGTCAATAAAGACGAAGTCTGACCACGCAAAGGTCGTTGTAGGGGACGAATCCGAGGATGGTACAGCAAACGTAATATCGGGTACTCTCAACTTCCACTAATCATGGTAACCGTAATAAACGAAGACACTGGTGGTGATGGCGGTGGTGGCGGTGGTGGCGGTTTTTCCCAAGACCCTGTGGAGTTTGGCGAAAACGCCTCTGCCGATGATGGTGCTATGGCTGTGGGTGTTGATGCTGGTGCGTTCGCCGAGGGGGCGGTCGCACTCGGCGATGGCACAACAGTCTCTATCGAGGATGTTGCCGGTCTCGGCCCCCGGGATTTGTTCCTGACCGATGGGCGGAGCATCATCTACCCCTCTAATCAGGGGCCGCAGACAGTCGCCAACAACCCGATAACCGACTCCGCGCCCGAAGGTGAGCGTCACTCGTTGCTGTTCTCTGTCGCCGATGAGACGGTCCTCGAAGCGTTCGCTGAGGCTGATGGGGTTGGTGGTGTGCAAAACATCTCCCTCGACCTCCCGGGCGATCTCGACGTATCTGGCGACGCTGAGGCGGAAGACATCCTCGCCAAAGCCATCGAGATCGGTGACGCTGATGGAAACACGTTCTTCGCGGTTGACGCTGGTGGCGCAACCACTGCGCTACAGTTGGCCGGGAACGACATCGACGGCCTCAACAAGATCAACCCGTCCAACGACGAACTGCTCGTTGATGGCGACGTGACGATCAGCGGTGAGCTAACAGAAGGCGCGTCCTTCTGATAACTGCGCTATTCTGCGCATTTTTGCCCACCTTTTATTACATTTCAGGTATAAAGACAGTCTGTATGAGTAGTACAGGAACCGACCCCGACACGCTCATCGAACGGGCGCAGTCAGAGCGGTCCTCGTTGACCGAGGACGCTGTGGTCGCCTACGAGTGGTTCGATGATCGGTGTGGGGAGATGGTGGTTCGGGGCGAGGCTGTCTCGCAGATAGCCGACCACCTCGACTGCGACGAGGAGTGGGCCAACACCGTGATCTCCGATCTCGTCGGTGACTCGGTGGACCCCGTACAGCAAATTCGCACCGACGGGACGAAGTACGTCGGTATTATCGACTTCGAGGCGTTCGAGGAGGAGGGTGCCTACGGCTACGAGTTGTACGATGACGTGGATGGTCGCCGGAAGCGCGTCGTCTGTGCGCAATGTGTGCGCAACGCCGAGACACCATCCGACGTGAGTCACGCCACGGCTGGCGATGGGTCGCTCCCTGACGACGCCGAGTATGACCGACTGCTCAACCGCGTCACCAGCCACTACGCCTCTGCGCACGACTGCGCACCGAACGAGATCGAGGTTGGGGCCAGCCTAATCGCCGGGACCACCATCGACGGCAACACAACGTGGCACGCCGGGAACGACGGGCAGGGGAGCGGCCTCGACGCCGACAGCGTGAAAGGCCGCGACCTCTCCTCGGAGTTTGACGGTCACACAAGCGAGACCGACAACGTACACGGTGCGCCAGACGGTGCCGATCTCGCTCACGAAGAAACACTGATAGAGACCTTCCCCACCGAACTCGAAACGGACCAATCGTTATTCGTTGACGTGGACGGGAACATTACGGCCAGATCAGCCGACACTGACGTGTTCACTGTCGCGGATGAGGACGAACGGCTCGCGCTCGATCAGGCTACGCAGGGGGATTTCGCTATCCAAGAGGACATCGAACAGACGTTCGTGTTCACAGGTGGCGACGTTGACGACGACGACAACTGGTCTGAGTTCTCGTTCAACCGCTACACCGACACTGAGGCGGTCGAGGCTGTAGACGCCGAGGTGACGGAATCTGCGGACTCTGTGTCGGCTCTCGACACCGAAGTCTCGGGGAAGGCTGACGCTGGTGATGTTTCAGACATACAGCAATCGTCTGACGTAGACCACGACTCAACTGCTGGTGGTACAGGCGGGACTCCCCACGATCATGCCGACCCCGACGACCCCGTCACACAGTTCGGTACGGGAGAGCTTCAAAACGGCCAAATGTTAACCGCCGAGGATGGTTCATTGACTGGTGTTGAAAGTGATATAGACACGGTTCAAGTGCCAGATGTTGATTCCTTGCCGGAGCAGGTAGAAGGACCAACGATAGCCTACATTGATGCTGAGGACGAATATGCAAGAGTGAATAAAGAATGAGTGAATCAGAACCCTACGTTGAAGACAGGATAGAACAGTTGGAAGATGAATTGCAGACCCTCGAATCTCGGTTAGAATGGCTCAATAATTCACCCGAAGAATACGTCGAGGAACGTAAACAGGAGTTAGATGGTTCACTAAAGCAAGTGCAGACGGGGTACGAACCTGAAATCAGCGGTAACGAGACGATGTACCAACATCTACGGGGGTTGCTCCAAGAGATCGGGTCGGAAGAAAAGGACGGAGTACCCCACGACAACATGAAAGTTGTTACGAATCGTAGAAGTGAACTCCGTGAGAGGAAAGATAGATTGTCTAAACGTATAGCAGAACTGGAGGAGGAAGCCGATGCCGATTGAAGTAGCCGACTGGAACGATCTCGATGCTGTGCGTCAGGATACGGACGCAGATTATGAACTTATCAACAACCTCGATTCGAGTACCGAGGGGTACGACGAGGTGGCTGGCCCGGACGCGAATGGTGAGGAAGGATGGGAACCGATAGGAGGTTCTGGAGACGGTTTTGACGGGTTGCTTGATGGCAGAGGGTTTGAGATCGCCGATCTGGTTATGGATAGGCCCGACGCTGATAGGCAAGCACTATTTGACAGAGTTGTTGATGGCGAAGTGCGCGACCTATCTCTTGTTGGTTTTGATATTACAGGAGATAGTCGGTGTGCTGGTATCGCCGCCTCCTGTGAAGGAGACATGCTCATAGACAATTGCCATGTGGCAGGTGGTGTAGATTGTTCCGAAAATGCTGGTGGTCTTGTGGGTGATATGGACCCGGGAACGGATGGGTTCGGTGTGATGGTAACTGGCTGTTCTGTTGATGTGGATATAACTGCCTCGGAAGGGGGTGCCGGAGGTTTCTTTGGTATTTCATTCGGCAATAATGACGGTACTATTGTTGAGAATTGTGTGGCAGAAGGGACAATACATGGCAGCGGTGGGAGTACATACGGGGGTGCGGTCGGCTCCAATCAGAGAATGTGGTTCCGTAATTGTGTTAGCTTCGTTGATATAGACCTCGATAGTGCTGATGGTGCTGGCGGTGGTTTTGTCGGTGAGAAATTCGACGGTGGTTTTGAAGATTGCTATTCGTTGGGTGATGTTATTCTACCGGAAGGAGATACTGTCGGTGGGTTCGCTGGAGCCTCCGACGACGACGACAGCGGTTCGCTGGACGATGAAGATGACGTTACCCGCCGTTGTTACACAGCCCACGAAACTGTGGATGGCGAATCTACTGTTGGTGGGTGGGGTGGTCAAGGTGCCGGATCGTTTGGTGATTTGATCCCATTGGAATCTTATTGGGATGGAGAACGGTCAAACCAGAGCGACCCTGCTGGAGACCCTGATGAATTTGATGGGGATGGTCTCACCGAGTTGGACACAGATGATATGCAGGGTTCGGCTCCAGAGACCACAATGGACGCCTTCGATTTCGATGATACGTGGATGGTTTTAGAGAGTGGTGATACGTTTGAATCAGGGACGACCGAGATTACTCTCAACGAAGACGGGTATCCTATCCTTTCAGACGTTGACGCTGAAACCCAAATCAAAGGGCAGGATGTCGATATTGAAGTGAGCGAAATTTCGGCTACTATCGAAGACACCGACTTCCCTGACATGATAACGGGGGATGATGAATACAAGGGTGTTGTGACCGTTGAGAACCCCGAAGATGAAGAACTAACGTTCACCATCGAGCTTGAAATTCCAGACCTTGACAGACAAGACAGTCAAGATATAACACTCGGACCAGAGGAGTCGGGGGAAGTCACACTCAACGGTGGTGGGTTTGATGATTCAACGGTAGGCACTTTCACCGCGCAGGTTGTGTCGGGCGACAACACCGAAGACCTATCCTTTGATGTGCCAGCAGAGGTGTCCGATTGGCAGGAACTTGATGCGATCCGAGACAGCCCAAACGACCCATATATCCTAACAGAGTCGTTAGATGAAGACTCAGATTGGTATGCAGCATTTGGGAGTGATTTCACCCCGATTACCTCCTTCGGTGGGTCGTTTTACGGGTCTGGACACTCGATCTCCGATCTGGTCATTGACACCACTGACCGCACCGAAGACACTCCGTGCGGGTTCTTTGAGACATGGGACACTGATAGGGATGTTACAGTCAAAAACGTAGATATATTAGATGCAGTAGTTAGAAACGAAACAGACACAACGACTTTTTCATCAACCCCCGAAGTTGGAACTGGTATTTTGGTTGGGACGCCGTGGGATGATGGCTTTGCTGATGACTCAAAAAGAACGATTGAGAACTGCACGTTTACTGGACAAGTAGAGGGTGTTCTTTGCGGTGGCATAACGTCTTCTTTTGTGTCAGATGATGAGTCAAGCATCACTAATTGCGTAGTAGATGTTGATATTGAAAGCACTGAGGGATGTGGAGGGGTGGCTTTTAGGGCGTCAAGTGGGGATCAAATCTATGAGAATATCCTTGTAAACAGCGACCTTACTGTTTCGGATAGTGGATTTAGATGTGGTGGCTTTGTGGCGCGTGGTGGGGGGAACACCAAAAATGTTGCTTGCTTCACCAATATAAATATACAGACCGATGTTAATGATGTTGGAGGTCTTATCGCAGACCACGGATCATCTGCTACTGTAGACAATTGTTATGCGTATGGTTCTATATCTGGCACTGCGGATGATATTGGAGGATTAGTCGGCAATGATGATAACGAATTTGGTGACAATACAATTGAAAACTGTTATGCTGCGGTGGGTTTGGAAAATGCAGATGCCCCCAATCTCGGCGGCGTTATAGGCAGAATTGAAGATGAGACTACGATTACAGTAAGCGATGCGTATTGGGATGAAGAACGCTCGGGCATATCAACTGATGCGTCTGATGATTCAGTATCACTCACAACTGCTGAAATGCAGGGGTCTGAGTCCGAGAGCAACATGGACGGCTTCGACTTTGAGGGTGTGTGGGATTCGGTCTCGGAGTCTGCCGATGATACAACAGGAGATGGCTACCCCATCCTGTCGGGTCTATCTCGTAGAGATCAGTTGGAAGGTCAATCTATTTTCAACATCGCTTCTCTCGATTTCACCGTGTGGCGGTCGTTTTCTGACGATACTATATTAAAGACATTGTGAACTACCCCACCGTGTTTGATATTGGGGTGGGTGATTCTGACTAACGACGATCAGGTTGGTGTATCTATTAACGGCAGCCCGAACGTTGATGTCATCGGTTGCGGTGGGAATACCGGGTATCACCACCAAAATGAACACAAACTCTATTGTTTCGGCGTTTGTAATCTGTAGCAAGAATGTCATCGTACAGTAACAGTGCATCCGACTCTATCTCGGGTTTAAACGGCACAATCTCTCTGGAAGGTGGGGTATCCCGATCAGGCAGCAGTATTTTGGTGTATGGTGAGTGGGATGGGACTGCCCGAAACCCCGGCGTCGGTGACCGTGAGGCGGTGATAACTGCCACCCCGAGCGGTGGATACCCGGACGGGTGGGAAGATGTTGTCGGTGATATACAAGACACCCTCGACTCGGCTGAATTTATTGCCGACCGTGTCCTCTCTGATTACAACATTTCCGGTTCGCCGGACGATCTGTTAGACGACATCGCTGCGGTGGGGCAAATACACTCAAGCGATCTCTTTGATTCCTCGGTCCCCGGTTCGTCTGTCGAACCGTCCAACGGGTCGGAAACCTTCTCGTTTGAGCCGGTTGTTCTACCGTACTTCGACATCCCGGGTGAGATCGAAGAACAACTCGACCGGCTATCGGGTGGTGTTTCCCTCCCCACATCCCCCGACGACTACGGTGAGTTCTCACCATCTTCACCGCCGGTTCTAACCTTCGATATGGGGTACAGTAGTGCAATAGAAGATTACCTCCGTGACACACCGTCCCCGTCTGTCGAACTCGAACCCGGTCTTGTGTTCGAGTTCGAGGAGATCGACCTCTCGGAGTACGTCACGGCGATTGGTTGTCTCGATATGGAAGACCTCCCCGACCCGCCGTCGAGTATCAACCTACTCGACCCTCCCACCGGCACGCCGCTCGGGCTTGGTCTCTCGGCGGTGGGTACCTGCCCCGATACTGACGCGCAGTTCCGACTCGACATCACTGAGCCGGACGGTGATCTGATCGTCTCGGAGACATACCCGTCGCGTGATCGCTACGAGTCGTTGAGCGAAGGCGAGTCGTTCGGCCCGGCTTCCATCTCCGGGTTTGGACTGTCTCCCGAAGACTTGATCGAGAACGTTGACGACCCACCATCGCAGATTACGCTCGAACTCGAACTCGTCACGGATGATGGTGTTGTTGAGTGGGAGTGGTCCGACACGGTCGATGTCGAGACGCCCGGGGACGCCCTGTTCGAGATCATCGACACCATCCTCCCATCATCCCCCGAACCCGGAGAGTCGTTCGATGTCGGCGTCGTGGTTGAGAACGTCGGCGAGTCCCCCGACGAGGTTGAAATATCGCTCAATGAGTCGCGCATTGATAGCGCAACATTGTCCCCCGGCGATACGGAGCGTTTTACCACCTCCGAGACAATCCCCGAACCGGGCGAGGAGACCTTCACCTTCCGTGCAGGCCCGGACTCGGAGACGATCACCGTCGGTGTCGGCGATATAATCCCCGATGACCCGATCTTCAACCTCATCGACATCCCTTCGACGTTGGAACGCCCCGACGACATCTCCTCACTCACCATCCCGGTCACCGTTGAGAACGAGGGTGGCGATGGGGTGCTAATCCTCACCGGGCCGTCTGGTGGCGAGGAGTTCGAGATGTCCGGTGGTGGCGCAGAGGAGACGTTCGACTACGAACTCGATGGGTCTGACCTCCCCGCACCCGGCGAAACTGAGAGTGTCAGAATCGGTATTGAGTACGCAGACGGGGACGAGGAGACGTTCCGAACTGTCGGTGTAAGCCACGAAGATGCCGGTGAACCCGCTCCCGAGATCGGTGACCTCGTGCTGGCGGTAGACTCGGGTGACATATCTGGACGGGAACAGAGTCGGTCGTCGTACAGAATACGCCTGCTGTACGACGATTACGACATCGAGACGGGTGAGTTGACCGTCGAGGGACGGATTCAACACACTGGCGGGCAGTACCCGTTTCAGAGCTTCAACCACCCCGTTGTCCATCGGAACAGGCTGTATATCGACGACGAACCAGTCGAGATGGTTGACAACGAACCGTCTTCAAGCTCTGAGGATCGAATATATTTCGACACAGTGGAACTTGCCCCGGGCAGTTCGATAGAGTACAGATACGGCCCAACGGTGTCCGATCTCGATGACATCGACTACGACCAACCAACCGGCTACCCGAACTACCTGTCGGCCCAAGGGTCCGTCCCCGAAATCCCACGTCTGGTGATAGATGATCCCCCTGAACTGGCGGACGAGCCGCCGTACCCCGGCGAGGAGTTCGATCTATCCATGTCGGTTCGTAACTTCTCCCCG
>LKMJ01006717.1_pt1 | contig 10846 bp, 8 predicted proteins | sample 643391 | NCBI WGS metagenome assembly LKMJ01 (sample SAMN04112250, study PRJNA286221) | soda lake metagenome | biome: soda lake; feature: Kulunda Steppe; material: water; isolation source: sample PL-Br10 brine of Picturesque Lake | place: Russia: Kulunda steppe | collected 2010-07
AGCGTGTGGCTATCGCCCGAGCGCTGTTGAAGAACGCGGACGTGCTCGTTCTCGATGAGGCAACCAGCGAACTCGATTCAAATATCGAACGCGACGTGTACGAGGGCATTAGACGTCGGGAGGGTCGCTACGCAACAATCAGTATCGCCCACGATCTGTCGACAGTTGATGACGCCGATCGAATCTACACACTTGTCGATGGGTCGATTACCGAGGACGGGACCCACGAACAGCTTCTCGAACGCAACGGGACGTACGCGGAGCTGTATGCGACACAAACCTGAGTAAATTCACGGGTTACAAGCTGCAACACTGGATGCAGCACGTGCTGTGTCCTCTCTACTGCTCCGGTAATCTGTGTCATTCCATAACAAAAACCTATTATCAGACACGCGATTACATGATATAAGAAGGGTCACAACAATCATGGTCGTGTCAGCAGTCATTCTAACGCGAGACGAAGCAGACCATCTCGTCGGAGCACTTGAGTCAGTGGGCTGGTGTGACGAGGTGTTGGTTGTCGACAGCTACAGTACCGACCGAACACGAGAGATTGCAACCACGTACGATGCGAGGATCATAGACGCACCAAAACGACCGCTAGATCAACCATACGACCACTTTCGTCAAATCGGTGTTGAAGCGGCCACAAACAATTTGGTATTGCTTCTCGATGCCGACGAAGTACTCACCGCGGAGTTACAGCAGTATCTCAAACGCGTCACTTCTGGTCTAGCAGCGCAAATCAAAGTCGTTCGTGCTCCAGTGGTGAACTATGTCGGAGGAGAACTTCTTGCCAGAGGATGGCCGAACTACAAACCACTCATTGTTCGCCGCAACGCTGTCGGATTCAAACAGGACGTCCACGATTTTCTACGGATTGATGGGAAACCAGTCGACGACGTTTGTTCACAACACATTCACGATGTCCCAGCCACAGATAAGCTGACAGTGCAACATCGCCTTGCACAGACTGTCGGTGAGCGATGGAGATCACAGCGTCGATATGCCCGAATTGCCGGCGCAAGCCGAGATTTCAGCGTGGTCAAACTCCTGTTGGCTCCACTATGGGGATTCTATCATCGGGTCATCGAGCAACAAGGATGGCGCGATGGCATCACGGGTGTTACTCTTGGATTGTGTTATAGCTGGTTCCTCTTTGAGACACAGCTCAGAGCGGGACTTCGAACGAGAGATACACATTGAGAGTATCCTGCAGCCGAAAGCGCGAATATGCGCTTTTTATAGCTACAGTTGTCGAAACGTTGCCGCGGACAGTCAGCGATCTGTATAATCGTCCACTGTCGGGATATCAATTGTGAGTGTCCCTTCTTTTGCTGTCGTGAAGGCTACATTGAAGCGTTGTTGAAATTCAATCTCGTCACGTCTGAATTCACCAGGCGTTTCGAAACTTGCCAGGTGCATTTCGGTAGTGTTTTCGGAGAATTCGATTGTAGCGGTCCCCGCATCAAGGTCGATGCTGAGAGCATCCTTTTCAACATTTACGTACTCCAGGAAATTCCGGTAGACGGATGGGTTGTTGATACTGTCACTGGTCCCGCTTCCTGTAGCCGCATACGGCAGGTCCTCGATGTCATACCTCGGCGGTTCAGGAACGTCACCGCGACCGAAATCAATTTGCCACCATACCTGTGCACAAATGAGTACGTTGCTCACCCCCCGCGAGTCGCCGAACTCACGCACGTCAAACGTTCCGGACGTATCGTCGACCGATTTCCGGAACACGTTCGGTCCAGCCTTGACAGATAGTGTGTGGATATCATACACTCCACGTGGGTCCTCAACCTTGAACGCGAGAATATCTCCGTCGTCTTTCCGTTCTGTGACAGTGAATTCGAACGTATCACCAACATTCAGATAATCACTGTCCTTCTCGAAACGGAACTCACGACCTCGAACTTCGTACTTGGCTAGCAGAACTGATCCGTCAGGACACGTATTTTGACCGCCGCGGTTGTTTCTATTATTGCTGTTTTTATTGCCATTGTTTCCATTACTATTGTTTTCATTGCCAACTGCAGCGACTGTCGGAATTAGTCCACTGGCACCAATCATCAGACCAGAACTACCGAGCACTGCACGTCGAGTCAGCTTGTCACTTGGGTTAGGCATGCATTCTACTGGTAACAAACCAGCATGTATTAAAATCTATTCTGTTCATATGTAGTATTGGACACACATATAATAAAAAATCCGTTGTGTGTGAGTAATCTGATTTGTCGAACGAAGTTCTAGTGAGAGCCCACCAGAGTTCTGTGAGACTGATACCTTCGTCCAGCAGTATGTCGATAACTGCAAGGTATCAACTACGGTATCTCGATGTACTCGGAGTTGTGTCGACCGATGGTAGACAGGTGACGGTCTGACCCGAAACGTCTGGACTGAACCACTCTTTCGAGTGTGAACTAAATAATACAAGCCATACGAGACGCTTAAACTGTGGCTATGTCCGATCGTCGACTGCGGGCATGAAGAACGCGTTGAACATGGTCTGGAGACCGACAGCCATCGCGGTGAATCCGACCACGTTCCAGGCCACTCCGGGAAGGAGTACGAAGCCACTGTTTACCCATCGAAACACCACTACCGTCATGTACAGTGCACCGATGGTGAACAGACCGAGCCCAATAGTGGATATTCGTTCGAGACTCATCCGCTCAATAAGGATTTCAGTGACGATGCCCTCTGGTCGCTTGATCGGATCGCTTGCGAGTGTCGCAAACAGACCCATGTTCGTGGCCTGATAGCCAATAACGAATAGAAATGAACCTGCGATAGCCGCATTGCCACCGAACGTGAACCCACCGGCAGTCATTCCAAAGACAGCAGATAGCAGTAATCCAACTCCGAGCGAACCAAAAATTACGCCCGGTAACAAAAAGAGGTAGTTCGGCGCGTTTAGTAACATGAACCGAACGTGACGCCAGCCGTCCCGAAAGCTCTCCAGCGTTGCTTCCCCTTCACGTTCGTGATACGTGATCGGGATCTCCTCGATCGTGAGATCACGGGCACCGGCGTCCATAATCATCTCTGAGGCAAACTCCATCCCTGTCGTCTTCAGATCCAGCTCGTCCAGCATGTCCGTATGGAACGCGCGAAACCCCGAATGTGCGTCGCTTACGCCAGCGTCGTAAAACATATTCAGGAACCTCGTCAGTAGCGGGTTGCCGACGTATTCGTGTAGCGCTGGCATCGAACCGTCTTTGATCTCACCATCGAGACGACTCCCCATGACCATATCCGCGTCGCCTTCAATCACTTGTTGAAGCATCTCGGGGAACTGTTCGAAATCATATGTCGTATCGGCGTCGCCGATGACAATGTAGTCGCCTCGACAGTGCTCGAAGGCGTACCGGTAGGCATAGCCGTACCCGGGTTCATCAGGTTCGACTACAATCGCTCCCTTCTCACGGGCAATCTCTGGTGTTCTGTCGGCCGAATCGTCACTGATAACGACCTCTGTCCGAAACCCGGACCTTCGAACAGCGTTCTTTACGAGTTCGATACACTCAGCGACACCTTTCTCCTCGTTCATTGTCGGCATCACCACGCTGACCTCGGGATCCAGAACGCTGTCTGGGCCGACTAGGAGTGATTCGCTATCGTCGGGTTGCTGTACGGACTGCCATGCTTGGGAGGAATTTGTTGACGTCATGAGGGTGGACATTGGTGCTGGCTAGACTGTGACGGTATTCTCGGACGGACTGGGTCACCGATTATGAAGTCATCAGCAAGGACTTACTCCACCGATCGAATGCCAATGTGACCATTTTCGGTCCCGCCGTCTTGATTAGTGTCAAAGTACCCACAATATAAAAAAATATCTAATAAACCGTTCAACACCTTTCGTGTGTTGTTTCCAAGATAGTAGTTCACAAAGTCTCAACCTGCAAACGGGTTCGGTGGCTGTAGATACAGCAGAATCCGTTGCTAAGAACAGAGTTCCCATGGGTGAAACCCATTTCCGAACTGGTAACAGTGACTCCCAACCGTCGCGACTGCAGCGATTATTCAACCAACGAACAGGGCGAACTGCCGGTCGAACAGATTATTCACAGGTCCACGCTTTCCACACGTTCGGTACGATACGGTTCACAAACTCGTTTAACGCCCTGTTCGAAACTGATCTGCGGCTCCCAGTCTGTTTCCGCCTGCATTCGAGAGATGTCCGCACAGGTGTCGTGAACGTAGTTTGTAAGTGGAATTGGCTCGTACTCCGGCTCGACTGACGTCCCAAGGACATCGTTGATCATCTCGACCATTTTGTTGAAAGAGTAGGGGTCTCCCGTTCCAAGGTTGTACACGCCAGCGATTTCGTTCGTTGCCGCCTTGCGGAGCCCGCGAACGATATCGTCGACATGTGTAAAATCGCGCGTTTGGGTACCATCGCCCCACAACACCGGTGACTCACCGTTTGCTATTTTATCTGCAAACTGTGAGACGGTGTTCGCGTAGTTACCTTTGTGTGACTCATTACCGCCGTATCCCTGATACACCGAAAAGAAGCGCATTCCGGCTAACGTAAGTTCGTCGTAGAACTCGTTGTAGTACTCTGCGTACCGCTCTCGTCCAAGCATCGACGCGTCGTAGCCTGTCGCCGCATCGAGATCCATCTCTTCCGGACTCGGTTCAGTTCGACTCCCGTATGCAGAGGATGTTGATGCGTACACAATCGTGTCACACCCATCGGCGTACGCCTGCTCGACAACGTTGATGAATCCCTCAATGTTGACACGCGCTCCTTTTCGTGGATACTCTTCGAGCATCTGCCGCGATGAGAGTGCTGCGAGATGGAAGACGACGTCCACGTCGGTCGGAACCTGGTCGTCAAGTACGTCGGCGTCGACATACTCAACATCAACGTTGAGATTCTCTGGTGTACCGAGATAGCCGTTGTCGAGTGCAATGACGTCGTTTTTTTCGGCAAGTGTATTTGCGAGGTTGGACCCGATGAATCCGGCTCCACCTGTTACAAGTACGCGATTGTTTTCCATACAAACTGTCAATACAGTACGAGGTACAAAACTATACGGTGTAAATTAGCCATGAATAACTTGTTTCTTTGACTGTTTGCGTTACTATACCCACGTCGACTACGCAAACGTTTATTCAGCAACCAGTTCAAACGTGTGTTGCCTCAACGAATGTGAGCAATAATCAGGATACTTAGTAGTAGTCCTGTGAGGCTACATGGGCTGGTCAGTTGTGGTGTATTACCAGGTACGCAACGATCAGAGCTCAGGGACGTTTTGCTGAGCGAAAATACTATATTTGCAAGCGTTAACATAGCACCATGGCTGAAAACATAGACGCACCTAGATGCGAGTGCGGAGCGGTGGTAGCTCGTGGACTCTCCGCACAGAGCCTCTGTGCGAAATGTCGACAGAAAAAGCACGCACGTCAGCAGGCATGAGCGGAGATGGAAGTCAAGCACTCGGTATCTTTGCGTCCATCACAGCAGCCCTCGAGACGACACAGACGGATATCACGAACATAACGGCGCAGACCGGTGCTGGAACATGTCACGGATGCATCCAACTTCGGCTTCCACTGACAGATGTCGACGGGCGTGCTGCTACTCAGGTTACCGTAAACGACGTGCAGTTGTCCGACGGCGAACTCCAGTTGGAGCTTGACGTCGAGATAGCGGATTCCGCATCCGCTACTGACGGCAACCCCAACGTAAGCACAGGCGACACTACCAACGCCATCTTGAATGTAGAAAACAGTAGTCGCTGTGGCGCTCTCGATCAGTCGCCGGACCAACAGATCGAATCAAACTCGGAGACACAGTCCTCGGAGCGTACCCAGTCCAGCGTACAACGTCAGCAATCCCAGCAGTCACCAGTCGAAAACAACACAGTGGTCGCTGCTGAGTCTGACTCTGAAGACAGTCGTCCGACATACCAACAACCAGAAGCTCTCGCGGAGGTGTACGACGAGAATGCGACGTTCGAAGAAATGAAAGCGGAACTCGGGGTCGACGTGACAGCACAAACCGTTCGCAAATACATGATCAAACACGGGATTCACGACCCCCAGCCGAGAACAGATCGATTGTTAGAGTCTATTCGCGTATCTGAGCCTGAGATCACGAATACCGTAGCTGGAGGCAACATGGACGGCAGTTAGTCAGGTCCTGACTCAGGCGAGTTACAGATGGATTAACCGAGCACTATTCAGTCGAGACAGGGGTAGTAAATTACTCCACTCACTCGCCTGTATAACCCACTTGAGCAAATGCAAACACTACAATTCGAATGATGATCGGATAACAAGATTGGAGGTATAGTTGTACTATAGCTGGTACTAGTCGAATGACAAAATTAGTAGCAACTGCATAACAGGCCCGACAGTAATTAGCTCTCAAGATCAGCTATTCCTGCATGTAGGGAGAGCAACTGACAATAATAGTAGTAGTACGTATAGATTAACGGTGGTAACAACCGAATAACGGACGCAGTAATACCTGAATAACCCCACATACTGAGAATGCGAAGTGGCGTCGGAGACAAAGGTACTACCGCTTCAAAACTGACTATATTGATTCGATCCGTGGATAGCTGTCGTCGAGCATCTGTGCATCCTCCTCCAAAAGTGCGACAACCAGATACTCCGAGTGGCTATCGAGATACTCGACGAGTTGGGCAATCCGATCAGCGTCGACGGCCTCAATCGAGTCCAGGAGCATGAACGGAACGTGGTCGTACACTTCATGAACCAGATAGCCCGCCAGCGCGAACACGAGGCCAGTGACTTCACGTTCGCTCTCGCTGAGGTGGTCGACGACGTCCTCGTAGACCGCACCTGAGTCAGTGCTGCGGACGACGTGAAAGTCGAACTGGTCTTTCATGACTTTGCGTCGTCCCTCCCGAACCTCCGTTTCGGTGCGCTCGATCCAGATTCGTTCGAGGTTCTCGTAGCCGAGCCGGTCCAACAGCGCATCCATATGCGAGTTGAACAGCTCGACGGCCTCGGCCTGCAGATCCTCGATTTTCGTCCGCAGTGACGCAAGCTCTTCGGTGATCCGTTCGCGCTCCCGTTCAAGCTGTTCGCGATCGTCGAGTCTGGCTTCTGCGTCGGCGATTTCGGTTTCGATCTCTTCGAGATCAGAGTTGAGCCGTTCGATGTCGACCTCGATCTGGGAAGTCTCCTTTTGAAGACTGAGTATCTCACTCTGTTCGAACTCTTCGAGTTCCTCGACCTCCGATTCGAGCGTCTCAATCTCCGTCTGTAACTCTGTTCGTTGTTCTTTGAGATCATCCAGTGTCGACGTCCGATCATCGATTTCGGCTTCGACGTCTGCGAGCTTCCGCTGAAGACGATCGTGGGCCCGTTGGGTCTGTGTGAGTGAGGATTTTTCCTCCTGCAACTCGTCGATCTGGCTCTGGAGCGTCTTTCGCTCGTCCATCTTCCCATTGCGCACGCCTCTGAGTTCCTCTATCATGGACTCGATTGTGGCCGTCTCGACGGTACTCCCACAGGTCCAGCAGGTAACCTGATTCGAGTCAGCCACCAGCTGGTCGGTGATATCGCCGTCGGTCGACGCATTGTCTTGGTCCAACTGTCGGAGAACCGGCGTCGAGTCCTCTGCAAGAAAATCCTCATTGAACTGGATAATCGACTGAAGTTCGTTGACAGTCGAGTCAATCTGTTGGGTCTGTCCACGGAGCCGTTGTATCTCCTGTTCGATCTCTGATACTCGACTGTCGGAGACTGGATTGTAGCTTTCTAGTTCTTCGATCAACTCATCACGATCAGCTTCGAGACTCTCGATACTCTCTTTTTCCGATGTGATTCGATTTTCCACTCGCTGGTACTCCTGTCGCGTCTGCCTGAGGGTATCGATCTTTGATTCGTATTCGTCCTTTTGTTTTCGGGTTTCGTCGACAGTCGCGTTGAGAGACTCGATTTGACTGTTTTTGTCGGCCAGTTCCGATTCCTTCTCCTCAATTTTCGCCTCGAGTTCCTGTTTTTCCGTCTCCAGTTGCGGAAGTTCTTCTTCGAGGGAATCGAGACGCTGTAACTGGGAGTCGATATCGTCTCGTTCGGCCTGCAAGGCGTCGATTTCCCGTTCTATTTCCGCCGTGTCGACGGGCCGCATAATAAGCTCTCGTAGGTTATCGCCTCTTGCGACGGCCTGGCGTGCCTCGTTGTTTTCGAGCAGAAAGGCAAACAGGTCGGCGAGAATCGGATCGTCGAGATATGGCTCGCCATCATACGAGAGCGTCCCGTCGTGTCTCGATATTGTTCGTGTGTACTCTTCAGTTCCGATCTTGAGCGTCACTTCCCCTTGTTCGGCATCCGATTTGAGTGTCGCCTGCTGGCTTCCACAGACAGCCATCAGTGCTTGGAGAAATGATGTTCTGTTCGTTGCGTTTTTGCCAGTGAGAATGTTGACACCCGGATCCAGGGCAAGCGAAGCGTGATCGATTCCGCCGATGTTCGTAACCTTAACGTCAGCAGTCAGTTGATCAGGAGTAGTTTGACTCATCTTAAGCGAATAGTAGAGTAGATCAATAAAAATGAGTCGATTTCCCTATGACAAATAAACAGCCGTCATAGACGTCAAAGAACCGTTTTTCCAGTAGCCACAGTCGGTCGAGAATCTGAGCGGACACAGCGTTAATACAGTGAGGACGCCAAGAGGTCTGTAAGGATCACTCACAATCGCATCCCCCACGGTCCAACAGTGCGGTCAGTTCGAACTGTCGACCACAGTCTGTGCACTGGATCTGAACGGAACTGAATATCTGAAATTCCCCGAGATTGATACGGTCCGCATTTCGTAGTGTCGAAAGCGTCTGTTCGGTTACGGCTCGCTCTCGACTTTTGAGGCGCTGCAGTTCTTCAACACGTTTCTCGATGGTTTCGTCTGTGTTAGGCTTGTCGTACGTCTCCTGTCGGTGTTTCGTAAGATAGGTGTGGATTGCCTGTCGGCTGACGAAATCCGAACGTAGCTCCTCTATATCGATTCCGTGTTCGCTGAGACGATTTTCGGCCTGGATTCGTGTGCCGCTCGTCACGTCGTCATTAGTAAGCAGCTCGTACATGTTTTCTATCTCTCCGGGGAGCATATCAACTCGTTTTTTATCGAGTTGCGATTCAAGCAACTGCTTGTTAAAATACTCTGCCAGTTGTCGAAGACTCATACGGTTGCTTTCAGCTGTCCATCGGGTCGCTAACTCGTCTCCGAGCGTCGAAAGACCGTACTCGTCAATGACGCGCGCTACTTTGCCTTTTTTGCTGGCTGATCTCTCGGTGCTATTACTCATCACCAGTAGATAGAACGATTCAGTTAAAGTAATTCTGGTACAGTATCTGCTTTTCTATGACGGGACTATGACTGTCATAAGTAGTACCTGATCAACTGGTAGTAATGACTTTTTCAAAACCAACCTCGACCAATCTTGAGGTGGTAACTGGTACCTAATCATTGTACTGTTGCTGTCTCCAACGGTTCCGCCAGTTTGATAACCTAATTTGGCCGTTTAAGTTATTGGCTTAACTATGGTCTCGTGAAAACAAACTTTCAAACCAAAAACGTACTGTGTTGGTCTAGTTGCGAATGATACGAAATGTTCACGACCTATTTTCATAGACAGATGTCGTGATATGATGTTCAGCGTGATAATCTGTAATTAGACATTAGATCGTCAACCAGAAATCTGAAGACTTCACGTTCAAATCGTTCTCTGATTGGATCAGACACGCATTAGAGGAGGAATTGGAGCGGAGTTGGGAGGTCGAGATGAACGGTGTTGGTGTACCAGAAGCGTACGCACCGGCCGCGGGCTGAGCCAGCCCGCGGCCTCGGGTAAGCGTCTCCTGAGCTACAGCACTCGTCTCTGACGGCTACGTGAATTCTCTCTGCTTGGTTCTCTTGATTTGTGAACTCTATTTCGCTCTTCACAGAGCAACCACGAAGCGTTTGATCTAATAGAGCGTGATTTAGCACAGCTTACGAAGCAGCGTTCGGGAAGTACCGATATTATATAGCAAAATAAACTGTATGCCGCACAATCAAAGCTATGTGGATATCCTATTTATGGACGTAGCGACTCTACTACTATTCAGAATATTTCAGATTCGGATTCCAATTCACTACGCAGTAGTCTAGTAATACGGATCGATAAGCCCAGATTAGTCTTCGAACTCGTATCCCCATTTCCGCAATACGGAGTCGACATCACCGAGGTTCATCAAACCTGATAGCAGCACGGCCTCTGTAATATCCATCTTCTTAACGTCGTCGTCGTACTCTCGTTGAATTTGCCGGACAGCTTCTTCGAGGTAATTTTGGGTTTCTTGATTGAGAGCGATCTGGAGAATTTTCCCGTCTCGTGAGCCCTTGACTGACTGTCGACTCATAATAAACGGTATACGCTCGTCTTCATGGGGAACTGAATTGACGACATCGACATTATTCAGTGATGAGGAGTTCATTTGCTCTTTAGGTTCCTCTGTCTCCGTCTCGGTCTCCGTCTTCGTTGACGTCGAACTATGGGTCGACTGTGTAGAGTCCGGTGTTGTGGCCTCCCCAGTGTCGTCAGGTTGGGTGTTTTCTGGCTCGGTTTCCGGCTTTGGCTCCGTATTCTCATCTGTATCACTGCTGTCCTCGTCAGCGAATGGGTCGTCTCCCACTCCTGATTTCATACTACCCATGGTTAGACCTCCGCTGGTTCCTCAAGAGTTCCGGGTTCTGGTGGATTGGGTGCCTCGATGCCAGCTTGCTGTTCGATAAATCGGGCGATCCGATCAAAATTAGCGAGCGTATCCATCTCGTGATCACGCCGGCGGTCGCGGTGTTCTTTGATATAGGTAT
>LKMJ01006718.1_pt1 | contig 10846 bp, 8 predicted proteins | sample 643391 | NCBI WGS metagenome assembly LKMJ01 (sample SAMN04112250, study PRJNA286221) | soda lake metagenome | biome: soda lake; feature: Kulunda Steppe; material: water; isolation source: sample PL-Br10 brine of Picturesque Lake | place: Russia: Kulunda steppe | collected 2010-07
ACTCGAAGGTTGTCTCGCGCTTGCAGGACGGGGATGTCCATATTGATGAACCGGGGCTCCGGGCGTTTGTCAATCAGGCGCTTGATTCCGGACAGCTAACGATCTCCGATGAGGTTGTTCCGGCGAAATACCACATTATCTGTGTTCCGACGCCGTTCGATGAGGAGGCAAAGAAAGGTGATGTGACCTACATTGAGAGTGCTGGGAAAGCGATTGTGCCACAGCTCCGAGAGGGCGATACGGTTATTCTGGAGTCGACAGTGCCGCCGGGGACGACCGTAGATCTGCTGCAACCCGTTCTTGAAGAGTCTAGACTAGCTGCGGGTGATGATTTCGCGCTTGTCCACTGTCCTGAAACCGTCCTTCCAGGCAACATTATCACCGAACTCAAGCAGAACAACCGTATTATCGGTGGCGTCAATGGGGTCTCGACCGAAGCAGCGGTTCGGTTGTATGAGTCGTTCGTCGAAGGCGAAATCCGGACGACAAACAGCACTACCACTGCAGAGTTCGTGAAGCTGATTCAGAACACGTACCGAGACGCCAACATCGCACTTGCGAACGAGATCGCAAAACTGGCTCACGATTACGAGATTGATTCTCGGGAAGCAATCGACTTGGCAAACGAGCATCCGCGGGTCGACATCCTCCAGCCGGGGCCCGGTGTTGGGGGACACTGTTTACCGATCGATCCGTGGTTCCTCGGCCAGACGTCCGAGAATCTGGCCCTGATCGAGACAGCCCGAGAGATCAACGATGGAATGACGAGGTACGTCATGAAATTGCTCAAGAATGAACTGGGTTCACTGGCTGGCAAAAAGATCGCCATTCTCGGTGTCGCATATAAGGGTAATGTAGGAGACACACGGAACAGTCCCGGACTGAAACTAGCACGCGAACTCCAGACGGACGCAAACTCCAGTACGGAACCCGTTGCCGCCGATGGCGGTGAAACCGTTGAGATAGCGTTACATGACCCTCACGTTGAGGATCAAACGCTCCAGTTGGAGCCATTCGAGATCGCGGTTGCAGATGCCGACGGGATCGTCATTGCTACCGATCACGATGAGTACAAGCAATTGGACCTGACACAGTTCGATACTACCGACGCGGTCATTGTTGATTCGCGAGCAATTGTAGACAAATCGACGTGGGAAGCTACTGGTCATACTGTGTTATCGATCTAATATGGCGAAAGATTCACACGCTGAGTCGGTGGTAATGGTCTCGCAGCATTTTCCACCGGACAAATCGGGGAACGCCTCTCGGGTACACGATACTGCGAAACACCTCTCGACCGAAGGCTGGGATGTGACGGTGCTAGCACCACCACCGACGTTCCCCCACGGTCAGTTTGAGCAAAGTTGGAACCGAAAGCGAACACGAAAGCAGGATGGAGTGACGGTCCACAATCTGTGGGCGTGGCAACCGACAGCTGAGGATCCCGGTTTCATCAGTCGAATGGCGTACTATCTCCTCTTTCCGCTGCACGCGCTTCTCTGGTTGCTCATCCACTATCGGGACGTAGACGCGATTATCACGTCGTCACCGCCGATATTTACTGGGATCGCAGGACTGTTGTTCGGTCTGGTCGGCCGCACACCATGGATTGTCGACGTTCGGGATCTCTGGATCGACGCCTCGATCGGGTTAGGGTTTATCGAAGAGGGTGGCCTCGCGGAACAACTCAGTCGACGATACGAAAAACAGGTTCTCTCGATGGCGGATCGAATTACCGTTACGACGTCTGTGCTCGGTGATCGCCTCGCCGATCGATACGATCTTGATAGCGACAAGATCGTGCATCTCCCAAATGGTGTCGATACCGATACGTTCGAGCCCAGCGACTCGACATCCGAACCGACAATCGTCTATACGGGCAACGTCGGTCATGCTCAAGATCTCGCATCGTGTATATTAGCTATGTCTCTGTTAGAGCACTCCGATATTACGCTGAAGATCGTTGGTGACGGCGACATTAAAAACGATCTTGAGGAACTTACTTGGAAAGAAGGATTGGAGGAGACCGTAGAGTTTATTGGGTTAGTTCCGCGGGAGGAGATTCCAGGGATCCTTGATAAAGCGATGATCGGAATCGCACCGCTCAAATCCGACGAGACGCTGGAGTATGCTATTCCAACAAAAGCCTACGAATACATGTCGTTTGAATTACCTGTGGTCGCAACTGGTGTTGGTGAAATTGAAACATTAATAAATCAATCAAATGGAGGTGTATTCGTCGAAAACGATCCGGAGCAATTAGCTGATGTCTTTGAGAGTTTGTTGAATAACCAAGAAGACCGCGAAACACTGGGAGATGCTGGACGTAAACACATGATTGAACACTATGATCGAAGCGTGGTAGCACACCGACTAAGTAATCTGTTAAAAGAAGTGTGTTGATTATGACGAATAATATAATTTTAGTGACAGTTGACTCGTTGCGAAGTGATTTTATTGGTCACTTAAATGACGGTAGAGACAGTACACCAAGAATTGACCAAATTGCAGATAATGGAATTTTCTGCACCAATGCGTATGCTAATGGAATACCTACGTATTTTGCCTTTAGATCAATACTGGGTGGTCGTCGGGATATCGCGGAAAAGGCACCGATCGGGGTTGCAAAAACGAGTAGTACAGTAGCAGATGTCTTTTCTGAAAATGGATATGATACTGCAGCATTCAATGCTGCCAATCCCTGGTTGACCAGCGGATTCAATTACGATTCAGGATTCGATACATTTGTTGATTATCTTGAACAAGGTTCCGGGAACTCCATCGGAGAATCGATTGTGGAGGGTATGAAAAACATTCAAAACCTTATTCCGGAGTATGCCTCCCTTCGAGACAAACTCGGGTTGGCTGCGAGGGTATTCTGTACACTCACGGACAATTACCCGATCAAATCCGCTGATGTTGTGACCGATGATGCACTTAATTGGCTCGGAAACCGTTCCAGCGACCAGCCGTTCTTTTTATGGATTCATTACATGGACCCCCACTATCCCTGGACCCCGAGCTCAACCAGCGCCTCTGATTTACATATCGCCAGGATTTGGCACAAAGTCGCACACAAATACAATCAGTCTGAAGATGAGCCGAATAAATCAACGGTGGAGGATGTAAAGCGATTATATAGTGATGAGGTCAGGAGCATTGATACTGCCGTTGGCCGCCTACTTGATCATCTTGAACAAAACAATATGAAAGACGACACCGTGTTCTGTCTCACGTCCGATCACGGAACGGAACTCGGTGACCACGGTGGATTTAGTCACGGTCCGAGTTCACTTTATGAAGAAATTATACATGTCCCGTTAGTAATTTCCGGTCCGGATGTTCCTACTCAAACAGTCACACAACCTATTCAGCACGTAGACATACCACCGACTTTGATTGACACTGCAGGGTTGGATATGGCAATCCCCGAGATCAAATACGGCTGGGCTGGCTCTAGTCTTATCCGATCACAGCGAAAAGCAGCTCTGTTACAAGTAATCTATGACTACAATCCTGCAGTCGAAACGACAGCTCAAACCGATGTACTGAATGCAATTATTGAGTATCCCTGGAAGTTACACTGGAACGAGGAGTCTTCATCTGTGGAACTCTATAACTTGGACTCGGACCCTCACGAAATGAATGACCTGAGTGGGAAAATGCCCGAGAAAGTCGACACACTCAAAAAACGAATTCACGATGAGCAGGAGGATATTCAGTTGGAGTATCAAACTGTGAAAGAGATATCGAAGATCCGTGAGCAGATCGCTCAGATCGATATGTTATGAAAAAGAACCGCCTCATTGCATTGTTTACAACGGTTGCAAATATGGAAGCCCAACAGCTTACTCAAACAGCCAAACGAAAACTCAAGTCTACCTTTGTTCCTCATCTTCCCATTCGACTTGATGAAAGATATCAACCGGAGGTAGACTCAGAAAGTGTCGATTTTACACCGATAAAAGACACCAATCAAGTCACCAGAAATACGTTTACAAAGGCTGATCGGATCAGTCGTTGTCAGCAAGTAACATCCCTTGAGCAGGGGTCAATACAATTTTTAAATCGCTCTATCAAGTTCCGAAACGAGATTCCGAACTCTATCGATCCACTGATCGGAACTGAGCGTGGGTACCCTCGTCTCTGGACCCTGAAACTGGTATCATTTGAGCCGGCTTCATGGCTACTGTTCTCGTCAAGAGATAAGAGATTGCGGATTGCAAAAAAGATGGTAGAGTGGCTCAAATATTGGCAGGCCGCCGAAATAACAACCATTGGTAGCACGAACTATTTGCGACGGTACTGGACACCGTATGCAGTATCGCGACGAATCGATAATCTCGCAATACTGGGGGCTATTCTGGAAGACCTACCCGGTGACCACCTTACTATCGTAGCGGATCATCTTGCTAAAAATGTACACTTCCTGTGTAACCATATTGAATATGATATCGGCGGTAATCATTTGTTGGAAAACGGCATTGCGCTCGTTCTCGGCGGTGTAATACTGGATGATGACGACACTGTATCACGAGGCTTGAATCTACTATCATCGGAATTAGCGTCACAATTGCTTAACGATGGAATGCACTTTGAACGAAGTCCGATGTATCATTCAATCCTGTTGTACCGGACTGCACGCTGCTTAGATGCCCTCCGTCAATCTGGCCGGAAACCACTACCGGGCATCGTACCGAAAGTCAACGCTATGTACGCCTGTCTTCGAGATATCGCCCCCGGTACCGCAAACTACCCACTGCTGAATGACTCTGTGTATGAAGAATCACCTTCTCGACAAAGTTGTCTCTCTTTTGTCGACGAAATTTTTGAGGTGTCAAACGGAGACTGCGACGACAGGTTGTGTGGTGATTCCGGATACTATACTCTCGAGTCAGGTCCTGCTACGATTCTCATTGACGGTGGAGTTGCATGCCCAGACCACCTTCCAGCACATGCACACAACGACATAGGAAACGTCGTCCTGTGGGTCGGAGAGGAACCGTTCATTACTGATACCGGAGTATACGACTACCAACCCGGTAACCGGCGTAACTATGCTCGAAGCGTTGAAGCACACAATACCGTCCAGATAAACGACGGTGATCAAACGGTTACTCACGGTCGATTCATGATGGGACCACGTCCAACACCTGTATCGAACTCTATTGCACAGGGATCTGATCGTAAGGTTACGGTACAGTACCGTTCTCCACCGTTTGTTCACCCCTACACTCACAAGCGGATCGTCAAGCCGATCGAACAAGGTATTCAAATCGAAGATCAGGTGAATACTGATGAAGATTCAGTCACAAGCCGTTTACATTTGGCACCTGGATGCGATCCTGTGGTGAACGGAAACACAGTCATTGTCGAAAAAAACGTTGAACACGATATTGAGATAGTTGTTAGTGGGGCCGAATCAGTCAATATTGTTGACAACGAATATTACCCCCAGTACGGAATGTCAGTAAGCCGACCTACTATTGAGATGATATGCCAACCAAAAAATAACAAGGTATGTATCAGTCACGATGTCTACTGTAGGTAAGAGATGATGCGAAGAATACAGTGTTTAGGTACTGTTCTCTGGCAAGATATGCTGTCAAATGTAGCAGAGTCAAGATCGTATGACGAACATGTAAACGAGGCAGTCAACTGGTTGTTTGCTTCGCAGGATGCAACTGACTCCGCTGGATCAGCAGCATGTTACAATCTTATACTAGGCTGGGAACAGCCGTACCCTGAAACCAGTGGGTACATCGTACCGACACTGTACGATGTCGCTGAAGAGTATGCATTGCCTGAGGCGGCACGCCGGGCAGAACGAATGGCAGAGTGGTTGTTAGCTGTGCAACTACCCAGCGGTGCATTTCCTGCAGGCAAATATAGTTCAGGGGATCTGGAACCCAGTGTGTTCAACACTGGACAGATCCTTCGAGGGCTTACTCGAGCATATGAAGAAACAGGAGATAATAAATATAAACAAAGTGCTGAGAAAGCTATTGAGTGGCTTAGCAAAGTTCAGAATAATGATGGTTCTTGGAGTGTTCACGACTATAATTCACTGAGCCACTCATATTCTAGTCGTATTAGTTGGCCCATTTTGGAGGCGTCTCATGAATTCGGCTTTGATTCTGGAACTGAAATAGCTAAAGCAAACTTACGGTGGGTACTGGACCAACAAACGAAAGATAGCTGGTTTAAAAAGTGTAGTTTTGAACGTGGAAATGATCCGGTACTCCATACACTTGCATATACCATTCGTGGCTTGCTAGAGTCTGCAACGTACTTTAGTGATGACTTGGCTATCCAGTGTGAGAAAGCCGCTATCAGTGCAGCTGATAAACTTCTAAATGAACAGGATCAGAATGGGACTCTTCGTGGTGCTTATGATTCTAAATGGAACGCTACCACCAATTCCTACTGTCTGACTGGAAATGCACAGATGGCATTAATTTGGGCTGATCTGTTTCAGCGTTATGGTGATGAAAAATATAGGCATGGTGTCCTGAAAACCGTGCAATTTCTGCAACGACAGCAAACGGACTACGGTCCACCAATGATTCGTGGTGGACTTCGCGGCTCAGCTCCAGTGTGGGGCCCCTATATGTATCTTCGGTATCCTAACTGGGCTAGTAAATTCTTTATTGATGCACTGCTTACTGCCAAAAAACTGGAAGTCTAATACAATATGACGGACATCAAAATTGATGACGATATTGCAACAGAGATTGCAAAGCGAGTAAATAATACAAAATTTGAATCGGTTGAGGCGTATGTGAACTTTGTATTGGTAGAAATTATTAACAAAAGTCGTGATGATGACAGGAATAAGAACGACAAAGATAGAGATCTGGAAGAACAACTTGAAGATCTCGGGTATTTATGACTTACAAGTTATTGGTATCTTCTTTTCATCATCCTGATCCGGTAAATCCTTATCGAGGACTGTTCAACAGACGGACGCTCAAGTCGCTAGCTAGCCATCAGGATTGTTCAATCACCGTTTTTTCACCGGTTCCATATGCTCCCCCAATCGGCCCAAAGTCTGAATACTGGAATATTCCTGAATACGAGTCATTCTCAAATTATAATGTAATCCGACCGCGTTTTGCATATTTAATACCGAAATCATTGTTTTATGCGGTAACTGGTGAATTATATAAACGCACGATACGTCAAGCTACTAAGAAGGTGGATGCCGATGTTCTTCATGCTTGCCATGTGTATCCAGATGGATACGGATTATCTGCTGTTGCAACTGATCAAGAGTTACCCCTCACAGTTACCTGCCATGGTCATTTCCTTAACAACTTCTCAGATCTCCCACCTGGTGTCGCTTCCCACGTACGCAACACACTTGAGTGTGCTGACCACGTCTTTTGTGTGTCAGATGCATTGAAAACCAAAGCAAATAAAATTGCTTCTGGGACCAATATCTCGACGGTGCCTATCGGAGCAGAACCATCAAAATTTCCTGTAGAGCGCGCAAATAAACTGCGAGATGCTTACTCTATTCCTTCGGATACCGCAATTGTTCTTTTTTGTGGTCAGTTTATTGAGCGAAAAGGGATCCACGACATTATTGAATCGTTCGATGAGTTTCCAGCAAAAAACGTCGAATATGTTTTTATTGGTCATGCTGGCGACCTACTTGAAGATCTTATAACCGTAGCCGATTCTACGGCAACACCTCACAATGTACGAGTTCTATCAGAAGTTGACACGAGCACGCTTCGTGAATGGTATTCAATGTCTGATGTGTTATTATTACCTAGTTATGCGGAAGGACGTCCTACAGTTATATACGAAGCAATGGCAGCCTCTACAGCGGTTCTCTCTACTCGGATCGAAGGAGTATCCGAACAAGTTATTGACGGCGAAACTGGCCTCTTAATCGAGCCGGGTAATCAGCCAGCACTCGTTGATGCACTCACAGAACTAGTGGAGAATCCAGAGAAAACAAACCAAATGGGAGATCATGGTGTTCAACGACTAGTATCTCAGGGATGGACATGGTCGGATCACGCAAACAGGGTCATCAACCACCACCAATCGATAATTCATTCATAATACACTATCGTCACGAGAGTGTCATAGAACAATTAACACACCAAAGAGCAGGGTGAACGCTGGGGTGGATGAGTTCTGCGGCCCTGCAAAATGATCCTTTGCTAAGGTCTTTTTCAATGTCGTGGAGACTGAGACGCTAGCGTTGTTTGAACACCTCTCGTTCGAGTTTCTCGATAAGTTCGATGTGTTCGCCCCGGCGAAGACGGGGCGAAGACGAGATGATGAACCACCTGAAATGATGCGTGGCTTTCTCCACTGTTACTACAAGCACATCTACGGAATCTGCCCTGTTGCGCGAGAGCTTCAGAACACGGTGGCATGGCTGGGCTGTGGCTTCGATCGACTGCCATCAAGAGACGTGGTCGATCGCTTTCTCACCAATCTTGAACTGGTTGTTCTATGTCGTCCTGTGTCGTCACACTTAGAGTTCCGAGAAATGGTGCTCAAAGCGACCGTCTACAACCTTCGACGGAGCGTCCGATATGCATAAAATCAACCACAGTATCCCGAAACCGCACAAACCAATTAAATATAATGCCACTATCAATCTACATATTTTTGAATCCAATACTCTAAAGTCGTTATTTGTGCTATCATTGAACAATGATTGCCTCCGTTTTGTTGCTTTTCCCAAATATCTAATATTTCCTTGGAAAACAGATCTCGTTCTGCTGCATCGTACATATACGACTCTGCCCAATTAGATAGTTCAGTTTCATTACGAAGCCAAAAATCAGCTAGTTGGCCGGTTCCATACGTCTTTTTACCACTGAGACGGCCCCCTACTACATTTGTGAAAAATCCAATAATATGTGCAGGATACGGCCAAGAGGGAGATAATTTTGTTGTTTCATATTTAATGTTTTCTATTCCATTATTTATTAAATTGCAAATTTCTATTTTTGCGGGTGAAGTTCCTAGAGGAATAGATGAATACGGTAATGTGCTTTTCCGATAGTGTAAAGGTAAATTAAAGCACCATTCTAATAGTTCACCATCTACGTAAACGACTCTGCTATCTCCTACGTCCCTCATTATGACATTAGAAGCTAAGAGGAATCGATTATAATAGTTTTGTAACTGAATATCCAATATTTTCTCTTGTAGTGTTGATTTATTTGTGATTGATGCTTCATCTTTTAAACTTTGGAGAGGATCAATCTCAATATTAAGTAAATTATTAATTAGTTCTGGAGAATATGTTGCTTCACTCATTATTTGTGATTCAACTGAATCCTCTGCTTTAGTAAAGTGGGTGCGTAAAAGATGATCTCCAACTAGCGAACCAGATATTCCTTCAAGAAGAATATCTGTCTCATTATGCAGTTTATATGAAGGAGATAAGTTCAACAAAGTACTCCATCGAATAGATCCATCAGAAACTTCGATCACTCTTTCTACTTTATCTTTCGTAAAATCGTCTGAACCGAAATCAACAGTTTTGTGAGGAATGCCACACAAATCAGCTACTTTTTTAGCAATTTTTGGGTTGTCTCCTGTTGGTGGGTTTGCATTGTAAGAATATGCGCATAGACTTGAATCGAAGTCTATCTCTTTTAATAATCCAACTACAAATCGACTATCTAGACCACCAGATAGCCAAATACCTACATCCCCCTCAAACGTTGATGCCGTCCGTTGAATTGCGGTCCTAAGTCTATCTACTAAGCCGGGTAAATAATCACTATTCGGTATTTTTTTGTCATATTTTGGTTCCCAATATCGAAAACTTTGCCACCCACCTTTTGAAAACTCGTAGACTGTTGCTGGGCGAGCAGCTCGAACTTCATTGATTAATGTGTTTTCACCCCATAAATGACCCATTAATAGCATATCAGACACAGATTGTTTATTGAGTGTCTTTTCATTCAGGAACTGAAGAAGGGCTGCCACAGAAGTACTTACCCGAGGGTGGTTTTCTATGAAATAAGCAGGTCGGCTACCCAATTTATCTGTGGAAAATAATACCTTGGATGGGCTAAACGCCATGAGAACAAAAGACCCATTCAAATCATTCAATGTTTTTTCAGTTTCTGTGAATAAAGAATTTATAAAATTTTGTTCTGAACTGTAAATACCGTGTCCAGATGTAAATGATCCGTAAACAGCAACAATCTTATTATTTGAAGAATATAATTTAGCTCCCCTTTTTATTCCTGTATGTGTGCTTAACAAAACAGACATTTCATGATTGTATTGTAGTGCTGTATCTTCATCCATTAATCCAGAAATTTCATTCAATAGTTGTGGTTTTTTTAGCACAGACGGGTGAATATCCGCCATAATTACACCAGACATATTATATGAATAAGATAGAAGATAAAAAAGTCTACTGATGACGGTTTGTTGGTTAGGTCGACACTGCCTACTTGAGACAGTTTGAGAAGCGAACACTTCATGATTTGAGTTGTTCATGCTGTCGCCAGAACTGATCAGAGGGACGTTGAATACGGAAAATTTTGAGGCTCTTACATAACTCAGCGAAACACGTTCACTGCAAAGCAGTCAATAAGTCCGCTTAACGGTACTCCGGCGAGGTTTAGCGTCCGTACGAAGCCGTAGGTTCGGACGGACTGCTCTAATCCCGGCTTCGAGAGGCCCCGGAACTTCCGCAGCCACGGATTCACAAGTGACCAGAGGCATTCGACTTGGTTGACGTGGACACCCTCATCAGTGACAAACTCTTAATAGTGTGGAAAGAACACCTCAGTATCATAAACGTGTGGCGCGTATCCTCGCCACCCGTCGTGCCAGAGTTCACCAATCTTTC
>LKMJ01006719.1_pt1 | contig 10845 bp, 13 predicted proteins | sample 643391 | NCBI WGS metagenome assembly LKMJ01 (sample SAMN04112250, study PRJNA286221) | soda lake metagenome | biome: soda lake; feature: Kulunda Steppe; material: water; isolation source: sample PL-Br10 brine of Picturesque Lake | place: Russia: Kulunda steppe | collected 2010-07
CCCAAGCACACCACTCCCGCACGGGACTGACGGCTTGCGTGCAAACCGGAGTACCCGCAACGCAAGGGGAATCTTGCCTCCGGTGCGGTCGGACCGCCCGACCCCACGCGAGAGGAAACCTCGGCGTAAACGCCGAGGAGGATGTCATTCACAGGTCAGGCGGATAGTCGCCTGTCTTTCGATATTCGGTGACAACTGCCGCGAACGCGACTACGTGGAGAACCACCACCAGGACAGCCATCGATAAATATACCAGATGGACTCGAGCGATGGATGCGCCGACCTCCGGCCGCTACGATCTGCTTGTCAGTCTGTCACTGAACGGCACCGGTCTCGCTAGGCGATTGCTTTGGCCGTGATTGTCGCCATCTCAGGTGGGTCGTCAACCAGTACCGTCGCCTCGCCTTCAATGACCTGTTTTTGATCCGCATTGAGGACGTCGGTCGTCAGTTCGAACTTTCGGTCGTCGATTTCGTTGACAATCTCACAAACTGCCGTGACGCGCTCTCCCAATCCAATTGGATTCAGAAACACTAGATCTTGGGAGATGTAGATAGTCAGCCCCGGAAGCCTGGCGAGGGCAGCGCTGATGAGACCGCTTACGAGCGTTCCGTGGGCAATCCGCCTGCCAAAACGCGTCTCGAGAGCGTACCCCTCGTCTAGGTGGAGGCGGTTGGTGTCACCCGACGCTGTCGCGAACGATCGTACATCTGCCTCGGAGATGGGTTTCGAGAACTCCACTCGATCGCCCACACTCAGGCGATCGCGGGAGACTGTCGAGCACTCGAACGCCCACTCGGCGTGTTCGTACTCGGTCTCCTCTCTGGCGTGATACTGTGGACTTGGCGTCGATCCAATATCAAGTGTACCCCGATGAAAGACCTGTGGCGCATACCGGATGACGTCATCGGTGCTCACCAGGCCGAGGAGACGGTTGTCTGTGACAACGACGAGCCGTGCCACCCCGTGGTCGTGCATGATTTCGAGGGCGTCTTTGAGTTCGGCAGCTGGATGGGTTGTGACAACTGGCGTGGACATGATTTCCTCCAGTAGTTTTTCACGCGGCGACTCATCCTGGTCGAGCGCTCGGATAAGATCCGTTCCGGTGACGATACCGACGACTTTGTCGTCCTCAATGATTACCACGGAGTTGATTTGTTCCTCGAGAAAGATTCCTGCGGCGTCGGCAATCGTCTCGTCTGGCGTGGCCGTAACCACCGGTGTACTCATGACATCAGCGATGCGGATCGGATACGACATGGACCGACGGCTACGCTGTTGTCACTTATAGAACGGCGACCCGGTCTTTCAGGTCGTGGATTCGGGTCGGTCCTGCGTGGAGCAACCGTTCGGGTCTCGCAACCAGGTCCATGATGTGGTTACACATCACACTACTGTACCTATATATACAAAACGGTGGGATAGCAGGTTGATTGGGAACTCCTACCGTCAGTAGACAGCATCACAACGTTTCCCTGTTCACTCCGCCCTCGTCACCAATGACTTCCGAATTTCCGCACTTGTTCAAGCCTGGACGCATCGGCCCCGTCGAACTCCGAAACCGCTTGGTCATGGCGCCGATGGGGACAAACTACGCTACCCCCTCCGGAGAAGTCAGCGACCAACTTCTTGACTACTACGCTGAGCGTGCGGCTGGTGGGACTGGGCTCATTATCGTCGGTGTTACAGCCGTCGAGTACCCGCGGGGACGCACGATCGTCAATCAGCTCTCGATCGCCGACGACAGTCTCGTCCCGGGACTCTCAACGCTCTCTCAGCGCATCCAACAGCACGGAGCCACGGCGTTCGTGCAACTGCATCACGCTGGTGGCGGAACCACGAAAAGCAAAACTGACGGAATCCGACCAGTAGTCTGCTCGACAGTCGAGAACGCCTACAATGCCCGTGATCCCCGAGTCTTGGAACCCGATGATATCGAATCCGTAGTTGAGCGGTTCGTCGATGCTGCACGGCGCGCACAGAAGGCTGGATTTGACGGTGTGGAGCTACACGGCTCGCACGGTTACCTCATCCAGGAGTTCATGTCACCGCGGAACAACCACCGAGACGACCGATACGGAGGAACGCTCAAGGCCCGAATGCGGTTTCCACTCGAGATTGTCAACGGGATCCGAGATGCGATAGGTGACGACCTCGCGTTGTCGTTCCGAGTGAGCGCGAAGGAATTTGTCGACGGTGGCTACGGGCTCGATGAAGCTGTTCGAATGTCAGAGTTGCTTGCCGAGGCCGGGGTGGACGTACTCAACGTCACGGCTGGTGCCTACGGCGCGCCGGCCCAGACCTTAGAACCGATGCGTTACAAGGAAGCCTGGCGATCAAATTATGCCGCAGCGATCGGTGATGTCGTCGATGTTCCTACTATCACCGTGGGAGTTATTCGACACCCGCAGACAGCCGAGTCAGTACTCGCTGCTGGCGACGCCGACTTCGTCGCCATCGGTCGCGGGCACATCACGGAACCACATTTCGCTCGGAAGGCTATGGAGGGGAACACCGACGCGATCAACCGGTGCATCGGCTGTAACATTGGCTGTCTCGGCGAGGGAATCTTTGCTGACAGGGAAATGGGCTGTACCGTCAACCCGGCGGTGGGTCGTGAACGGGAGTTCGCACACCTTGGCTCGGCCCCACAAGCATGCGATGTACTCGTTGTCGGTGCCGGACCGGCCGGACTTCAGGCGGCCATACAATGTGCTGACCGTAGCCACGACGTGACGCTGTACGATGCTGGGGACGACGTCGGCGGCCAACTCCACCTCGCGGCCGCCCCGCCGCACAAGGAGAAAAATGGGTGGTACCTCGAGTATCTGGAGACCCAACTCGAGCAACGGTCGATAGAAGTCTGCCTCGGGGAGTCCGTCGACCGGTCGACGGTTGAGACAGCAGATCCCGACGCTGTCGTTATCGCGACCGGTTCCCGACCCCGTACCATCGATGTACCGGGGGCCAACGCCGACCACGTCCTCCAGTCGTGGGACGTGATCGATGGGGCTGTTGACGTCGCCGACGAGTCCGTTGTCGTCATCGGTGGTGGCGATGTCGGCTGTGACGTGGCGAATTTCCTGGCTGACCTCGGATGTGCCGTTACCGTACTCGAGCAAGCGACCCGTATCGCCCCAGATAAAGAACGGATTAGCCGTCTCGACATGCTCAAGGCGTTCGAAGCGAACGACCGCATCGCTCTTCTCACCGGTCAATCGGTGACTGCTATCGGGGAGGCAGCCGTCGTCGCTACCGACACGGACGGGTCGAAGACGAGATACGAGGCCGATCGGGTCGTCCTGGCGGTTGGACACGAGCCAAACGACGAACTTGCCGATGAGCTCGACGATTATCCCGCATCAGTGTACGTAGTCGGTGATGCCCGCAAGTCACGTGACATCTACCGAGCGACGCTCGACGGTGCTGAGGTCGGCATCTCGATCGGCGATTCATACCGTACGTTCAGTCCGCAACTGTGAATCACCCGGGTCAGATCCTGCAGGGCAGTGAGGTGGAATGTCAAACGAGGACAATCAAACGCGCCCCAAGAGGCGTGAGTATCCTCACGGGGATCAGGAACTATACGTCGTGTTGGCACTCTCAGCATCGCTGTATCTCCCCACCGTTACGTTGTGGCCAACGTCTGTCCCGACGACGTGGCAGCTCTCTTTGGTCACCTGGTGAATACTATTACGATCGCGAGAAAAACGAAGTATATGAGTGGTCGAGTCCGTCATATCCACGTCGCCGACAGTCAGGGGGCACCCCCGGTCGCAGTCGACGCCGTCGAAGCCGTCACAGGAGCTGGCCTACGGGGTGACCGGTATTTTCAGGACGACGGAACCTTCACTGACCGGGCTGGAAGCGAGCTAACGCTGATCGAGGTCGAGGCGCTCGCGGCAGCCGAACGAGCACTCGATATTCGACTTCCACCAGGTGTCCATCGGCGGAACGTCACGACAGTCAACATCTCACTGGAGTTGCTGCTCGACCAACCGTTTCGGATCGGGGAAGCCATCTGTCTCGGAACCGAGCCATGTGATCCATGCTCATATCTCGAACGTCACCTCGAGAAACGCGGTATCCAGGCGGCCTTGGTCGACCGTGGTGGCCTCCGGTGTCGCATCCTCGACGGTGGTGTGATCAGGGTGGGTGATGACATCGAACTGGCAGATGACAACGAGATCGACAAATAAATGATTCGCGTACACGCATAGTCCGGACATGGGCGACCGGATTGTCAACGGACTACAAGATCAGGCAACCGTCGAGCGACGTGTCGAGGCTGGCGACGTGCCCGACTGGGTCGGGGCACACTGGCGAAGCTTTCGTGACGGACTCCTCGGAGAGCGAAACGACACGCCATTCCCGTGTTTTTTCGGTGTCGAGTCGGTCGCAAACGGCGACCCACTGTATACTGCTGTCCCCTCGATGAGCGATAAAGAGGCGTTGCTCGCACTTGGGCGAACGCTCCTTGAGTATCTCGAGACCTACCGCGACCACAGCGACCGTGCCTCCCTCGTCGCCTTCTTTAAGCCGCCAAGAACGTCGCTGTCTGAATCCGAGTACCATGACATACTGTGGCACATCCTCCAGTTTCTCCATGTCCACGATCCGGCCCCCTGGCCGGAGGCGATTCCGACCGACCCCGATGATCCGTACTGGGAGTTTTCTTTCGGTGGCGAACCGATCTTCCCAACGTGTCGAGCGCCATTTTACGACCAGCGCAAAAGCCGGTACTGTCCCATTGGCCTCGAAATCACGTTCCAACCGCGTGCGCTGTTCGAGGAGATGGGTGTAACTGCAGACACCGAGGCCGGCCAACACGCACGAGAAGTCATCCAGGGACGACTCGAAGGATACGACGGGGTCTGTCCTCACGCCGACCTCGGTGATTGGGGCGTCGAGGGTGACCGCGAGTGGCCACAGTATATGCTCTCTTCAGACGACAACCAGGCCCCCGATGAGTGCCCAATCAACATCACCCGCGACCATCCAAAATCGACGTGCCTCCTTGAGCAACGTCCGGTCACCCGGGAGCCCTGACCGATGTCATCGACACAGCCAGTGTTGTTGTTAGTTGATTTCCAGCAGGGATTCGACGATCCAAGCTGGGGAACGCGTAACAATCCCGATGCCGAAGCGAACGCGATCCGCTTGCTCTCGGCGTGGCGAAACCGGGGAGACACAGTCGTTCACGTACGCCACGATTCGACTGAATCCGACTCACCGCTTCGCGGTGATCGACCTGGCTTCGAGTTCAAAGCTGGGCTCGAGCCCGCGGCTGACGAACCCGAGTTCGTCAAACAAGTAAACGGTGCGTTTGTCGATACCGACCTCGAGTCCTGGCTCCGGGACCGAGGTCGAGACCGGATTGTCCTCTGTGGGCTGACCACCGATCATTGCGTGTCGACGACCGCGAGAATGGCCGAAAATCGTGGCTTCGAGGTCTCAGTCGTCGCCGATGCAACGGCAACGTTCCCTCGAACACTCGGCGATCGGCAATTCGACGCGGACACAGTTCATCGAACAGCGCTGGCACAGCTCAACGGAGAGTTCGCGTCAGTGGTTCGAACGAACGAGCTACTCGAGCGTTTCGAAGACGGTTGTGAGTGAAATTGCGCCAAATGGGCCTACGCGACGTTCGTTGGACTCACGGGGTCCGAGGTCGAAAACCCCGCCGTGGAGTAGCGAGTGCAACACTCCGGTAATCACAGTACAACGGGAGGTCACTGACAAGCCCTGACCCGTGAGGCCGAGGGAACTAACCACGGCCGACTTATTTATATCCTGTTACCGACACCATCCGTACAATCGGTCTGTGTCGTCCGTGTGGTTAAGTACCGCCGGCGGTTGTGTCCTGACACGATGGGGTACTACGTCGGCGTCGACCTCGGTGCGACCAATCTGCAGGTACTCGTCGCAGACGGCGATGGCACTCGTCTCGGAACGGACCACCGACGGACGCCACGCGGACCAACCGGAATCGACGTCACCGAAGGCGTCCTCCGGTCGATCCGAAGCGCGTGTGCTGAGGCGGGCGTTCGGCCGACCGACGTCGTCGCCGCCGGCATCGGCTCAATCGGTCCGTTCGACCTCGCTGAGGGTGCCGTCGTCGATCCGGCGAACCTCCCCGATTCGATCGATCGGATTCCACTTACCGGCCCGATCTCGGAGCTGATCGACAGCAATCGAGTCTGGCTCCACAACGACACCACGGCGGGGGTCATCGGCGAGCGGTTCCACGCCGACCGGAACCCCGACTCGATGGTCTACTTGACGATCTCCTCGGGGATCGGTGCCGGCGTCTGCTGTGATGGCGAGGTACTCGATGGCTGGGACGGTAACGCTGGCGAGGTCGGCCACTACATCGTCGATCCCGCTGGCCGGCTGGCTTGTGGCTGTGGGAGAGATGGCCACTGGGAGGCCTACTGCTCTGGCAACGGCATTCCACGCTATGCCGAACTGCTCGCGAGTGACGATCCGACCCTCGAGACGGCACTCCCACTCGAAGAGCCCGACTTTTCAGCAGCCGATGTCTTCGACCTCGCAGGCGAGGATCAACTGGCTGACTACGTTATCGACCAGGTGATCCACTGGAACGCTATCGGGCTGACGAATGTGATCCACGCCTTCTCGCCGATCGTCGTCGCCCTCGGTGGGGCGGTCGTCCTGCATAATGAGGAGGTTTTGCTCGAACCTTTGGGTGAGCGGCTTGGTGAGCTGGTAATGACCAACGTTCCCGAGCTTCGGGTGACGAGTCTCGGCGACGACGTCGTCGTTGAAGGGGCACTCGCGAGTGCGCTGACTGATGGCACCGGTGACCGCCGGTACTACCAGGGTATCTGACTCGAGGAACGCCAGCACACTCGCGGTGGGGGTTTTCCATCCCGCCCGATGAACATCAGGTATGGACCGTGAGCTGATGGGAATCTGGGGCGGCTTCGCGTTGCTCTTTGTCGGGCTCGCGATCGTCCTGGTCGGAGTCTTCCTCGGGGGCGACCTCCCGATCATCGCCGCCGGTGGGATCATTGCGGTGGTGGGCGTCGCTGGCTTCGTACTCGCTGCGTTCCGACTCGAGTCGTCGACCACCCACACCTGACCTGCCACTAGGTATTTTATCATCGGCTGTGAACGCAACCTGTGCATCGGAGAGCCCTGTTGCGGGCTGTTGGGACGGTGATCGCGTCGTCGACGACGGTCGTGGGTCGATCGAGTGCAACCGATAGCTACGAACCGCTCGGTCAGCTCTCAATCGAGGGCACAGCCGAGGCGGTCGTCGGCGACGACGGGGAGACCGCCTACGTCGCTGCCACCGATGGATTCGTCGCAGTCGACGTCGCCGACCCAACTGATCCGACTCTCCTCGCCGAGGAACGTGCCCTCACAGTCGACGGGGTCGACATCGCCGAGGTCCTCGATGTGAAAACTGCTGGCGACCGGCTCCTCGTCGCAGCCCCAGCAAACCAGACGTCCCGCGACGTGTTTCACGGACTCCTCCTCTATGATATCTCCTCGCCAGCCACTCCCGAACGCGTCGCAACCTACGAGACTGGCTACCACGTCCACAACTGCTTTCTCGACGGCGAGACGGCCTACGCAGTTCGCAACCAGCCCGGGACGACTGCCCTCGAGATCTTCGCTGTAGACGACGGCATCGAACCGATCGGCCAGTGGTCACTCCTCGAGCGTGAGCCCGACTGGGCTGAGGCCTCCTGGCTCGTGCGCTATCTCCACGACGTATACGTTCACGACGACCTCGCCGTCCTGGCTCACTGGAACGCCGGGACGATCCTGCTCGACGTGAGCGATCCGGCCGACCCCACGTTCGTCTCCCGAGTGCAGGACACCGACCTCGAGGCGACACTCGACCTCGAAGAGACCGACGCCCAGCGAGGCCTCCCCGGCAACGATCACTACGCAGCCGTCGACGAGACGGGCGACCTGCTTGCGGTCGGCCGTGAGGCGTGGGCGACCGGTGGCGACGAGCCCGATGGCCCTGGTGGGATTGACCTCTACGACCTCAGTGACCCGACTGTGCCGGAACACGTCTCGACGATCGACCCGCCGCGAGCGAACACAGAAGGCTACAACGGCGGCCTGTGGACCACCGCCCACAACTTCGAGTTGCGCGAGGGCGAACTGTACTCTTCGTGGTACCAGGGTGGCGTCGCAATTCACGACGTCAGCGAGCCAGCTACGCCACGTGTCCGCGCCCGCTGGCGTGACGCCGAAACGGCGGCGTTCTGGACTGCTCGCGTCCTCGAACCAGGCGAGACGTTCATCGCGAGTAGTACACCACTTGTCCCAAACGCCGACACTGAGGGTGGACTCTATACCCTCCCAATCACTGCCGGCAGCCAGACCGACCATCCGGACGACGGCATCGAGTATCCGGAGCCAGTCGACGGTGGCCGTGGCGTTGGCGCCCTCGCTGGAATCGGTGTTGGCGTCGGCGGGACGGGACTCGCATTGGCCTGGTTGGCCCGACGCGCTCGAGCAGACCCACCGTGACGTCTATCCGGGTCGACCCTGACGAATTTCCGCACGCGACGCAACCTATTCCCTGCTCGAGCGAGAAAGGCAGGTATGTCAGACACCGAGGTCGACGGGACGCTCAAAGAACGGGTCGAGCGCTGGCTGGCCCGGGAGATGCCGATTATCCAGATGCACGGGGGAACGAGTGCCGTCCGGGAGGCAGACCCCGAGACCGGCGAGGTCGTCATCGAACTCGGCGGTGGCTGTTCTGGCTGTTCGATCAGTGATATTACGTCGGGGAACATCGAGGCCGAACTGTTGAAATGGCCAGAGATCGAGGAGATTACGGTCCGGGTTCCGGACGCCCGTGAGAGTCTTGGCGGTGACGACCACGCCGGGACGATCATGGGAATCGACCGAACCGAAGGCGGCCGCGGTGACTGGGGGTCGTCGAACCCCGGCAAGGATCATCTCTGACTGCTGGTTTTGGGAACGCCTATATGTCGGCGCAGACCTATCGGTTCGTAGTATGAACACGCGTCGACGCTCCGGAGGGGTGGCCGATGGCTGAGGAGTGTGCCGAGGACGAGCCAGAGACCGACGGCGGCGTCCGAGCCTACACCGTCCGTCTCGAGTTGGTCGACGAGCCAGGCGAGTTACTCCGCGCACTCGCGCCCATCGCCGACAACGGCGGCAATTTGTTGAGCATCCACCACGAGCGCGGGAACATGACTCCACGTGGACACATCCCGGTCGAGGTCGACGTCGAGTGTCCACCCGACCGGTTCGACGACGTCGTCACTGGACTTCGTGAGGCTGGCGTCAATGTCATCCAGGCCGGGGCCGAACACTACGGCGAAGAAGTAAACGTGATTCTGATCGGTGAACTCGTCGAGAACGACCTCTCGGGGACACTCTCCCGGATCGAGGCCGATGCCTCGGCGGTCGTACTCGATCTCTCGCTTGCAGCCCCAGAGGGGGCCGAGGGAATTGCCAGTGCACGTGCACGCCTCGCGATCGACTCCGGGAAAGCAGACGAGGCCCTCGCTGCGATTCGAACGATCGGCGACGAGAAAGAACTGACCGTCGTCGAACCACTCCTGGGGGGTGAGGACCGATGAAACTCGCCATCCTCGGTGCCGGTGCAGTCGGCCGCTCGGTCGCCGAACTGGCTGGCGACTACGGGCACGAGGTCGTCGCCGTCGCCGACTCGACGACGGCCGCGATCGATCCTGACGGACTCGCCGTCGAATCGGCTCTCGAACAGAAAACTCGGGAGGGAACGATCGGCACCGACGATCCCGACGACGTCTTCGAAACCGACTACGACGTCCTGATCGAAGCGACGCCGACGACACTCGGTGACGCCCAGCCGGGCTTTGGACACCTCAAGCGCGCACTCGCGGCTGATCGCCACGTCGTCCTCGCAAACAAGGGACCAGTCGCCGAACGGTACGACGAACTGCGCGACCTCGAGGCAGCCAGTGAGGGATCGGTCCGATTCGAAGCGACCGTCGGTGGTGCCATCCCGGTCATGTCGACCGTCGAGGATTGTACCCCACAGGCCGTCACCGCAGTCCGTGGCGTCCTCAACGGAACTGCGAATTTCATCCTCACCCGGATGGCCGCCGAAGGACTCGACTACGAACACGTCCTCACGGAGGCCCAGGACCTCGGCGTGGCCGAAGCCGACCCCACCTTCGACGTCGACGGCACCGACGCCGCACTCAAGTTCGTCATCCTCGCAAACGTCCTCGCTGACGGCGGTTTCTCTCTCGAGGACGCAACCGTCAACGGCATCGAGTCGATCCCCGGCAGCGCACTCGACCTCGCCGCTGAGGACGGACGAACCATCCGGCTCATCGGCGAAGCAACCCGTGAGACCGTGCGTGTCGGCCCCCGACTCGTCCCCGAAAACGGCGCACTCGCCGTAACCGGCACGCGCAACATCGTCCAGATCGAGACAAAGCATGCGGGATCGCTCCACTCAAGTGGGCGCGGTGCCGGCGGCCCAGAGACGGCGACGGCAGTCCTTTCTGACGTTGGCCGACTCCCCACCCGATAACTGCTCAGTTTCTTACCCTGAGACCCACCAGTCAGTTGCAGTTACTCCATGCGTCACCGACACAAACCGCAAGCAGGCGTCGGGTTCTGCTGAACGGGGTTTCGAAATGGTTTTAACTGCAACGAGCCAAGCAAACCGACAGAAGCGCCTCTGCGCGTGAGCTATAACAATGAGCGACCGACACCAGAATCTGGCCATCATCGGCCACGTCGACCACGGGAAAAGCACGCTCGTGGGTCGACTCCTCTACGAGACGGGGAGCGTCCCAGAGCACGTGATTGAACAGCACCGCGAGGAAG